>Ga0233439_10002697_pt1 | contig 19585 bp, 15 predicted proteins | sample SI_123_September_6_FD_182713 | JGI IMG/M metagenome (GOLD analysis project Ga0233439, IMG submission 182713) | Seawater microbial communities from Saanich Inlet, British Columbia, Canada - SI_123_September2016_100_MG | ecosystem: Environmental > Aquatic > Marine > Inlet | place: Canada: British... | reverse complement strand
ATCGATATCGCGCCTTTACATGCAGGGAGATTGGTCAGAGGCCCTATCCTGCGACATAAACCCCCGTCGACCGGAAAGGCGTGCCCGGAACAAAAGGAGCCGCGTCGGAACACAGCCAGACCACTGCTTCGGCCAATTCTTCGGGGCCGCCCCAAGCGCCCGATGGGCTGGGCCGAGAGGTGGAGCTCCTCGCGCGCTGGCAATTCTGCGATGACCTTTTCGACCCCTGGGGTACGGAAGACGCCTGGGCAGACGGCGTTGACGCGGATATTCTGCTGCGCGAATTCGAGCGCGGTGGTCTTGGTCAGGCCGACGACCGTTATAGGACATTGTTTCTGGTCTCCGAGTAGAGCGGCGTAGATGCCGCCGAGCCCGGCCGGGGCCGACGATGACGACTTCTTTGATCAGGCGTCTTCCTGTGCTTTTTGCATGTGTTGGGCGACCTGGGCCGAAAAACGGACGGCGCTATTGTCCTCGGGGGCGTAGCCGAGGACCTTGCGGGCGTTGACCAGGCTCCAGAAGGCGTGGTCGTTGCCGGAAATACCGTAGAAAATCTGGAAGGGCACGCCTTCTTTGTCGCGGATGTCGGCGGTTTCGATGCTTTTTATAATGAGCTGGCTGAGGTCGCGCTGGCTGATATAGGCGCCGAGTGCACGACGCACGCAGGTCAGGTCACCAGGCGCGCAGCGGTCAACATCGGTTTCGCGGGGGCCGCCGATGCGCACTTGGATGTTTTCGAGTGGGCGACCGTTGACTCTGCCGACGGCGAAGACAAAGCCGAGATGCTCGTAGCTTTCTTTGGCCCATCCGTAATAATTGTCGGAAAGAGCGCGTTCTTCGGGGTCGACGGTGTCGCGTTTCCTGGCGAGTATCAATGGCTCGTAATAATCGGCGGCGTGGTTCGAACTGGCGACGACGACGCGGCTGACGCTTTCTTCTAAGGCCGTTTGGTAAATATTGTAGGCCATGGCGACATTGGCCAATTCGGGCGCGAAACCCTGTTTGGGGTTGGGGCTGCCGACGAAGGCCATGTGCACGATGGCGTCGGCGCTTTGGAAGTGGTGGCGGTAGGCGTCGCGATTGTCATCGGTGAGATCGGCGATGTGGATGTCGGGTATTTCATTGCCCTGGCGGTCGGTGTTGCGCACGTCGAGCAGGGTGAGGTCGTATTGTGCGCGCAACGCCGGCAGTACGAGCCCGGCGATCGTGCCGGAGGCGCCGGTGAGCACTACTTTTTTGCGATTGGGCATCGGGGTGTATTCCTTGTTTTTTTTAGTGAGTTCGGTATGCGTCCAGACCAAGTTCAACAGGTGTTTAGCGATGTTAGAGGTCGCTTGCCTAATATGGAGCAGATCGTCCGTCGCCGCTAACTATTTGCCGCACATAAGGCTGTAATATATGGCACGGCGATTGCCGGCGGCGCCCCTTTTCTTTTTGCGCTTAGGCCTTATTTTTTCTGGCCTCCCCCAGAGTTTCATCGATTGACACCCAATAAAATTATACCACTGAAGGATACCTGATGCACGAGCAACACGTTGCCCAGATTGCTGCCGAACTCGGATTGCGGGCCGAGCAAGTAGTCGCCACGATCGAGCTTATCGATGCCGGTGGAACAGTGCCTTTTATCGCCCGCTACCGCAAGGAGGCCACGGGGCTTCTGGACGAGGTGGCGATCACCGATATACGCGATCGCCTGCAGCAATTGCGCGAGCTGGATGGGCGCCGCGAAACCATTCTAAAATCCTTAGAAGAGCAACAGGTGCTTTCCGATGAGTTGCGCGATAAGGTTATGGCGGCGAAAACCTTGAGTGCGCTTGAAGATATTTATTTACCCTATCGGCCGAAAAGGCGGACCCGGGCGATGATCGCCCGTGAGAAGGGGTTGGAGCCATTGGCCGAACTGGTTTTTGTGCAAGCCGACGACAGCGACCCGCTCGCCGCCGCCGAAGCCTATATCGATGCCGAGTGCGATGTGGCGGACGGCGATACGGCCTTGGCTGGTGCGCGCGATATTATCGCCGAGTGGATCAACGAAAACCCGGAAGCTCGTGCTGCGATACGCGACCTTTACGGAAATTACAGTATTTTGCGCAGCCGGGTAATTGCGGGTAAAGAGCAGGAGGGCAACAAATATCGCGATTATTTCGAATGGGAAGAGCCCTTGGCTAAGGCGCCGTCGCATCGCGTGTTAGCAATACGGCGGGGCGAAAAGGAGGGATGTTTGAGCATGCGGGTCATTGGCCCGGAAGATCAATGTTTGGCGGTGCTCGACCATCTCGCTGTCAAGGCGGAGAACGCCTGCGGCGAACAGGTGCGACAGGCGGCGCACGACGCCTATAAACGCATGCTTTCGCTGTCGATGGAAACGGAGATGCGCGTCGAGAGCAAGGTACGGGCTGACGAAGAGGCCATTCGCGTATTTTCCGAGAATTTGCGGCAACTGTTGTTGGCGCCGCCGCTCGGCCAGAAGAGCGTGCTGGCGCTGGATCCGGGTTTTCGCACCGGCTGCAAACTCGTATGTCTCGACGCCCAGGGTAATCTGCTGCACGACGACGTGGTGTATCCGGATCGCCATCAGGCCGAAGCAGAAAAAAAGCTCAAGGCATTTTGTGCCAAATATGCGATTGAGGCGATTGCTATTGGCAATGGCACTGGCGGCCGTGAGACGGAGACCTTTATACGCAGTATTGGCCTGTCGGCGTCGATACGGATCGTGATGGTCAACGAAAGCGGGGCGTCGATCTATTCGGCGTCGGAAGTGGCGCGCGCAGAATTTTCTGATTACGATCTGACGGTGCGTGGCTCGGTGTCGATCGGCCGGCGCTTGATGGACCCCTTGGCCGAGTTGGTTAAGATCGACGCTAAGTCGATCGGCGTCGGCCAGTACCAGCACGATGTCGAACAACCTGCGCTCAAACGCAGCCTCGACGACGTGGTGGCGTCCTGCGTTAATAGCGTCGGTGTTGAGGTCAATACCGCCAGCGAGCAATTGCTCTCTTATGTGTCCGGCTTGGGGCCGCAATTGGCGCACAATATCGTCGAGCACCGCCGCGCGAATGGTCCATTTACCTCGCGCGAAGCGCTGAAGAAGGTCGACCGGCTCGGCCCGAAGGCCTTCGAGCTGGCGGCGGGTTTCTTGCGCGTTCGCGGCGGTGCGAATCCCTTGGATACCAGCGCGGTCCACCCCGAACGCTACAAGCTAGTTGCATCAATGGCGGGTGACTTGGGTGTTGGTGTTGAGGACTTGATACAGCGCGAGGATTTGCGCCGCAATTTCGACTTGCCGCGCTATGCTGGTGAAGGTGTCGGTCTGCCGACCTTGCAGGATATCGTTGAGGAGTTGAGCAAGCCCGGCCGCGACCCACGCGAGGAGTTCAGCGCCTTTTCTTTTGCCGATGGCGTGGAGAAGATGGAGGATCTGCGGGAGGGGATGAAACTGCCGGGCATCGTCACCAATATCACGGCCTTCGGCGCCTTCGTCGATATCGGCGTGCACCAGGACGGCCTCGTGCATATCAGCCAACTCGCCGACCGCTATGTCAAGGATCCCAACGAAATCGTCAAGGTGCAGGAGCAGATTGAGGTGCGGGTCGTCGAGATCGACCTCGAACGCAAGCGTATCGCACTATCAATGCGCAGCGAAGAGAGCGCGGAGGAAAAGACGGCGCGGGTCGAGCGGGCGAAAGAGGGTGGGAAAAATACCGCAAAGAAGGAAGGTGCGAAGGCGCGGCCTCAGAAAAAAAAGCCGCAGAAGCGCGAGCAGAAGGCCGCTCCACCGTCTAAGCCGGACACGGCTTTTGGCGATGTCTTGCGGCAAGCCGGATTGAAGAGGAAGTAGGTGCTGGCAGTCCATTGCAGCGGGTGAGACGGACGTTGCGGCCTACTTAAAATCTAAACGCCTCGTTGGTTTGTCGATTCCGCTTGTGGTATCGCGCTGTCTCGGGCAGATGAGACCATGTACTAGTGAATACGATACGGGTGGTTTATAGTATTCTACGGTGGTTTTTTACTCGGTGATAAACTCTGCCAACATAGAGAGATTCTGTTGTGCCTGCGGGTAGTTCGGATCGATAACCGCCACCCGGCGAAAGAGCTACTGGACAATTTGGCTGCGATCTCATAGGAGTCCGTCGCCTGTCGCCATTGTCGCCGGATATAAAAACTGTGCCCGGTAAATCTGTAGATGGTACCGGTCATTTCTCGGTAGCGTTCCTCCGCTGCCGGGCCCAACGCCGCATTGCGCTAGAATTCTCTGGCGATGGCTTGCCGTGCCCTTTGCGCGACTGCCGGATCCGAATCGAAGGAGTCGATGGCATATTCGAGGGTGAGCAGTCGATCGTCGTCGGGCAAGGCTGTGCGAGCTGCCGCCAGAGTCGAGTCTACTGGGGCGCCGATACTTAAGATCATATTGCACAGCCTAAAATATATACTGCCGATCGGCAGTATGTCTCCGCCTTGTCGTATGGCTCGTTCGACTTGGGCGATTCCAGCTTTTTTCTCGCCGTCTATCCATAAATAATACCCTGCCCGGTAGAGAAAGAACGGGTGCCGCCGCGGTTTTGCGCTAGGCCTTCCTGAAGGCGTCGACGGCTTATTGGTATGGTCCCGGGCGCCAGAGGCGCTTGATAAGGACGGAATATTTCTACGGGTGTTTAGATCGCCGGCGATTGAGCCCGGAGGAGGGTGGGGCGAGGATAAACAAGAGAAGGACTATAGTGTATTTACACATAGGGAGAACATGATTTAATCGGTAAATCTGATCAAGAAAGTTGATTGAGGGTGATGCTGGGCGTATTCTACTCCTGTGATATGTTCTGCCCGCAGCATAAATTTTGCTTGGCTAAAGTAATCAGCTACACAAATAAAAGGGTGGTATGAAATGCTCGATGATCTCTACGATGTAATTATAGAAAAAGATATTATGGTGGAGATGCGGGATGGGGTGCGGCTGGCGACGGATCTGTATTTCCCCGCGCGGGATGGGATAAAGGTGGAAGGGAAGTTCCCTGCTGTTTTTCACCGCACGCCCTATGATAAGAGCGATGTCGAGCGCAATGGGGGCTACGGGCGCTTTTTTGCTCGGCGGGGTTATGTGGCGGTTTATCAGGATTGCCGGGGGACCTATCGTTCGCAGGGCGACGTCAATTTCCTGGTGCCGGAGGCGGAGGATGGCTACGACGCACTCTCTTGGATTGACGCACAGCTCTGGAGCAATGGGAAAGTCGGTTCTTGGGGGACGTCTTGGTCGGGCTGGACCCAGACGGCGATGGCGGCGTTGGGGCCGAAGAATTTGGCGGCGATGGTGCCGAATATGAGCGGAGCCGACGCGCACGAGGCGTCCGTACGGCAGGGCGGGGCGCTGGAGTTGCGCTTCTTGGCGTGGGCGTTTTGGCATTCGGCGGCCAATACGCAAACCCGGCTCAAGGCTGATCCGGCTGTCGATGGGGCGTTGAACCTCGGCGCGCCGAGCTTCGCCGATTGGTTGCAGCGGATGCCGATCCGCAAAGGGCAAACGCAACTGAAGCTTGTTCCCGCCTACGAGAAATGGGCGTTGGACTTGTTGACCCGGGCTGATTACGACGAATACTGGCAGCACCCGAGTTATGCGCCGGCACTTTTCTGGCCCGCGTTCCCGGATGTGCCGATCTTGATCATCGGCGGTTGGTATGACTCTTATACGCGGTCGACCTGCCAGAATTACGTCGGACTCGCGGCGCAGAAAAAGGGACCGGTGCGCATGCTGATGGGGCCGTGGACGCACGGTTCGAATATGCTGGAACTGAGTTTCGCCGGCGATGTGGAATTCGGCGAGGAAGCGGCGCTCGACAATTTCCGCGAATTGCATCTTCGCTATTTTGACCGGGCGCTCAAGGGCGTCGACAACGACGAATCGTCGGCGCCGCCGGTGCGCATTTTCGTGATGGGCGGTGGTGGCGGATATCGCACGAGTGATGGACGGATCTTTCACGGTGGCCATTGGCGCGATGAGGCGGAGTGGCCGCTGACGCGGGCGCGGTATACGGAATATTATCTGCACGAAGGCGGGGATCTGTCGACGGGAAAACCGGTAGCCGACGGCGGCGATACGGTCTATCGTTTCGACCCTGCTAAGCCGGTGCCTTCGATTGGCGGTAATGTCTCGTCGCTCGCCGAGATGGGGCCTTTGCCGCCGGGCGTGCCCGATTCGACGCATGCGCCGTGGCGGGCGCGTATGGGCCAACTGTTGGAACCGGGCGGTTTTGACCAGGTAGAAGCCCCGCATTTTTTCGGCTGCGCGCCGCCCTATCTGCCGCTGGGCTCACGGTCCGACGTACTGGTTTTCGAGACGGCACCGCTTGCAGAGGATGTCGAGATCACCGGGCCGATCGAGGTTAAGTTATGGGTCTCGTCGACGGCGCCGGATACCGACTTCACCGCCAAGTTGATCGATCTCTACCCACCGAGTGAGTGGTATCCGCACGGCTATGCGCTCAACCTAAACGACAGCATCGCCCGGTTGCGCTATCGCAACGGGCGCGAAAAGGGCGAGTTATTGCCGCCAGGCGAGATTGCGTCATTGACAATAACACTTTATCCGACGAGTAATCTCTTCGCCGCTGGGCATCGGATTCGCCTCGATATCTCCAGTTCCAATTTCCCCCGTTTCGATGTCAACCCGAACACTGGGGATGCCATTGGCAAGGAGCGCCGGCGGGTGGGGGCGGACAATACGGTGTACCACAATGCGGCACGAGCGTCGCATATCGTGCTGCCGATCGTGCCGACAAAAAAACAAAAAAAGGAAATGCAGTTCGAATGATGAAGTTAAGCCTGATGGCGGCCTTTTTTGACACGGCGGACGACGAGGACCGTTATTCGCCGATAGCCAATGAAATCGCCGCGCGCTGGCTTGGGCCCGAAGCCGATGTCACGCATTTTCGCTCGAGCGCAAATTTCATTTTTTCGGTGGTGGCCGAAAAGAATTATTTCCTGCGGTTTAGCCACGAGAGCGAACGCAATCTTCCCGATATAGAGGCTGCACTGGACGCTATCGAGTATTTGGCGGAACGGGGCATTCGGGTCGCGCGGCCGGTCGCGGCCAAGTCGGGCGCGCGCGTCGAGCGCGTTGAGACGGCGTTAGGCGCGTTCCACGCCGTGCTTTTTGCAGGCTTGCCCGGCGCGCACCGCAACCTCGACGATTTGCACGAAGCGGATTTTAAACGTTGGGGTAAAGCGCTTGGAAAGCTGCACGTGGCCAGCTTGGACCTGGATGTGGACCGCCCGAGTTGGACCGAGCAGTTGGCGGATATTCGGCGGCTTATCCCGGCCGAAGAAGAAGGTGCCTTGAGCGAATTGGCCTATGTCGAAGAGCGACTCGACGGGTTCGATGGCGCACCGGACGAATTCGGACTTATTCATTTCGACTTCGAGATGGACAATTTGCTTTGGCAAGATGATGAGATCGGTATCGTGGATTTTGACGATTGCGCGTATTATCCCTTTGCGGCGGATATCGCTCTGGCGTTGAGGGGGCTCTGGGAGGACAAGGTGGCCCTGATAGACTTCGAGGACGAGCGTTTGCAGACTTTTGTCGCGGGCTACCGCGAGGCCAAAGCGCTCAGCGAGGAAGGGCTGCGGGATTTGCCGCTTTTTATGCGCTTGAGTAACCTCGTGTCTTTCGCGCGGACGTTTTGCTCGCTAGCGGAGGGGCCGTTGCGGCAAGAGCCGGTATGGACGGCGGAGTTGCGTCAAAAATGGCCCACAGGGCTTGAAGACGACCGCCGGGATTTTGTCGAGAGTCCAGTGCGCCTTTTCGTATGAAAACGGTAACGCGGACAGGTTGGCAGGCGGCGGCTAATAGTTGAATTAGGCCCGGAAATTTATTATGTAATTGTCGAGAATTTGGCTTTTGGTGTGGCGGCACCTCCTGTAGATGCCGTTGATGATCGTGTTAGTTTTGCCGTCGAAGTAGAAATGCGGAGATAGGCTGTCGCGCTGCGGGCTTTGCGGCGCATCTGGGAGGAATTGCGGTGGAAGCGAGTATAGACTGGTCTGAATGGGAGCCGAAGCTGCGCGCTTTAATCGTCGATGATGAAGCTGGCGATGCGGCACACGACCTATTGCATATAGAGCGGGTGGTCGCCAATGCGCGGAGATTGGCCGAAGAAGAAGGGGCTCGGTTGGCAGTTGTCGTGCCGGCGGCCTATTTGCACGATTGTGTAGTGGTGCGCAAGGATTCGCCGCAACGCAGTCAGGCCTCGCGGTTCGCTGCGCAACGAGCGGGGGTGTTGCTGGCCGAGGCGGGTTATCCCGCCGGTTTTGTACCGGCTATTCGGCACGCGATCGAAGCGCACAGTTTTTCAGCGCAAATCGAAGCCCGCACTCTGGAAGCGAAGGTGGTCCAGGACGCCGATCGTTTGGAGGCGTTGGGGGCGGTGGGCATCGCGCGGTGCTTGCAGACCGGCGGGACATTGCAACGACCGCTATACGATGCCGCGGAACCTTTTCCGCAACAGCGTACCCCTGACGATTTTGAGAACTCGATCGACCACTTCTTTGTGAAATTGCTCAAGCTGCCCGCGACGATGCAGACGGCAAGCGGTAAGCGTGAGGCGGTGAGCCGAAAGGACTTTATGTTGCTTTACCTGCAACAGTTGGGGCGCGAGATCGGCGTGGTCGGGCCGCAGTCGTGCTTATTGGATGCGTAGCTTGGGGGGATGATGGATATAACACGAGAGAGTACGATCGGTGTTGACGATCGCGTATCACCTTCGGTGACGGTCCCGGCTCTATTGCTATTGCTCGCGCTATCATTGATTGTTTTCCAGTATAAGACACTGGCCAAGTTCGGCGTGTTGCCACCAGGGCGCAGTTTCGCCGGCCCGCTGCGCTATTATCAGGCGGTAGCTGAGCGAGTGGCGTTTGATTTTTTCGACGGCTTACTTTTGGCGTTGGTGCTCATCGCCGGAGTGGCGCTTGTCGGGTTTGAGGTCTATGGTCGCCGATTGAGCCATTTTCTCGCTGCGGTGTTTCGGCGAGAAGTGTGGACCCGCCTGCTGCTTTTACTCGCCAGCGCAGTCAGTGTCCGCTATTACTTCGCTGCAGGTGAGTTCAGTTGGGCCGGTGACGCGCCGCATCATCTTGCGCTGGCCTGGGTTACGGCCGAGTCGTTGTCGCATCTGGAAATTCCGATCTGGACGTATTATTTCGGAGCGGGATCTCCATATCTCCAGTTTTACGGCCCGCTGTTTTTTTTGCTGACGGGGGCGGTCGACCTGCTCTTTGGCGATATATACCGCTCGATCAAGCTGGTGCTCGGCACGGCGCATATGCTCTCGGGTTTTGGCCTGTATCTTTTGGCACGCCGGTTGGGGTGCCGTCGCGCAGCAGCTTTATTAGCCGGTTTGGCCTATGTGCTTTGTTTTTGGCATGTGCAACAGGTGTTGGTCATGGGGCGTTTCGCGCTGGGAATTTTTTATGCGTTATTGCCCTGGCCCTTTGTGTGTTTTGAACGCTTGCGGTCAAGCCAACGGCCATTGGCTTGGGCTTTTGCCGGTGGAGCGTCGTTGTCGGCGCTGGTCTACACGCATCCAGGCTATGGTTTTTTCGCGTTGGTTTTGTTCGGGCTTTATGCCGTATGTCGGTTAGCGAGCGTGCGGCCGACGCGTCGCAGACTCGGCCATTGCGTGTTGTTATTGGGTGTCGGGCTGGTCTTGAGCGCCTATTTGCTCTTGGGCATGTTGCTCGAACGCGGCGATACCGGGTTGGGAGGAATGGATTTTGGCTTGGTGCTGGGAGGCAAGGGGGCCGGCGCTGGTGTGCCGGACCCGACCTGGCAGCACTTGCTCGTTTGGTCGAATTATCGTTTCTGGCTCTTTGCAGCACCGAGCAATTGGTACGGGGGCTATTTGGGCATCAGCGTCGTTGCGTTGGCGGCGGTGGGCTTGTGTTGGGTGTTCAAGCGGCGGTCGTTGTGGGCGGTGGGCCTATGTTGTATTGCGGCGTTGGCATTGGTCTTTGCTCACGGGGCGCCGCCCTTGCGCTATATCGAAGTTGTGCAGGCAATGAACTCGGCGCGCTTCCTGCTCTTTGTCGCATTTTTCCTTGCGCTGTGCTGTGGGTTCGGTGTGCGCGCGTTGCAGCTTCGGTTCAGGGGGGTTTTTACTCTCTTATTGCTGGCGGTCTGCATCGACTTGGGGCCGACGACCTTGCAACAGCCCTATGTGCCGGCGGGCACTGACGATCTCGATAACCCCCAGACGATGTGGTATCGCTATCGGACAGAGGCGTCCACGTTTCGCTCGCGTGGCGAGTTGCCGCCTTATCGCATCAGTTGGTTGCGCGGTGCGGTGTCGCATTTTACGGCAGTGGGTTTTTTGCCCTTCGCGTCGCGGGTGCCCACGCCGGATATCCTGCTCAGCGCCGATTTGGCGCCGGGGCGACTCTTCAGCCAGCCATTGCTTGATTTTACGAGTCATATCGTTGGGGCAGCAGATCGCTTCGAAGGCGTCGAGAAAAGCCCGCCCTTCACCCTGGCGAAGGCCGGTTTCGCGATGCTCAATGTCCGCCACTTGTTGCTGACCTGGAGCGATGGCAGCATTCGTCCCTTGCAACTGGCCGCCGACAGTCCGGTGCTCGTCGCGCCGCGTATCGAGGGGTATACTCTCGAGGAATTACAGCGCATACCCTATGCGGAAATGGCCGGGCGGACCCCGTTGTCCGCACAGGATCCGGATGAGCGGGCCGTGCTGCGGGCGCTGTGGACGATAGAGAAGACAGGCGTCGATATTGACAACAAGCGAGCGGCGCGGATCCTATTGCAAGGCGGCGATACGCGCGAATTGCGCGGGCGGCCGGAGGTCAAAGTGCTCGAACATCGGGTAGAAAACCAGCGCGTAGAACTGGTTGTAGAGACCTCGGCGCCCTGTTTCGCCCGGTTGGCTTATGCCTATTATCCTCATATGGACGTGCTGGTTAACGGCGTTAAGGTGGACCCTATGCAAACGGTCGGCGGTTTTATCGCACTGGAGTTGGGGCGAGGCCGGCAGCAGGTCGAATTGTTGCCGCGTCTTTCATTTTTGCGCAGGGGGTTGTTGTGGCTGAACGGATTGGTGCTGCTGGTGGGGATTGTTTTGATCGGTTCCGAGCATCGTCAAATAAAAAATAAAATAACAACAGGAGAGTGATATGCAGCGGTTGCAGTTGGCCTTGATTGGCTGTGGGGGTATGGCGGGAGCGCATGTGCGTGGTCTCGAAGAGTTGTGGAAGGCGGGGATTCGCGATATACAGGTGGTGGCTTGTTGTGATGTGGTCGAAGATAGTGCTGAGCAACGGGCGGCCGAAATCGCCAAGTTCCAGCGGCGCAAACCGGCGGTATACACCGACGTGGGTAAGATGCTGGCACGGGCCAAAAGCATCGAGGCGGTGGATATCTGCGCCTTGCATTCGCAGCATCATATCATCGCGGTCTCCTGTCTGGAAGCGGGTAAACACGTGATGATCGAAAAACCGCTGGCGATCACACTGCGCGCTGGTCGTAAGATCCTCGATGCGGCCCTTGACAACCGGCGTCTGCTGGCGGTAGCCGAAAACTATCGCCGTTCGCCGCAGGAAAGGGCGCGCGCCTGGGCGGTGGCCGATGGCCGCATCGGTCGGCCGCGGACCTTCTATTGGCAGGATGCGGGCGAGGGGTTGGGCAAATGGGGCTGGCGCAATTTTAAGCGCGACGCGGGTGCGGGGTGGATCCTCGACGGCGGCGTGCATTTTGCCGACCTGTTTCGTTTTCACCTGGCGGCGGAGGCCGAACAGGTCACGGCGCGGGTGCGCAGCTTTGAACCCTACCGCTATGACGAACCGGCCGAACGCAAGGGCGCCTGGCACGTGGATGTCGAGGACTGCTCAATGGCGCTGATCGATTTTCCCGGCGACGTGTTGGTACAATGGACCTGGCAGGGTTCGGCGCCGGGGCAGGGTTTTAACAAGAAGGTGATCTACGGCAGCGAGGGCTGCATCGATTGGGAGAGTGGAGCCTGGACGCGGGCCGGTAAGAATACCAAGACCGAAACGCTGGTCAAGGAATATTTGCGCAGCCTAAAGAAGGACGAGCGCGAAAAACTCTTCCCCGGTGGTTTAGAGAATTCGATCTCGGTGGAGTTGAAAGATTTTGCCGATGCGGTGCGCGGCGGCGGCACGCCTGAAGTCGACGGGCTCGACGGCTATCGCTCGCAGGCCATTTGCATGGCGGTCTTAGAGTCTTCGTGGCATAATCGACCGGTGAGTCTGGCAGAGATTGAACGCGGGGATCTCGAAGGGTATCAGGCGGAAATTGACCGGGCGTTGGGGATAGTGTAGGGAGAATGGAGATGGGAACGCGCGCTTCTCTTTTTTAGTGATGAATAGGGATAATGGTTTTGCGGTGCCCTGTAGATGTACTTGCCATAACTCGACCTAAAAGACAATGTAAGATGATCTCATAATCCAACCCTGATTTAACAGTCATCAGACTCCATTTTACCCTTGATAGGGGGGATTATCGCGGGTATGCCAGGGTGTTGGAAATTTTCGAAGGATGGACACACCCTCAAGTAACCAACTGGAAGCAGAACCAGAAATGAGTGATACGAACGCGAACGCGCCAAACACCTTCTTCATCGAAGTTTCCGGATCGGGCCTCCCCGAATGCGATGGACTCTACGTCCCCTCGACAGCCCTGCCCACTGAATCCGAATCTGGAACCTTATCCAGCCTTGGCTACTGGAACGGCAGGATGGCGTGGGACCGATCCGACGGAAAATCGGAGAGAAGCCCGGCACTCTCGTACTCCAACAGTTACTCATCCTGGAGGATCTGTCGTCTCGACGGGCATCTTGCCTACGACGCGACCTTCGACGTGGATATGCCGCCGACGGACCGGGAATGGCACGTCTATAAGAAGGGGGTCGCACCTGCACCCAAGGTCGTGATTCATCATTCCGATCCGAGGGAGCTTTGCCCTGCACCGAACGTAATCTTCGTGCTGGGTGGCCCAGGGGCAGGAAAGGGCACGATGTGCGAACTGGCGGAGTCGCAGTTGGGTTGGACTCACCTGTCCATGGGAGATCTACTCAGAGCCGAGCAAGCCAAGGGCGGTGAGACGGCGGCTGTCATCGACCAGTTCATCACGGCCGGGCAGTTGGTGCCGAACGAGATCATGGTGAGATTGCTCAAGGACTCGATGGAGTGGATAACCCGGACAACGGGCAAGAACAATTTCCTGCTAGACGGATTCCCGCGCTCGTTGAACAACATGGAAGGCTGGAACGAGGTCTTCGGCCGGGAAGCTGAGTGCCCGAAGATGTTGTACTTCGAGTGCCCCTATCCGGTACTCGAACAGCGCATTCTGGGTCGGGCGAAGTACTCGGGTAGAAGCGACGACAATGTCGAAAGCATGAAATCGAGGTTCGACACCTTCAAGGCGCAGACGCTTCCTACCGTTGAGTTCTTCAAGAGTGAGGGCAAGTGCATCGAGGTAGATACCAGCCAGGACAGGCAGACGGTCTACGCTCTGGTTGTCGAGCAGCTCGCCGAGTTCACGGACGAGGAAGCGGCGGCTAGGCCGCTTACCGAACGCGCAGAGATTCTTCTTGGCCTGCGGCCCTGGCCGAAGAAAGATAAATAGCTTTGAGGCCGTCACCGCCAATCGTCAAGAGTGCCCAAGTCCTGCAGCACCCCTGCCCAGTCAAAGTCGGCCTTTAGCACCGCGCCTGCCTTCGCCAACCGGTATCGACCCGGGCGCATTTAAGTAAGAGGTGCGGTATGCCTCTTGGCGAATAAGTACCTTGAAACGGTTGACTGGGTGTCGCATCTTTAGTGCCGGAAACGGCCGACCAAGGTGCCGATGTCGAAGAGTAACGAGATCGCTGTGTAGACTCCGAAACCAGTTGCAATCCAAGAGTAACGAGATCGCTGGGGAGACTGAGTTGATTGGGAAGGGTACGAAAATCACCTGCGCCGTTGGACCGACTAATCGCACGCTATATCAGGAGATTCTAAGTGCACCATAGACGCATTCGAGCGGGCAATTCGAAAACCAGCTATCACGCGCCAGGCGTGTATTTCGACTCCAGTAAAGCGGTTGTTGCCGGTGATCAAGTCTTCGTCGTGGGGTGCACAGGCCTGAAACTTGACGGTAGCGGATTTGTCGGGCAAGGCGATCCAGCGGCCCAGGCCGAGGCGGCGATGGCCAGCCTGCGAACCCTGGTTGAAGAGGCCGGGGCGCGCCTGGAAGATGTCTGTCTGATCAATACCTTCACCACCCGCCATGAGTATAGAGCTCTGATCTATCCAGTCATCGGCCGGCATCTGCAGGGGGTGAATCCCGTATCCACGGGGGTCGTCGTAGCAGACCTCGCCGCCCCTTACCTTGATTTCGAGATCGATGCGTGGGTCGTGATTCCACGGGATCGCGAGGAAGGACACGAACGCTTCCGGCTAACCAATGCGCGGGGCGGCTTCCTCATGCCGAATATCGACTACCCCAATGCGCGCGTGATCAAGGCGAACGATCACCTCTTTCTACAGGGCCAGACGGGCATGAGCCTGGACGGTCGCCGCTTCGACGGTGCGGGCGATCCGGCCCGGCAGGCCGAGGTGGCCATGCAGAACGTCCACACGCTGCTGGCCGATGCGGGTGCTTCTATAAAGGATGTCTGCAAGATCACGACCTATCTGACCGACGCGGCCGACACGCCTCGCATCGATGCTGTTCTCGCCGAGCATCTGTCAGCGGTACGTCCTGTGGTGACCAGCACCATCGTCAAAGACCTGGCGCGCCCCGAGCTGAATTTCGAGATCGACATCCACGCGATTCGGCGCACCGGGGCTGATCACGAACGTCGCCCCCTTGCCGATGACTGCCTGCTGGCCGCGTGGCCACAGAGTCGCTCCGTTCGGGCCGGTAAGTTCCTTTTCATTCAGGGCCAGAGTGGTGTCGCCCTCGACGGCGGCGACTTCAGCGGCAAGGGGGATCCAGGCACGCAGACCGAGCAGGCGATGCAGAATGTCAGGGTGGTCGTCGAAGAAGCGGGTGGCCGCTTGGAGGACATCTGCAAGATCACGACGAACCTCACGGACGTGGCGCATCGATCTGCTGTCTATCCTGTTCTGGGAGAGCATCTGCGGGGCGTGCATCCCGTCTCGACGGGCCTGGTGATGAAGGCTCTGCCTCGTCCCGAGATGGACGTACTCGTCGACATCTTCGCCGTCATCGACTAGACCTCAATCGCGCCGACAGAGGTAAATACCCCTCAGATTCTCAGCGAAGTCCCCGCAGCGTCATACAAGCACTAATGCAAAGGAGTATTGGGGGCGTAGTACCTCGGAGGCCAATTATCCCCCGCAGTACACTCCTATACGCCGATGCCGAACTGCTCTTCAAAATCCGTCCATATATCCGCCGGGATCTCCTGCGTCGCCGCGTCATAGGCGTCCTGGAGTTGGTGCCGGTCGGCCGGGCCGCTCATGACGATGCCGTCGATCGGCGCGTCGAGGCAGAACTGCATGGCGAGGTGTTTGATGTCGACGTCTTGCTCTTGGCACCACTGCCACATCGCGTGCGCGCGCGGTTCATCGGCGCGGTTGGGCTCGATGCCGGTTAGCCGACCCATGCCGAAAACACTGGCGAGAATTAGCCCGGTGCCGTGTTTCTTGGCCAGGTGCATCGTCGTGCGACTGACGGATTGGTCGAGCAGGGTGTAGTCGAGGAAGGTCAGCACGATTTCGGCGTGGCCGGCTTCGATGGCGGCCTTGTGAAATTCGTGTTGGCGGACCCCGAGGCCGATATGGCGGATCAGGCCTTCTTCTTTCATCTTCTGCAACTCGTCGAAGGCACGGCCAGGGCCCAAGGGGTCGACGATATCGGGTGGATCGTGCACGAGTACCGAGTCCAAGTAGTCGACGCGCAGGGCTTGTAGGCTATGTTCGACGCTCCATCGCGTGCTAGCGGCCGAGAAGTCTTTGGGGCGTTCTGGATGGGGGCCGACCTTGGCCTGCATATAGTAGCTGGCGCGATCGACGCCGGAAAGCGCGCGGCCCCAGCGCTCTTCGTTTGCGCCTGCGTAGGTGTCGAAGAAGTCGATGCCCAATTCGAGCGCGCGTTCGACGGTGGCGATGGTTTCGGCTTCGTCGACGCGATTGACGAAGGCCGCGCCCATGCCGAGCGCCTTGGGCTGCATGCCCGTACGGCCCATCTTACGCCGCGGTAATTCGCTCATTGCTTAGCTCCCTTTGATGCCGAATAATTCGATTTCAAATATAAGTGTTGAACAAGGGGGGATACTGTCCGTTGAACCCTCTTTACCATAAGCTAAGTGCGGCGGGATCACCAGTCGAGCCTTGCCGCCGCCCTTGATCATCTGCAATCCTTCGGCCCAGCCGGGAATGGCCATTTCGAGCGAAAGCGTGCTGGTGTAGCCGCGTTCGTACGAGCTGTCGAAGACGGTCCCGTCGACGAACATGCCTTTGTAGTGCACGGTGACGCGGTCGGTGGCACCAGGATAGGGGCCGTAGCCCTCTGTCAATTCTTGGTAGATCAGGCCGGACTCGGTGCGCACAGCGCCCTCTTTGGCGGCTTCGCGGTCGAAGAAGGCTTGGTCGACGGATTCGGCGCAGGGGTCGGTGCAAGCGGCGAGCGCGCTGATCGCGCAAAGGGCTAAGAGGTGCAGCGTCTTCACAAGGTGCCCTCCGGTGGATTGAAAGCCCCAGTATCGTTGTGTAGCGGCGTTTGTGCGGCGGGCAGATCGTCGGCCTCGGCGTTGGTGCGGATGACGACGGTGCCGGCGAGCAGGTCGTGCAGGGCTCGGCGTTTTTTGTTGAGCAACATGCTGATAATCTCTAGTATAAACCAAGTCCCGGCCACTAGGGCTGCGGTGCCCGTCAGTTGGTTGGGGTCGAATTCTTCCCCTTTGAGTACGGAGGCGGCGTAAAGCAGCCCGACGAGTAGCCCCGAATCGCGGAGAAAGGCCTGGTTGAGGGAAATCTGTGTCGCGGTGAGGTGATCGACGATTTTTATTTTGCAGACCCATTTGCCGACGGTCTGGCCATAGCGCGCGTGTAATAAAATGCTATACGCGGTAGAGAGGGCGATTTCGAACAGGGCGATCAGGTAGAGCGGTAGCCAGGGGGTGGCAAGGGCAAGCAGCACCTTGCTGGGGAATAACACGGCTTGGTCGACTAACCCGGCCCAGAATCGCGGCATCGTGGTGCGATAGCGCATGGCGGCCGGATAGCGGCGGTTGCGGTAGTAGCGGCCGATAAAATAGGCCAAAATAAGATAGAATATCGCGCCGCCGAGGTCGAGGTTATTGCCGATGCTTATTTTTTCATTCATACTATCATATTAGCGCGCGGCGCGGTCTTGTTCAAGGTTGGTAGGGGCTCTATGCTCAGGATACCTAAAAAGGGAAGGGCGGCATGATGGAATGTATATACCGACAGGTTTGCATGCGGCAAAAGTCGCGTGTGGGCGTCTTGTTTAGATTGTCGGCATTTTTTTGCTGCGCCCTGCTATTGGCCTGCGGTGGAGAACCGACGGGTGGGCGGCTAAAAGAGGTACCGCGCAACCGCACGCTGATTACGGATTGCGCCGAGAACAATACCTGCGGCGGCCAAATCCAAGATTACAATACGTTCAATCCCTTCGTGCCGGGTGGTATTTCGCGCATCGGTTATCAGTTCCTCTACGAGCCACTCTACTTTTTCAACGGCTATCGCGCCGACGCCGTGCTGATGCCTTGGATCGCGACAGGGCACCGTTTTAACCAAGACTATAGCGAGGTCACGATCGATATTCGCCCCGGTGTCAAGTGGAGCGACGGCATGCCGTGGACGGCGCACGATTTGGTCTTTACGATCAATATGCTCAAGGAGCATGCGCCCGATCTCGTGTTCTCAACGGATATGGAGACTTGGGTCGAGACAGCGGTCGCACTCGATAGCTTGACGGCGAAGATCGTGCTTAAATCGCCCAATCCGCGTTTTATCTCCAGTTATTTCGCCCACGTGCACGGGAATGGCGTACCGATCGTGCCCGAGCATATTTGGCAGGGAGAGGACCCGACGACTTTTGCTAATTACGACTTGGCTAAGGGATGGCCGGTGGTTACGGGCCCCTATGAGATTGCCTTGTCTGAGCCGGGCCAGCGGGTTTGGGATCTGCGGGCAGATTGGTGGGCGGCTAAGAGCGGTTTCCATGCGTTACCCCAAGTCGAGCGGTTAATTTTTCTGCCCTATATGGAGGAGCATCAGCGTGTGCAGAATTTGCTCGCCAACAATCTCGATACCTGTTTGGAGCTTAGGCCGTCGAATATCATCACCTTGCTGGAGCAGCACGACAAGATGAGCACTTGGACGGGGCGCGAGCCGCCCTATAGTTATATGACGCCGTGGCCGATCGCATTGGGTTTTAACAATACGGAAGAACCCTTCGCCGACCGGGCGATCCGGCGGGCGATCAATTTTGCCATCGATCGCGAAGAGTTGGTGGAAATCGGCTGGCAGGGCTCTGGTAATTATGCGCTACTGCCACTGCCGGAAGTGCCGCAGATGCAACCCTATTTCGCGGCGGCAGAGGATTTGATCGCGAAATACGAAATTGGCGTGCACGACACCGCGCGCACCGCGGCGATTATGCGCGGCAAGGGCTGGGCGAGAGGGGCGGGCGATGGTTATTGGCAAAAGGAGGGCGAGGCCTTTTCTATTACCATCGATATTCTCGCGCATTTCCAGGATCTGACGCCGATTCTGGTGGCCCAACTCAAGGAGGCGGGTTTCGACGCCTCGTTTCGCAGAACCTCCGACTTTATCTCGCGTATGAACCAGGGTACGGCGCGCTCATTCCTGATGGGCAATCTGAACTCAATGAGTGATCCCTACCAGGGTTTGAGCCATTTTCACAGCCGTTATATGCGGCCGACGGGCGAGATGGCCGAATACGCTTGGCGCTGGGCCAACCCGGAATTCGACGCGTTGATCGACCAAATGGCCCGCACGCCTAACGATGCACCGGAGATGATGCGGATTTACCGCGAGGCGATGGCGATTTGGCTCGAGGAATTGCCGGCGATCCCGATCGTGCAGTGGCCGCACCGGATTCCCGTAAACGAGACCTATTGGACGGGGTGGCCTTCGGCGGAGGATCCGTATATCAATTCTTCGTATTGGGCACGGTCTTGGTTGTTGGTGTTGTTGAATTTGCAACCAGTGGGGTGATGGGCCGCTAATTGGGTGCGTGCGGGCTTGGGGCTATGCATCGCTTCGCGGTACGCGCCCTTCGGAGATCGCACCTTCGGTTGCTCCGAGGGCTATCCCCTACGCCACTTCCTGCGGCTCTAGGGGACAGCAAGCCGCTAAGATAATACGCGCCAGAAGCCCTCCGACACATTGGTCTTTTAGAAAATAAATGAAGAGAATTATGAGAATCGTAGATGCGCACGCACATATTTTTCCCCACATACAGGGCCAGGTCGGCTCGGGTCCGACCAAGGGATTGGGTTATGGGCGAATGCTGGTCGGTGCCGACGAAATTCAGTTGATGCCGGCGCACAATGAAGAGACGATTTATAGCGCCGAG
>Ga0233439_10002693_pt1 | contig 19600 bp, 17 predicted proteins | sample SI_123_September_6_FD_182713 | JGI IMG/M metagenome (GOLD analysis project Ga0233439, IMG submission 182713) | Seawater microbial communities from Saanich Inlet, British Columbia, Canada - SI_123_September2016_100_MG | ecosystem: Environmental > Aquatic > Marine > Inlet | place: Canada: British... | reverse complement strand
TTTCGGTAGTTTTGATGAGTGAACCGACAGCAAATGTGACCCTGGCGCTTTCGGACAATGACACAAGCGAAGTAGTCTATCCAACGAGTGTGATTTTTGGCAGTGGGAACTGGTCGACTTCACAGATGATTACGTTGACAGGCAAAGACGACAGTGTAGATGATGGTAATCAGACGACGTTATTGACCCTGACACCGAGTGGAGGAGGCTACAGTGGTTTATCCGCTCAGACGTTGACAGTGACAACTACTGATGATGATGCCCCTTATGTGGCAATAACTTCGGGACATTGTGAAAGTAACAACTATGATAAAGTTACGAATGCTTCCACTTGTCAAACAGCAGCAACATCACTGGATTATAATTACAGCGGCACAACCAATTGGTCTGATCAGCCACAGAGATGTTTTGTGAATTCTTCTAATAATAACGTGTATTATAACCAATACAATACAGGCAACGTTAATGTTGAAGATAACTCTCAAAGCAGTGCGTATCTCTGTGCAAGATAAATTCTAAGCACTCTTTTAAACGTCGACTCAAATTTTGAGTCGTTCAGATGAGAATACCTATTTCAAGTTTAAGGATTAGGTATTGCCGAAGCGTCCACATTTGACAATCCTTTCGACAATGCCTTATTGAAAGCAGCTACTCGGTAGTAGTACGTTGTCCCCGGTGTCAGGCCAGTATGAACATAAGGGTTAGTCACAACATCCTTAATTGTTTGAACTGTGATGGTGGCATTAGGGTCACCCTCTGCGTCTGTTATCTGTTTCAAATTCTCTGTGATTTCTTGAGTATTCCAGTAAATCCTATAGCTGCTCGCATTACTGACTGTATTCCAAGTGAGGGTAATCTGTTGAGAACCAGCGACGGCCTCCAGGTTGCCTGGAACAGCGGGGGGCATCTTTTCTTTGTAGGAGATCGTACCCTCATCCCCACAGCTTAAGAGCAAAGGCGAGAAGAGCAAGGCAGCTAGGATTCTAGTGGACATGAAGCCTCTAGTAGTATTGAAGTTCTGGAATTTATGATGAGATGCGATCAAAAGTTACATTCTTGTAGCACAGAGATTTCTGATGTGCAAAGCGCAATCCGAGATTCAATAGGAGGGGTGAGCAAAATCTAAAATGACAAAAGATCCTGCTGAAGCAACCATGCCGATCTCCGTCCTCACTTGCCCTCAATGTCAGGTGTCATTCGCAGAGCAGATTCCTCCAGATCAGTGACTCCAGCGGATTCGTTGCCGTGCCTGCAACCAGGACCTTGTCACTCCTTCGAGTCAATGCTGCGTATTTTGTGCCCACGGCTCGGTCGGTTGTGGCGTCAGTTGTGAGGCCATCCCCTCCTCAGATTGAATTGTTTCGAGCAGATTCCTGACTCACCCACATTCTTGTACCGAGACATTTTTTAAGCTCACTTGTCGATGGATGTAAAATCTATTGGGATGGGTCTTCCCCAGTTTTTTTTGAAATCTGGAACAAAATTTTGTGCAGATGTAGGAAACGGGTTAGTTGGCACCTCCTTTGTAAGACACAGACGAGATCAGTATTCGGATTCAATTGAAAGAATAGGGTCGTGGACCCCCACTATGCCTGTCGGGAGAGAGTTTGTGATGAAAGGTGCTTGGAAATCAATCTGTTTGGCCATGGGCCTCTTGACGTTGGTTCCACAACTGTCACAGGCTCGTTTGAACGAATCATTGACCCAGTGCCGAAGCCGCTACGGAGAGCCCAAGCAACTGCTGGCGAATGCTGCGGGTCAGATCGTGGGAGGCGTTTTTGAAAGCCGAGATATCCGGATTGTCGTGGAACTCAACCATGAACGCATGGTCACAAGAATTGAATACGAGATAGCTGCCTATTTTTTGCCAGATGACCGGAAAGAGTTTGTAGACCGGCTCGGTGAAATCTACAGGTTTCCAAAGAGCCAGGAGCTGCAACCACCAACTCCCTTTGCCTCATCCGCCTTTTTCAGTACGGTCAAGGGACGAGAATACTTGGTGTTCAACGAGGAAGTTCGCAACCAATTTGATTGCGCAGTCCAAGCTGAATTTTGCAATTACCAGCGTACCGTGGAACAGATTACGGCTTGTGAGCAGAACCTGGCTTCCACAGAGACTAAGTACCGCCAGTTGACTCAGACTACTCGTGTGCCGGTGGTTCAGGATCCTGTTACTCCGATTAATCCGCGCCATGCTATCAGTCCCGATCTGAAGACGATCTATTTTCTGGAAGAGGACTTAACTACCGGAAGAGAGCGTCATCGCTTTGAGCCTATGAATCCTCAAGCAGAGCTCAGCAAGGGACAGGCAGCCCTCCAGCAATGCCAAGACTTCACTACTCGCTACGTTCGAATCATTGAATCTGCTGCACCCGGCTTTGATAATTTCTAAGTAATTTTTCTAAAAACACTCCGATTTTCTCCTCTCCGAAAGCAACTAGTCAGACAAAGTGACTTGTGATTGTCAGTCACCAGAACTCTGTCATAGTGAATGTTTGAGTTTGTAAGCAGCGGACCCCCTCCTCCCGTTTTTTTTTCGTCCAATCGAAAGCACATGTGAATCCTTTCCAATTGAGCGGCCTTGTCTGGCTGAAACGTCGTCTTGGCTTGCACGAAGAGGCTGAACGTAAGTACTGGGGCTTGCTGCTACCCTTGTTCCTGCTGACTCTTTTCTCATGGATCGACCACATGATCACAGTTCCGTTGAGCGCAGAGATTTCTGCAGCAACGGGACTTTCTCCAGTTCGTAGCGGTCTGCTAGTTTCTGTCTATCCTGCAGCGGCAGCGGTCTCAGCCTTTATTTTTGCTCCCTGGTCAGACAGATTGGGGCGCAAGCAACTGCTGCTCTACCTAGGATCTGGTTTTGTGATCTCCACCTTTGGCTGTGCCCTCGCTCAAGGTGTGGAGAGCTTCTTTCTGTTCCGTGTTCTTTCGGGAGCTTTTGCTGGACCGATCATGCCGAATTGCCTAGCGTATGCGGGAGATGCGTTGCAAGGAAATCGAAGAAACCGAGCACTAACAAACATCATGCTGGGATTCACGCTGGCTTCGATCCTCGGTGTGCCTGTTGGATCTGCCTTGGCAGAATGGGTCTCCTGGCGCTGGACATTCGGTGTGATTGGGCTGGGTGGTTTGCTCTCCCTACTCTGGTTGACCAGCATTCCATCAATCGCCACCGGTGCTGAACAGATTACGATCCGTCGTCAGTACCTCCAGATGTTTGGTCTCTGGAAACGTCAGGAAGTGCGTTGGGTGTTTGCCATGCAGTTCTTCATGCTGATCGGGCTGTTTGGTTTCATTCCGCATATGAGCATTTGGTTAACAACTAACTATGGGCTCTCTGCTTCGGCAATTGGTCTTTTCTATATGCAGGGGGGAATTGGCAGTCTGATCGGAAACCAGCTTGCTGGTTGGCTGTTGCAGCAGGGATTACGTTTTAGTCTGATCGGGATCGGTTCTGTCTTGATGGGGACCGTGCTGATGCTTTCCACTCAAGATTTACTACCAGGGCCGTGGATGGGTGCCATGTTCTTTGGCATCATGCTCGGTGGGTCCATACGGATGCCTGGCCTGCAAACCATCCTGATTGAACTGACGGGCAAGGAAATCCGAGGGCGTCTGATGGCGATGAGTATGATCGTGTCCAATATGACGATGGGACTCGGAGGTTTTTGGAGTACAGGTTTGCTCTCCATGGAGAATGGCTATCTGCTGGGGATGGATCAGGTCGGGCTGGTTTCGATGTTGACCTTGCTGGTTGTTTTACCCCTGATCTGGTTGATTCAGCGACAGCAGCGCAGTAGGCCACAGCCCACAATTTGAATCTAGTATGCTGCTGTGTGACGAATCATTTCGATAGCCCTGCCCGGGGATCTCCCTAAAGCACCATTCCGCTTGCCTCTCCAACAAACTGAGCCTAGTTTGGTCGCCTTTCTTGAATTCTGGATTTGTGCGCTAATAAAGCACTCAGGAGTGATGTTCAAGAGTGAGCAGTGGAGCGCTCCGAGTAATCCAGAAAATGTTCCTCTGTGTAGACATGGATTATGACTAGTAAACAATCAGCGTTGGTTCTAGCCTCAGCTGGATTCAACGGTAAGCTTGCCAAAACAGCTTTTGGCCTGATTCGTAGTAGTGAACGCTTTCAGATCGTAGGAGTTCTTGATCCAGAAAAGGCAGGACTAGAAGCAGGACAAATTGTCGATGGAAAAGACCGTGGAATAGGAATTTATGCCAGTGTCGCTGACGCATATGCCCAAGCTCAAACGACACCAGAAGTGGCCATTATTGGAGTGGCGATTGCGGGTGGAAAGCTCGATGAGGATCTCAGGGTTGCTGTGACTGATGCCCTGCGTCAGGGTTTGAAGATTGTCAACGGTTTGCATAGTTGGCTTGCAGAAGATCCAGAGATGGTAGCCCTGGCACAGCATCATGGAGGAAGTCTGTTCGACTTGCGGAAGCCACGCCCACGGGAGCAGTTGAGCTTCTGGTGCGGGGAAATCCTCGACGTCAAGGCACCTCGTGTAGTGGTGATGGGGACCGACTGTGCCTTGGGGAAGCGCACCACAGCCCGCTGGTTACGAGATGCCTGTCAGGCAGAAGGCATAAAGACCGAATTGATATACACCGGACAAACCGGCTGGATGCAGTCGGCCCATGACTATGGATTTATTCTGGATGCAACGCCCAATGACTTCGTCAGTGGTGAACTGGAAAGTGCCATCGTGCGCTGTGATCGTGAGCTTGCGCCTCAATTGATTCTAATTGAAGGACAATCCGCCCTACGCAATCCAAGTGGCCCTTGTGGAGCAGAGTTTCTCTCATCAGCCCAAGCCAAGGGAGTGATCCTGCAGCATGCTCCGGCTCGTGAACTTTACAAAACCACAGATCGGCCCTGGCCCATGGCCGACATTGCCGATGACATCAAGATCATTCAGCTCTATGGATCTGAGGTGCTCGCTGTGACCCTCAACGGAGAGGGGATTGCGATGGAAGATCGGGAGGGTGTTCGGGTGCAATTGGAACAGCGCCTGGGGTTGCCGGTTTTTCTACCATTGGAGCAGGGTGTGTCCAATATTCTACCACTACTGCGTGACTTCGTTACTCGGGAGGCCTAACTATGAAACTAACATCCTGCCGTGTTTTTCAAGAACACATTCTTTTGACTCAGCCCTTCACGATCTCCTATCACACGACAGAAGCGATTACACTTCACTTTGTTGAATGGCAAACGGACACAGGTCACCATGGTTGGGGTTCAGCCAGCCCTGGGCCACAAGTGACAGGAGAAACGGATGAGGTCTGCAACGCAGCTCTTCAGGCTATGAGTGCTTTTCAAGGGGAAGACGTCCGTCATCTACCCCGTTTGCTGCGCCAACTGGAGATAGAGTTTCCCAAAGCTCCTGCAGCTCGAGCTGCTGCTGATATGGCTTTCCATGATCTACTGGCTCGTCGACTGGATCTGCCCTTGACAGATATGCTGGGCCGTTGTCATGCGGCTTTACCGACTTCGGTGACCTTGGGCCTGCGTTCCCTGGATGAAACGCTCGCTGAAGCAAAAGAGAAAGTTGCTCAGGGCTTTAGGGTCCTCAAAGTTAAGTTGGGTCAGGATTCTGAAGCAGATTTGGAACTGTTACGGCGACTGAGAGAAGAACTTCCTCAAGACATCCTCCTGAGAGTCGATCCAAATCAAGGCTATGATCTGCAAGCTTTACGGACCATCCTGACTAAATTTGATGAGTTGCGGCTGGAGTTTGTGGAGCAGCCAATGCCTGTTTCACAAACAGAGGAGCTAAGGTCACTACCAGCAGCAGAGCGCCAGCACTTGGTGTTGGATGAAAGCCTGCAAAGTCCTGGGGATGCACTGCGTTACGGGTTTCAAGATCCACTTTGTGGAGGCTTTAATATCAAGCTGATGAAATGTGGTGGTCTAGGACCTGCGCGTCAGATTGCCAATCTCTCTGAACAGACAGGTCGTACGCTGATGTGGGGATGTAATGACGAGAGTCGACTTAGTTTAGCAGCGGCTCTGCACCAAGCCTTGGCCTGCCCGACTACACGATATCTGGATCTGGATGGTGATCTTGATCTTGTTCGTGATCCAGCCCAAGGCGGCTATACCATTGAAAAGGGCATCATGATTCCTCTTGATCAGCCAGGACTTGGAATCACGGTTTCATGAGGGATACCTCCCTAGTGGTTCAACGGTGTTCAACAAAAAGGAATGCTTCCTGCTGTAAATGAATTGTTCCCAGTGCTTGAACTGAGAACATTACAATTTCTTTGACGGAGGATTGGGCCGTCGGGGAAATGATCCTGATTCTGCGACAATCAGGATCCGGGAGTTCTACCGTGCTTGGCGGTCGGTAGAACTCCCATGCTTCCGCGCGCTGCTGCGAGATGTGTCCTCCCTCCTCTCAACTCATTTTGCTAAAGAAAACGTAGAACAGTTCATCATCCGAATCTTCTGTAAATTCCCTTGGTTTCCATTTCACAACTCTACAAAATGCGCTGGATTCTCCGCCCTCTGAGTCTTGATCTTCGTGGACTAGCTGCGCTCCGTGTATTGTTGGGCGTTTTGGTGATGTTGGATGCGTTGATTCGTAGCAGCGACTTGATTGCCCACTATGGAGATTCAGGGGTTCTACCCCGATCTGTCCTGCTAACCGAATTCAGTAATCCCTACCATTTCTCTCTGCTATTTCTTAGTGGACAACCGCTGTGGGTTGGACTTTGCCTTCTGGTATATGGATGCGCTGGCCTGGCATTAGCCCTTGGTTGGCGTACTTGGTGGAGCACCCTAGTGGCTTGGTTGCTGATGTTGTCACTCCATAATCGCAATCCAGTCGTCCTCAATGCTGGAGATGTCTATTTCAGAGTTTTGCTCTGCTGGAGTCTCTTTCTGCCATTAGCGGCTCGTTGCTCGCTTGATCGAGCCCGGAGTTTGGCAGGTTTCAAACCTGCTGCAAACCTGAGCGAACAGGAGGTTCTGACAGGTGGGTCGGTTGGTTTGGTTTTGCAGGTGGTGCTGATGTATGTCTGTACAGTAGCACTCAAGACCTCAACAGAATGGTGGCCAGAGGGGACAGCGGTTTGGTATGCGATCACCTGGGAGCAATTTACTACCCCATTGGGAGACCGGCTTCAAAATTTTCCTGAGTTACTGAAGTGGCTGACATGGGGAGTCTATGGAGTGGAGTGGGTTGGGCCGTTACTGCTGCTCTGCCCATTTTGGCATGTTTGGATGCGGACCATCGGTGTACTTTTACTCATTTCACTTCATCTGGGTCTGATCCTGACGATGGAGTTGGGTTTCTTCCCTTGGATCTGCATTGCGGTACTGCTTAGTTTGTTTCCCAAGGAAATCTGGGACTGGCTATCTTCCAGGAATTGGCTGCGCCAGGTTTCCGGCGAAAACCTGATCCTTTATTACGATCAGGACTGTGGTTTTTGCCGACGAATGGTTGGAGTGTTGCGCGAATTTGCTCTGTTTGGCAGAGCCGAAATTCGGCCGATTCAAGCCGATCCTGTGGTGCATGCACTTTTCGATAATGAAGCTCCCAGCAGTTGGGTTGTGCAGCAGGGAGAACACTATGTGTTTGCTGGTGAGGGACTCTGGCTGGTGTTACGGCAATCTCCTTGGTCCGCATGGTCAACCCGTTTTTTGTCTGAAGTGAAAACCTTGGCTTCGCTCGAGAGTCTGTATGCCTGGGTCGTACGCCATCGACCTCAGCTAGGTCGTTTGACTGCTTGGATCGGTTCGCGTCCATTTCCACCCAAAGCGGTTCCGAACCAATACCTTTCAACAGTGGCCTTAGTCTTGGTCGTTTTGGTTGTGGGTTACAATCTGCGCTACAGCTTTTTCAAGGAAGTTCCTTTACCCTCATCGGTCAAGACGTTGTTTGTGGCGTTACGGTTGGATCAACACTGGAACATGTTTTCTCCTCGGCCTAGTAAAGATGATGGTTGGTTTGTGATGGAAGGAGAACTTAGTGACGGAACGCCCATTGATGTGTACCGACTGCAACTCGGAGAGGTCTCCTTTGAAAAACCAGATGATCCCTCTGCTTATTATCCAAACCAGCGCTGGCGTAAGTACCTGATGAATCTTTGGCTTAAAAAATACAAAGACTACCGTCTCCACTATGGGCGCTATCTCTGTCGTCAATGGAATAGCGGAGAAACGGAACGAGAGCGCAAGTTAACCGCCTTTCGGATCCACTTCATGCTGGAAAGACCAGGACTCCCCGGTCAGCCTGCAAAACCAACAGAGAAACGAACCATTTGGCGACACGAGTGCTTCAAAAAGAAGGCTGAAGCACATTCTTGAAGTTATCAGTGAAGCTGTTGATGGAGAGCCCAGGCAAGCAGGAAACCCCTCGCAGTCCAGGCTAGAGTGCGAATCCAGTTTGTTTGTACCAATAGTTGTTGGGCATAGGAGTCGTAACCCTCTGAGAGACGCAGGTGCTGTGGAACCTGCAACCAAAATGTGGAAGCCCAAATGAGCACAAGCAGTCCCAGTGAGGTTCCCAATAGCGTCGATGACAAGCCAGTAGGAGGCGACCACCAGAGCAGTATTGCAGAAAACAACTCCAGCAACATGGGGCCAATCACCACCCAAGCCGTTCGGTGAGTATTCTGACGTTCATAGGCAGGAAAGACTTCAGCGGGGATGTTTGCAAAGAGAGGATAGTGAACAACTTGGATCAGCCAGATCAAGCCAACCATATACCAGGTCACGATCAGATTCAGCAGGAGCCAGGTCATCAATCTTCCTTATGGGTTTGACGGCAAGGATCTTGGGTCTGATGAAATTTACTGGACATTCTTAGCCAGACAAATATATTAATTTGTTTTTCTGATTTCTATTGGAGTATCCAAAATGAAAGTACTTGCATCCCTCAAGTCAGCAAAGCAGCGTCATAAAGACTGTCAGATCGTTCGTCGACGTGGAAAGATTTTTGTGATCTGCAAGAGCAATCCTCGCTTCAAAGCACGCCAGAAGTGAGTTCACTCAGCCCCACTCAACTGGGGCTCGTTCTTTCTCCGCTAGTCCTTCCTTAGATTCGTTTCAAAACGGACCGTCCACCTTCCCGTTGATGAATTGCTGCAAAATTGGGTTCGAGTTTTCCCGAATTTCCTTCGGACTCCCTTCCGCAATGATTTTGCCATGATAGAGCATCGCTAATTTGTCAGCAACCCGCATGGAGTTCGGAATGTGATGGGAAATGGAAATGCAGGTTTTGCTAAAGTTATCACGCATTTCCACCATTAAGTTGCCGATCGCCGTGGTTGTGATTGGGTCTAGACCGGATTCTGGTTCATCAAAGATCATAATCTTAGGCTCCATCATCAGCGCTCGCGCCACTCCTACACGCTTTTTCATTCCTCCAGAGAGTTCGGCAGGCATTTTGTCTTCTACATCGTAGAGACCTAGTCGATTGAGTGTAGAAGTGACTCTCTCAGCAATATCACTTTCCTTGAGCTGCTTTTGGTGTTCACGCAGAGCAAAGGCAACGTTTTCGAAGACATTCATCGAATCAAAGAGTGCGGAATACTGAAAGCACATTCCTGTTTTCTTGAGCACTTCTACGCGCTGCTGCTTGCTCATCTCCAAGACATTGGCCTCATCGACAATGATCTCTCCTGAGTCTGGAATAATGAAACCAAGGATCAACTTGATGATGGTGGATTTCCCATGGCCAGAACCCCCCATGATGACGGTAATCTTGTTGGCAGGAATTTTCAGGGAGAGATTGTCGATGACCTTTTTACTACCGAAGGCCTTGGTGACTTGGATTAATTCAATCATGTCTCTCAGAAAGTGTAGAAGATCTGGCTGTAAATTTTTTCGGCAAAGTTTTCAGTCAGTTCCTGTATGCCGCGGCTGAGTCGCTGACCACTAAGGTTAGCACTGCTACTGCTATCGTTGCTGCTGGTAGAGACCTCAACTCTGAGATTTGAAACTTCCCAAAGCTGTTTGTTGGTCCGTTGATCCTCAAGAATAGCGCTTCCCACAAGGGTCAGCTGCTGAGCAACAGCCAAGGCTTCTGGCTCGTCCAAGTTCAGTCTGGTCAACTGAGCCAATCGCACTCGCAGCAGTAGATCACTACGTTCACTTCCACCACGAAGTCGAACAGCCGAATTACTGCGCAAGCGGCTGCTGAGAGACTGCATCACGAAAGTTTCCAGATCTGATTCAAAGGTTTGATTTTCAATGGGCGCAATGCTCAGGGTCGCAGCTTCTGCTGGGAGGGGAGGATTGCCACCCTCAAACGTATACTTGCAACCAATGAGCAGCAACAGAAAACACGAACAGACAAATTTCTGGAGAGTTGAGTTGACTCTAAAAATTTTATTCACGGTAACAGCTAAGGTCAGAGAGTCGGGATAGCCCAAATTGTAAGCAGGGACAGGTCGTTTTTCGATTGCGTCTTCAATGGGCATTCGTTAAAAAATGAGGTTTTGAACTTTCCCCCATCCGTGTTCGCCAGACCGGTTTTCGTTCGGTCCACCGCAAAAGAGGTAGAGTGTTTTCTCCTGAAACGCAACAACAGGTTGACCGTCTTTTTTCCCGCTATCCGATTCGTCGTAACGCTCTCTTGCCTCTCCTGCATCTGGCTCAGAAAGAAAATCAAGGCTGGTTGGACAGCAAGTGGATAAATCATGTAGCGGAGCTGTGTGAGGTTTCGCCCACCCATGTGGAGGGAGTAGCGACTTTCTACACAATGTTTCGCTTTCGACCGCCAGGCAGGTATCATCTGCAAGTTTGCACCTGTGTACCCTGCTGTCTGGTAGGAGGTCCAGAAATTCTGGAGCACCTTGAGCACAAATTAGGCATTCATACCGGTCATACCACGAAAGATGGTCTCTTCAGCATTGAGGAGATGGAGTGCATCGGAGCCTGCGCCTATGCGCCGGCAATGATTGTCAACGAGGACTATATAGAGCAGTTGACCCCTGAAAAAATCGATCAACTGCTGGACAGTCTCGCTACTACCCCGCAAGAGCAGGAAACACATGCTTGAGGAAACGCTCGTTCTCTTCCGTAACATCCGCACCCCCGGATATGATGGTACTTTAGACAGCTACCGCAAAGCCGGTGGTTACCAGTCTTTGCCAAAAGCCTTGACGATGCAATCTGAGGAGGTGATTGCCCTAGTCAAGGAAGCGGGTTTGCGCGGCCGGGGTGGGGCAGGATTCCCCACGGGCCTCAAGTGGAGCTTTATGGCCAAAAACACAGGCAAGCCCAGTTACTTGGTCTGCAATGCAGATGAGTCTGAACCAGGGACCTGCAAAGATCGGGAATTGATGCTCAAGGATCCACATCTTTTCCTTGAAGGGATGATGATCGGTTGCTATGCCTTGGGTTGTCATCATGGCTATATCTACGTCCGAGGGGAGTATTTCCCAGCGATCAAGAGCTTGAACAAAGCGCTTGATGACTGCTATCGAGAAGGAATCCTTGGCCCGAAATTGTTGGGTGGAGACTATGGACTGGACCTGACAGTGCACACTGGAGCGGGTGCCTATATCTGTGGTGAAGAATCAGCCCTGTTGGATTCACTCGAGGGCAAACGTGGCCATCCTCGTGTTAAACCGCCATTTCCTGCAGTTGCTGGGTTCAATAGTTGTCCAACGAGTGTGAATAACGTTGAGACCCTGACCAATGTCACTGCTGTATTGGAAATGGGGGCTGATGCCTACAAGAATTTGGGCAGTCCGAATAATGCAGGAACTCACTTGGTAAGCTTAAGTGGGCATGTTAACCGACCTGGTGTATACGAAGTAGCAATGGGGGTTGGTTTGCGAGATATCATTCAAGAACTCGGAGGAGGAGTGCGTGGAGGAAAGCAACTCAAGGGAGTGATTCCCGGAGGTTCCTCTTCTCCGGTGCTACGAGCAGATGAAATAGATATTGCTTATGACTTTGATTCGGTTGGTAAGGCCGGATCGATGATGGGCTCTTCGGCAATCATGGTCTTTGACGAAGACACAGACGTGGTCAAGTTGCTGCACCGCATCTCGCGCTTTTACAATCACGAATCCTGCGGTCAATGCACTCCCTGCCGTGAAGGGACTCACTGGGCCCGACAGTTGCTCCGAGATTTTCTGCAGAACAACGGTAGTGAGCGCAAACTCAACCGATTGCAAAGAGTTGGGCGCAACATGGGAGGGACCACACTCTGTGCACTCGGAGACGCTGCTTCAATGCCGATTGTCAGCTTCCTTAAGAAATTCCCCGATGATTTTCGACACTACTACGCAACCGCTTCCTGAGAAAAAGTGATGGAAGTCTTTTACATTGATGATCAACCGGTTCCCTTTGAGAAGGGCGAGAAGATTCTCTCGGCAGCGCTGCGAGCTGGCTTGGAAATTCCTCATTTCTGTTACCATCCTGCGCTCTCAGTGGTGGCCACTTGCCGTATGTGTCTAGTCGATGTGACAGATCTTGGCAACGGACGCCCAGCACCAAAGTTGATGACATCCTGTTCGACCGATGCCATGCCAAACATGCGGATCTCCACCAAGAATGACAAAGTTCAGGAAGGTCGAGAACTGGTAATGGAGTACCTGTTGGTGAACCATCCACTGGACTGCCCAATTTGTGACCAGTCTGGGGAATGTACTCTGCAGGATCATTCCTATGCTCATGGTACTGGGCACTCCGAGATGGAATACAATAAGCGAGTTTATGGCTGGCGTGACATTGGTACTTTTGTACAGCTGGAGCGCAATCGTTGTATTCATTGTTCCCGCTGTGACCGCTTCACTCGTGAGATCACAGGAACAGACGAGTTTGGAATGTTTAATCGGGGGCATGAGCTAACGCTGGATACATTCTCAGATCGGGCGATGACGAATCACTTCCAGGGCAACATGGCTGACATTTGTCCAGTGGGCGCAATCACTGAGAAGGAGTTTCGATTCAAGCGAAGAGCCTGGAAACTACGCAAAGTTCCTTCGGTCTGTACTGGGTGCTCCACGGGTTGCAACATCACGATTGAACATGATCGTAACGAGGTACTTCGTCTGAAGCCCCGTGAGAATCAAGATGTCAACCAGTGGTGGATGTGTGATGAGGGTCGATTGACCTACCAGCAAATGAATGAACGAGAGCAACGTCTTGCCAAACCGATGGGGCGGGTCAAAGGGAAGCTGTTACAGGTGACATGGCAGCAACTCTACGATGCTGTGGCCGACCGACTAGAAGCCTTGAAGCCAAATGGGGAGCAGGTTGTCGCCCTAGTTGATACCCACTCCACCTTGGAAGAGATGTTCTTGCTGCGCCGCTTGCTCCAAGAAGTTTTCTCTTCTGATCAAGTCTTTTATTCACAGCAGGATTGGGCGCAGCCAGAATCAGAATTTTTCATCGAAACACTGATCACTACGGATAAGGCTCCTAATCAGGCTGGAGCTCGATTACTGGGGCTCAAGGGATCCCAGGAACATGATATCATTAATGTAATGAAATCGGCCAAGTTGTTACTGGTCCTTGGCAACCCCTTCATTAATGAGCAATCACTGCTGGATTTGGCAGGAACAACAGAGTTGATGGTTCACATTGCTTCTCGTCAAAGCGAGTGGACTGATCGAGCAGATGCAATCTTCCCCGGGCAAAATTATGCTGAAAAAGAAGGAAGCTTCCTGAATAAACAGGAGTATTGGCAGCGTTTCTGGCCAGCTTTGCGGCCTTCCCGTCATGTTCGTCCTGAATGGCAAATTCTCAGCGAACTGCTACACATGGGAACAGCCACTCCAGTTCAGCAGACCCCTCAGTTCAGCCAGGTTTTCCAACAGATGACCTCTATTGAACACAAGTTGTTTGGGAACTTGGCCTTGGAAAAATTAGGAGAGAGTGGAATTTCTCTGGCAGATCTGCGTCAGCAATCAGATACCCTTGCTCAAACCGCTTGATCCTCTAACTTGAACCATCAGTATGATTCTCTTCTACTTATTTGCTCTGCTGAGCGTACTTGGAGCACTTGGGGTTCTTTTTCTGCGCAATCCCATTCAAGGTGCAATGAGTCTCGTGGGTAGCTTTTTTTCGCTGGCTGCAGTGTATGTGATGATGCAGGCTGAGTTTGTAGCTGTTATTCAGGTGCTGGTCTATGCCGGCGCCATCATGGTTTTGTTCCTTTTCGTACTGATGTTATTGAGTTTACGGGACGAAGGACCCTCATTCATTCGTTGGTCTGTCGGCAAGGTGTTGGCTGTCGTGATTGCCTTTGGCATCTGGGCTCAATTAGCCTTGGTGCTCGGTCAGCATGATCCAGAGGCTCTGGTTCCACAGATTGTGTCTTCTGGCGAAGAAGTCGATTCGATCAAGTTAATTGGGCAGTTGCTGTTTACGGAATACCTACTGCCCTTCGAGGCAATTTCCTTACTGTTGTTGGTCGCGGTGATCGGAGCAGTCGTGATTGCTAAGCGCCGTTATCCCGGATCATCCTCATGATGCAAATTCCACTGGGTCATATTCTGGTCCTAAGTTCACTGCTCTTCTCCATTGGGGTGCTGGGGGTCTTGCTGCGGCGTAATGCGATCGTGATCTTCATGAGCATTGAGTTGATGCTGAATGCGGTCAACCTCTCATTTGTTGGCTTTGCCCAATCAATGAATTCGCTCAATGGTGTGATGTTCATCTTCTTTATCATTGTTGTTGCAGCTGCAGAAGCAGTGGTTGGTCTCTCCATTATTCTGTCTCTCTACCGTTCACGCAGAACACTAAACATCGATGAATTCAACCTATTGCGCTGGTAGCGTTCAACCAAGGCAATCCTTTCTCTGTCTCAAGGCCTCATGGCAACGCAACTCTGGCTGATTCCTCTTTTCCCGCTGTTGGGTTTTGTCCTCAATCTGTTGCTGGGTCGTACTCTGGGCCGAACCTTCACAACCTTGGTTGGACCACTGGCTGTACTGGCTGCATTGGGTCAATCTGTCTGGGCTTGTATCGCCCTGTGGAGTGGGAGCGCAGCAACAATTCAAGAGACGCTCTGGCGTTGGATTCACATTGGTGATTTGCAACTGGAGGTAGGCTTTCAAGTCGATCCTCTGACAGCTTTGTTCTTGCTGATCATCACAGGGATTGGATTCCTGATTCATGTCTACTCTGTCGGATACATGGCGGATGAGGAGCACTACGGACGATTCTTTGCCTTTTTGAATCTGTTCGTGTTCTTCATGCTGATGTTGGTCTTAGCGGACAACCTGTTGCTGATGTTTGTTGGCTGGGAGGGAGTTGGCCTGTGCTCGTATTTGCTGATTGGCTTCTACCACGAAAAGATCTCTGCCGGAGAAGCAGCAAAGAAGGCCTTCCTTTTCAATCGGGTTGGTGACTTTGGGGTGCTCTCAGCAGTGATGATGCTCGTTGTCTATCTTGGTACTCTGCGCTTTGATGAAATCAATGCACAGGCCGGAGCCTTGGGCGAAGGTGGTTTGAGTGTTACCCTGATCACCTTACTGCTTTTCCTAGGAGCAACGGGTAAGTCGGCTCAGGTTCCTCTCTATGTTTGGTTGCCAGATGCGATGGAAGGCCCAACACCAGTTTCGGCTCTGATCCACGCAGCCACTATGGTCACAGCTGGATTGTACCTCGTAGCCAAACTGAGTTTCCTGTTCATCTTGGCACCTTTTACTCTTGCAATCATTGCTGTGCTAGGGACCGTTACGGCTTTCTTAGGAGCGACGGTTGCCCTGGCCCAGACCGATATCAAGAAAGTACTCGCCTATTCAACTGTTAGTCAGCTCGGCTATATGTTTCTGGCAATGGGTGTTGGGGCGTTTGGAGCTGGAATTTTCCATGTGCTGACCCATGCTTTTTTCAAGGCTTTGCTTTTCCTGGGAGCCGGTGCCGTTATTCATGCACTGCATCACGAACAAGATATGCGCCAGATGGGAGGGTTACGCCAGAGATTGCCCTGGACGTATGCAACAATGTTGATTGGTACTTTGGCCATTAGTGGCATTCCATTGTTCTCAGGGTTCTTTAGCAAAGATGAAATTCTCTGGAGTGCCTACAGTTCTCCATTTGGTAGTCCAGTACTCTGGCTCTTCGGTTTTCTCACCGCAGGTTTGACTAGCTTTTACATGTTCCGGATGATCTACCTGACTTTTCATGGCTCTTTCCGAGGAGCACATGAAGAGTCAATTCATGAACCTCCGATGAGTATGGTCTTGCCGCTTATCGTATTAGCGGTTCTGGCTGCGTTTGGGGGCTTTCTAGGTGTGCCGCACGCACTACACTTCCTGCCAAACGGCATGGAAGCCTACTTCCACGGATTCTTTGCAGAGATCGAATTGCATGGCTCGGTGATTGAGGAATTGGGCCTGATGGTGATATCTGTGGTACTGGCGCTCATCGCTTGGGGACTTGCCAGTCGACGTTATCGCAACGGCTGGCCACGTGCCATTGATCCAGATTCTCTATTGGCGGGTGCAGAGCGTTTTTCGCTGCAGAACTGGAATGCAGATGCGGTCTACGCAACTATGGTTGTTCGGCCGTTCCACCATATTTCTCACAGTGTTCTTTGGAAGACCTTCGACCGTTATGCAATTGAAGGACTACTGCAGGGAGTTGTGAAGCTGCAACGAACTGGAGGATACTGGTTCCAGCAAATGCAAAACGGAAGTGTACAGCACTACGCCACCGTCTTTACTGTCAGTACCTTCCTATTGCTGCTATGGATTCAACTCTGAAAAATAGAGTTGACTTCTCAAAAAGAATCAAAGATAAATATAAGTTTACTTGCTAGCGGAACGGGAAATAAACCGTTACCCCCCACCAATTCTTGCAGGTTCCTCATCCTGCATTTTGCAACCAGTTCGCTCGTCAACAAGGAGGTCCAGCTGTGCAAAGCGCGGCCCGTGTCCAATTGTCTTCAACGCCTCCTCTGTTCCATCGGACCCCATGCATAGTCTCTCCCAAATACAGCACCGACCTATCTACTCTGCTGGCCTGTGTTCCTTTTGCTGAAGTCACCTCTGTGACTCAGTCAACTCTTTAACCCAGGAAAAGCTTCATGTCTGTCACGCTGAGCAACCGACACCGTATCCGGCGTTCTTTTGGGCAGATTAATCCGCCCATTGAAATTCCAAATTTGCTGAAGATCCAACTGGATTCCTTCGAGCGTTTTCTACAGCGCAATGTTGCCCCTGAGCAACGAGACAAACGGCGCGGCCTCGAGGCGGTCTTCCGCTCGGTGTTCCCGATCTCTGACTACAGCAATTCTTCGACACTGGAATATGTCCAGTATCGTTTGGGCGAGCCCAAGCACACTGTGGAGGAGTGTCGGGTTCGGGGTGTGACCTATGCCTGTCCAATTCGGGTGGCTTTGCGCCTCATCGTCTGGGAGAAAGAAGAAGGTGAAGAGGAAGTTAAGCAGATCAGAGACATCAAGGAACAAGACATCTACCTAGGTGAAATTCCGCTGATGACCCCAACTGGATCCTTCATTATCAATGGGACAGAGCGTGTGATCGTCAGCCAAATGCACAAGAGTCCGGGGGTTTTCTTCGGACACGATAAAGGCAAAGGTCACTCTAGTGGTAAGTTGCTTTACAACGCTCGCTTGATTCCGCAGCGAGGCTCATGGTTAGACTTTGAATTTGATGCTAAGGATTTGCTCTATTCCCGCATCGACCGTCGCCGTAAGTTCCCTGCAACTGTGCTACTGCGAGCACTGGGCTACACTGACGAACAGTTACTGGAGTTGTTCTATCCCGCAGAGACTTTGGATCTCAGCGCCTGCGAAAACCTAGAAACTCCGGTTGAGGAACAAACCTTCTATCGTCTGGTTGACGAGCAGGTCACACTGGACCAAAAAGCAACACAGGACATTCTTAGTGAATCGGGTGAGGTTCTGGTTCGAGCGAACCAGCGTATTCATCGCCGCAACCTCAATCGGTTGATGAAAGCTGGAGTGAATCGATTGGAGACAAACTTCAACGAGATTCGTGGGCGGTTCCTAGCTCGTGATGTCTATGCTGATGACCAGAAAATTGCTGAATGCAACAGTATGGTAACCGGAGAGCTCATCAAACGTCTTCTGGAGAAGGACGTCCAGCAGGTTTCGCTGCTCTATATCTCACCACCAACTACAGCCGGTCCTAGCTTCCGAGATACTCTGGAACTGGATCGATCCATCTCTCCAGAGCAGTCACTGATTGAACTTTATAAGAAGATGAAGCCAGGAGACCCTCCGACTCTGGATGCAGCGCAAAATATGCTGCAGAACTTCTTCTTCAGCGAAGATCGCTACAGCCTGTCTCAGGTTGGTCGACTCAAAATTAATGAGAAACTGGGAGTAGAAGAGCCCCTCGATAAGGTCGTCTTGACTCACCGGGACATTCTGGAATCTGTGAAGTATCTATTGCTACTTCGTGAAGGCAATGCCCGCACTTTCATTGATGACATTGACCACCTTGGTAACCGTCGGGTTCGCAGTGTTGGAGAATTGCTGGAGACCCAGTTCCGGATTGGACTGATCCGGATGGAGCGGACGATCAAGGAGCGAATGTCCCTGCAGGATGCCGAGACAATGATGTTGCACGATATCGTCAACGCTAAGCCAGTTGCCGGGGCCATTCACGAGTTCTTTGGTAGCAGCCAGCTATCGCAGTTCATGGACCAAACCAATCCTCTGTCAGAAATCACGCACAAGCGCCGACTCAGTGCACTGGGTCCAGGTGGTTTGACCCGTGAGCGTGCCGGTTTCGACGTGCGTGACGTGCACTCCTCCCACTACGGACGGATCTGCCCGATCGAAACACCAGAAGGGCCAAACATCGGGTTGATTGCATCTTTAGCCACCTATGCTCAGGTCAACTCCTATGGATTCCTGGAAACTCCTTATCGTAAAGTAGAGCAGGGTAAGATTACCGACAGCATTGAATACCTCTCAGCGACTGAGGAGGATCGCTACAAGATTGCCCAGGCAAATGCTGTGATTGATGAAGGGGGTAACTTGGTCAACGACTTTGTTACCGCCAGGGTTGGAAGTGAATTCAGTATGGTGCCCAAGGACCAGATTGACTACATCGATGTATCGCCGATCCAACTTGTGTCAGTAGCAGCCTCGCTGATTCCATTCCTCGAACACGATGATGCTAACCGAGCCCTGATGGGTTCGAACATGCAGCGTCAGGGAGTGCCGCTGGTAAGGCCTCAGGCTCCGCTGGTTGGGACAGGTATGGAGCATCAAGGGGCACTGGACTCAGGGACCTGCACCATTGCAAGACGAAATGGTATTGTTGACAGTAGTGATGCTTCCCGCATCGTGATTCAAGCAGATGTGGATCTGTCAAGTGTCGATAGCATCGTGCCCAACAATGTCGATATCTATCACCTGATCAAATACCGACGTAGTAATCAAAACACCTGCATCAACCAGCGCCCACTCGTCAAGAAGGGTGATTACGTGAAAGCAGGTGACATCATTGCTGACGGAGCTTCCACAGAGAATGGTGAACTAGCACTAGGACAGAACATCCGGATCGCTTTCATGCCTTGGAATGGCTACAACTTTGAGGATTCCATTACTGTCTCACGGCGTTTATTGCATGAAGATGTTTACACTTCTGTGCATATCGATGTTCTCGATACGGT
>Ga0233439_10002692_pt1 | contig 19604 bp, 15 predicted proteins | sample SI_123_September_6_FD_182713 | JGI IMG/M metagenome (GOLD analysis project Ga0233439, IMG submission 182713) | Seawater microbial communities from Saanich Inlet, British Columbia, Canada - SI_123_September2016_100_MG | ecosystem: Environmental > Aquatic > Marine > Inlet | place: Canada: British... | reverse complement strand
ACGAATGGCGGCGGCGGCTTCCGGGCTTTCAATACCACGGTAATGAAAGGGCGTATCGGGGTCGGAGAACCACAGGATAGCCGCGCCTGGGTCCCGACCGACCGCAACCTCTTCCATATAGGCATCGACGACCCAGTCGATCTGCGCCCGATTTGGCAGATCGGCCTTGGGGATTGGGCGAAAGGCGTCGACCACGGCACCGCCTGCCAACGGCGTGGCGGATTTATCCAGACCATGCAAAGACATATTAAGCGCCCCCAGGGCCTCGGCCCGGTGATGCAGCAGACGATTGCCGCCTGCGGTGCCGCACCCGATCACGGCCAGTTCCCGGCCCGCCTGGTGTAGAATTTCGCCTAGGCTGGGCGCGGTCAAAATGCCGTCCAGGGCCCGGTCGGCATGGCTTAGAGCATCAAAATCGGCGGTGTTCAGAAAACCGCCCGCCGCCGGTTCCATGAATTTATTGGCCACCATGCCGTGTTGTCCGGGATGGCAGCCGGTAATCAGGCTGGCCTGATTGACCCGGGTTTCGGTGGGGAAAACACCACGGCTGTCGGTGCAATGGGCACCCTGGCGGCAAAAGGCGGCCAGGTTGGGTGTTAGGTCATCATCCACCATGTCCGGGCGCAGGCCATCGAAGGCAACAATAAGAAATCTGATATCATCGGTCATCAGGCAACTTAGCAAATTGACCCCGCCTGCGCCAAGTGTTGGCAGCCTGGGTTGCTCTATGCCAAGATAGGGTTCCTTCCCTTTGTGTATTCGGTGCGTTTTCCATGGCAACAGATACTTCGAATTGGACCCTGGTGGATCTGGTCCGCCGTCAGGCCGACGCCTATGGCGAGCGGGAGTTTATTTCATTCGAACAAGGTCCACGGCTGACCTTTGCGCAACTGAACCAGGACAGTGATGATATTGCCCATCGCCTGCGCGCCTTGGGTGTCGCGCCAGGTGAGCGGGTTATGGCTCTGGTCAAGAACCGGGTGGAATTTCTGCTCTCCATGATCGCGACCAACAAGCTCGGCGCCATCTTTGTGCCTATCAATACCGAGTTGAAGGGCGCATTCCTGCAGCATCAAATGCATAATTCCGCGCCTCGGGTCGTCTTGGTGGACGCGGAACTGATCCCTGCTTTCGACGGAGTTGCCCCTGGCGATGACAAGGTTGACGCCGTGGTCGTCGTTGCTGGTGTGGTGCCGGACGTTATGCCGGATGTTTTCGACGGCGCGCGGCATTTGAGCTTCACCGAGCTAACACATTTGGCGCCTACTGCCGACACAGGTCTGGTTTCTCCTGAACCCGGCGATATCTCGTGCATCATGTACACCTCGGGTACCACCGGGCCATCAAAGGGTGTGCTGATGCCCCATGCCCATATGTACCTGGGTGGCTATGGCGTCGCCAGGTCTATCGGGATGAATGAAGATGATTGCTATTACATCTGCATGCCGCTGTTCCACGCCAACGCCTTAATGATGCAGACTATTTCCACGCTGATCAGCGGCGGCCGGGCCCACGTGGTGGAACGTTTTAGCCCCAACCGTTGGCTCGATGAGGTCCGCGCCTGTGGCGCGACGTTGACCAATGCCCTTGGTGTCATGCCGGAATTCATTTTCCGCAGCCCAGCCGGCGGCAATGATACGGACAACAACCTGCGGATTGTTTTGGCAGTGCCTGTGGCAGAAGAATGGGCAGCCGCGTTCGAGGCCCGGTTCGGCGTGCAGATCTTCCAAGGTTTCGGCATGACCGAATGCAATATGGTGGCCTACTCCAATCCTGGCGACCCATTGGTGGCGGGATGTGCCGGTCATATTCTGGCTGATTTCTTCGACGTGCGCATCGTTCATCCGGACACTGATCTGGCGTTGCCTAATGGAGAGGTTGGCGAGATTGTGGTGCGGCCAAAAGTGCCGGGCGGTTTCATGGCCGGCTATTTCAAGATGCCTGAACGTACGGTGGAGGCATGGCGCAATCTGTGGTTCCACAGTGGTGATGCGGGCAAGCTGGATGATCGGGGACAGTTGCATTTTGTCGATCGGATCAAGGATTGCATCCGCCGCCGGGGCGAAAATATCTCCTCGTTCGAGGTGGAACAGGTTTTGAACAATCATCCAAGCATTTCCGAAAGCGCGGTGATTGGCGTTAAGACGGCAGATGCCGGTGGTGAGGAAGAGGTTATGGCGGTGATCGTCGGGCAGGGTGAGGTCGATAACACGGCTCTGTTGGACTATTGCGTTGATCTGATGCCCCGCTATGCGGTGCCGCGATTTGTGGTGCGGGTCGCGGCATTGGAAAAAACGCCGACGGGAAAATTACAAAAACAGGCCCTCCGTGATGGAGGTGTTACGGCAGATACCTGGGACCGGGAGACGGTCGGTTACAAAATTGCACGACTTTAAAATTGGAAAATTGAAGAGGAATAGATCATGGCACAGCTAAACGGTTCGGAAATTCTGGCAAAAGCTTTGAAGCGGGAGGGGGTGGATGAGCTGTTCTTCCTCATGGGCGGCCCCATGCTGGCAGCGGAAGCAGCCACCATCAATGAAGGTATTCGGTGTATTGATGTGCGCCACGAACAGGCCGCTGCGATGATGGCGCAAGCGTATAGCCGTCTGCAACAACGCCCCGGTGTCTGCATGGCAGCCTCCGGCCCGGCGACGATCAATCTATCTACCGGCCTGGCCAATGCCTTGATCGATTGCTGCCCCGTGGTGGCTTTGGGCGGGGCCGGCCCTGTTTCGGGTTATGGCCGTCAGGTCTTCCAGGAAATAGACCAGATGGAGATTATGTCCGGCTGTGTAAAATACGCCGCCCGCGTCCATGATGCCCGTCGCATCCCCGAGATGCTGAATGTTGCCATGCAGCGCGCCATGTCGGGTAAACCTGGCCCGGTCTATCTGGATTTGCCGGGCGATGTGCTTTATCAGATGGTGGACGAGGATAAGATCGATTGGTCCCCCTCCGAACGCCCCATTCTGGGCGCCCGTCCCCCCGCACCGCAGGCGCAAATCGATGAGTTGGCCGCCGCCCTGGCCAAGGCGGAACGCCCGGTGCTGCTGTCAGGCAGCGGTGTGATCTGGTCCCAGGCGTGGGAGGAATTGCATGCCCTGGTCGATGCCACGGGCATTCCGTTCTACACCACACCCCAGGGCCGTGGTGTGGTACCCGAAGATCATCCCTGTTGCTTCCCCGCCGCCCGTTCGACGGCGTTTCGGGATGCGGATCTGATTGCCGTGGTCGGCACCCGGCTGAACTATATCGTGGCCCACCTGGCCCCGCCGCGATTCTCGGGCGATGCCACCATCGCCCGCATCGATATTGATGTCGAAGAAATCGCCGGCAGTCCGCGGCACCTTGATATAGGCATTGTTGCCGACGCCAAAACCGCGTTGGGGCAATTGAATGCCGCCATCGCAGGTAAGGTCGACCCAAGCCAATATGATGCCTGGCGTAAAAATCTGGCGGAAGTGGAAGCCTCGAAACGGGCCGGGCCGGGCAGCAACAGCCTCTCTGATGCCGTGCCCATCCACCCCTTGCGCCTGTGTGAAGAAGTGAAGAATTTCATGGATCGGGACGCGATTTTGGTCGTCGACGGTCAGGAGATCCTGAATTATGGTCGCCAGTCCATGCCCACATATGCGCCGGGCCATCGCCTGAATTCGGGTCCGTTCGGTACCATGGGTGTGGGTCTGCCGTTTGGTCTGGGTGCGAAGGTGGCAAAGCCCGATACCCAGGTCATTGTCGTCCATGGCGATGGCTCTTTCGGTCTGAATGCTATGGAGTTGGATACCGCCGTACGGCACAATATTCCTGTGCTGGTGGTGATTTCTCTGAACGGTGGCTGGACCGCCGATCCTACCAAGGAAAAACCGGGCCGTGATTTGGGCTATACCCGCTATGACAAAATGGCTGAAGCGTTGGGTTGCTACAGCGAATATGTGGAGGAGCCGGGCGATATCGCCGCCGCTCTCGCGCGGGCCCAGGCCAAGGTTGATGACGGCATGGTCGCCGTCGTTAACGTCAAGACGGACTGGGCCGCACAGGCCGTGACCCAGAAATTCGCGACCTATTCGACCTAAAACGGTTCTTTAGAATCCGGCTTCAGGATCCTTCAGGAATTCTTCCTCCGCTGCCGTGTTTGCCCTGCCCAGGGCAGCATTGCGGTGGGGGAAGCGTCCGTATTCGATAATCTGGTCCCGGTGTTGGATAGCGGCCTCGTACGACTTTTCGCCGTTTTCAGTGATGCGTAGGACCTCTGCCAATCGGGCACCCTGTTCCTGATCGTCCAGGTTCTCGCTGTGAGTATACGGCAGCACAAAGAACTTGGTTACAAGGGTGTCCGCATCCGCCAGCCAACCTGCCTCCACACCGTGCTTCGCCAAGGCCAGGGCCTTGGCATCATTGGCAAAGGCCTGCGCCGTACCGCGATGGATATTGCGGGTAAATTGATCCAACAAGATCAGCAACGCCAAGGTGCCGTCCAGGCTATAGGACCAATGATCCAGTTTGCCTGCTGCTGCTGCTTTTATTGTTGGCAAAAACACCTCACGTATTTCAGCATCAAATTCAGACCCGCCGGCGTTTTGTCGGGCGAACCAAATTTCGCGCGGTTGGCCACGCTCTGCTGAGCCGGGCGGGGTAAACCAGAAATCGATCACCTCTCGGCGGCTTTTAACGCCACTGTTGCGTAATTCGCATTCCGCCATATAGCCCAATATCCGCTCCCGCCAGATATCGGGAAAGGGATGCGCCTTGATTTCCGGTGTGTGGACATCGCGTACCAGGGCGGCTGTGAAACCGCCTGTACAGACCAGCGGCCCGCCAACCTTGGTCATGGTGATGCGATGGGTGATGGAGGTACGGCCCAGTTTCTCGATTTCCACGACCGTATCAAAACGGTCGCCGACGACCAGGGGTGAATGAAAATCGAATTTCAGGGATACCGCCGGGTTGCCCAGGTTATCCCGCTTCATTTGATACCAGGTTTGGCCCAGCACGGCTTCGTACCAGACCTCTACCGCGTCGATGGCGAAATCGATGAATTTGCCGGTATAGGCAATCTCGGCGGTATCCGTATCGCCCCAGTTTATACGTCGGCGAACAGAAAACGGGATATCGGTTTGGGGTTTCTGGCCGCCGAAATCGGATGTGGGGATCGGGTCGTTGGGTGAATCGGACATGCCACCATTATGCATTCATGGCGACGGTTGCCAATCGCGTCTAGAATGAAGGGTGGCAGATTCTCAAACTTCTTGATCAAGGCCCATCCTATATGACGACAGAGGAAACAGCGCCGTCGGTGGAGGCAACCTTGCGGCCAACACCAACCGCGCCACCAGTGCCAGCAATGCCACCGATGCCACCGATGCCACCGATGCCATGGGCTTTGATTGCAGCATCATGTTTTGCCACCTTCGCCATTACCGCCAGCGGTGCCACCCGTACGCCATTCCTGATCCAGATGGCCCAGGACCTTGATGTCAGCCTCGGCATGATCGCAAACCTGTTTGGCGTGACGTCTATCGCGTGGGGTTCGGCGTCTTTTCTGGCCGGTATCGCATCTGATCGCATGGGCCGGCGGCCATTTTTGGTCGGTGCTCCCATCGCGGTGGCAATTGCCATGGGCCTTGTTTCCAGGTCAGAGAGTTTTTTGACCCTTGTTATCTGGTCCACCTTGGCTGGTGGCTGTTGTGGCCTTTACACCGGCGTCAGCCTGGCAGAGGTCGCAGGGCGCGTATCAGACCGACAGCGGGCCCGGGCCATTGGCTGGGTCATGGCGGGGCAATCCATTACGTTGCTGATCGGTGTGCCCATGGCATCCTGGATTGGTGCTTTTGTTGGTTGGCGTGGGGTGAACCTGTGCGTGGCCACCTTGGCGGTGATCGGTGCCCTGGCCATGCTTGCCACGACGTCGTCTGTGGCCAACAGGGCGGCGACAAAGGCCGCCATGGCCGCTGCACCACCGATGAAATTACGCTCTGTTTTGACCGGGCAGGTGCTGCGTTTGTTGGGCAGTGTGGTTGCAGAGCGTATCTGCTTTGGCCTGACGGCTGTGTATTACGCCACCTTTATGCTGCAGACGTATGATATGTCCCTGGCCACCTTGGCGATACCCCTCGCCATCTTTGCCTGCGGTAATATATTTGGCACCCTTATCGGCGGGCAGTTGGGTGATCGTTTCAAGAACCGTATGTTGACATTTTCTTTGGCACTGATGGCCTCGGGCGTGGTGGCCATATTCCTGTTTGGCTGGCAGGATGGTGTCGTCGTCTCGGTCGTTCTGGGATTTGCTTATATGTTCTTCACTGCACTGTCGCGACCGTCCCTTACGGCTGCCTTGGCCAATGTCCCAGGCGAAATACGGGGCACGGTTATGGGCCTGAACAGTACCGCAGCTTCTTTTGGCTGGCTGGCCGCAGCCTCCCTGGGAGGTTGGTTGTTGTCGACCGTAGGCTTCGTCGGATTTGGCCCATTGGCGGCGGTTCTGTCTGTATTGGGCGCGACTTTGGCGTTGAGCAGGCGCAAAGAATAGGGAGCGGATAATGGCTGAAACCTATCAGTTTACGGTCAACGGTGAGGCCCGGTCGATTGAGGCGGATGGGGCGATGCCTTTGATCTATGCGTTGCGCAATGAACTGGGCCTAACGGGCACGCGCTATGGCTGCGGACTTGAACAATGTGGCAGCTGCATGGTGTTGAGCGATGGGGTGCCAGGTTATGCCTGTACCCAAGGCATGGACGCGGTTGCCGGGCGAGAGATCCAGACTATAGAAAGCCTGAGTGCGGAAGGGGGCACCGAGGCCGCGCCGCATCCCCTGCAACAGGCCTTTCTGGATGAACAGGCAGGGCAATGCGGCTATTGCCTCTCCGGTATCTTGATCAGCGCCAAGGCCTTGCTGGACAAAAACCCCGATCCCAGCCGGGCCGATATCGTTGCCGCGTTGGAGGGGCATCTGTGCCGCTGTGGCGCACACACACGCATTATCAAGGCCATAGGCCGTGCGGCGGCGGTTTTACGCGGGGAGGGGGCGGTATGACCCTGCCGACAAGCTTGCAGAGCAACCCGCGTTTTGATCAATGGCTGAAGTTTTTGTCAGACGAAACCCTGCGCATGGCCACGGGTAAGGTAGAGATCGGCCAGGGCATCGTTTCGGCCCTGCCGCAAATCGCGGCAGAGGAACTTGATCTGCCTCTTGATCGTGTGATCGTACTATCGGGCGACACGGTTTCTGGTCCGGATGAACGCTATACCGCGTCCAGTTTGTCGATCATGGATTCAGGTGCAGCCATCCGCCTGGTCTGTGCCGAGGCACGCGCCCTGCTTTTGGATCGGGCCGCCCTACGCCTGAACTGCGCGGTCGCGCAATTATCCGTGGCTGCGGGGCGGTTTCTGGTTGATGGCACGGCCGCCGATTTGTCTTATTGGGATGTGGCAGGTGAAATTGATTGGTCGCAATCCGTTAAGGGCGACGGAATTGCCAAGTCCCATACGGAATACAGCATTGTTGGGCAAAGCGTGCCCCGCCGTGATCTTCCGGCAAAGCTGTCTGGTGGGGCCTTCATCTATGATCTGGTGCATGACAATATGCTGCATGCCCGCGTGCTGCGCCAACCGGGGCGTGGTGCCAGCCTTGCCGGTCTGGATGAGGCGGCGATCCAACGGGCCGCGCCCGGTGCCATCGAAATTCTACGCCTGGATAATTTTGTCGCCTTTATCGGCTTGGATGAATGGGCCGTGGAAACAGCCGCCGCCATCGCCCCCAGCCATGCGACCTGGATCGGCGCGCCAGCGATTGAGCCAGCGCAGCAGGATGCGGCCTGGTTGCGCGGGGAGCCTGCCATCGACAATTCATATGGTGCGCCGGAAGACGCCGGTGCATCGGGGGAGCTGGTGGAGGCGGTTTTTTCCCGGCCTTATGTGGCCCATGCCTCCCTGGCACCGTCTTGTGCCCTGGCGCAATACGTGGATGAGCATCTGACCATTTGGTCTCACGGTCAGGGTATGCACCTGCTGCGCCGCAATATTGCCCAGGTCCTGGATCTGCCGGTAGAGGCGGTGACGGCGCACCATGCTATGGGTGCGGGGTGCTATGGCCACAATGGTGCCGATGATGCTGCCCTGGATGCGGCCATAATTGCCGTGCAAAAGCCAGGCGCCACCATCCGTTTGCAATGGCGGCGTCAGGAGGAGTTTGGTTTTGAACCCTTTGGCCCGGCGATGCTGGTGCGTTTGGCCGTGCGCCGCGATAGGGCGGGGCGGCCAAGTGATTGGACGGCAGAGGTTTGGAGCCCGACCCATGTGCAACGGCCCGGCACGGGCAGCGGCTATATGTTGGCGGCAGATGCATTGGCCTCGCCCCCGCCCGATCTGCAGCCGGAGGATCCGGGCGAGGAACGGGGCGGCGGCGGTACGCGCAACGCCGCGCCTTATTATGATATTCCCAACAGCCGTATCCAGCATCACCTGGTCACCAACCCGCCGGTTCGGACATCGGCCCTGCGGACATTGGGGGCGATCACCAATGTCTTTGCCATGGAGGCGATGATCGACGATCTGGCCGCTATGGCCGATGAAGATCCCCTGGCTTATCGACTATCCATGTTGTCAGACCCCCGCGCCAGGGCCGTGCTGGAGGTTGTGGCGGAGCGTTCGGGATGGTCGCGACGTGACGCCGGGGGCCAAGGTCGTGATTTGGGCCGTGGATCCGGTAAGGGTTTGGGCCTGGCCTTTGCCCGTTACAAGAATACGGCCGCCTATGCCGCCGTCGTTGTGGCGTTGTCTGTGGAACGCGAGGTGCATTTGGAGAATATCTGGATCGTGGCCGATGGCGGCTTGGTGATTAATCCCGACGGTGTACGCAATCAACTGGAGGGCGGTGCCATACAGGGGGCGTCCTGGGCCCTGAAGGAACAGGTTACCATGTCGGGGGTCGGGGTCACCTCATTGGATTGGGACAGCTATCCCATTCTGAAGTTCAGTGAGGTGCCTGAAATCGACGCGGTCGTATTGGACCAACCCGACCAACCATCCCTCGGCGTCGGTGAATGTTCCGTATCGCCCACGGCGGCTGCCATCGGCAACGCCCTGGCCCATGCCCTGGACCAGCGGATTTACGATATGCCCTTGAACCGGGACAGGATCATGGCCGCCTTGTCTGCATAGAGAAAATTTTAGCTTCTCTGCTTCTTAAATGCGCTCTAAGCGATGCCTTTTTCTTTTAATTCGGCTACCTGTTTCGGGTCCAAATCCAGGAATTCCTTATAGATCGCATCGTTGTCGGCACCTAAAGAACGTGCGGTATGGCGCATTTTTCCGGGGTTATTGGTCAGCTTGGGGATGATGGCTTGCAGGCGGACTTCGCCGTAGTCATCATCCTGTACGGGCACGATGGCTTCCCGGGCGGCAAATTGGGGATCCTCAAAAATCTGAGCCACGGAATAAATTGGCGCCAGGGTGCCGTTTTCCCGCTCAAACGCTTCGATGGCCTCCGCCTGGGTGTGGGTGTCAAACCATTCCGTATAGATCACGTTGATGGCCAGCCGGTTTTCAAAGCGGCTGGCATTGGTGGCAAACATCGGATCGTCCAGAAAGTCCGGACGGCCGATAGCCTTGGCGTTGCCAATAAAGGTCGCCTGGGTACTGCCTGAAAGGGACACGTATTGATCGTCAGATGTCTTGAAGACATTGGCAGGGGCTGAATAGTGGGATGCGTTGCCCGTGCGCTGTGGTTCTTCACCCAGTTGGTCATATTGAATGGTCATCGAATCCAGCAGACGGAAAGTTGCCTCCGTCAGGGACAGATCGATCTCCTCCCCACCTTTGGTATTGCCACGTTCCCGCCCCAGCAGGGCCATCAGAACCGCGTTACAGGCGGTCAAGCCGCCGATGGCATCGCCGATGGGATAGCCGTTATGCATGGGCGAACCATCAGGCTCTCCCGTGATATAGGCCAAGCCGGACATCGCCTCGAATATCCGGGCAAAGCCTGGTTTGGTCGCGTACGGGCCGGTCTGCCCAAAGGCGGTGGCGCGCAGAATGATCAGGTTCGGGTTGGCCTTCCACAGGGTTTCCTTATCAAGGCCCCATTTCGCCAGGGTGCCGGTGCGGAAATTCTCCAACAACACATCGAATTGAGGCAGCATTTTCAAGAACAGCTCCACCCCCTCAGGCTTGCGCAGATCAAGGGTCATGAACCGCTTGTTGCGATTGGCGGCCTTCCACCAGACGGACTTGCCATCCTTGAAGGGTGGGAAATTGCGTAGGCCATCGCCCGTGCCCGGCAATTCGGCTTTTACCACATCGGCCCCGAAATCGGCCATCAAGGTGCCGGCAAGGGGGGCTGCAAGAATTGTTGCGATATCCAGGACCCGGATACCTTCTAATGGTCCACTCATGAAATCATGCCTTCTAAAATACGCGCTGGTGGGTCTCAATTTTAACAACGAATAATAAGCGAGCGCCCCGATCAGGCAAGTGATTATCAGCAATTTTGGCAGCGGGCGGTTATTTCGCCATGAATTTTGTAAAGATCATCAGGCCGATGACAACGCCGGTGACCCATTTAAAGGTGTTGCCGTAGCTGATTTCCTTACGCATCAAATTCTGAAAACAGACTTTGGCGCCGGTGAATGCAAAGGCGCACAGCCAGGGGCCAAGGCCGTAGATAACTGTTCTGATCCAACGCCCTGTTGGGGGCTGATTGACGTATTCATTGTGGTAGGAATGAAATGCCAGGGCGATGGACGCCGCAATGAAAATAGCGGTCAAAAGATTGATTTGTTTCATGGCGTGACTTTAACTGTCTTGGTTGGTCCAAGACCTATAAATTTGACTTAATGCCGCTGGAGATAGTGGTGCGCTGCATCAGGCGGTGATGGCGGGCCGCATCAAATTCGGTGGCGCGATGGACGGCGGCTTGGTTGTCCCAGATAAGAACGTCGTCCTGTTGCCATTCGTGGCGATAGGAATTCTCGGGCCGGGTGGCGCGCGCCAACAGATCATCCAACAGCGCGCGGCTTTCATCTTCCGGCCAGCCCACCACGCATTTGGCATGCAACCCGATCATGACAGACTTCAAACCGTTGGCGGGGTTGGTGCGCACCAGGCGATGGCGGGCCGGTTTCATGCCGGCTAGCTCTTCCTTTGTGAAGGTAAAGCCCACCACGCCACGGGAATGGGCAAAGTCATGCTCGATCACCAGATCCTCAATCTCCTGCTTTTGCTTTTCACTAAGGCTGGCATATGCGGCCCTGGTGGATGCCAGTTCCGTCGCGCCGCCTTCGGGTGGCACAACCCGCGCGGTCAATATGGAACAGAGCGAGGGGGTGGGTTTGAAGGTACTATCAGCATGCCACAGCATATTGGCCTTTTGATAAAACATCCGCCGATCATCGGCCGGAATGACGTCGCCTGATTTGATGTCCAGGTTGGATTGCCGGGCAAACGGTGTGCCGGAAGCAGGATTGACGCCGCGCGTGCCTTCCAGATGACCGAACCATTCACTGAAGGCGATCTGCTGTTCATCAGTCATGGCTTGATCGGAAAATATCAATACCTGATGTTCATCGAAGGCGGCGCGGATCGCAGTAAAGGTCGCTTCGTCCAGAGGTTGATTGATGTTGACGCCGGAAACGCGCGCACAGAATGTGGCCATTACAGGCGATATGGTCAACGACATTGAATATCCTTCCGGCTCGGGAAACAACGCACACTAATCTTTGATAGCATGGCCAGCCGGGACGATCCAGATAGCCATTTCTTGTCCCTCGCCATCGTGTTATTGAGCTTTCGCCGGGTCGATGCAGATCCGGGTGGGGCCAGATGGGAAACGTAGGCGAATGCCCATAAAAATACCGGACAATCTTCCAGCTCAGGCAACGCTGGAACAGGAAGGCGTTCTGCTGATTACGGAGCAGGCCGCGGTACGCCAGGACGTGCGTCCGCTTGAAATTGCCCTGCTGAACCTGATGCCGGAAAAAATCAAGACAGAAACACAGATTGCCCGCCTGCTCGGCGTCACCCCGTTGCAGATCGAATTAACCTTGATCTCCACCTCCTCCTACGCGCCCAAGAACACCTCGGCCGAACATATGCTGGCCTTTTACCGTCCGTGGGATGAGATGCGGGATCGTAAGTTCGATGGCCTGATCATTACCGGCGCGCCGGTGGAGACATTTCCCTATCAAGACGTGGCTTATTGGCAGGAATTGACAGAGATATTCGACTGGACGCAAAGCCATGTTCAGGAGACTTTTAATATCTGCTGGGCCGGACAGGCGGCGTTGCAACATTTCTATGGCGTGCCGAAACACAATTTGACGGAAAAGATGTTCGGCGTTTTCCCTCATCGCATCCACCGCTTTGAGGGCGTGCAAGATAGCCTGCTACGCGGCTTCAATGATGAAATCCCGGTGCCTGTCAGTCGTCACGCAGAAGTTCGCCAGGAAGACCTGCCACCCGACGCCGGGTTGAAGGTTCTTTTGGCGTCTGAAGAAGCCGGCCTGTGTCTGATCCGTGACGAAGCGCGCCGGCAGGTTTATATGTTCAATCACCTGGAATATGACACCAATACCCTGGCTGGTGAGTATGAACGTGACGCCGCCGCCGGTATGGAAACCGCCGTTCCCGCCTATTATTATCCTGACAATGATCCCGCCCAAATGCCCATCAATCGCTGGCGGGCCAATGCCAACGTGTTATTCGGCAACTGGATCAATGAAATCTATAGCTCAACATCATTCGAGCTGTCGGGCATTCCGGCGATCCGAAAGATTTAGCCTCGGCATCCTCGGTGTCGTAATATGGCCGGTATTTAGTTGATACTTAGAATTAGTAGAATTGCCAACTTATGGGTGTATGCTGCTCAGGACAAATAGGGCGGGGTTGCCCTTTGTCGAATTTCAATGGGGATAAGCCGCATAATGTCTAGGAAATTTGTCCTAATACTTACCGAGTATTATCTGCCGCTGATTTCGTGCGAGGCACCCTTGTCGCTGCGAAGGAAAGCCCTAAATGATCAAATAATAAACCAATGACAAAAAGCGAAACCATATCTTCGGTCAAAACGGATCCGGCAAAGGACCTTTTGATTCAAGAGAACACGATGCTGCGGGATGCGCTGAACGCCATCTCTGATGGCTTCGTTGTATTTGATGCAGATGATGTTGTTATTGCGTTCAATAAAAAGCACCAGGAACTTTTTCCATCCTTAGCACCCTCTCTCAAGATCGGGGTGGCCTACAAAGATTTGCTGCGTGCGCAGGCGGAAAGCGGACAGATCGAAGTCGCCCGTGGGCGCGAAGAGGAATGGGTTCAGGAATGGGCAGAACGCCATCAAGTTGCCGATGGCACGCCCAGAGAACAAATTTTTGCCAATGGCAAAATAATGCGCCTGAATGAATACCGCACGTCGTTCGGGGCATCGTGGCTGTTCGAACGGATATCACCGACCTGAAAATGATGCAGCGGCAGTTGCAGGAGAGCGAATTCAAGTTTCGAACCCTGCTTGAAACCGCGCCAATTCCGCTGGTCCTGATATCGAATGGCAAATATATCTACGCGAATGAAAAAACATACTCCCTATTTGGCGTGCCCGATGGGGAGTTGCTCGGTCGGGAGACAAAGGAATTCTATGCTGATCCCGAAGCCCATGCGCGGGCTTTGGCATTGTTGACGAAAGAAGGGCGGGTAGAGAGCCTGGAGGTGGAAATTCGACGCGGCGATGGGGCGCTAATTTGGATAACCGTAAGTTCCGCGCCGATCATCTATGATGGCGAGCCTTCGGTTTTTGCCGGTATGATCGATATAACCGCCGCTAAGCAGTTTGAAGAAGCTTTGTTGGAAAGCGAAAGGCGGTTTCGCGCCATTGCAGAAAGTTCTCCCATACCATTGATCATCACGAAACAGAGTGATGGCGAAATATTGTATGCCAACGCTCAAACCAAACTCGTGTTGGAAAGAGAGGAAGTCGATATCATTGGCAAATCCGTCGCCTCATTCATGGAGGACCCTGCCGGCCGCGAGAGCCGCGCGACGGCAATTGCCGAAAAAGGCTATCTGGATCGCGATGAGATTATAATGCGACTCCCGGATGGCACCAGTTTCCCGACGGTCCATTCATTGCGTTCTATTATCTTTGACGGCGTGCCAGCCATCGTCGGTGCCTTCATGGATATCACCGAACAGCGGAGAGCTGAACTGGACCTTCGCCAGGCCAAGGAGGAGGCGGAGGCGGCAAATGCTACGAAATCACAATTTCTTGCAGTGATGAGCCATGAATTGCGCACCCCGCTTAATGCGATCATCGGATTTTCTGAGATGATGACGCAGAAGGTTTTCGGGCCTCTCGGACACGAACGCTACGGCGACTATGCGGTGGATATTCATGATAGCGGCACCCACCTTCTGGAACTGTTGACCGATATCCTCGATCTTTCCCGGATCGAAGCTGGGCATATGAAGCGGGAAGAGACGGTGGTGAATATTTCCTCCGTCGTTCAGGAATGTATTGGTTTCGTCCAGATGCGAGCCCGTGAGAATAACGTCGATATTCGTACACATGCTTTTGATGCCGCCCCGAAATTACTGGCGGATAACAAGCAAGCCAAACAGATCGTGCTTAACCTTTTGACCAATGCCGTTAAATACACGACGCCGGGAACGGGTATAAATATCTATTGGGCCATCAAGGCGAGCGGCGAGTTGGAATTGCGTATTGTAGATAAGGGCCCTGGCATACCGAGCTTGGACATAGAACGCATTCTGGAACCGTTTACCCGCCTTGAGAGCCCGCATACCAGTCGCGTCGAAGGTTCCGGGCTGGGCCTTGCCATTGCAAAAAGCCTTGTCGAAGGGCACGGCGGACGGTTGGACATTGTCAGTGACGTCGGTCGCGGCACCGAGGCAATCGTTGTTTTCCCTGCGGATCGTGTGCAAGGCGACAACGACTGAAATCGCGATGTAGGCCAAATTGGACGTGGCCGTGTATCACCCAAATGAAGGCGTGGAAAACCGCCATTGCGGGCACAGCGGGTTGTCCCGTCGTGCCCGCAATGGTGAATGCACCTAATTCATCCGGACGTATTCGAAATCAACCGGTTGGTTGTTGATGCCGCGCGCGGGTGGTGCGATCCAGGCAGCGTACTTGCCGGGTTCCGTTACCGGTTGCATCAGGCTGATGACATAGGCCCTGTCGGCATCGGTCGGCAGCCAATTGCCATGCTGTTCGGTCCAGGCGGCTTCGGTAATGACTTGGCCGTTCGGGCTGACACGCACGCCGCCGGTGTTCGCCAAATTGAAGCTGCCGATCTGGCGGTTAAAGGCGCGATGAGGCAGACTTAATTCAAAATCGATCCCGGCCCGTTTGATGATCTGGTTCCAGCGCCGCACGCCACGATCACAATCGGTGACGTAATCATCGCGCAGACGTTCGTTGATCACCGTCAGGGCATTGTCCTGATTGGTGACGAATTTTTCGCCCTCCAATTCCATAATTGGGTATTGATCGTTGCCCAGTTTGTGATCGTCGTCGATCTTGGTCTCTTCAAACCGGCCCTTCAGGCCCATGGCGTAAAAATTCGCCGCGTTGGTGGAGCGTTCGGAACCGAACAGATCCACGGAGACCGAGAAGTGGAAGTTCAGGTATTTCTGAATGGTCGGCAGATCTATGCCGCCCATGGCCCGGACTTTGTCTTCGCCGTGTTCATTGATCAATTCGCAAGCCCGCTGGATCACACGGCCCACGCCGGTCTCACCCACGAACATATGATGGGCTTCCTCCGTCAACATGAAGCGGCAGGTGCGCGACAGGGGATCAAAGCCGCTTTCCGCCAGGGAGGCCAATTGATACTTGCCGTCCCGGTCGGTGAAGTATGTGAACATGTAAAAGGACAGCCAATCCGGCGTCTCTTCATTGAAGGCGCCCAGGATGCGTGGCTTGTCCACATCACCTGAATGGCGTTGCAGCATGGCATCCGCCTCGTCCCGGCCATCACGGCCGAAATAGCCGTGCAGTAAATAGACCATGGCCCAAAGATGGCGGCCTTCCTCCACATTGACCTGGAACAGATTGCGCAGGTCATAAAGCGAAGGTGCTGTAAAACCCAAGGCGCGCTGTTGTTCCACGGATGCCGGTTCGGTATCGCCCTGGGTGACGATCAGGCGGCGCAACTGGCCGCGATATTCGCCGGGGACTTCCTGCCAAGCATCTTCGCCCTGATGCTCGCCGAAATTGACTTTGCGGCCTTCCTCACGTTCGGCGAGAAAGATGCCCCAACGATAGTCGGGCATTTTGACATAGCCGAAATTGGCCCAGCCTTTGGAATCCACACTAATCGCCGTACGCAGATAGACGTCATGGGCCTGGAATTCAGTCGGCCCCATTTCCTGCCACCATTTCAGGTAGTTGGGTTGCCAGGCCTCCAGGGCCCGTTGCAAGCGCCGGTCTTCGGACAAATCAACATTGTTGGGAATGGTTTCTTGATAATCAATGGCCATGGGATCAAACCCTCCTTTTATCGAATTCACTACGTTGGCCGCTGCCGTACAGGGGCAGCGCGCCCGTTTCGCCAACCGCATTGGGGCGCTGGAAGATCCAGTTCTGCCAGGCGGAGAGGCGGGAGAAAATTTTGCTTTCCATCGTTTCCGGGCCGCCGAAACGCAAGTTCGCTTCCATGCCGGTCAGTGCGTCCGGGGAAAAGACGGCGCGTTCCTCAATGGCGATGCGGACTTCGTCTTCCCAATCAATGTCATCGGGGGCGAAGGTGACCAGGCCGGCCGCTTCCGCCGTCAGGGCGTCCATGGCCTCACCCTGGCGCTGTTCTAGGGCGGCAATCGTTTCCTCTTCATCCAGAAAGCGGGATTGCAATCGGGTCAGGCCGTTGACCATTTCATAAGGGCCGAAGTTCATCGCCGTAAGCGAGGCCAGGGCAGGCGGGCGGTTATCCCCTTCAAACTGGCCGTCCAGCATATAGCTGCGGTCAGCCGCCAGGGCCAGCTCCAACAAAGTGCCTGTGAAACAAGACGCCGGCTCTATCAAGGCGTAGATGCTGCGTGAGGTGACATCGATCCGCTTTAGGGTGCGTTTGAGGTACAGGGTCACTTCGCGTACCAGCCAATGATCCCTATGTGCCGCCAAGGCTGCATCGTGGGCGGCCATCAAGTCGCAGTCGCCACTGGTTTGAAAAATCCAGGTGCCGATTTCGTTCTCGTTGGTGCGCAGATGCAGGATGGCGTCATCCAGTTCCCGGGCCAGACGCAAAGGCCAATATTCCGCACCTTGGGCTTGGATGGCGTCGGTGCCTTCGGGCGGTGCTTCCGCCGGGCCCTGAATGGCAATGGTTGCGGCACCCTGGGTGCGATCAATCTCGATTGTCAGGGTCGAATAGCTGACGTTGTCGCCATCGATGGTGCGCTGCAGGGGCGTCAAGGCGATGCCCTTGGCCGCAGCCGGGCGGTCCGATGCAGCAACGGCCTGGGCCGTGCGATTGGCCACGGCGTCATCGTATTTGGAGCGTGGAGCGATTTCATCGATCAAACGCCAGTCCACGGCCCGTTGACCGCGCATGCCTTCTTCAAGGGTGCAGAACACATCGGCCCGGTCCCGGCGTACCTTGCGCTTGTCTGACAGGCGGGTCAGACCGCCGGTGCCAGGCAGGACGGCCAGCAGGGGAACTTCGGGCAAAGATACCGTGGTCGAACCGTCATCGATCATGACAATTTGTTCGCAAGACAAGGCCAGTTCATAGCCGCCACCGGCGCAGGGTCCGTTCACGGCTGCAATATATGTCTGGCCGGAGTGGGCCGAGGCATCTTCGATGCTGTTGCGGGTTTCGTTGGTGAATTTGCAGAAATTGACTTTGTGGTCATGCGAGGAGGTTGCCAGCATGCGGATGTTGGCACCGGCGCAAAAAATTCGCTCCTTGGCGGACGTCATGACCACGGCGGCAACTTCCGGGTGTTCAAACCGCAGACGCTGAACAGCGTCGTAAAGTTCAATATCTACGCCCAGGTCATAGGAGTTCAGTTTTAGCTCATAGCCGTCCCGCAGGCCGCCGCCCTCGTCCACGGACATGGCAAGGGTCGCCACCCTGCCGTCCACGGAAAGTTGCCAATGGCGATAGGATGCCGGCTCTGTGCGGAATTCAATCATGCGTCTTGCTCCCCATTTATAATAGGCATTATAATGCATAATTAATCAAGATAAAGCATTATTTCGCATACGAGCAAAATTAATGCTTGTGACGGTCGCCAACCTCAACTTGTTTATGAACGCCTTCCCGATAGATAATATAGATCCCGGTGGCAATCAGGATGGCCGCCCCGATCAGGGTCCATCGATCCGGCAGGTCGTCGAATACCAGATAACCAAACAAGGTGTTCCACAACAACGCGGTATAGGACAAGGGGGCCAGTACAGCGACGGGGGCGAATTCAAACGACTTGATCAAGGCGTAATGGCCCACGCCGCCGAGGACACCTAATCCGGCCAGCAGGAACCATAGTATAGGAGACACGCCCGCCTGCCAGAAGAATGGCACGATAACGCTGCCTATGACGGCACCGACGGCGGCGGATATGAATAATGTGGTAATGGGATCATCCGTATCGGACAGCATCCGGGTCATGATTTGATACAGCGCATATGCCAGGGCGAGCACCAGCAACATCCAGGCAGCCCAATGGACAACGCCGAGGCCCGGTCGAACGATCACCATGGCACCTATGAAACCGATGGCCACGGCCGTCCATCGACGCTTCCCCACAGTTTCCGATAACAGGGGTACGCTAAGTGCGGTGACCATCAAGGGGGAGACGAAACTGATCGCGACGGCATCTGCGAGCGGCATGTATTGAATGGCCACAAAGAAGATATAGGTGCAGATCACCAACAATACTGAGCGAACGATTTGCTGCACCGGCTTTCGGGTTCGAACCAGCTTCCACCGTCGCCGGGGCCAGAATATGGCGGCCATAATAATGAACTGAAAAAAGTACCTGGCCCAGACGATCTGCGGCACGGGCACGGATTGCCCCAGATATTTCGCAAGCAGGTCCATCACCGCCAGAATAAACATCGCCAATAAGGCCAGGACGATGCCGGGAAGCTGGTTCTGACCCACCTTCATGTGCTTTGATCCATCGCGCCCGTGGCATTTCCAGCCGTATTTCCAGCCGCTTCACGGCCCCGAACCCCTTCACGATACAGGATATAGATCCCTGTCGCGACCAGGACCGAGGCCCCGATCAAGGTCCAACGGTCCGGCAGGTCGCCAAAGACCAGATAGCCGAACAATGTGTTCCATAGCAACGCGGTGTAGGCGAGGGGGGCAAGGACGGCGACAGGGGCGAATTGAAACGATTTGATCAAGGCGTAGTGTCCGACGCCGCCGATAATACCCAACGACGACAGCATCAGCCAATGTTCGGGCTCAAGGGGCATCTGCCAGAAAAACGGTACGATCAGGCTCATCGCACCGGCCCCGACGATGGCGGAGAAAAACAGCGTGGTAATGGGATCATCGGTGCGCGACAGCATGCGGGTGGTAATTTGATAGAGGGCAAAGCCAAGGGCCATGACCAACAACAACCAGGCAGCCCAATGCATGAC
>Ga0233439_10002689_pt1 | contig 19612 bp, 20 predicted proteins | sample SI_123_September_6_FD_182713 | JGI IMG/M metagenome (GOLD analysis project Ga0233439, IMG submission 182713) | Seawater microbial communities from Saanich Inlet, British Columbia, Canada - SI_123_September2016_100_MG | ecosystem: Environmental > Aquatic > Marine > Inlet | place: Canada: British... | reverse complement strand
ACATCATGTGGGCCTTCAATGTGACACCAAGAAAATGCCTCGGATATCGAACGCCCGCCGAGGCTTTCCTCGAAAACCTAACAATTGCACTTGAGATGTAAATCCAGCGGGAATTGAGCTGTCACCTGTTAAGAAACAGCTCTGAGCGCTGAGGAGGGCATCATTATGGCCCATGTTGTGATGCTTGATAAGCGCTACATCCAGACTTTTTCTGCCGTGGCCAAATCCATCGCCGAATCTTAATTATTTTGAAACACTCGTCTACTTAGTATCGTTTTGAGACGCAAACTCATTCACCATTCAGCCAGACGTCAAGAGGGCTAGATTTCATGTCAGCCTCCCGTGCCAGCGTGCCCTTACCAAAGATACTTGTCGTTGATGACGAGAGTGTGTCTCGGCAATTCGTGTCGACGTCATTAGCTGGTCTTTGTGAGATTGCTTTGGCCTCATCAGGGACAGAGGCGTTAGAAATCATAGACCGTGAAGCTCCCTTTGACATGGTTCTATCCGATGTAGAAATGCCTGAGATGACCGGCCATGACCTTGCACGGCTACTACGACGGCACCCAAAGGGTATGGTTGTTCCGTTTATTTTTTTGACGGCAAGGGTCAGTGAAGAAGATGAAAAGATCGGCTTCAACTTGGGAGCTGCTGATTTTATCCGAAAACCCATTTCAGCTCAGATACTTGTCGCCCGGGTCAAGACCCACCTGGACCTTAAGCAGAGCCGTGATCGGATAAGGGACTACAACCTCCGTCTTGAGGAGCGGGTGGCAATACGCACGCGGGAGCTATCTTTCACCCAGGACGTGACGATCCTCTCCCTTGCCTCACTGGCGGAAACTCGTGACAACGAAACCGGCAATCACATCCGCCGCACCCAGGCTTACGTCCGCCACCTTGGGGATGTCCTGGCGGCATCGGGGCCCTACGCGGAGAGCCTAGACGAAGAGACTCTAATTTTGATAGAAAAATCGGCGCCACTGCACGACATCGGCAAGGTAGGCGTTCCCGACGCGGTCCTGCTCAAGCCGGGCAAGCTCACGGATGAGGAATTCGAGATTATCAAACTGCATACCGTCCACGGCCAGAAGGCGCTGGAAAACGCCGAGGGCGGGGCGGGGACGACCTCGTTCCTGCGTTATGCCAAGGAGATTGCTTACGGCCACCACGAAAAGTGGGACGGTTCAGGCTATCCCAGGGGCCTGGCGAAAGAAGATATCCCCCTTTCGGCGCGGTTGATGGCAGTAGCCGACGTCTACGATGCTTTGATCACTAAACGTGTCTACAAGCCTGCCTTTCCCCATCAAAAGGCGGTCGCAATCGTTCTCGACGGCAAAGGAAGCCACTTTGACCCCCTCATCGTAGATGCTTTCATCGAGGCACTTCCGTTATTCCAGAAAACCGCCGCGCAGTTTTCAGATGACTGAGACCGGACCACATGCCCACCATAAATTCTGAGGCCGTCGATCGGGTCATCAGTGTAGGTGCCGATAAACTTGATCATCGCACCCAAGAAAAGATTTCCAGACCAGCTCGGACCAGGAAGCGCTCTGGTTATTAAAAGCGCACGGGGACGTTGCGGGCACCGCGTACCTGGTCTGCGGCCAGGTGACGGCGTCCGGATCGGTCAACTCAAACTCTGGGATGCGTTCGAAGCAGGTTTTCAGGGCCGCTTCCATTTCCATTTGCGCCAGGTTGGGACCGGCGCAGCGATGGGCGCCGATGCCGATGGCCCTCGCCTTTCCCGGTAATTCCGCCGACTTCACCAGCTTCGCCAATGGGCGGGACCTGTTGCCGCATCGCCGACGGCAAGCGGATGCAGGTTCTTGAAGCCTTTATTAACCATACGTTTCAGCACTTTCTTAGCTTGTTAACGTTAATTTCGCAGTAATCATCATGGACGGTGGCAATCAACGTCCAATCAATTTTGAGGGCAAAGCATCATGGTTTCCGTTCAGGGCTATCAAGGGCCAGCTGTTCATCATCAGTTTCAAAATCACCACAAATCTCAGGACTCCCAACAATTCCAGAATTCGACGGCTGCGGGGGACGGCACAGCCAAGGCGCCGGCCACCAGTGTCGCCAACACAGCCGCCCCGGCGACCAACGACGACGAGCCATCGCGGCGAGGAAAACCGGCACACGAGCACGACCATGTGCGACGGACCGAAAAGGCGGCCTATCGGGAGCTTAAGGATTTCCTATTCGGTAAGCTGGTATCCATGTTGGCGCGCTTCATAGACGCCGGTGCCCAGAACACGCCCGCCCAGGGAACGCCGCAGGAAACGCCGCAGGAAACGCCGGGGACCGAAACCGGAAGCGGTATCGAAGAGGCGGCTACGGCACCAACCGCCACGACGGTCCCTGCAACAACGCCTCCCGCAACGGCTACCCCGGCCACCACGGCCACTACCACCGCAGCCACCACCGCAGCCAACCAGGCGGATGATGCCGATGAAGAGCCTTCGCAGCGGGGAAAATCGTCTCAATCACCGGCCCATAGGGCCCGTGCTGAATTAAGTGCGCACGATGATTTTGGGCATTTCAAATTTGGCAAGCTAGTGTCTATGCTGGCGCGCTTTATGGATTTCAGCGGTCTTTTCGACCTTAAGGAAACGGCGTCGAAGGAAACCAGCGTTGGTTCGGATAGCACGGCGGCAGCGGGTGCTGCCCATGAGACCGACGAAGCCGGCGAAACAGTGGATGGGACACCACAGGTGGCACCGATCATAGCAGCCGCCACCACGAACGAAGACGACAGCACCGGATCGGAGACGTCATCCGAAGGCGAAACCCCGCTGGACATCGTGGCCTAAGCCGCCGCCATATGAACTAATTGGTCGGTTCTCGACGAGACCGCCCGAAACCCCGACTACAATCTTCTTCGCCCACACCCTGAATATCGCCGGGGCGAATGTCGCGTAAAATACTCCTGTATCTAAAACCGCACGGGGACGTTACGGGCACCGCGTACTTGGCCTGCGGCCCAGGTGACAGCGTCCGGATCGGTCAACTCAAACTCTGGGATGCGTTCGAACCAGGTTTTCAGAGCCACTTCCATTTCCATTCGCGCCAGGTTGGAGCCGGCGCAACGATGGACGCCGATGCCGAAGGCGATGTGGCGGTTCCGTTCCCTATCGAGGATCGCCTCGTCCGGATTATCAAAAACTGCCGGATCACGGTTGGCGGCGGGGAAGTTGATGACCAGACGATCGCCCCGCTTGATGGTGGCATCGTTGTGTTCCACATCCTCCATGGCGACACGGCCGACGGAGACTGGGGCATGCAGGCGCAGCATTTCTTCAATCGCGGTGGCAAATAGTTCGGGCTCGCGCACCAGCCGCCGTCGGTCTTCGGGGTGGGTGGCGAAATGCAGCATGGAGGAGCCGATGGAGCTCCACGTCGTATCGATCCCCGCAGCGAGGGTCAGAACACACATCTTGACGATGGTCTTGTCGGCAATGGGTTCGCCGTTGACGGTTTGATTGGCCAAAAGAGAGATTAAATCGTCAGTTGGATTTTCCCGGCGCAGTTCCAACTGCTCGGAGAAAAAGATCACAAGATGCTTGTGATTTTCCGCCCGCATTTCCGGATTGTCGAAGCCTAATTCAATCAAGCCGCGCACCCAGCCGACGAATTCATCACTTTGGTTCGGATCAACGCCAAGAATACGACTGATCACCCGTGGCGTAATTTGTTGGGCATAGTCAACGGCGGCATCACAGGCACCCTTATCAATGAAGCCGTCGATCAGTTCATTACACAGGGCCTCTGTATGAGGGCGATAGGTTTCCACGGCCTTGGGCGTGAAGAACGGCAGGAGCAGACGGCGCAGGGGAATATTTTCCGGCGGGTCCATGGTAATCGGGGGGAAGGCCCGCGTGTGATAATCAGCCGTCAGATCCGTGTCTTCCGGCATATCCACCACCGAGACCTGGCGATTGGAAAGTTCGGGCACGCGCCGGACCAGGGCTTGGGCGTCCTCGTACGTGGTCGTGACCCAAAAGCCGCCGCGTTCTTCCGTGCGCGAAAACGGACATGTTTCCCGCATTTCCTTCCAGATCGGGCCAGGATTGGCATTATAGTCGGCATCGAACATGTCGAAACCACTGGATAGGTCAGCCTCTGACCCGCCTACCGGGCAGGCGTCAGGTTTTTGCTCATCCACGGATCATACTCCCAATTTTCCCTATGCTGGAAACGTTACAAACCATTCGATGCAATGTCAATAGGAAATAAACATTTCCATATGGAAATGATATGGCTATATTCATGATCATGACTATGAATATGGCAGCTTCAGAATTACGCAAACCCGTCGTCGCGGTACAGCGTGCCGTGCAAATCCTGCGCTATCTGGGCGGGGTACAGCGCCCGGTTGGCGTGAACGAGGTGGCGCGGGCTTTGGGCATCGTGCCCTCCACCTGCCAGCATATACTGAAAACCCTGGATCATGACGGTCTGGTCAGCGAGGACAAGGCGGCGAAGAAGTATCAGTTGGGCCCGACCCTGTTGCGTTTTGCCCGCGACATGGTGGGTTCCAACGATTTTGTCCGCAACGCCCAAGGGGTGCTGGACCGCATCGCGAAAATGCATCAGGTCACCACGGTGGCGGTCTGGCGCGAAGGAGCCGACCGCATCATCGTTGTGGCCAAGGCGCACGCGCCCACGAATTTTTCTATCCATGTAAATATCGGCAGCCGTTTCCCGGCCCTGACCTCCGCCATCGGTCATTGTTTTGCCGCCGCCGGCGCGCAAAACCCGGATTGGGATCCGGAACTTCTGCGTCAACCGTTTGACGAGCTGAATTGGCAGAACCCGCCGGCTTTCAATGCCTGGCTGGACGACGTCGCCTTCGCCCGCGAAAACGGCTATGCCGTTGATGCCGGTCAGCACATCGGCGGCGTCACCGTGGCCGCCGCCCCGGTCCACGAAGCCGTCGATGTTGGCATGTCTGGCAGCACCCGCGCAATTGCCGGTGTCGGCCTGTCCGAGCAATTAAAAGGCAAGGCCTTGAATGCGCTGGCACAAGACCTCAAATCCAGCGCGGCCGCACTGTCAGAATTGTATTCGGAAAACCTTGTTTAAGACATGCCCCTGCGACAATTAACTAATCAGCGCCGAGCTTTTTCCATACACCGGATGCCGTCATGACCGCTTGGCCGTCGACGCTAAGCTGGCCTTTGATGAAGACCAGAGAGCGCGTTTCACGGGTGATGGCGCCGGTGCATTCGATCCAGTCACCGGTTTTGGCGCCGGCCAGATAATCCACGTTCAAGGTGACGGTGGCACAGGGTTCGTTGTCATTCCGGGCCCAGACCATATTGCCCAGGGTATGATCGGCGAAGGTGAACAGCATGCCCCCATGGACCACGCCCCGGCGGTTGCCGTGGTGGCGGGCGGCGCGAAAGCCACAGGTATATGTCTCCCCCTCCCACTTCTCATAAAGGGGCCCTACCAGGCTTTCAAAAGTATCGCTTTCATCAGCTGGTTCAAACCCGGCTGGTACGTCCACACTCATCCGCAACTCCTAAGCCGAAATAACAAAACCGCCCCCATCGTGTAGCCTGTTTACAGTGTGAAATGAAGAGCGGCTTTGCTAGTCTCGCGGCAACTGATCAAGAGAGGCCACCATGACTGTTACCATCTATCACAATCCCCGCTGTTCCAAATCCCGCCAAACCCTGGAATTGCTACGCGAAAACGGCGTTGAACCCAGCATAATTGAATATCTGCAAACCCCGCCCGATGTCGAGACATTGACGGCAATTTTGGCTTTGCTGGGTCAAGCGCCCCGGGATTTTATGCGCACCAAGGAAGACGCCTACAAGGCCAATGGTCTGGATAATACGGGGTTGGATGAAGGGCAGTTGATCGGGGCAATGGTCGCCAATCCGATCTTGATTGAGCGCCCGATTGTTCTGGCGAATGGCAAGGCCGCCGTGGGCCGCCCGCCAGAGAGCGTTCTGAAAATTCTGTAATCAGGCGGTGATACGCCGGCCTGTGATCAACGCTTCCAGGGTATCGAGGTCTTCCGCCGTCAAATCATCGAACCGCAGGGCCGTCTCGGCCTCCGCTTCGTTGATGCGGACGATGGTCGCCATAACTTCGATGAACAGATACTGTTCCTTGCGGACGCCGGAACCCTTAATGGGCAGGCTTTCATCCAGCTTCCGGTCCGGGATCAGACCCTCAACCCGAATACCGCCCAAACCCCAATCACAAGAGTTATATTCGATGCCATCCGCCTCTAAATTCAGGCGCAGCATGGATAGCCGACGGTCTCGTCGGTGGTTCTGAATTCCGGCAGAGCTGAATGTTATATTTCGCATAGTGACCTTTCCCAGTCCCAATAGGATAAGGATGGATCGTTCACGAATGGTTAATCCGGCCTATTTGCCGTTATTAAATTTCAAATGCCGTGCGTAAAGCGGTTGTGACCTGGTCTATGGCCGCCTTCCCCATGTCCACCGCGTCGGCGATGGAAAGGAAGCCGTGCACCATGCCGTCATAGTTGGCCAGTGCCACCTCTACCCCCGCTTCGTGCATATGCTCGGCGTAAGCAATACCCTCATCACGCAGAGGATCATATTCCGCGACGATAACAAGGGCCGGGGCCAGACCTGACAGGTCTTCCTCCAGCAACGGTGCAAAGCGGGGATCGACGGCATCCTCCGGGCGGGGGAGATAATTATCATAGAACCATAGAATATCAGCCCGGGTCAGCATGAACCCTTCGGCGAATTCATGGTGGGACCGCGTTTCTGGCGCACCGCCGACAACGGGATAGATCAAAACCTGTAACAAGGGCGGGATATCACCTTCATCGCGAATGCCAATGGCCGTCACCGCCGTAACGTTGCCCCCCGCGCTATCCCCCACAATGGCCATCCGCCGGGCGTCCCCACCCAATTCGGCCGCATTGTCCGAAATCCACTGGTAGGCCTCCAACCCATCGTCCACAGCAGCAGGAAATTTATGTTCGGGTGCCAGGCGATAATCCACCGAGACAACGATGCAATCCACCATATTGGCAAAAACCCGGCACAGGCTGTCATAGCTGTCCAGGGACCCGATAACGAAACCACCGCCGTGATAGAACACGATGATGGGCATTAATTCGCCCATCGCCGGTTCGCGGGGGGTATAAATGCGAATGGGAATTTCGCCATCGATACCGTCGATCACGCGATCCTCGGAACGGAACACGTCCTCGGGCCTGACGTTGAGGGCCGGTGCCGTCGTTTCGAAAATCTCCCGTGCCTCTACGGCGGAAACGGTATGAAATTCCGGATAAGGGGATTTCTTCACGAGGCCCAGGACGTATTCAACTTGCGGATCCAGCGTCATTGTTCGTTCTTTCCCTATCTGTATTCCGGCAAACGACCGATCTTGTAACAATGGGGATGGCATAGCCCAAATAGCTCATGACATAAACCGCCATGACGAAGTTTGAGGATTACGCTATGGTCGACCCATAAGGCTTCAACATGGGGAGATTATCAATGCGCGATACACAGCCATCCACGATCCGCCTGCACGTCAACGACAACGTGATCGTGGCCAGGGATGATATCTCCCAGGGCAGCAATGTTGCCGGTGAAACGGTGTCTGCCGGGCAGATGATCCCCGCCGGGCACAAAATCGCCACTCAGTCCATTGCCAAGGATGAACCGGTTCGCAAGTACGACCAGATCATCGGCTTTGCCAGTGCGCAAATTGATCCCGGCGATCATGTCCATACCCACAACGTCATGGTCAAGGATTTCGACCGGGATTACATGTTCGGCGCAGATGTCACGCCGGTGGATTATATCCCCGAGCACGAGCGGGCGACCTTCCAGGGTATCCGCCGGGCGGACGGTCAGATCGCCACGCGCAATTATATCGGTGTGCTGACGTCCGTGAACTGTTCGGCCACAGCCGCCCGCATGATCGCCGATCATTTCCGGGACGACGCCCTGGCCGACTACCCCAACGTCGACGGCGTGGTGCCCCTGACCCACGACTATGGCTGTGGCGGCTGCGCCGGCATTGGCCTGAATTACATCCAGCGGACCATATCAGGCTATGCCAAGCACCCGAATTTCGCCGCCAATTTGCTGGTTGGCCTGGGCTGTGAGGCGAACCAAATCGGTGCCATGCTGGATGCGGAAAAACTGAACACGTCTGATAAGCTGCATGCCTTTACTATTCAGGATCTGGGCGGCACGGAAAAGACCGTGGCCCGTGGCATCGGACTGATCAAGGAAATGCTGAGAGATGCCAACCGGGTCAGCCGCGAAACCATTTCAGCCTCTGAATTGATCCTTGGCATGGAATGCGGCGGATCAGACGCCTATTCCGGCATCTCCGCCAATCCGGGCCTCGGTGCGGCGGCGGATATTTTAGTCCGTCACGGGGGCACCGCCTGTCTGGCGGAGACGCCTGAGATTTATGGCGCGGAGCATCTGCTGACCCGACGCGCGGTCAGCAAGGAAGTCGGCGAAAAACTGGTCGCCCACATCAAATGGTGGGAGAACTATACCGCCGCCATGGGGGCCGAGATGAATAACAACCCATCACCAGGCAACAAAGCCGGCGGTCTGACCACGATCCTGGAAAAGTCCCTTGGTGCCGCCGCCAAGGGGGGCACGACCAATCTTGTGGATGTCTATCCGTACGCGGAGAAGATCATCGAAAAAGGCTTCGTCTTCATGGATACGCCTGGCTATGACCCCGCCTCCATCACCGGGATGATCGCCGGTGGTGCCAATGTCACCTGCTTTACCACGGGGCGTGGTTCTGTTTTCGGCTCCAAACCCGTGCCGTGCCTGAAACTGGCTACGAACACCACCATGTATGACCGCATGACGGGCGATATGGATATCAACTGCGGCCAGATCGTGGACGGCGATGCTTCGATCCAGGAGATGGGCCAACAGATTTTCGATCTGATCCTGGCCACCGCATCGGGTGAAGCCTCAAAATCCGAAGCCCTGGGTATCGGCAACGACGAATTCGTACCCTGGACCGTTGGCGCTATTCTTTGAATTAGTCCAACTGGCGCGGCCAAAATCGAGGATAAATTATGGATTTTCGTCTTGATGGCCGGTTGGCCTTGATCACCGGCTCCACCCGCGGCCTTGGCTTGGCGATTGCCAAGGCGATGGGAGAACAGGGCGCACGGGTCATCATCAATTCCCGGACAGACGCTGATTGCCAGGCGACGGTGGAGATGCTGTCAGGGTTAGGTCATGACGCCACGGCCCTGGTGTTTGATGCCGCCGATGTTCCGGGGCGGCAGGCCGCCCTGGCTCGTCTTGACGGTGGTGCGGGCAGCATCGATATTCTGGTCAACAACGCCGGCATCATCCATCGCGCGCCGTTGGCGGAGTTCCCAGAGGAAAGATGGCGCAGCGTGCTTGACGTGAACCTGACCGCGCCATTCCTGCTGGCCCAACAGGTGGCACCGGGCATGATCGAACGGGGCTGGGGGCGGATCATCAATATCTCCTCCATCTTAGGACAGATCGGGCGGGCCACCATTCCTGCCTATGTCTCGTCCAAGCATGGTCTGATCGGCTTGACCAGAACCCTGGCCGTGGAACTGGGGCCCCATGGCGTCACGGTGAACGCCATCAACCCCGGTTATTTCGCGACGGAGTTCAACGCGCCCCTGATCGCCGATGAAACGTTCGATACAATGGTGAAAACCCGTACGCCCCTGGGCCGCTGGGGTGAGCCGGTCGAGTTGGCGGGCGCCGCGGTCTTCCTGGCGTCCGATGCAGGAGGCTACGTCAACGGCGCGGCCCTGACTGTCGATGGTGGCATGACGGCGGCCCTTTAAGATCATGCTGCCTATCGAGCTGATTATTTTCGATATGGACGGTGTACTATGCGACACCGACTTCGCCCGCCGCCTGGATATACTTGGTCAGATGACGTCTCTGGACGCAAAAGTCGTCGATGATGCCATTTTCCAATCAGGCTTTGATGATCAGGCCGATCGTGGACTGCATACGGCAGAGGAATATTTGCGGCTATTTGCCGGACGTTTGGGTGTGTCGCTGTCACGGGAAGATTGGTTGCGCGCGCGGGGCGATGCCATGACGCCGGATCATGCCATGCTGGCCCTGGTAAAACAGCTGCAACAGAAATTGCCCGTTGCCATGCTGACCAACAACGGACCTTTGCTGCAGGAAAATTTCGCCGCTGTGTTTCCCGAAGCCGCCGAACTATTTGGCAGCTGGGCTTTCTTCTCCAGCCAATTCAAGGCAACCAAGGAGGAACCGGACATCTTTTATGCCATTCTTGAAACCCTGGACGGGCGGGCGGAAAGCACTCTTTTCATTGATGACAGCGAAAGCTATATCGCTTCGGCCCGGACGGCTGGCTTGAAGACGCATCATTTCAAGGGCATTCATGGTCTTGAAAACACCCTGCGACAATTTGACCTCATGCAAAGCTGACAATACGCCCGAATTTTGACACAGATCAAAGCGCGAATTTCCCGTCGACCTAGAATTGCGGCAAATCAGTCGAGAGGAAATGACATGGCAACCAGTGAAATGTGGTTCTTGATTTTGGCGTTCTGTGTTTTTGGCGCGTTCATGGTAACCCTTGCCTATGCGGCATCGGTCGCACCCGGCGAACGCATCGAAAAATAACCCCGTGACACGTTTTAGCGCCCGACGGATCGTTCCAGGGCGGGATATCGAAGGGCAAGGGTGACGCCACGGGCCGCAAACAGGACCGTCAGGGCCAGCCATAGGCCGTTGTTGCCCCACAAAGGCTCCGCCAAGTAATAACAGGCGAGATAGATTGCCAACGACGTGGCCATGGCATTGCGCATGTCACGGGCCCGTGTGGCGCCAACGAATATGCCGTCCAGCAGAAAACTCCAGACAGCAATTACCGGCAGTATGACGGCCCAGCCTTTGTAGTGATTGGCTGCCTGGACAACGGCATCGACCGAGGTCAAAGCGAGAATAATATAGCTGCCAAACAGGAAATAGACCGTCATATAGGCGACAGCGAACAAGCCGCCCCAGAAAGCCGTCAGCTTGACCACGTGCCGTAGGGTGCGAACATCACGGCTCCCGACCGCACCGCCGATCAACGCCTCCGCCGCATTGGCGAAGCCGTCCAGGCCGAAGGCCATAAACAAGGTGAAATTCATCAATACCGCGTTTGCGGCCAGGGCCACATCACCCTGACGGGCACCTTGGGCGGTGAAGAAAGCGAAGGCCAGGACCAGACATAGGGTGCGCAGGAATATGTCCCGGTTTAGGCTCAGCAGGCGGCGCAATTGCCGGCCTGCAAATATTTGCGGCCAGACCAAACCGCTTTTCTGCCGCCGCAGATGTGTCAGGTGTGTTCGGGCCAGCCATAAGCCAACGCCGACGGCGCTGTATTCGGCGATCAAGGTCGCCACGGCGACGCCTTCAACCCCCCAACCCAGACCTACGACAAAGACCAGATCCAGGACAATGTTGATACCGTTCAAAAGCAGCTGCAAGGTCAACACATAGCGGGTACGGCGAATGCCCACGAACCACCCCAACAAGGCAAAATTCGCCATCGCCGCGGGTGCGCCCCAGATACGAATGGTGAAATAGTGCTGGGCAAACTGCTCCACCTCCGCGCTGCCCTCAACAAAGTAAAAGGCGGCGGCACTTATCGGCCATTGCAGGACGAGCAAGGCCAGTCCGATAGTGCCCGCCAACAATACCGCGCGGGCCAAATGGGCCTGCACTTCGCCCGGCTGGTCGGTGCCATATGCTTGGGCCGTCAAACCCGTGGTGCTTTTTCGCAAAAAGACAAAGACCCAGTATATGAAATTGAAGATCATCGCCCCTACAGCCACGGCACCCAGATAATGAGCCTGAGGCAAATGACCGACGACCGCCGTATCCACCGCGCCCAGCAAAGGTACTGTCAGGTTTGAAATCATGATCGGCCCAGCGAGACGCCAGACCTGGGCATGACCAACCTGGGCATGACCAACCTGTGCTGTCGAATTTGTATCGTCTGCTTGCGCCATTGTTCCCCTGTCCGGGGCCATATACGCTGCCGCCCCAATCCTAGCAAATCGGGCCTGGCAAATCGGACCTCGTAAACCGGATCTGGCAAACAGTGCCCGGACGCATTATGAAGACACCATCATGGCCGTACCAATTGTTCATCATCCCGCCTATACGGTGCCGCTGCCGCACCGGGCAGGTTTCCCCATGGGTAAATACGGGGAACTGATTGAACTGCTGCGGAAAAACGGCTTAGCCACGCCGCAAACCCTACATGAACCCGATTTGGCGTCGCGCTGGTGGTTGGAACTGGCCCACGACGGGGATTATGTAGATGCCATACTGGGGCAATCGGCGGACGATGGGATCATGCGCCGGATCGGCCTGCCCCTGTCGCCGCAATTAGCCATCCGCTCCCAGGCAGCTATCGGCGGCACTGTTCTGGCGGCAAGGTTAGCATTGCAACGGGGTATCGCCTGCAACAGCGCCGGCGGCAGCCATCATGCCGCCTCTGCCCATGGCGCGGGCTATTGTGTCTTCAACGACGTTGCGGTAGCCGCCCGCGTGCTTCAGGCCATGGGCCTGGCCATGAACATGCTGGTGATCGACCTTGATGTTCATCAGGGCGACGGCACGGCGGAGATCTTTCGGGGCGACGGGGCGGTCTATACCTTCTCCATGCATTGCGAAGATAACTTCCCGGTCCGCAAGCAGCCCGGCGACCGGGATGTGGGTTTGCCCATTGGACTTGGCGATGAGCATTATTTGGACATTCTGGATGGTCATCTGACGGCGCTATTATCGGAACTTCGACCGGAGCTGGTGTTCTACAATGCCGGTGTCGATCCGCATCAAGATGACCGATTGGGCAAACTGTGCCTAAGCGATGACGGTCTGGCCCGGCGCGAAGACATGGTCATCCGCGCCTGCGTCGAACGGGGCGTGCCCATCGCCTGCGTCTTGGGTGGCGGCTATGATCATGATGCGGGGCAGTTGGCCGGACGCCACGGCCTGCTATACGCCGCCGCCGATCGTTGTTATCGTGCCCTGACCTAAAGAAAATCTAAATTGACAGCTGTATGGAGTTCACCATGAGTAAAGATGTAGATTATTACATGTCCCTAGCCTCCCCCTATACCTATATGGGCGGTCGGCGCGTGCCGAAAATTATTGCCGAGACCAACGCCAATTTCCGTATCAAGCCCGTCATGGGGGCTCAGGTCATGGCAGCCACAGGGGGCCTGCCCGTGGCCAAACGCCACCCGGCCCGCCTGGCCTATCGCTTGGTGGAGCTGGAGCGGTGGAAAAACCATTGGTCCATACCGATGAATATCCAGCCAAAGTTTTTTCCGGTGAATGATGGCGAGGCAGCGCAAATGGTTATCGCCGCCTGCCAGGCGGGACAGGATGCCATTGCCCTATCCAATGTAATTTTGGCCTGCGTCTGGGAAGACGAAGCGGATATCTCCGACCGGGCAACTATCGTTGCGGCAGCGAACAAAGCCGGCTTTGACGGCGATAGCCTGGCGGCCAAAATCGGCGACGACGGCATCCTGGCGGAATATCAGGCCAATACGGATGAAGCTATCAAAAATCAGGTTTTTGGCATGCCCTGGTTCATTCATGACGGCGTGCCCTATTGGGGCCAGGACCGCATCCGCTTTTTGGCCCGGGCCTTGGCGGATTAAATTTTGCCCGAAATTCCAAAGGTCATCGTTAACCCCGCTGCCGGCCAGGGCGCTGCGGGTCGGGCCTGGCCGGGGATTGAGGCGAAATTGCGGGGCGCCCTGGGCCCGATCGATGTCTCCATCACGACCCACGCGGGAGCGGAAACCGACCTGACGCGCCAAGGCGTGGCAGACGGCTTCCGCCATTTTATCGCCGTCGGCGGTGACGGCACCATGAATGGTGTGCTGAACGGTATGATGGCGGACAGCCAACCTATCAACGATAAGGTGCGCCTATCCGTAATTCCCGCCGGCACGTCGAATGAATTGACCCGGGCCCTCGGCGTCCATGGCGACCAGGATGGTGCCATTGCAGCAATTGCGGCTGGCGGCGAACAACGGTTTGATTTATTGCAGGCTGACTGCCTTGACCTGGACGACAATAATCATCGGCATTACGGGGTTTTGGCGGTGTCGTGGGGCGGGGCGGCGGAAATCGTCTATCGCACCAATAATTCCCGCTATCTCAAAAAACTCGGCGGCCGATTTAGCTATTACGTCAACACCTTGCTGGTGACCTTGTCCTACCCCAATCGTCATTGCGATCTGATCATTGATGATCAGCATATGACGGACGTGCTGCATTATTCCGGCCTGATCTGTAATTTGGAGATGTTGGGCGGCGGCATGCGCCTGGCGCCCAACGCGGACCCCAGGGATGGCATCGCGGATTTTCTGTTCTTCCGGGATATCGCGCGCAAGGACATTATTCTGCAAAAGCCAAGTTGGTTATTTGAAGGGCATCACATCAAACACCCCAAAGTCGATTACATGCGTGGCCGCAATTTTGTCGTCACAGGCGCGCGGGAAGCATTGGTCGATGCGGACGGCGAAACCATCGGACGCCTACCCCTGGCCGTCAAAACACTGAAACAGGCGCTGCCGCTCATCGGCTAGAGCAATTTTAATTCAAGGCCTTGCTGTTATCCTGGGCCTTGCTGTTATCCAGGGCCTGGCGCACCCGTTGGGCCAAATCTTCAGTACGAAATGGCTTATTGATCAAGCCCACTTGGGGATCCAGTGGACTGCGCCGGTTCAGCGCGTCCCGGGTATAGCCGGAAGTATACAGTACGCCGGCTGCCGGATATCGTTGCAGAAATGCATCCGCTACGTCGCGCCCGCTCATTTGCCGGGGTAGCACAACGTCGGTCAACAGCAGGTCTATATGGTCTACCGTTGCCATAACCTCTAACGCCACCGGGCCGTCCGCTGCCTGCAATACGGTATAACCCAGGCGACTGAGCATTTTAACGAGGTAAACCAAAAGATCTTCGTTGTCCTCAACCACAAGAATCGTCTCATTTCCTGTAGGAGCGCTCTGTGCGCCGAGCGGCGAGGTGTCTTCAGCCGCAATTTCCTCCACCACCCTGGGCAGATAGATTTCGATGCTCGTCCCCTCACCTTCTGTGCTGTGAACGGCAACCTGACCGCCTGACTGTTTGGCGAAACCGAAAACCATACTCAAACCCAGGCCGCTGCCTTCCCCGATGCCTTTGGTCGTGAAAAACGGTTCAAACACCCGTTCCTGCACACCTGCCGGCATTCCCGATCCATCGTCGCGCACCGCAACCATCACGTATTCGCCGGGCACCAGGTCATCTGAATTCGATATATCACCCAATTCAAGCTTTCGGTTTGCGGTCTCGATAATCAATTGCCCGCCACGGGGCATCGCGTCCCGGGCATTGATGGCGAGGTTCAACAATGCGTTTTCGAGCTGACCGGCATCCACCAAAATTGTCCATAGGTCGTCCCCCAGTTTGCTCTCTATTGCGATGTCTTCGCCCATGGTCGTTTTGGCAAATGCCGCGAACTCGGGCAGCAAATCATTTATGTTGGTCACATTAGCGTCAAGTTCCTGCCGGCGGGAAAATGCCAGCAGGCGATCCGTCAACTCCGCCCCTCTAAAGGCGGCCCGAAGGGCGATGGCGATACCCTGTTTGTCGAATTCCGGTATTGTCTCGCTGTCCTGATCGATCAAATCCAGGTTGCCGATGATCGCAGCGAGTAGATTATTGAAATCATGTGCCACGCCGCCGGTCAGTTGGCCTATCGCTTCCATTCTTTGGGCCTGACGCAGGCTTTCCTCAGCCATTTTTTGGGCCGAGATATCCGTCGTGAAGGTTCCGACACCACTAACTTTGCCGGCTTGATCGAAGACGGGAAACTTCGTGACATGAACGAAATCAATGGGCAGGTCAGGGCGGTTCACGGCAATTTCTTCCTCCATGATCATGCCTGATGCAATGACTTCGCGATCAGCCGCCTCAAGTCGGGCGGCGACGGAAGGAGAATAAAGCTCAGCCGACGTCTTCCCCAAAATATCATCGGCCGTTGTATTGAAATATTTTTCATGCGTCGGATTGACCAATTCCACACGCCCATCGATATCCTTGAGGATGATCGAAGCCGGTACATTGTCAACGACCGAGCGTATGAGCTGCTCGCTCGTCGCCAGGGCATCCTGGATTTTGGTTCGAACGGAGGTGTCCTGCAACATCACCGTAAAGATTATCTCGCCATCAATTTCCTGCTTCGACACGGAGGCCGAGGCCGGGAATTCGGTGCCGTCCTTGCGCAGACCAGTGATCTCTTCCCGTTCATTCATGCGACGATAAGAATCTTTAGACGTCTCGAAAGCCCTTACATAATTCTCATGGGTCTCGCGCAAATGCTCTGGCATCAGAATTTGCAGAGGTTGACCTAGAACTTCATCTGTTCGATAGCCAAAAATGCGTTCGGCACCTTGATTAAACAGCTGGATCTTCCGATCATGGCCAATGGCAATGATCGCCTCCGGCGCAATATCAATTAGCCCCATCAGGCGAATTTGAGCAGCTTCCGCGGTGGCTTCCGCCTTTCGCCTGACCTCGACCTCGGCCAACAGGGCGTCTCGCGAAACGGAAGTTTGCCGCAGCCTTTCGGTCATCTGGTTTAACGCAGCGGCAACAGCACCAATTTCATCGTCATACTTAATCGGCAGGCGTAATTCCTTTTGGCCGTCACCAAGGGCGACAATATTGTCTTCAAGCTGACGTATAGGCCCGATGACGCGCAATTTCAGCACCAGCCACAGGCCAAGCATTGAAATTGCCAGCAATACGAAAAACCCCGCGACGAGCCGACTGGTATAGACGCCCGTCTCATCCAGCGAAACGCGACTTGCATTGGCAGATTGAGTAGCCATAGAAGCCATGGCCTGAGTGATCGTCAAAATTCGCGCCATAAGCTGCTTTTGCGAGACCGCAACATCTTTAGGTGCGGCATCCATATTCATGGCACGGGCGAATAGTTCACCTGCTTTGGCATGATGACGGCGGAAAGGCGCAATGCCTTCGACGTCCGCGCTTGTAATGGGGCCTGGCGCTGCGATGAATTTACCCAAGGATCGGTGGGTATTGCCCCATTGGATTTTGACGCGCGCGCCTCCATCGAGAAGATATTCCGCCGTTAAGGCTGTGAGCTGGTACGCAGTCGTCGCGACAACTTCTGCGAAACGCTCCCGCTCTAACGCTCTTTGATAGTCCTTGAACGCCAACAATAGTCCCACGCCAAAGGCTATCGCGATAATCAAGGAGACAAACATGCCTCCATAGACGATTGCGACGAGGCGAAAATAGCGTCGAGGCTTTGTTCGATTAGAATTCGACACGTGATGCCTAGCCTAATGAAAAACAGTTACGGCGCTGGGCATTATCTCTATTCGCCTTGTTATAATCCCCGCTCTCAATAGGAACGCGGCATGCCCAAAACATGCTGGCCCAAGAAGGCCAGGATCAGATTGGTGGATATGGGTGCGGTTCGGTACAGCCGCGCCTCACGCCATTTGCGTTCGATGTCGTATTCCTTGGCAAAGGCGAAGCCGCCAAACGTCTGCATACAATCATCAGCCGCCGCCCAGGCTGCTTCCGAGGCGAGCATTTTCGCCATGTTGGCTTCCGCCCCGCAGGGTTGACCGGCATCGAACAAGGCGGCAGCCTGACGCACCATAAGCTCCGCCGCCTTGATGGAGGCGTAATTGCGGGCGATGGGGAACTGAATGCCCTGATTGGCCCCGATGGGCGCGCCGAACACCTCCCGGTCGGAGGCATAGGCCACCGCTTTTTCCGTGAACCAACGGCCATCGCCAATGGACTCGGAAGCGACCAAGACCCGTTCGGCATTCATGCCGTCCAGAATATAGCGAAAGCCCTTGCCCTCTTCACCGATCAAATTCTCAACCGGGACTTTCAGATCATCCATAAAGACTGAATTGGTGTTGTGGTTGATCATGGTCGGGATACTTTGAATTTCCAGGCCATTGCCCTTGGCTTCGCGCAGATCAACGATGATGGTGGACAGCCCGTCCGTGCGCTTGGCCACCTCATCCGCCGGCGTCGTCCGGGCCAGCAACAACATCAGATCGGACTGCTTGGCCCGGCTGGTCCAGATCTTCTGGCCATTGATAACGTAGTGATCGCCCTGACGCACGGCGCGGGTTTTCAATGATGTCGTATCCGTTCCGGAGGTGGGTTCGGAAACGCCAAAGGCCTGCAGGCGAAGGTCACCGCTGGCAATGCCGGGCAGATACTTCCGTTTCTGTTCCTCGTTGCCGTGACGCAGCAAGGTGCCCATGATGTACATCTGGGCATGACAGGCGGCGGCGGAACAGCCCGCCGCATGGATTTCCTCCAATATCACAGAGCCGGCGCGAATGGGCAGCCCGGCCCCGCCATATTCTTCCGGGATTAGCGCGCCCAGATAGCCGGCTTCGGTCATGGCATCGACAAAGGCATGGGGATATTCCGAAATCTCGTCCTGGCCACGCCAATATTCCGCCGGATAATCTTCGCAAACCTTGCGCACACCATCGCGAATATCGCCGTGGTCCCGGCCCAATTCCAACATCGTCATGTTGCTATCACTGCTCATCGAATTACTCCTTTACGTGATTATGTCTTAGCGACCCTTAAAGCGAGCCTTGCGTTTCTCGTTAAAGGCAAGGACGCCTTCCCGGCGATCCTCCGTGGGGACGAGGCGATTATAGGCTTCCACCTCAATGCCCAGGGCTGTATTCAGATCCGTGCCCATGCCTAGATTGACCGAGCGTTTGGCCTGGCGCAGGGCCAGGGGGCCGTTACCGGCCATGCGGGCGGCGACTTTCAATGTTTCAGGCAATAGTTCAGCCTGTTCCACGACTTTGTTGACGATGCCCCATTCCAGGCCTTCCTGCGCCGTGAAGGGACTGCCCGTGAACAGGATTTCCTTGGCCCGGCGGGAACCAGCGGCGCGCGGCAGGTTTTGCGTGCCGCCACAACCTGGGATAATGCCCAAAGTAATTTCAGGCACCGCGAATTTGGCATTGCTTGAGGCATAGATGAAGTCCGCTGCCAGGGCGATCTCGCAACCACCACCAAAGGCGGAACCATTCACCGCCGCGATAACCGGCACCGGACAATCGATAACATTATAGACCGCCTGCTCGAAGATGGCATGTTGCAGGCGCCAGGTTTCGTCCGTCATGCCGTCTCGTTCTTTCAGATCTCCGCCCGCGCAAAAGGCCTGCTCCCCCGCACCTGTCAGGATCACCGCACGATGATCGGCGGGGTCCAGCAACAGGGAGGTGAACAGATCCAGCAGATCGCGGCCCACCTGGGTATTCATGGCATTGCGCCGGTCCGGCCGGTTTATGGTGACCTGAAGGAGGTACTCCTGCGGGCGGTCCAGTAATAGGGTTTCATAAGCTTCCTGCATTGATCGGTTCCTGTTTTATTTATCTAGGGTCCGTGGACATTTAAGGGATTCCCACAGACTCTGAAATGTGATTCAAACTTCCTTTTGAGGGGAGTTTTCATGAACACGGATCGATTTGTCATTAGCGACGATACCTGGGCGCGG
>Ga0233439_10002688_pt1 | contig 19613 bp, 28 predicted proteins | sample SI_123_September_6_FD_182713 | JGI IMG/M metagenome (GOLD analysis project Ga0233439, IMG submission 182713) | Seawater microbial communities from Saanich Inlet, British Columbia, Canada - SI_123_September2016_100_MG | ecosystem: Environmental > Aquatic > Marine > Inlet | place: Canada: British... | reverse complement strand
CAGTTTACACACAGGGCCAACAGGCACTACTGCTACAAAGATCATGATCTAATAACCTATATTTTTTAACCCGAGTGGTACACTTTTACTCCGCCACACTGGTACGAATTTACTCTGCCCTTGACAACTTACCCCATTCCCTTTTTAGAGGGAATATGGAACCCAGGAAAAAGGAAATATTATTTAGTTTCGGCTGGTTTTGAAGGGGTTAAGACTATGAGGGTGATTAATATAGAGGACCCTGATCGAATCTCTGTGTTATTACCAAAGCCGGGGGTTATTCCAAAATATTCGAGCAAGGCCAAAGAGGAAAACTCAGAATTACTTCGGAATATTCGTATGCCTCAAAAGGAGATAATTTGCTCTCGTGCGGGGGATGCAATTGAAGCTTGGATGAAATTAGAAAAAGCCTCTTTGGAAAAACCTCAATCTGAGAATACATACTACTTGTGTTCTGGTACGAAACCGCATTCCTTGGCTTTGGGTCTGCGAGCACTTTGTTTAGGTTTTCCAACGGTGCTATATAACGTTCCAGAAAAACATAGAGTTATTGATGTAGAGCCTTCTGGAGCTTTCTGGCTGTACTCAATCAAGGATTTATCCGCCCTAACCTAAATTATTATGGCTACAGACATGGATAATTTGAAAGTTTTCAGGGGGAATCCATTTTTAAAATGGCCGGGCGGAAAAAGATGGTTGGCAAGTCATTTAATTCCGCTTATATCAAAAAACTTATCTGGTAGATACTTCGAGCCATTTTTGGGAGGAGGTGCAATATTTTTTCGCTTGTTTCCTAAAAAAGCGATTCTTTCAGATATTAATACAGATCTAATAAATACATATATTCAAGTTAGAGATAATCCCGATTTACTTATCGAAAAATTGAAGCGCAAGAGAATCACTGAAAATAATTATTACCGAATTAGATCGCAGGAACTTGTTTGCCCAATTGAGAAGGCAATTCGATTATTATTTTTGAATAGGACTGCTTTTGGAGGGATATACCGAGAAAATAGGGAGGGGAGGTTTAATGTTCCCTATGGCGGCGGAAGGAGGACTCCTAATATTCTATGGGAACAGGGTCTTATAAAAGAAGCATCAAGGGTTTTACAAAAAAAGAAGCTTCTGGTTTCTGATTTTGAGGGGATAATAGAAAAAGCAAAAAAGGGGGATGTTGTCTATTGTGATCCGACCTATACAGTTACTCACAATAATAATGGTTTTGTTCGATACAATGAGCGTAATTTTTCTTGGAAAGATCAAGAGCGTTTAGCATTTGCCTCTGAAAGAGCTTGGAAAAGAGGCGCAGTGGTAATTGTTAGCAACGCCCACCATGACTCAGTAAGAAAACTATACCCCAATGCGAAAAAGAAAAAAGTTGAAAGAGCTTCCTGTGTGAGTAGAAAAGTTGAAGCCAGAAAAATGATTTTTGAGGATTTATTTTTATTTTTTTAGATTAGGTATTTAATGGAAGAAAGTGTCGTATATGGTATTCCGCAAATAGCTTTTGTTGTTGGTTTTGTAATAAAGACTTTGCTTGATTTGGAATTGTCAGAAAAATTAATTAAACACCTTTAAAGAGGGGCTAACCGTTACTACCCCTAGCCGGGGCATGAGTTTTAGGATTGGAGTTATCGCATCCACTGTTGGCTTTTTTTATTTCCCGCCAAACTTTTTTGTATAGTAACCGACAAAATCTTTTATGGAGAGAATCCCCATTACCATATCGTCTTCAGTAACAGCGATGTGTCGAATATTATGTGTTCCCATTTTTAAGAAAGCGCTCATCATTGAACTGCTGCTTTCAATACTAACGATGGGTTTTGCCATTATAAATTTCACCTTGGTTTCTTTAGGATTTAATTCTTCGGCAACCACTTTTCGGGAAAGATCAGTCTCTGTTATGATTCCTAAATTTTGACCGCCACCTGCAACAATCAATGCCCCTAGTTTTTTGTCACGCATCTTTTGCGCAGCTTCCACTACGGTGGCTTCAGGGAGAATATTTAAATTGGACTCATCCATAAAAACAACATTGTCTTTTACCAGATCCATCTTCTCTCCTTTTTATTTTCCAATTCCTGATATTCTCTATCTTGTCTTTCTTTGCCGCTTGAAATAGAATATTTTACTCTAAGTTTATTATTTCTTAATTCTAAAAATATATTATGTCCGTCACAATTTTTCATAACCCAAAATGTAGTAAATCTCGCCAGACTCTGGACTTACTTGAACAACAGGGAACAACACCCGAAATCATCGAGTATCTAAAGAATCCCCCTGGCGAAGAACAGTTGCAAGAAATCCTTTCCTTACTTGGAATGCGGCCTCGCGATCTAATGCGTAAGAAAGAGGAAGTATATACCAGACTGGGTCTGGATAACCCGGATTTATCAGATATGGATTTGATTGGCTTTATGGTCAAGAATCCGATTTTGATCGAAAGGCCCATTGTGTTTGCGCATGGTAAGGCCGCACTGGGGCGACCGCCGGAACAGGTATTAAAAATTCTTGAATAAATAAAGCTGTGGCCTATGGGTTTTTCTGGAAGGGATAGAAATTAGTAGCGGGACGCCCGCTGTTTTTTTTAGCCTTTTCTTTTGGCTACTTCGGCTGCATACGCTTTGGCTCTTTTCAACATCGCTGCTCTTTCATCAGAGCTGAAATCTTTTCGTGGTGTAGGACCAGGAACATTATTTCCGGATGGAGCCGGTTTGGCTGCTGGGGTAGCCGTTGCAGTAGTTTCTTCGGCTGCGGGTGACTCTTGGCTAGCAGTTTCTTCAACGGTGTCTGGTTCATTGGCCGCTATTTCTTCTGCCTGGGCTGCTTTGGCCTCTGCTTCTTGTCGGGCTTTTTCATCCGCAATCGCTTTTTCAGCTTCGTCGATGATTCTTTGTTTTTCGAGTTCCTCATCAATCAGGGCTTGTTTAGCTTCTTGAATTTCCAGCGCACGAAGATAACGATCTTCATTATTTGACATGCTGGTTTTCGAGCCATGGTTGGAACGAATATTTGAGTTAAAATGGAAATTATTTTTTCCTGCCTCACCCATTGCAGATTCTCCTGTTTAAATATAACCGACCCTTTTTATTTCCCTATCATATAAGAAACTCTTAAAAAGGTCATGTTTTTCTAATGATGATTTGGCGGCGGCGGGTGAAACTATTGCGGCGAAAATGTCCAAATTTTTAAGCCAAACCTTATCTGTCGCATTGAAATGACTGACATTACATTAAAATAACTTAATGCACCGTTAACAATAAATTAATCCAAAATCTATATTCTGGGACTATAAAAAATCTTAAAAAAGAGGTGAGCTTATGTTTTATGAAGTCCGCGTCCTGGATGCAAAAAATAAAGTAAAAAAGACAATTACCAGCCAACAACTGAGCCGAAATTATTGGGATAAATTTGAAACTCCTTTCAATGCTTCCGTAGGGGCTCCCAAAAAAGGCAAAAAGAAGTCACCTGCAAGAAATAATTAATATGCAATCCTTTGCAGAGACAGTTTGTAAGAGGGAGAGAGTCCATCAATTCCTTATCTCAGTGATCAAGATAAATTGAGAACCAGAGTCGAAGGGCTCCCTCCTCATTCTTTCCCAAATGACCTTACATATAAAATAACGTGCCAGGCTTCATCCTCAGATAGGACTTGAGGGATAAATGAAACCATTGCTGTTCCGGGGCTTCCATTTTTTAATATCCATAAGAGTTCCCCATCCATCCGAGCCGCTTGCCAATCTTTATCCGTGAAATTTCGGGGAAGTTTCCCGACTAGTCCCGGGATATCCCCCAGTCCTTTACCGTCTTTTCCATGACAAGTCATACAATAGGCCTTCCCATGGAAAAACGTTTTGCCTTTTTGAATGTTTTCCGGTGTTGAAGGAAACGGATTCTTCCAGGACCTGGCTTCCTCTATTTGAGTAGGAGGTACACGAGGTTTCAGAACTTCAGGGTCAGCCGCTTCACTTCCAATAGGAAAGAGTCCCATACACAATACGTAAAAAACCCATAACCTGATTTTGTTGCCCCTCATAAAGGTGCTCCTAGATATCAAAGCGCAAATAAAGAACACAGGGAGGGCGAATAAACACCCTCCCCTGTTTACTATTTTGTTCTAAAAACGTGACCCAGTGAGGTGGGTATAGTCACTGTCCCATCGGGGATTACTTGATTTTTTCCCCATAGATGAAAGATCACGCCATCGGTTTTACCTGCGGCCTCAGCAAGAGCCTTCACTTCTTTAGGGTCTTCAATATCAAGAATGGCCACTCGACCTGTATCTATCTCAACTTGATGATCATGAAACGCACGGTTCCATTGAATCAGAGGAACATTTTTCCTTGCGAGATCTTTGGCAATAAAATATTCGACAGCTACCATTCTTGCATCGGGAGCGGTAGTTTCAAATAGCATGCACTGAAGAATTTCGCCTCCTTGAATTCCTTTACAATAATGATGGTAGGGGCCACCCACCGTTCCATCTGCCATCATGTGGGGTGCTTGCACATGAATGGTATATCCATCCGCTGGCCCATTGCCACCGCTGATGGCAGGAGTTGCAAGGAATCCCATAGACAATAAACCTATTACACTCATCATGAAAACCGATTTAAACGTATGTCGCATTGTTACCTCCAGTTAAAGAATGAAAAAAAATGATTTCGTTTTGGATTGTAAGTTTAAGAACGAATCTTTCCTGCTTTACAAAACCAACTCAATAAACCTAATAGATGTAAGCGACACTTTTCTGTCTCTCTTATATCTAGGATAAATTCTAATTTATAACAGGCAATAAGAAAATAGCGGCAAAGACTAAATTTATGAGGTAGGAATTAAACTTTTTTGTAGTAGTTATACTACAAGGAATTCACGGGTCTGTAGAGAGTTGGATGCTGAGTTGTTATGAGACAAGCCCCATCTTTAAAGCGTAACGGATGAGTTCTGCATTGTTTTGCAAATCCATTTTTTGGAGGATACGTGCTCGATACGTGCTGATGGTGTTTATACTGAGGCAAAGTTCATCCGCAATTTCCTTAATCTTTTTACCCGATGCCAAACCACGGAAAACCTGAAACTCTCTATCTGTCAATATTTCATGAGCCGGTTTTTCTGAATTGCTTGTGAGATCGGTAACAAGCTTGTCAGTCAGTTCGGGTGATATATATTTTCCACCGGATGCTACTTTTCGAACGGCTTCAACAAGAAGTTCCGAAGCACTGGCTTTTCCCAGATAACCCGAAGCACCCGCTTTTAAAAATCTTGTTCCATAATGGTCTTCGGGAAATATACTTAAGATTATTACAGGTAGTTTTGGGTGGGTGGCCTTAAGTTCGATTAAAGTATCCAATCCATTTTTTTCGGGCATATCGAAATCAAGAAGAAGCAGATCTACTTTTGTATTTTGAATTATTTTTAAAACCTCATTGCCATTCTCAGCTTCAGCTACCACTTCCAAATCAGAATGTTCCGAAAGAATGGTTTTAAGTCCTTTTCTGACCACCTCATGGTCATCGGCAATCAGAATTTTGATGGAATTTTTATTTGAAGCATTCATGGTTTCTTAAGTAGAAGTGTAATGATAAGCATCGTACCTTTTCCAGGGGAGCTTTCAAAGTTTACTTGTCCATCCCACGGGTGAACCCTTTCTTTAATTCCAATAAGACCTAACGACTCAGGACTTTCAATATCTTTCTCTTTAATTCCGACACCATTATCTGCAATGACATAGGTTAAAGTTTCTTTTTCACGGCTCATCCTGACTTGAACTCGGCTGGCATTGGCATGTCGCAGGATATTTGTAACGGCCTCTTGAAAAATTCTAAATAAAGCTGTTTGTAGATTTTTATCAATATCGACATGGTCTTGAAGGCAATTGAGATCAAATTCGAGATCATGTCTTTTTTCGTATTCCTTGGATTGCCAGGCGATGGCTTCACAAATCCCAAACGCATCGAGAATAGGGGGCCGAAGCTCTGTTGCAATATGCTGAACTGATTTTATGGTCTCGTCTATGGTTTTGGTCATGGACTTGACCTGATCTTTTAAATCGGTTTGGTCTGCAGGAAGTTTTTTATCAATGTGAATCGTATCCATTTTTAAAGCAGTCAAAGCCTGACCCAACTGGTCATGAACTTCTCGAGCTAGACGAGATTTTTCTTCCTCACGAATCATTTGAATTTGGTTGTTAAGCTTGCGATACTGCTCTTTAGATTTGACCAGGTCTTCAGTTCGGGATGTAACTATATCCTCCAGATTATTCCTGTGAGCGTTCAACTCTTCATCTATTTGTTTTCTTTCAATAGTATTTGCAATCAAACCCCCAATGGACAAGAGGACTTCCTGACTATGTTGGTACCAGGAAGGGTGAGTATCTGTATATAAAAACAAAACCCCTACAAGATTATTGAAACTTTTTAAAGGAACTATATAGTGCCCGTGAGGTGTCATGTCCGAAAAAGTTCTTTCATGCCTTGAGTCGGTATCACAGCTTTCACTCATAAGTAACTCTCCAGAAGCCGCTGCGCGACCACAAAGACAATCACCAAAAGGAACAATTTGTTCTTTATCAATAAACTCCTGGCTAAAATCGCCAATTGTGGTGAGCAGTTTTAAAACTTTTTGATTATTGTCTGCCAGGAAAACGCCGGCTTTATTCTCCACTTTAAGACCCTCGAACTCCGTAAGAGCTTTCATGGTGTTTTGCAATATTTCCACAAGATTTCCTGGTTTCTGCAGAATTTGGGAAACCTTATGTAAAATTCGATATTCAACGGTGACTCGTTCGTTCGAGGCGCTAGAAGTCATGGAGATTTAAACCTATTATTTAATTAAAAAAAAAGTCCCCTACAATCGAGGGAAAAAATTGAGGCGTTAAATGATAAAGAATTCCAAGGATTAATAATTCAATAAAGCCGATTGTCCAAATCCAGGTTAAAGCGGATTTAGAAATCATAAGGCCATCCCGGGATTTTGCCCAATAGAAACTCCATATATATATTGCGCTTAAAATAAAAGCTACAGGAATGGCAATTTTCCCACCCCATTGGAAAAGCGACCATAGAATAGCCTTCATGAAGAAGAGGGCTATTATCGATACTGCAAAAAATAAAATTATAACGATAGGATTCAATGTTAATTTATTTTTATCCACAATCAGGAAGAAAAATTACTTTTTGGATTCCCAGTTAGCAAATTAAAAGGTGGCTATAAAATAGCGCCGTGTTTTTTCAGTAGTTCGGCGATGTCCAGATTTCCATTAGCGATTGCTAAATGCAATGGGGCACGTCCATCTGAACCTTTTGCATTGACGTCGCCATTTTTTGAAATGAGTAGTTCAACAATTTTTACCTGATTCCATTGTGCGGCATCGTGCATCGGGGTTTCACCTTGATTGTCTGGGGTGTTTATTTTCGATCCTTTATTAATAAGAAACTTGGCAATTTTAAGATGCCCTTTTTCTGCGGCCCAATGTAAAGGCGTGCGCCCGAGTCTATCTGTGGAGTTTATTTCTGCACCTTCGCCTAGAATATTTTTAACTATTTGAATATTTCCCGAGGCAACGGAAGTGTGAAGTGGGGTATGTCCCCATTCCGCATGGCTATTCACCTTGGCACCCGCCGCAAGCAATTCGTCTGCTGCAAGGAAGCTGTTTTGGTCGATAGCCAAATGTAGAGCCGAATAGCCATATTTATCGGCAACGTCCAACTCTGCGCCATTGTCGAGAAGCAGGTTTACCATTTCGGGTAAATTTTCTAAAGACGAGACATGCAAGGGTGTCAGGCCTTCATGGTCTGCGAGGTTGGTGTCAGCCCCCTGCGATAAATAATAAGGAACCATTTTCGTCTGTTTGTGGAAAATGGAATGATATAGCGGTGTTATGCCTCTTTTATCCTGAAAATTAATATCGATGCCAATTTGCAAACGCTTTGCATCTTCTAATTCACCTAATTCAATTGCTTTGTAAAGCCGATTAATGGTTTCGCTAGCGGCTTTAATCCCTCTTTTTTTATTGTTAAAAAATGAGCCGACACGATCCGACGCAGAAACATCATTAATATGCAAAGCTTTTTCAAGATTATTTTGCGGAGCAATTTGGACATCCATCTCTATTCGTTCCACAGCATGGGCCACTCGTATTTCCTCAACAGCTCTTTTTTTTGCATCAAATAAAGTTTTACCGGTTTTTATCCCAAAAGTTTTTGTCTTGTCTGCCCAGGAAGGTTGGATTGCAATAAAAAATGCAAACCAAAAAATAGCTGAATTTGTGAAGAGTTTTATCATCTTATAATTGTGCCATCGAAAATTAAAACAGGCAAGCGAGGAACTATTACAGAGTCAGGTTGCGTCACAGATATAAAATAAAGAAGGTTAAAGGTGCTCAGCCAAAATTGGCATTAATCGTTTAGTAAATTCAATGGCATCCGCTCTGTTGAGATGCGACCATTCCGGGCAATCAAAGCCATTCAATTCTTTATAGTCTTCAAAATGGATTCCAGGTGCTCCTGTAGTTTTAATAATCCGGTCCCAGAAATGTTCGCGTGGGGTGAATTTATTTTCCATTTCCCGAAGTTGCCCGGTAGAAGGCAAGCGGAGGAAGATAACTTTTCCTCCCTTTTTTCGGATTTGTTCTACATGCGTTTTGGTTTTATCCAAGATCATTTCAACAGCCTTGCCGAAATCTGCTTTTGCTTCTTCCGCTGTTTTTCCTTTGGGTGGAGGAGGGGGTGTGAATAATGGAATCCAGATTTGTTGAATGCGTTTTTGCAAAGCAGAATTATTTGCAGAAAATTCAGTCATTGCCCCTTGTCTCTCTGCATCGATGTCATGGAAATGGGGAGGAAGTTCTGGTTTGGTTTTTACTTTTTCACGGTTCGGAATTTTAAGATCAAGCAAAAGTTGATTGAGCGTCAAGTCACTATCATTTAAAAACGAAAACCTTTTTTCTATGATTCGTGATACATAATGGCCGAATTTTTGCGTGGGACTCCAATCACGAAAATGTTTTAAATGGTTTAAGGGACTTTTCATAGGCGGCCCACCGGGAGCAAAGAAAAGACCGGGGACTACCCCTACAATAACCGTTCCAGAATATTCTGAATGATTGGCGAGATCTTCAAGATAGGGACCGGGATTGGTGCCGACTGTTGCAAGCTGCAAAGGTCGCCGTGAAAATTCCTTTTCAAATATATCCATATCAAAATCAAAAAGCATTCTCGAAGACCCGATCAAAACAGTTCGACCGGGTTCCTCGTCTACGATTGCCCGTCGACTGGACCAGAGGTCTTCTGTATCATTTAAGGAAGGAGCATACCCGATGCTTCGGACATAAGTTTCCCATCCCACTGTCAAAATAACAGTAAGAATTGTAGTAAGAGCGGCAAGCAGCAACCAATGATGTTTTGGTATGATGCGTGTGAGCTCGTAAGTTTTAAAACTGGAAGTAGATGAAGGCATTCGCCCCTCCCTGCATTAAAATTAATCCAAATAACATGGCGGTCCAAATGACCACCACCCACCATGCAGGTAGATCTTGCATGGCATGTTCGAGTCTTTTTTCATGAAGATACCAATGGGTCGTCAGTAAAGTTCCTACCACAACCATGACCTGAATTATCTCCAGAGTGGGTAAGATTTGATCCCCATTTCCGTTGAAGTTAAAAAGCGAGCCCATTATCATCCACGCCGTTCCAAAGTCGTTGGCGCGAAAGAATACCCAGGCAATACTGACAAAGATGAAGGTTGTCAAGGTTAAGAAAAATCTTCCGCCCAGAGTTTTTACCCATTGAATACCACTGAAGTTTTGCCGCAACAAATGTTCGATGACCAGATACGCCCCATGAAGAAGGCCCCACACGATGAAGGTCCAGGAAGCTCCATGCCAAAGTCCACCTAGAAACATAGTGAACATGAGGTTGAATAATGTGCGTGAAGTGCCATGACGATTGCCACCCAGTGGAATATAGAGATAGTCGCGCAACCAACTGGAAAGGGTGATGTGCCAGCGTCGCCAGAAATCAGAAAACCCGATCGCTGCGTATGGCGATCGAAAGTTGTCGGGTAATATAAAACCAAGACAAAGTGCAACACCAATTGCACAGGTGGAGTAACCGGCAAAATCACAAAAAATCTGAGCTGAAAAAGCCAGCAGACCCAGCCAGGCGTCGAATATAAATATTGATTCGCCTTTGAAATTAAAAACGGTGTCAGAGGCGGAAGACAACATTCCATCAGCAAGAACCACTTTCTGAAAAAGGCCGAGAGTTATGAAGTAAAGTCCCCATCCAAATTGATCACGGTTAGCGCGTTTGGGTTTTTCACACTGTGGAAGAAAATCTGTGGCCCGGACAATGGGCCCTGCTACTAACTGCGGGAAGAAGGTGACATAAAGCGCGAAGTCAAGAAACGACTTACAGCGTTCCGATTTTTTAAAATAAACGTCAAGCGTGTATGAGAGAGTTTGAAATGTGTAAAATGAAATGCCTACAGGAAGAATGATATCCAGCTTTGCTGGAGTGAATGAAAAGCCAGCGAGACTTGCCAGCTCAATAAAGTTTTCCAGCAGAAACTCACCGTATTTAAAAAAGCCAAGTAAACCCAGATTGACCGCAAGACTGACGGACAATAACAATCGCCGTTTTACTTGCACTTCTTCTTTTGCCAAAGCCTTGGCCACATACCAATCGGCCAGTGTTGATATCCAAAGTAAAATTACAAAAGGGGGATTCCACGCTGCATAAAAAATATAGCTTCCAATAAGGAGAATAGATTTTTGTATGCGCCAGGAAGAAACCGTGTAATGCAGTCCTAAAATGACGGCAAAGAAAACGACGAAGGTAAGAGAGTTAAATAACATTTAGCCTATTCTATATTAAAACCAAAATCTCAGATTTCAGGTTCTTGTTTCCAGATGACTTCTTTACTACTGTTTTTTACAAATGCGGTTTCGTCTTCGCCGTTTTCGTTCAGAGTCACAGGGTCATTAACGTCAACTACCATTGCCGAAACTTTTTCCATAGTTCCTCCAAGTTGTAGAAAGATCTGGTCTCCGTTTTCGAGAACGGTGCTTTTATAGACGAATAAAAAATTATAGTAATGCGAGAAATGTAGCGGAGTGTCGCCGTAAATGTCTAAAGCTTCTTCATCGTCCATTATAAAAATTTCATTTTAAAAACCCTAATTCCAAACTTTAAGTATTGATGGAAGAAATAGGAATCATAAAAATTGTTATTCTCCAAAAGGTATGATAAACCATTTCTTGTGAGTGAGAATACTATTCAGAAAAAGCTTATCCTTCCTCTTGTTACCTTATTGAAACAAGGTGTAGAGCCTTCCCGTCTTTCATTGGCACTGACATCGGGTGTCATAATCGGAGTCTTTCCGATATTAGGAATCGCAACCATTGCCTGTACTGCCGTGGCCGCTTTATATCGATTGAACCTTCCTGCTATTCAACTGGCAAATTATCTGGCTTTTCCGATGCAGATTATTCTGTTTTCCCCTTTTCTGTATATAGGTGAAGCATTAACTGGAAATTCTCTTGAAGATATTTCCAAAGCCAAGTTGGTAGAGACTTTTAATCTTGGATTTCTCCCTGCAATTCAAGAATTGACACAATATTTTATTCTCGCTTGTCTAGGGTGGGCTCTGGCTCTTGTGCCTTTGTTTGTAGCCTTATATGTTGTTTTAAAAAAGCTGGCTGTCCGTCTCCAATCCACTTTTGAATAAACCGGCGCTCTGATAATTCAGAGATGTACCGTATTTTAAATATTACGATAAGCCGGGAAGAAGAACTTTAAGTTCTTCTGCAATCATACCAATCGCCAAACTTCCCAAGAGAAGCCCCATAATTTGATGAATAAACTTAGTTCCGGTTTTACTAAGTCTATTTAATATCATCTTGCTCAGTGTCAGGGTTACCCATATAAGGAACCCGATCAAAATAAACTCGGATAAGAATATCATTCTTTCAAATGTGGTAGAAATTTCAGCGGATTGAATGATAACAATACTAAGGGCTGCAGGCCCGATAAAAAGTGGGAAAGTGAGCGGCATTAAAGAGATATCCTCTTTTTCATCAATTTCATCCTTTGAAAACAGGTAGGAGCTTTTTGCATTAGTTAGCATGGTAAAAGATATATAAACCAGAAATATTCCACCAATTAGTTTAAAGGCGGACATTTTTATTCCAAAGAAGGCAATGATATATTTCCCAAGCAAAAATGAAAGGATTAATAAAATTACCGCTGAGCAGGATGTTTTCAATGCAATGGACTTGTGTTCTGCTTCTGTTTTGTGTGAGGTCAATGCAATGTAGATAGGAATGTTGCCAATCGGGTCTATAACAGCAACAAGAATAACGAAGGTTTTAATGAGTTCAGTGGAATCCATCTCTTGCTCAAGGTTTTTTTTGTTTGGTTTTATTATACAAAAAATGCAGGATAAAACTTCCCAACGACATTTTAAATATCCAACTTCCCCAGAAGCGCCAGGGGTTTTTATCCATCAATATTTTTATCTCTCCTTCATTTGCCGTAAAGGTGCTCATTTGCCCAAGATAAAGACTTTTAAAAGAAGAAAAAATCAGTAGAGCGCCAAAAACCAAAAGGACAAAGTTCAAAGCCGTTTTACGGATGTCGGGATCCAAAAGGTAGTTAACTGAAAACCCGAGAAGAAGTATCATTGTTACGGCTATAACAGTAAGGGTATCCATTAGATATATTTTACCTGAAAAGTGTGGGATTTGGCAGGGCAGAGCGCAAACGTAAAATATGGATGTGGAGGCAGAAATTTTTTTTCAGGCAGGCCAACTATTAAGACGCCCTGGTAGGCGGTGATCGGGAATTATAATTCCAGTCCGAATAGTTTCATATAATAGGAGAAGGTATTCTTAATTGTTAAAATTCCTACCACCTCATTGTTATCTGTCACCGTAATATGGCGGGTGTTATTGTCAGTCATAAATTCTACCGCTTCGAAAATATGTTGATTGGTATCCATGGTGTAAAGCGGAGTACTCATAATAGTAGAAACGGGATCTGAGGGGGACCGCCCTTCCCCAACAACTTTTCGTGTGAAATCTCTTTCTGTTACGATGCCAATATGTTTTCCATTTTCAGTAGTGATAAGCGCGCTAATATTTTTAGAATCCATTTGTCCCGCTGCTTCTTGAATGGTTGTATTCACATCGACACTCTTAACGGGTGTCGTCATAAAATCCCCCACTTTTTCCTTTGGATTTTCAGGTTGTGGTAATGCGCTCATTGAAGGCTCCTGATTGTTGGAATGAACTTAGTTAATCAAAAAAATTATTATAAATAGTTTTATATAAAGGCTCTCCCTAGACAGCATCTTTTAATATTCTGGGAGACCCTTAGCTTTACATAAAATAAACATTTTTTCATCATTTCTGTATATTTTTTTTGAATTACATAACTTCGTCAGGGGCATTTAATATCATTACATTAACCTTGTAGTTTCTTGGGGCTGGGTTGCGGAACGCCATTTTATGAGCAGCCAGATCCAGGTAATAATTATGCCTATCCAGCCAGAATAAAATACGCCATTAGAAAGCATTTGATCAACAGCCCATAAATCAAACTGGTTGAAAAGATTTCGCCAGTCATGAGCTTCCATGCCTAGTCCGCCGATCAGAGGCAAATTCAGATATCGACCATCAGCCATATAGATACCCACATCCAGAAAATTCCCGAAAAACCAGAATAAGGAGAAACCTGTACCCGAAATATCTCTTTTGTAGATAAAAGCTATTAAAACAATAAAGGGGATAAGTAGCTGGTTTAAAGAGCCTCCTAAAATGGTCAGAGTGCGGTTCCCAAATATCGCGAATAAAACGTGACCCGCTTCATGGAACACCAGGTTAACGCTATGGATAAATGAAGATAAAAATGACCCATCTTTTAATATGGGATCTTTGGGAAAGAAAATGATATGCGCTAGAAACACAATGGATAAAAAAATGAAGGCCGGGGTGGAAATCGGTTTCCAATCCTGCCAGAAAATCGAAAAAGCAGAAATTCCTATTTTGCTGCCATCGTCCTTTATGGGCTTCAGGTCATTGTCATTCGCGATGGCTGCTTTTTTTTGGGACTCAACCCGCTCCAGATATTCAGAGTACTTATGAAAAATGATGCCGCAATGAAGACAGGCTTCAGAGTCAGCTTGTTCATGTTGGCATTTTGGGCAGATCATTAGCTAAAATATGAGGTTCCATTGTTAAGTTATAATAGGGTATTTGCTGCCATATTTCACTAATAGGCGTGGTTGATATTAAAACTGGTATTATTTAAAGAACTGTTATATAATGCCCTATACTTTAAGTGGTTATAGCCGTCTAGAGAATTACAGGTGTAGTGCCAAGTTAGTATTTGGTTGAGCAATTTCCGGCCTCAGGCCCCAAGATTTTCTCCCCCGTTTTCTCACAAAAGCTCAAACCCCCTAAAATTATTTTTGTTAGAGGACCTCAGGTCTTTTCTGACAGCGCCTAATTTTGTCTTTAGGCGTTTTCATATTCTATTAATTAAGGAAATTATGCTAACCAACACAGCACCACAAACACCCACAGTGCCACAAACACCTAATGGTTTCGATATTCTAAACTTGATTGAACCTCTTTGCAGAGCGGTACATGATGAAGAGTATACGACTCCCACACCCATTCAAACCAAAGCTGTTCCTCCCCTTTTAGAAGGTCGCGATCTTTTGGGTTGCGCACAAACTGGAACAGGAAAGACAGCGGCATTTGCATTGCCAATTCTTCAACGGTTGACAGAAAATTATCAGCCTGCGGGCCCAAAAGGAGTTCGATCTTTGATATTAACCCCAACCCGAGAGTTGGCGGTTCAGATCAGTCAAAGTTTTGATATTTACGGGCGATACTTAAACTTAAAGCAAACTGTCGTTTATGGCGGTGTCAGACAAGAGAAACAGGTAAAAGCACTCAAACGTGGAGTAGATATTTTAGTAGCTACCCCCGGCAGATTGCTGGATTTATATAATCAGAAATGTTTACGGCTGGACAAAGTAGAAGTGTTTGTTCTTGATGAGGCTGATCGCATGTTGGACATGGGTTTTTTGCCTGATGTTAAAAAAATTCATTCAGCAATTCCCAAGACAAACCAAACCATGTTGTTTTCAGCCACTCTTCCTCAAGAAATACAACGCCTGACCAAAAGTTTTCTAAAAGATCCGGTAAAAATTGAGGTAGCTCCGCCATCGACCACCGTTGAAAAAATTGAACAGCGAGTGTTGTTTGTAGACCGCGAAAATAAAGGGGCTCTACTTAGATCCATGCTGGAAGATGTGAGTATTGAAAGAGCTCTTATATTTTCCCGCACCAAACATGGCGCTAACAAGATCGTTAAAAGTCTTGGCAAAAGTAAAATCAAGGCAGATGCGATTCATGGAAATAAATCACAATCGGCCCGAATGGATGCGTTAAATAAATTCAAAACAGGAAAAGTTCGCGTTCTGGTTGCAACAGACATTGCTTCCCGAGGTATTGATGTGGATGGAATCACACATGTAATAAATTATGAACTTCCGAATGAGCCAGAAAGTTATGTTCATAGAATCGGAAGAACTGCAAGAGCAGGTGCTATGGGAACTGCCTTGTCCCTATGCGATTTGGGAGAGCTCGGATATTTAAGAAGAATAGAGCAGGCAACCAAAAAATCGGTCGAGATGGAAAAGGATCATGAATATCATTCGGATGCGATAGCATCTAAAAGAAGAAGTTCTTCAGGTTCCAAGAGCCGAGCTCCGCAAAGGAAAAGGAACTTTGGGTTCCGTCCATCCTCAGGGAAAAATAGTAAGCCAGCATCGAGAAAAGGTCGCCCATTTCGAGGGAAAAGAAATTAATCATCACGAAATAGGGTTAGGCCGTATTGGTTTTGGTTGGTGAGTTTTGATTTATTTCTGAAAGCGAAGTGTCTCTCAGAATTAGATTTGGTATGATAAAATTGACTTAAAGAAATTATAAGGTGATTTATTATGCTTAAATTCATGGCATGGTTTTCAGCTTTCGTCACCATCGGGTTCATAATATTGTTGGTTTTTGACTACGGCTGATCGATTAGGAAGGATTAAAAATATAAGGCCAGGTTAATGAAGATCACACCCTCTTTAGTCAAAGCGTTTATCATTTTTCCTATGAACGTTATGGGAGTGATCCCTGGGTTCCTTCTATGGTGCTCGCGCGAAGGTGGTGTGTTAGAGAAATATTATCCCAGCTTTGATCTGCTCCGATCTTTCCCTGGTGGACTTTTAATGGGGGCTGGTGCCAGCTTGTGTTGGATTTCGGTCTCCTTATTTTCTGAATATGGAGGTGGAGGAACACCCGCCCCTTATGATCCCCCAAAAATTTTTGTAGCCCGTGGGGTTTACTCTCGAGTTCGAAATCCAATGATGATAGGGGTGATCATGGTTTTGTTGGGAGAGGCGATGTTATTCGGTTCCTTACCTGTTTTCATTTGGGCTTTTATTTTTATTCAAGGCTGTTTGGTTTTAATACCCTTTTGGGAAGAGCCAGATCTGGAACGCAGGTTTGGAGAGTCTTATCTCGAATACAAACACAACGTGCCGCGGTGGTTACCTAAATTTAAATCAGAATTTCAGATAAACAAAAATGGGTGACGAGAAAGAAAAATTTTCACTGATCGATTGGATAGGAAGCGCAATCGGAATCGTAGTGATCGGATTTATTGTTTTTATTTTGATTTGGCCGCTCATCGACCCCACCCCAGACAAATCTTCTACAATAAAAGAAAACATTCACCAAGCCACAGGGAAATAGAAGGCTCAAGTTTTCCATTGTAGAGTAGGCCGCAGTGCCTGCACCGCTTAAATCCCCTCGCTTTATGAGAGAGGAGGATTATTAAAGATATGCGTTTGAGAGCGCTCAGCCAGTTTTATCAGCAAGGCAGAGTGGGCTGCGGTGCCTGCACCGCTAATCGAAAGGCGGTAGGGTTTTCCTTTGATATTCTTCTTCTGTTAAATTCATCCGCCCAATGATGAATTTTTTCTTTCTTTCGGCAATGGAGATGGCCGTTGAATCATTTTTCTCTTTTCCTAACTGTCTGGAAATCTCGATTTCCCTTATGGCTTTTTTCCAATCTTCCAAACTTTCATAAACACTGATCAAATTCAAATGAGTCTGAATATGACTCGGGTCTATTTCCAGCACCTTGTTGTAATATTCTTTAGACTGTTCAAGATTTTGGTGGTACCAATATTCCAAAGCAATCTTAAAAAGGATGTCCAAATCGTTCGGTTTGATTTTGGCGGCTTTCAAGTATTGTTCAACAGCAAGGTCATTGCGAGTGATCATCGAATAGGTTTTTCCAAGACCCAGTCGGCTGTTTAAATTTTCGGGGTCAATGGCAATGGCTTTCTTGAACGCTTCAACAGATTCATTTTTTTTGTCAGCCTCAAAATAAACCAATCCCATACGGTTAAAGGCAGATATAAATTTAGGGTCAATTATTACAGCCGCATTTAAAATTTCAATGGCTTCGTCATAGGCTCCGATTCTTTGTTTGTCCTTGGCACTTTCAATTAACACCTTAGGATCTTTTGAAAGAGCAACAGGGTTTGAACCATCAAGCGTCTCTACATTGCTGTCACACGCTGCCAGCATTATGAAAATACAAAAAAAAGAGTTTCTAATTTTTTCCATCATTCCTGAACATCCAATGTTTAAAGTGTGAGGCCAGTTGTATTATTACCTTATAAAATTGCGATAAACAAGGTATTGAGATTAGGATATGATTTTAGAATTATTTCTTTAATGCAGGAATCTCAGGCTGTGTTTATAATAAAATCCTGTTATTGATGGATTGAAAAAAAATAAATTGAAAAATTAAAATATATAGATCAGGTAAATATTATGTCCGATGAACTTCCCTATATAGAAAATGAAGATGGTGAGTTTGCTATCCCCTGCCAGCTAAAAATTTCTGCAGAATGTGTGCAGCAAGGTGAATTTTGTGGTGATAAAGAAGACGCGCGAGACTGGGTCGAAGATGAATTCTGGATTTTTTCTGGTGAAGGTTATTTCTGTATGCAATGCAATGAACAGGTTCTCCGTAATATTTCAAACATTAAACCCAAAAATATGATCTAGCCAGCGTGCTGCTAGATATGCAGGTTGCACCTTGAAGTAATTTAAAGCAGTTTGAAAGCCTGAAATAATGGCGAGCTTGCTAATCTATTCACGACAATCTGCTCTCCCGCCTGAGAGGCATTAAAAATATTATGAAAATAATCGAAATCGTTACACCTGTTGAAAACTTGCCTGCCGTGGAAAGCATTATTACCCAGCATGATTCTGAAATTTTATGGGTGAACTCGGATGAGGAAGAGAAAAGAATGATCCGTGCCTTGGTTAGTGATGAACAGCGTCAATCTGTTTTAGATGCTTTGCAGGGATTATTTGGAGACGGAGATCATTCAAGAATAATAGTTATGGCGCTGGAGGCATCGCTACCTAGAAAAGAACAACCCGTAAATGAAAAAGACTCTTTTGATAAGGCCAGCAGCACTCGCGAAGAAATTTATAACGAAGTAGAAAAAAATACGAGGCTCGATTCTACTTATCTGTTGCTGGTGTTTTTATCCACTGTCGTGGTTGCAATTGGTTTGCTTGAAAACAATGTTGCAGTGGTGATTGGTGCAATGGTTATCGCTCCACTTTTGGGGCCAAATATTGCCTTGGCTTTGGGAGCGGCGTTGGGTGACATTCCTTTGATGTGGAAAGCATTTAAAACCATTCTAGCGGGAATTGGATTGGCGTTGTTTCTTTCTATTGGTCTTGGAATTTTGCATCCCATGAACTTGGATAGCCCGGAACTAATGGCTCGGACCGAGGTGGGATTGGATTCAATGGCTCTGGCATTGGCCTCGGGTGCGGCGGCAGTAGTTTCTTTGACGACAGGACTTTCCAGTGTGTTGGTAGGGGTGATGGTTGCTGTTGCTTTATTACCACCCACAGCTACTCTGGGGATCATGCTGGGCGCAGGGCACACGCAGCTTGCAGTGGGTGCTGGTATTTTGTTGGCTGTGAATATTGTATGCGTGAATCTTGCGGCGAAGGTTGTTTTTCTGGTAAGGGGAATAAAACCCAGAAGTTGGCTGGAAAAACAGAAGGCCAACCAATCTATGACAACTTATCTAGTGATATGGGTTTTTTCTCTGGCTATTTTATTGATGATTATTTTATTTCGTAAAGGACTTTTTATATTTTAGCGGGAAGAAATTTTTTTCTGAAAATTTATTGCTCTGAAATATAATGAGAAATCCAAACCTGGAGAAAATATAAATCTTTAAACGGGAAATTTATATGCAAGGTAACTACAAGGACACTCTTATTTTTAAAGAAGCCCTCGATTTCAAGGAAACTCTCAATTTTCAAGATCCTTTAACAGCTTTCCTTGCCGATAAGACGATGTCTGTTCCTTTAAGTCAGGTCTTGTGTCAAGGGCAGAGTAAATTCGTACCAGTGTGGCGGAGTAAAAGTGTACCACTCGGGTTAAAAAATATAGGTTATTAGATCATGATCTTTGTAGCAGTAGTGCCTGTTGGCCCTGTGTGTAAAC
>Ga0233439_10002687_pt1 | contig 19619 bp, 16 predicted proteins | sample SI_123_September_6_FD_182713 | JGI IMG/M metagenome (GOLD analysis project Ga0233439, IMG submission 182713) | Seawater microbial communities from Saanich Inlet, British Columbia, Canada - SI_123_September2016_100_MG | ecosystem: Environmental > Aquatic > Marine > Inlet | place: Canada: British... | reverse complement strand
TCATGAATGGGGACGTCGTCAAAGGATGGATCGCCCATTTTGTTGTCCTTATCGATGGTGGCGAACTTCATGGCTTCCGCGACGGTCGCAATATAGTCGGGGCTGTTGTGGCCCATATTGCCCAGATCGAAATGCTCCAGAATATTCAGCATCTCGATAATCATGGCACCCCCCGCCGGTGGTTGGGCGGAGGCGACTTTGTGCCCCCGATAGGTGCCCCACAAAGGCTCCGAGCGGATGGTTTTGTAGTTCTTCAGATCATCGAGGTTTAACAGACCACCATTGGCAGCCATGTCGGCGGCGATTTCCTCACCCAATTCACCGCCATAAAAAATCTCCGCCCCGCCATCACGAAGTCGTTCCAGGGTTCGTTTCATGCCGGGGTTTTGAACGCGCGTGCCGACGGGATAGGTTTGGCCGTTGTCATCGCAATAAATCTCTCGCGTCGGTTTGGTGTAACGCATCTTGTCCAGCATGGACATCCGGCCCATGACGTTGGCCGCACTCCAAAACTCGTCTACATGGGGACGGATGACAAAGCCGTCTTCCGCATGTTCGATGGCCGGTTGGATGATGTCTTTCCAATCGAACGTACCGTATTCGGAAACCGCCTCGTAATAGGCTTTCAGACTGCCCGGCGTCATAATGGCTTCATAGCCGCATTCGTTGGCCCGGTTATGCAGGATGAAGCCAAAGCCGTCCCGGGCCTGGGACTTGATCTGATCCGCCCACATGGTTTCCGTGGCCGCACCGGGGGCGGTGGTATGGAAATCAATATAGCCGTGGTGGTTTCTATCGGGCAGGTACAGCTGCATGGTGCCAAAGCCTGCGATGCCGCACATCATGGGATCAACCACGGTTTGCACCAGGGCGCAGGTCATGGCAGCATCGACCGCGTTGCCGCCACGCTTCAGGGCCAGGGCGCCGGCTTCAACAGCCTCGGGTTGGGGGGCGCAAACCATGCCTTTGGTCATGAGAGACTCCAATTTGGAAATGCCATATTTCGGGAACTCTTTTTTTGGCCATTACTTTTCAGGTATCAGGCCACGGGGACTAAACCGCAATACCAATAATAATATCAGCCCCATGGTCATTAGTCGCATGTGGGCCGCACTGTCGAGGAGGTGTTTGCGCAGGCCGCTGCCTTCATCCATGCCAGAGGTCAGCATGTCCATGAACCACAGGCCCACGGGCTCTGCCTCAATCCAGCAGAACCAAATAACGAAACCACCCAGCACCGCGCCCCAGTTGTTGCCGGAACCACCGACGATGACCATAACCCAGATGATGAAGGTAAAGCGCAATGGCTGATAGGAGGCCGGGGTGAACTGGCCATCCAGTGTGGTCAGCATGGCGCCTGCAATACCGATAACGGCAGAGCCCAATATGAAAACCTGCAGATGACGACCGGTGACATTCTTGCCCATGGCGGATGCCGCAACCTCGTTATCCCGGATCGCCCGCATCATCCGCCCCCAGGGTGAATTCAGCGAACGTTGGGACAGCCAAAGGACAAACAACAACACAATGGTGAACAGTCCGGCATAACAAAGTTTCACATAGATAGAGGAGAATTCGACGACACCGACACCCAAGGTGGCGGCCCAGTCCTGAAACCAGATCGCTTGTTGCAAATTAACCTCGTATGGCACCGGGCGGGGCAGGCCGGAGACATTTTTGACGCCGCGGGTCAGCCAGTCCTCGTTCTTCAGCATGGCGACGATGATTTCGGATATGCCCAGGGTGGCAATGGCCAGATAATCGGAGCGCAGACCCAGGGCAATCTTGCCGACGATCCAGGCAACGCCTGCGGCAAATATACCGCCAACTACCCAGGAAAGAATAATTGGCAGGCCCAGACCGCCCAGGAAGCCGGTCTTGGCAGGCTCCACCGCCTCAATCAGTTCCACCGCCGGATCAAAAAATGCCCGGATCAGGAAAAAGCCTGCAACGATAATCACGGCCAAGACCAAACGCCGCATATTGCCTGGCGGTATATGCCGGGCCGCCAATACGGCAACCACAATGGTGCCGATGGCCAGCATGAGAGAGATCGCGATACCGCCGCCACCTACCCGCCAGGCTTCTGTGACAGGCGGCACCGACATCAACACACCGGCCACACCGCCCAGGGCGGCAAAGCCCATGACGCCGACATTGAACAATCCGGCATAGCCCCATTGAATATTCACGCCCAAAGACATGACGGCGGAAATCAGACATAGGTTGACGATGGCCAGGGCCAATGACCAGCTTTGCGCGAAGCCAACCGTGGCCAGGGCTGCGAACATCAGAGCAAATAACAGAACCGCCCGGCGGTTGAAATTCTTGCTCATATGGCCTTGCCCCTGAAAATGCCCGTGGGTCTTATCAACAGGACCAGCACCAGGATGACGAAGGATACGGCGAATTTATAATCGGTTGAGAGTAACTGCATCAAACTATCAGGGGCCCAGTCGGGGGGGAGGTTATAGGCCAGGAATTTCTTGTAGGCATAGGTCACCGTGACCTCGGAAAAGGCAATGATGAAGCCACCCGCGATGGCACCCAGCGGGTTGCCCAGGCCGCCGACAATAGCGGAGGCAAAAATGGGCAACAGCAGTTGGAAATAGGTGAAGGGCTTGAAGCTTTTATCCAGGCCATAAAGGGTGCCTGCGATGGTCGCCAGGGCCGCCGCCAGGATCCAGGTGATCATCACCACCCGTTCGGGATTAATGCCCGACAGCAACGCCAGATCTTCGTTGTCGGAATAGGCCCGCATGGACTTGCCCGCGCGGGTGCGGTTCAGGAACCAGAACAATGCGGCGACCACGATGACGGCCGTCACTATGGTCAGGCCTTGAGAGGTTTTGAAGGCGACGCCTTCGTTCATGCCGGTCAGACGCTTGAATTCGCGCGCCTTTATGATGAAGCGTTCGCCGTCGGCAAACCGCTGATCGTTGGGGCCGATGATGAAGCGGACGACGCCGTTCATGACGAACATCACGCCCACGGATGCGATCAGGAAAACCACCGGTGCTGCCTTTTCCCTGCGAAAAAAGCGATAAACCCATCGATCCGTCAGCAACAATAAAACTATGGTCGCCAGGATACCGAACGGCAGGGCCAGCAAGGCAGTGGGCAGGGGCGAGATGGATACGCCCCAGGCCTGCAACAGCCAGGTCACCAGGATTACGGCCATGGTGCCGAAGGCCATGGTGTCGCCATGGGCGAAGTTGGAAAAGCGCAGGATGCCGTAGACAAGCGTTACGCCCAGGGCACCAATGGCTAGTTGACTGCCATAGGCCATGCCGGGCACCAACACGAAGTTGGACAGCAGCAGGAATGAATTGAGGGCACCGTCCATAATCCTACCCCCCCAGGAACGCTTTGCGGACTTCCGGGTTGGCCATCAGGGCCGCGCCCGTATCTGTATAACGATTACGCCCCTGCACCAGGACATAGCCTTTGTCGGCGATGTTCAGGGCCTGGCGGGCATTTTGTTCCACCATCAATATGGCGATGCCGCTGCGCGCCACTTCGATAATGCGGTCGAACAATTCATCCATCACGATTGGCGAGACGCCCGCTGTCGGTTCGTCCAGCATCAGGACTTTTGGCTGGGTCATCAGGGCCCGGCCCACGGCGACCTGTTGGCGCTGTCCGCCTGACAGTTCACCGGCCGGTTGGCGGCGTTTATCTTTCAAAATGGGAAACAGATCAAACACCTGCGCCATGGTGTCTGTGAAATCATCCCGGCGGATAAAGGCCCCCATCTCCAGATTTTCTTCCACGGACATGGAAGTGAAGACATTCTGGTTCTGCGGCACAAAGCCCATGCCCTTGGCGACACGATCCTGGGGACTTAACCGGGTGATGTCTTCGCCATCGAGCTGAACCGAGCCTTGGTGAATGTTCAGCATGCCGAACACCGCCTTCATGGCTGTGGATTTGCCGGCACCATTGGGCCCGACGATAACGGCAATTTCCCCTTGCTCCACCCCGATGGTGCAATCGTGCAGAATATCGGCACCGCCGTATCCCCCCGTCATGTTCTCGCCACTTAGGAAGCTCAACTGACCGCCTCCGGCTTGTTCTTGAGGCCCGTCCCCAAATAGGCTTCGATCACCAGTTCGTTGGCCTTCACCTCGTCGATGGAACCTTGGGTCAGGACAGCGCCTTCCGCCATGACGATGACCGGATCGCACAGGCGGGAGATGAAATCCATGTCATGTTCGATCATGCAGAAGGTATAGCCGCGTTCCTTTTGCAGGCGCAGGATGGCATCGCCCAGGGTGTTGAGCAGGGTTCGGTTCACGCCCGCGCCCACTTCGTCGAGGAAAACGATTTTCGCATCCACCATCATTGTGCGGCCCAATTCCAACAGCTTCTTCTGGCCACCTGATAGATTGCCCGCCAGCTCGTCTGCAACTTGGCTAATTTCCAGGAACTCAATGACTTCGTCCGCCTTGGCGCGGACTTGCTCTTCTTCCCGGGCGACCTGCGCCGGTCTGATCCAGGTATCCAACAGGCGTTCGCCGGATTGATTGGCGGGCACCATCATCAGGTTTTCACGCACCGTCAGAGTGGAGAATTCCTGGGCAATTTGAAAAGTCCGCAGCATGCCCTTGGCGAACAGTTCGTGGGGTTTCAGGCCTGTGATATCCGCCCCGTCCAAAAGGACCTGCCCCGAGGTCGGTTGATGCAGCCCGGCGATGACATTGAATAGGGTTGTCTTGCCCGCACCATTGGGGCCGATCAGGCCGGTAATACGGCCACCTTCAAATGACAGCGAGACCCCGTCGACAGCATGAATGCCGCCGAAATGCATATGCAGGTCTTTAACTTCGATCATGAAATCAATAAAGCGTAATTCTATAAAGAGTTAGGGGGCGCGCCGGACAAACGGTCCGGAACGCCCCCCACAATTCAGGTCATTTTCAACAGGTCGGCTTAGCGGAACTTCGCAGTGGTGTTCTTGCCACCGGATACGAGGATCTCGCGATAGTTGCCGGCGCTTTCGCCGGGACCGATCAGCTCAACAGCCGAGGCACCCACGTAATCCACTTCACCACCACCGGCGATGATCTTCAGGGCCTTGGCCAATTCGCCAGGATAGATTTTCGTGCCTGGTGCATTGGCGACGCCAATGATCTTGCTTTTGAACATCTTGCTTTCGGATGAACCGGCGGCCTGCATGGCCAGCATGATCAAGGCAGCTGCATCATAGGATTCGGATGCGAAAGGACCCGCCTTGAAACCGGCAGCCTTTGCCATGTCACCAAATTTGGCGGCGCCTGGGCTGTCCGTGCCCGGAACCGTACCATAGGAGCCATTCAGGTCGGCACCAATGGCCATGGGCAGACTGTCACCGATCATGCCGTCAGGCAGAACGAAGGTTTCAAAAGCACCTGTATCAAGGGCGGCTTGGATGATGCCCTTACCACCTTGGTCCAGATAACCGGCAACGATCAAAACATCGCCACCAGCTGCTGCCAAGGCACCGACTTCCGCCGTGTAGTCCGCCTTGCCATCTTCATGGGCTGCGGAAATGGTGATCTTGCCACCGGCTTTTTCGAAGTTCATTTTGATGGAATTCGCCAGACCCTTGCCATAGTCATTGTTGGTGTAGGTCAGAGCCGCTGATTTGACGCCTTTTTCCTTCAGGATAGCCGTCAGGACCTGGCCCTGGCGTGCATCGGAAGGTGCGGTGCGGAAGAACAGGCCGTTGTCTTCAATCGAAGACAATGCCGGTGAGGTCGCAGACGGCGAGATCATGACAATGCCATTGGCCAGTGCAACATTTTGTAACATCGCCGTTGTCACGCCAGAGCAATCACCGCCGACGATAGCTTTGATCTTGTCCGATGTGACCAGCCGTTCCGTTGCCGCCGTCGCAGCAGCCGAGTCCGTGCATGTGGTATCGCCACGTACCGGCATCACTTTGCTGCCGCCCAATAGAGCGCCAGACATGCTGACTTCCTTGATCGCCAGTTCCGCGCCCGCGGCCATGTCGGGTGTAAGTGATTCAATAGGGCCCGTGTAACCCAAAATGACGCCAAGTTTAATATCCTCAGCGCTGGCGGCCGTGACCGCAAATGCAGCGATTGCCGCCATTGCCGCCATTGAAGTTCCGATAAGCAACTTTTTCATTTTATACCTCCCAGAGGGTGTTATTTGGATTTCCGATTGACTAACGTGCAACAAAAGTACGCTACGAAAACCGGGTGCCTGAATAGTCGTACATTGGCCCGTTAATTCAAGTCTAAAATGGCGGGCGAATGAAATACCTTATGACGGGGACGACAGCGTGGGAGAAAGACACATGATCACGGCCAACGACGTTGCGGGCACATGGCTATTGGTGGAACGGGGTGCAAGTGAGGCGCAGATGCCGGCGTTGCTGGAACGTTATGGGGACAAGTCCGAGGGGGTGGTGGTTCTTTCGCCCGATGGCTGGATGTGTGCCGCCCTTGGGCGGGGGGATCGGGAAGGTCTACCCGGTAATCCTGAATGGCATGCGGATGCGCCTGATGATGCCCGCTTGGCCGCCTTTGACAGCTTTGTATCCTATGCCGGGCGTTGGCGGATCGAAGATGGCCGCCTGATCACGAATGTGGAATTCGCCCTGAACCCTGGCTGGGTTGGCGGTGAACAAATCCGCGATGTCGAGATGTTGGCTGATGGCACTTTGCGCCTGGTCGTTACCCGCACCTGGCCCAACGGCGAAAAAGTCAGCGTCTGGGTCGATTGGCGGCGGGCGGATTAGAAATAGCTAAAACAGGCGTCCGCCGTTGGCGACTTGGCGGTTGGGCTCCACCAGCACCACGCCGCCATTTTCGTCTGGAAAACCTAGGACCAGGATTTCCGACATGAACTTGCCGATTTGCTTGGCGGGAAAATTAATCACCGCTGCGACCTGTTTGCCGACGAGCTCCTCCAACGTGTAATGCACCGTGACTTGGGCCGAGGTTTTACGCTCGCCAATTTCAGGTCCGAAATCCACATACAGCTTGAAGGATGGATTGCGCGCCTCGGGGTAGGGTTCCGCCCTGACGATGGTACCGACGCGAATATCCACCTTCAGGAAGTCGTCAAAATTGATGTCTGTCATTATTCTGTTGTCGTTTCCGCTGTATCATTGTCATCCCGTCGAAAACGACGCGGGCCGCGCCGTAATGTACTCAATATGCTTTCCACACGGCCCAGGGCCTTGTCCAGGGCCGCCATGGTTTTCGAAAGATCCTCTCCCTCGTCCGTCAGCCAGACCCGCAGGACAGAGGCATAGACCAGGCCTAAACCCTTTATCTGCAAAGGTGCGGCCAGGCCCCAAGGCTGGATACGGGCGGCTTCCAACATCCACTGCAGGGATCGCCGTCCGGGCCCGGCAGCAAGACAGGCCAGCGCACCGGGATCCCGGGTCAGGTCACGGGCCACGGCTGCGATACCGTCCCGATAGGGGGCCAGGGCATCCAATCGGCGCATGATCACATCGAACAGTCGATCACGCACAGGTTCATCCGCCATATCCGCGCCACTGCCCGCCAGGACAATATCATCGGTCTGCCGGATCAGGCCGGCCAGAATGGCGGTCTTGGAACCATACATATTACGTAATTCCACCAGGCTTAACCCAGCCGTCTCGGCGATATCGGCCATGGTGGTATCCCGCCAGCCTTGCACGCCGGCCAGCTTCATCGCGGCCCCGATCACATCGACGTTTGTTTTCTTTTTTCCTGCCATATCCGCTACCTCTGCGCTGTGAATAGTTTACCGAGCTTACCCGGCCAAGGGCAAGAGATGCTGAAATGGATGCTGAATAGTCTATCGCCGTCGCGGGTTTGTCAGACTATGCTGCGCCAAATTTGTAAACTCTTTTCGCAAACCAATATGTAGGATCAAAATAATGCAGATACCAGCAGATCGCCTGACCAATTTGGCCCGGACTATATTTGAGCGCGGTGGCACCGACGCGGACGACGCTGCCCAGGTGGCGGAAAAGCTGATCGAAGCCAATTTGTTCGGTCATGACAGCCACGGCGTCGGTATGGTGCCCTCCTATGTTCTGGGCCTTCAGGAAGGACAATTAAAGCCCGATAGTGAGTTGAGCATCGAACTTGATCGTGGCTCGTTCCTATTGATTAACGGCAATGCAGGCTATGGCCAGGTCATTGCCCGGGACGCCATGAAGCTGACCATTGCGCGGGCCCAGGAATTGGGCGTGGTCGTCATGGGCTTGAAAAATTCCTACCACATTGGCCGGGTTGGGGCCTGGGGTGAGATGGCGGCAGCAGCGGGCTTCATCTCTATCCATTATGTGAATGCGTTTTCACCGAATTCTTTGGTGGCGCCCTTTGGCGGCTCGGATTCCCGTTTCACCACCAATCCTTATTGCACAGCACTTCCCGCCAGCAACGGTGCCGATCCCATCGTCCTGGATATGGCGACCTCCCGCGTTGCCATGGGCAAGGTGCGGGTGGCCCACAACAAAGGGCAGGAAATGGTCCCCGATGCCCTGATCGACAACCAGGGCAACCCGACCAATGACCCGGGCGTAATGTATTCGGAGCCTAAAGGCGCATTGCGCTCTATGGGTCTGCACAAGGGCTATGGCCTGGCGGTGATTTGTGAGGCCTTGGCCGGTGCCTTCACGGGCGGCGGCGTGTTTGGCCTGGATAAGGTGGCGCCGGGCAAGATCATTAACAACATGCTGACGGTATTGATCGACCCTGACGCCTTTGGCAACCGGGCCGCATTTGATGCGGAGATCAATAAGTTTACGGAATGGGTGAAAGCCTCACCGCCGGCACCGGGCGTGGATGAGGTCATGGTGCCGGGCGATCCGGAACGTAAATCAAAGGCGGACCGATTGGAGAACGGCATCCCGATTGATGACACGACGTTTGAAGAATTGCTGGCTGCCGGTGAAGCCATGGGCCTGGCCAGGGAAGAAGCCATGCGCATTGTCGGCAATTGACGGAAGAGCCGAACATGGCAAAAGGCGCGATGGGTTGGCGGGCCGATCTGCACACCGTTGCTGCCTTTTTGACGATCATCCCGTTGGGGAAGGGGCCCGGCTATCGCCCTGGTGGCCTGATGGCCGCATCCTGGTGTTTCCCAATTGTCGGCCTATTGATCGGCCTTGGCGGCGGTTTGATCTATGCCGCTGCCGTTTGGTTGGGGTTCACAGTTTGGTTGGCTGCGATTTTATCTGTTGGCGCACTGGTGCTATTGACCGGGGGCCTGCATGAGGATGGCTTGGGCGATTTTGTCGATGGCCTGGGCGGGACGACGCGGGATCGTCGGCTCGAGATCATGCATGACAGCCAGGCGGGAAATTTTGCGATCATCGCACTGGTGCTGCTATTCGCGGCGCGTATAGGTGCTGTGGCCGCATTGGAAACACCTGATCGGGTCATCGCAGCTGTGATAGCTGTCGCCGCAATATCTCGAACGGCCATAGTGGTTGTAATGTACCTTCTGCCGGCGGCGCGCCGGGATGGGTTAAGTGCGGGGGCGGGGCGACCTGGGGGCGTTGTTACGCTGATCGCGATTGCCGTCGCGGCGGTGGTATCGGTTGTTGCATTGGGCGTCACCCAAGCGATAACATCCATTGCCGCTGCCGCAATTGTCGGTGGTCTGATAGCCCTGTTGGCGAAACGCCGGCTGGGTGGGCAGACCGGGGATGTCCTGGGCGCTGTGCAGTTGACGACGGAAGTGAGCTGTCTACTTGTCATCGGATTTTGAGGAAAGGACGTCATCGCCTTTGACCTGAGCCCAGGCTTGGTGCATTCTGGGGGCGCTGCGATTCAATTTGCTAACAATTCGACGGGGTTGTCACACATTTCCAGTTGCCTGGGGCGACATGAGGCGGGATGATGTGGCATAATTGAAATGATGACCGGGCGGTAAAGCTGTTAATTCATTGGAAATTTTCAGTGGAATTAGTAAAAAGATAATAAGTACGGCTATAGTTTAGTGTCGTGATAATAAGAATCCGGGGGCGTATGGGACGATGATCGGGTCGGAAACAATACAAATCGTTGGTGGTGTGGTGATCCTCATTGCCTTTGCCCAGTTGGCCGTGCTGCTTTACGGTACGTGGCGGGGTGCGGCCTTGGCGCGGGTTCAGCAGGGTTTAGCCAATGATTTATTGCGCCGCCGTGTTGACGCTGAAACCCTGCACCGTGAGGTGGAGCGGAAAAAAACGACGGCGACTTGGTCGGGCGCACGGAAATTCCGTATTCGCGACAAGATACAGGAAGGCGGCGATATCTGCTCCTTCTATCTGGTGCCCCACGATGGCAAAGCTTTGCCGCCCTTTCTGCCGGGGCAATATCTGACCTTTAATCTGCGTCTGCCTGATCGGGAAAAGCCGTTGGTGCGGTGCTATTCCCTATCAGATAGCCCCCTGCAAACCGATTATTATCGGGTAAGCATAAAGCGCCAGGGACCACCACCCAGGGAGCCTGATGCCCCGCCTGGATTGTCGTCAAACTATTTTCACCATGATCTCCAGGCCGGCGACATTGTTGATGTAAAGGCACCTTCCGGTGTGTTTTTTCTTGATTTGGCGAAACATCGGCCGATCGTGTTGATCGGTGGTGGCGTTGGTTTGACGCCGATGATTTCCATGTTGAACGCCATTTGTGAATCCGGATCCCAGCGGGAAGTCTGGTTTTTTTACGGTGTTCGCAATGGTGATGAACACATCATGCGCGAACATCTGGAAGCCATAGAGTCGGAATATGAAAACGTTCATATCCGCGTCTGCTATAGCGACCCGAAGGAAGATGAAGTCGAAGGTAAGGGCTTTCAACATAGTTGTCGGGTCAGTGTAGACCTGTTCAAAAAGACCCTCCCTTCCAATAACTATGAATTCTACATCTGCGGCCCACCCCCGATGATGACCTCTTTGACCACGGATCTTGGTGAATGGGGCGTGCCCGAAAGCGACATTAATTTTGAGGCGTTTGGCCCGGCCAGCGTCAAGAAAAAGACGCCGAGCGAGGACGCTGCCGTTGCTGCACCCACGGGACAGGTCGTCACCTTCGCGCGCTCCAATAAAAAAGTAACCTGGGATGGTAGCCATGGCTCCATTCTTGAACTGGCTGAGGCGAATGGCGTCGATTTAGATTTCGGGTGCCGGGCTGGTAGTTGTGGCACTTGTATTACGGCCGTGAAAACCGGCGATGTGTCTTATGTGGAAGAGCCGGGCTCGCTACCTGAACAGGGATCGTGTCTGGCATGTATTTCGGTGCCCAAAACTGATTTGGCACTGGATGCGTAATTTGGGCTGGGCAGGATGTTCTGTCCTGGCCTCGACAAAACAAATTGTTATGCCCGAGCGTATTTTAAATTTGAGCGTTCGGGTCAAGAAAGATTGGAAACTAAAATGTGGGGAAGTCTCATGATCAGGAAATCACGCATATTTATGATGGCGTTTGCGGTACTCGGTGCCTTAGTGTTAATGCCGAATTTGGCCAAAGCTGAGAAGTTGCACCTGGACTCTGCCAAGGTTATGGGACCGGATGCTTGCGGCGAATGTCACAAATCTTCTGTGGAGTCATGGAAGGGCAGCCACCATTTTTCAACGTTTAAGACCCTGCCGCGCAAGAAAGAGGCGCGTGAGGTTGCCGATAAGATGGGCATCAAGCGGATCAAGGCGGATAGTGATTGTCTTTCCTGTCACTTCACCTCTGCCATGGTCAACAATAAGCCCAAGCCCATCGCAGGTATAACCTGTGAATCCTGCCACGGTGCCGGGCGTGATTGGATCAAAGTCCATAGTGATTTTGGTGGCAAAGGCGTAAAGGCGGAGAATGAAGCCCCGGCCCACAAGACGGAACGTTATGCCAAGTCTGAAGCCGCTGGCATGATCCGGCCCGGAAATTTGTATCAGGTGGCGCAAAACTGTTACGGCTGCCATACGGTTCCCAACGAAAAATTGGTCAACGTGGGCGGCCATGCAGCAGGCAGTAAGTTTGAACTGGTTGCGTGGAGCCAGGGCGAAGTTCGCCATAATGTCTGGTACAGCAAAGAGAACCAGATCGCACCGGTGGAGCGTCAACGGATGATGTATCTGGTTGGCCGGGCCCTGGACTTGGAGTTCAGCCTGCGCGGTGTCGCCAAGGCGACAACCAAGGCCGATTATGCAGTCAAGATGGCGAAGCGGGCCAAAAAGGCACGTAAGCGGATCAAGGCAATTGCCAAGCTGGTGGATGCACCGGAATTGATGGCAATGTACAAAGCTGCCAAAGGTGTCAAATTAAAGCTGAACAATGAGGCGGCGTTGACGGCCGCCGCGGACGCGGTTGGTGCCCAGGCGATGGCAATGGCCAAGAATTATGATGGCAGCAAATTTGGCGGTTTGGACCAGTACTTGCCCAAGGCCTCTAAGTACAAAGGCAAATAGCAGCTATTTGTGGGTTTAAGCCCGGTTGGGCCTTGCATTAGTTCGTACAAAATTGTCGGAGAGGGAATAATGGCAATGTGCCATGGTTGAGGCTGTCACCATACAACGACCCCGGCGTTGGGACGCGCGGTTTTCCGAAGATATGGATAACGCCGCAGTAGATCGTGTCCTGAAGCTGGAGCCGTTCCGGGATATGGATCACGACCGTTTTCCCGATACTCTGTCTCTCGCCGGTATCGTCAGCAACGACACCCGTATCGTACGCTTTCAGGATGGCGACATCGTCATGCGCGAAGGTGACTACGGTAATTCCGCCTTTTTGGTTATCAGTGGCCAGGTTCGGGTCGTGTTGCCGCCTGGCTTGCCGGAGACGATGTTGGGGCGGGCGCCCAGTGAGAAAAAGAGTCTGCTGCAAGCTGTTGCCCAACTTTGGCGCAACCCACCTTATCCGGAAGTGAGGGATTCCTATACGGCGGAAGAGAATAAGGGCACGGCAAGCCGGATTGGTGGCGATCAGGAAGCACGAATTTTCATTCAGGACGTGCCGACGGTTTTGAACGAACATCGCACCGCAACATTGGGCGCGGGGGATATGTTCGGCGAAATTGCCGCCCTGGGTCGCAGCCAGCGAACGGCGACAGTTCTATCTGACGGTCCCGCAGAATTGCTGGAAATACGCTGGCAGGGACTGCGGGATATTCGCCGGCGGGTGGATGATTTCAGAAAGCATGTGGACCGGTTGTATCGGGAACGCAGTCTGGCCTCTCATCTGCAGGCAACGCCGATGTTCCAGCATCTCGATCAGGAGGCGATCAACCGCATCGTCGATGAAACCCTGTTCGAGACCTATGGTGATTTCGATTGGCACACTCAATACCAGCGCAGCCGCGATGAAAGTTTCAACAGCCGTTTGGCCAGCGAGCCGACAATCGTGGCGGAGGGCGATTATCCCGATGGTCTGTTATTAGTGCGGGCCGGCTTTGCCAGGGTCAGTCAAGGCGTTAATAATGGCCATCGTACGGTCCGTTATATCGGTCGTGGCGCGGTCTTCGGTATGGCGGAGATCGTTCATAATTGGCGTCAGGATGTAAGCCGGCGAAATAGCGATACTGATGGGGACGATGGAGACGGGGCACAGAGTCAGTCGGCCCCTACGGACCATGGGTCTACGAAAACTTTGCAAACCACACTGCGCGCCCTTGGCTACGTCGACATTCTGCGTGTGCCGACGACGGTGATTGAGGAATTGGTTCTGCCTACGCTGTCGGATGAAGAGCTGGCCCTTTATGGCCATCTTGATGAACAGGCAGAGACGAGCGATACGTTTATCGGAGCCAATACCACGGATCATTCAATGATAGATCCTGGCATGTTGGAGTTCCTGGTCGAACATCGCTACATCAACGGTACCGCCACTATGTTGATAGACCTTGATCGCTGTGTACGTTGCGATGAATGTGCTGTCGCCTGTTCCCGGGCACATGATAACAACCCTCGCTTCAATCGTCATGGTCGCCGCCATGACCATTATATGGTGGCGAATGCCTGTATGCATTGTATGGACCCGGTCTGTATGATTGGCTGCCCCACAGGTGCGATCCATCGCGCCTCGCCCGGCGGCCAGGTGGTTATAAACGATGCGACCTGCATCGGTTGCGCGACCTGTGCAAATTCCTGCCCCTACGACAACATTCGTATGGTTGAGGTGCGGGGCGGGAATGGCACCTTTATTCGCGATACGGTCACCAATGCGCCCATCGTCAAGGCGACCAAATGCGACCTTTGCATGGATCAGTTGGGCGGACCTGCCTGCGAACGGGCTTGTCCACATGATGCCCTGAAGCGCGTGGATATGCAGGACCTGACAGACCTTGGGAGGTGGTTAAACCGGTGATTACATTTTCCCGACGTCGCTGGCGAAATGGTCTTATCAGCGCGATAGCAGCTGTAGGACTGTTCGCTTGGTATACGGCCTACGACGTCTCCCTTTATCAACCGGCCTATCTGACCGGGTGGTTGCTGCTGGCCCTCATCGTGCTGTTGACCCTCTATAATGGGCGCAAAAAGCTGTCCATGGTGCCCCTTGGTACGGCGGCGACCTGGTTGCAATGGCATGTCTATATGGGGCTTTTGGCTGTTCTCACATTTGCCATGCATATTGAATGGAGCATCCCGAACGGTTTTCTGGAACGTTTACTGGCGCTGTTTTTTGTCGCTGTAGCGGGTAGCGGGTTGTTGGGGCTTTATCTGTCACGACGCTTTGCCAGGATGCTGACCCGTCGGACCGAGGAAGTGGTGCTGGAAAGAATTCCGGAGTTCATCGCGAATTTGCGCGGCGAGGCCGAAGAGCTTGTCATGACCTCCGCAGTGGAGACGGGGTCGTCCTCAATCGCGGATTATTACGGCAATCGGTTGGCGGACTTCTTTGCCGGGCCGCGAAACATGCGCCTGCATCTGCAAGGCTCGCGGTGGGCGACGTTCGCGCTCATGACGGATTTGAATATCATGACCAGATACCTGAATGATCAGGAAATGGTCTATGCGGACAGATTGCGCCGTCTGGTCGAGCGTAAGGATCAATTGGATTATGCCTATGCCTTGCAAAGCGTTCTGAAAGGCTGGTTGTTCGTCCATCTGCCGGCGACGTACGGCATGATATTAATGATCTTGTTGCACCTGCTGTTAGTTTATTCCTTTGGTGGGGCGCGCTGATGAACGAGCCATTGCAACCTTTCGGCTATCGTGAAAGCCCCTATATACGGCCTGGGCAAAAGTGGATGTGCGGGCGCGCCGGGGAAGGTTGTCCCTGTCAAAACGGACCCGACGATGCCGGTAACTGCCGCGGCGGTTTTGAATGTGAACCGGCCCGACACGGTGATCGTTGGTCGTGCACACGATCGCAGTTTTCAGGTGGACCTTGCGAAAACGGGCCCATGGCCAATGGCATGTGTTGCCGCCAGGTCCCACTTTGCCGCCCGGTTCGCAGTTGGCGTGCCCGGCGCGGTGCGGTTATGCGCTGGGTCTTTGCCTTGGTTGCGGGTTTGTTGATTTTTGTCCTTGCCTCCAGTTTCCGTACAGATTTCATCGATCCGGGCGAACTGTCTTTTCAACATGCGGAGTTGACGGACTGTGGGACCTGCCATACGGCATTCCATGGCGGTATGTCGGGTTGGTGGCGCGCCGCGCTGTCCGATGATGTTGCAAAGGATGACAGCCAGCCCTGTATTGCCTGCCATAAGATGGGTGATCGCGGATTGCTGCCTCATAGCCTACCGGCGGATGAATTGCAGGCCCGTAGCAAAGACATTGCGCCCGCCACCGCACCGGGTCGAAGCATCGGTGTCAAACTGGCCGGTCTGGCATTTGGGAAACCGCAGGAAAATGCGGAATCCCTGCCCTGCATGACCTGCCATCAGGAACATGGCGGTGCCGAAGCGGATTTGACCACAATGTCTGATGACCGCTGCACCAGTTGCCATCAGGTTCAGTTCGATAGTCTGGCATCGGGCCATCCGGATTTTGCCCAATATCCCTATACACGCCGGACCCGGCTGCAATTTGACCATACCAGCCATATCGATAAGCATTTCCGCGATCAGAAAATGGTGAAACTGGCACCGGGCGAATGCCGGGATTGTCACAAGACCGACACCAATGGAAGATTGATGGAGGTTCGATCGTTCGAGACTTCGTGCGGTGCCTGTCATGGAGCCCAGGTTGCGGGTGCTGGGCGGGCCAGTGCCAAGGGCTTGGCTGTCTTTGTCGTGCCTGGTCTCGACGTAATCTCGTTACGCGACAGCGGTGCTGCAGTAGGTGAATGGCCTGAATATGCCGAAGGCACGGTGCCACCGTTTATGAATATGCTGCTTTCATCGGATCCTAAATACCGGGATGCCCAAGGTACATTGGCGACCATTGATGATCCGTTGGACCTGTCGGAGGCAACGGCGGATCAATTAGCTGCGGTGGAAACCCTTGTCTGGGGTGTGAAGTCGTTGCTGTATGATTTACGAGCGGACGGCGTGGCCACCCTGCATGATCGCTTGCAAAAAGTTTTGGGGCGCGCGCTGACAACGGCTGAAAAGGCATCCCTAACTGCGTTGTTACCCTTGGATACAATTGCCGCCGCCCAGACCGAATGGTTCCCGGCATTAGGCGGCGAGATTCCTCGCAGGCGTGATGGTGAAAAGATCCTGATGCCCATGGAAGTGGTGCCAGAACCGGCAAAGGCGTCGAATACAGACAATAAAAAGCCTGACGACGACGAAGAAGACGAAGATGGTGAAATCGGCACCGGCAAAGACGATGATGACGATGACGATGATGAAATCGGCACCGGCAAAGACGATGATGACGATGACGATGATGAAATCGGCACCGGCAAAGACGATGATGACGATGACGATGGTGAAATCGGCACCGGCAAAGACGATGATGACGATGACGATGACGATGACGAGATTGGCACTGGCAAAGACGATGACGAAGATGGCGAAATCGCCACGGACGAAGACGACGACGACAAAAAAGATGCGGGTAAAGCTGGCAGCATCACTGCTGTCGCCCTTGTCCCAGCGATCGAAGGGGCCGGGGCTGAGGATTGGAACCGATCAGGTGGTTGGTATCGTGACGAATTTACCCTGCGCTATAGGCCAACGGGCCACGAGGATCAGTTTATTCGTGCCTGGCTGGATTTAACCGCACCTGCGGCTCCGTCGTTTAAGGCAAGCCGCCAGATCTTCGAAGAGTTGATCGATCCCAAAGCGCCGGGCTTGTGCGGAAAATGTCATTCTGTGGATCAACTTGCCGAGACAGGGTCGAAAAATCAGGGCCATAAAGTCAATTGGACGGCTTACAAGCCTGAAGACGGCTTAAAGACATCCGTGCATTTTTCTCATTCCGCCCACTTCAGCCTTTTGGATGAACGGGGCTGCCTGACCTGCCATAAGCGGGATCGTGATGCGGACTATGCGGGCGGCTTCAAGGATCGCGCGCCGGCCACGTTCCAGGCCAATTTCAAACCATTGCCCAGGGCGGTCTGCGCGGAATGCCACACATCCGCAAAAGCCGGTGACAACTGCCTGACCTGCCACAACTATCACCTCGGTGTTTATCAACCAGTCGTGGCGCATACCAAGGGAATGCTGCAGGACGCCTCAAATAAACCTTAGATCATGTTTATTTCAGTCATGCGCGGGCTCGTATGAATAGCGGAATTGAAGCAATCGTTTAATTCGCAAAATCGCAATTAATTGATTGAAAAAATCTCAGGTCGATCTGCTCAAATAAACGGCAGATGATCCGGGGCCAGCGATAGATAATCGTCTAACAGCCGGTTTTTTGCATCCGCGACGCAATGATGCTGACAGGACTTGGCCGGGTCTATGGCCGCCAAATTCTGTTTGTTCTCATCGGAAAACCAGAATTCCCGAAAACTTTGCGCTGTGATGTCGCCCAGGGTTCCGCTTTGGGTATAGGCCTTGTCCTGACAGGTATAGACTTTGCTGTCAGCCCCGATGACCGTCAACATCTTGGCAAATTCGCAATTCTTGTACGGCTTGAAAAAATTGACTTCCATGCTGTGATAATGATCAACCACATGAAACGTAGCATCATCCAGCTCTTTGGCTTGTGCGATTTGTTCCTGGACCACATCCTTAAAGGCGTCGTGATAGAGATTATTGTCAGCCCCGTCGTTGGCAATAATGCAGGGTGAAATTTTGACATGGGCTACACCTGTGTTCTTCAGGCTTTGGCATAGCTCTGCAATATGTGATGCATTGCGTTCATCAACGATGATGGATGCGCCTACGACACATTCGGCACCCCGTGCCGAAAAGGCGGTGAGATTGTCCATGACCGCACCAAACGCGGTGTCTTCAACAGAGCGGTATAATCCGTATGAAGGCCCGTCCCAGCCATCGATAGAGACGCGCAACCAGGTGCCATGGGCTGCCAGGGCGTCTGCCACTTTGCCCTTCAGGCGGGAGCCATTGGTCAATGACGCGATCTTGATGTCGCCCCCGGCCAAACGTTCCACGGTTTCCGCAAAATAGGGATAAATCAGCGGTTCGCCTCCGCCCGAGAAGGTGACGGCTCGAACTTTCATCGCGATCAGATCATCCACAATCTCAAACATTTTTTCCCGGGGAATGCGGTCGCGTACCACCATGTCCTCACCTAATGAGACATCGTCCGTGCGATAGGCGCAGAAATAACAGCTATGATTGCAGACATTGGTCGGCTTAATGCGGACATGCACTGGTGCCGGCAGTTCGCCTGCGAGCATGGCATCAAGAGAGCCGTGGTAATGCAGGGCTTTTAACGACGAATAAATGGCATTTTGCATAAGGGTACCGAAATATTATTTCACGGCACCCTACACATTAGGGGTTACGAATTCATTGACGTCTATCAAACTAGGATGTTCGCGTATCAATCATGGCTGCCCGGGCTAGGGTCTGCTCAGCCCGCTGAATGATCGGTTCATCGATCATCTTGCCGTCGTATTCGATGGAGCCGCGCCCCTCCGCCTTGGCTGCATCATAGGCGGCAATGACACCCCGGGATTGTTCCACCAATTCGGGGGCGGGGGTAAATTCTTCATTCAGAATATCAACTTGCAGAGGGTGGATACAAGCGGAGCCTAAAAAGCCCAGACGCGCGGCCTGTTGCACCCTGGCGCGGAATTTATCCCGGTCGCGGTATTCCGCGATGGAGCCGACAAAGCCAAGGGGTAAAACGCCCGCTGCCCGGGCCGCAAACAATATGTGCAGGGTCGGCTGAAACAGCCCCTCATCCTCGGGCAGCATGCCTGCTGAAAGCGCAAAATCTTCCGACCCCAAATTCATCGCCACCACCCGTGGGTGGGCCTTGGCAATTTCGGTGGCGTGAAAATAGGCCTCCGTCGTTTCGATCATGGGAAACAGGCTCGTATGGCCGATTTCCAAGCCCTGCTCTGCCTCGACCTCATCCAGAATTTCAGCGATGGCGCGAATATGGCCGGGATCGGCTGCCTTTGGCACCATCATGGCGCAGACATTGGCATCGACGGAAGCTTCAATGTCAGGGACGGCCAGGCGCCAGGGTCGGTTGATGCGGACAACAACATCCGCGCCGGTGCGCCCAACTTTTCCAGCAGCCTCGCGCACCATGGCCCGTGCCTCGGCCTTTTGGGCCATAGGAATAGAATCTTCCAGGTCCATAATATAGGCATCCGCGCCTC
>Ga0233439_10002685_pt1 | contig 19621 bp, 13 predicted proteins | sample SI_123_September_6_FD_182713 | JGI IMG/M metagenome (GOLD analysis project Ga0233439, IMG submission 182713) | Seawater microbial communities from Saanich Inlet, British Columbia, Canada - SI_123_September2016_100_MG | ecosystem: Environmental > Aquatic > Marine > Inlet | place: Canada: British... | reverse complement strand
TAGCGGGTGCTGTGTATACAGTCGTTACTGAAGTTACACCTACTGATTGTACGCCTTTGAAATCATTAGCCATGGTTTTGTTCCTTTATTATAGATTGTGTTATTTGTTGTGGTTAGTGTTACGGAGTTTTACTGAACTCATTACCATTATTTATAAGTATCTCTCACTCCAATTCATTGTAAAACAAACTTTTTTCTTTTATTTATAAATCTTTTTTTATCCTAATGCAATTGCAACTGCAACTGCGAAACCTTGTGTAGCACCTGTCGTTGTAGGGGTTGTATTTTCCCATTTGGATGTTGTTGAATTATATACTAAGTGTTGTCCATTGGTAGGAGTAGTTATAGTGGTATCAGTCAAAGATAATAATGTACTAATAGTTTGCCCACTTACCTGTGCATCAACATAAGCTGTTGTTGCAAATTTAGTTGAATTATCATTTGGGGATTGAGTTGTACCTGTAACTGTATCTGCTATACTACCAGTGCCGAGAATATCAAAACCATTTAAATCTAAACTTGCACCCAATTCAGGCGATTGGTCTGTTATTATATCTACTGTTCCTATAAACGATTGAGCTGTGACAGAACCACTAACATTAATATCAGATACTCCGTTACCACTATTTATAATATTAAAATTATTTAAATCTAAATTTCCACCTAACTGAGGCAAAGTATCATCAATAAGATTTTCCATATCATCACTATCACTACTAACAACTTCGTTGATAGCATCTACAAGACTACCTTTAGCTGTAGTAGATAGTGAATTTAAATCACCAGTATTTGTTCCAATATTATTAGTCTTTACCCTCCACTGCTCAAAAGTGTCTGATAAATTTACTGTTACGGTTGGCATTTCTTTTTTTACTCCTTATTCATTATTATAATTTTGGGGTAGAGTTTAATTCCCATTCTTGTTTTTCTTCAATCCACCACCAGTATCCAGCTTCTTCTATATCTTCAGATACGGGAGGACAAGGTACTGGTGCTTCCCACATACAAGTAGTTTCATTTAAAACCCATGACGGATATGGTTTAGGTGATATAAAAGCATCTCTGTCTGGATCATATGTATCACCAGAAGCTGCATAGTTATATCTCAATGGTGTACCATCATCTATATTGCCATCCGAATCATAATGTTTCCCTCCATGTGTATTGTATGATGTTTGAATCCATTTTGTTGGGTCACCAAATACACCATTATCAATAACATTTTGTTCTACAACTATAACTTTTATTACTTTATTATTTTCATCTATGTTTGCAAAATGGGCCATAAATTATACCTTACTATAAAAATGTGTCAAACAATATCTTCCTAAACCTTGATTAATAAATTTTTCTTCTATACTTAATTTTTTTACTTCATGGAAATAATAACTTGGAAATAATAACATTCTATTGTGTTTACATTCTACCCGTTGATTGTTTTTTGTAAAAAATAAATCACCACCGTCAAATATTTTCGGCTCTCTAAAAAACCAAATTAAACAAGTATGCATATACATATCAAAATGTTCACCATAATACCCACCATTTTCATAATAACTTATTTGTGAAGTATCATAATTTGAACAATCAAACGTAACCCATGATGGAACAATACTTGAATATAAATCTATAACTTCATCAGATACTATCTTATCGTAATGTGTGAGTATACTTGATTGTTCCCTTTCACGATTATAGAAAGTATCAAGATATATCCTTCTAGCATCACCTTTCTTATCACCATTATCGTCAACCGCCATATTGCCAGTTTCAGCTTTTTCATTTTTTAATAAAGAAAAAAGTAATTCAACCTCAATCCATATTTTTTTTTCTTCTTCTTCATTATAAAAATCATCAATGATTAAATAAGGATATACTTTATCATTATCACATAATGTATAATTCATATTAGTTTTTATGATGGTGTATACCTCACTACTACAATGCCAGAACCACCAGTACCACCTGCTCCACCACCCCCTGTATTTGGTTGTCCAGCTCCGCCTGCACCGCCACCTGCACCGCCACCGCCTTGGGCTGGAGGATCAGAAGCATAAAATTGTCCTTCTGAACTAGCATTACCAGTACCACCACCAGCATAAAACACATTTGTACCATCTCTAAAATTATTTTCCAATCCAACACCACCAGTACCTCCAGCTCGTGTGCCAGGACTTCTTCTTGGGGGAGAACTACTATTTCCACCTATACCACCAGCGCCACCACCACCACCAAATGATGCACCCTCACCAGAACGTGCTCCGTTACCACCATCATTCCCCTGCCCAACTGTACCTTCGCCTGGAAATGGGGGGACACCACCACAACCAGAACCACCATTTCGGTGTGGAGCTGGCTGAGGACCTCCATCGGGAAATTCAGGAGTTGGAAAAGGACTACCACCACCCGTGGCAATAGAAAGGTCATTTAGTTGTGTATCTCCAATTACATTTAAAATACTTGAGTTTTCTCCATGTCCCCGTACTCCAGCACCAACTGTAACATTATATGTTCCAGCAGTTACTATTACATTATTTCTTACAACCATTCCACCAGCACCACCACCGCCATATGAGGGTACATTATTATTTCCACCCCCGCCACCAACAATCAAGTAATCAATAAGTCCTTCTCCTGTTACTATCATTTGGGCTGAAGTTAAGAAAGTACAAACTCTATTTTCTCCTACAAAAGTACATACTCCCCCTTCAATGGAAAATGGAGCTCCTCTTCTACCAGTTAAATGTGGTGCCATTAAAAACGACATAGTATTTTATTTTCCCTTATTATTTATTATTGTGTAATTACATTATTATATTATGCGTATTCAAAAATTATAATTATGCCCGCATTGCCAGCACTACCAAACGTAGTAGGAGCTCCTTGGTCATTACCAGCATCTGCAGATGTGCCACCTCCTGAACCACCACTTCCAAAAGGAGCCCAATGAGTAAGACCACCACGACCACCAGTAACTGATGGATGAGTACCTCCATAATGCTCTCCATGATTTGCTGGAATTCGTAAGTCACCACCGAGTGCTGCAGCTGCAAAATTACCAACAGGAGAAACACCAGTCGCTATACTACCCTCAGCATTTTTACTATCTATTGCACCAACAACTCTATTTCCAAGATATGTATTCCATCCTGTAGTGGATGCCTGAGTGCCATTACCAACTCTAAGTTGTAAACTTGTAATACCACTTACATCAAGAACACCGACTGCCATAGAACCTGATGCCCCACCTGTTCCTGAACTATTACCACCACCGTTAGTACCTGTACCTCCAGCACCAATTACATAATACAATATTCTAGTGATTCCAGCAGGTCTTGTCCATGTTTGCTCAGTATTACCACCATTAGTTGTAAAACTTTGAATTGATTGCAATCCTCCTGAACCACCCGCAGAAGCTGCAAATGAAAGAACACCAGCACCATTAGTTTGTAGAAATTCACCAGCATTTCCATCTGACTGAACATTTAATTGTGTAATACCAACTGCATTATCAACAATCTTAGTACTACCAACTGCATTATCAGCAATCTTAGTACTATCAATGGCATTATTTTCTATTATATCTTTAGTTATTCTTTGTAATGGCATTTCTTATTCCTTATTATATTATGATAATTCTTGTTCTTATGCGAATTCTAAAATTATAATTAAGCCAGATTGTCCGACGCTACCTGGTTGTTGAACGGAAAATGAACCACCGCCAGAACCACATTGAACAATATTGGGAGCACCTCCGTTGCCTCCCTCACCAAACCCAGGCCAGAAAGAATTTCCACGAACACCAGGTATTAATAGATCCCCGCCATTACCTGCACCCGCGCCTGATCCTTGGAAAGCAGTTGCTATAGAACCAGTAGCTTCGGTACTGGTAGTATCGGTGACATTCCCTGCGATCACTAAATCTCCAAGATATGAACTGAAACCTGGGCCCGTCTGTGGTAGGTTTGATACTGAACCTGTAACTATTCCCCCTGTACCAACTCTAAGTTGTAAACTAGCAATATTAGATACATCATGATGTCCCAATATTGTTGCACCAGTTTGTCCATTATTGTTTGTGCCAGAAGTGCCTGAATCACCAGCTGCTGTTATAAAATATAGAATGGATTGAACCCCAGCTGATACGGTATATGTTTGTTCAACATTATCTTGTTGGCTAAATGACCCACTTCCTCCAAAGAGATCACGAAATACAGATATGCCTTGAAAACTAGTTCCACCTGTTAATGTTGAAGCTGCAGTAGCAAATGATAAAATTCCAGCACCATTAGTTTGTAGAAATTCACCGGCATTTCCATCAGACGAAACACTTAGCTGATCAATCCCGACTGCGTTATCAGCAATCTTAGTACTATCAACTGCGTTATTTTCAATAGCATTTGTTATTATTCTTTGTAATGGCATTTCTTATTCCTTATTATATTATGATAATTCTTGTTCTTATGCGAATTCTAAAATTACAACTGCGCCAGCAAAGCCATTTGTGCCAGTAGTTCCAAGAGTACCGCCGGGATTATGGTTGAGCCCACCTTCTCCGCCACCACCAACTCCTGCAAAAAAAGAAGTTCCACCAGTACCACCCGTTGCAAGATTTGTTCCATTATTGAACCCTCCAGGCGTACCCCGTCCACCTGTGATAGTAAAATTTCCGCCAGTAGCACTGCCGCCTATCGAAGAACCACGATTATTTCCCGCTACGGACTGTCCACCACCTCCGCCAATACCTGTTCCGTGACTACCAAATAACGAAGATGATCCAGTGCCAGGAGATGTGGCTGATCGAATTCCACCAGCACCAACTGTAACAGATTCACTTACAATACTAGATACGTTAACAAACCCCATTGATGTTCCACCGCCGGCTCCACCACCACCACTTGAATCAAGCCCACCACCTCCGCCACCTGTTGCGAAAAATAGTACTGATTTTACACCAGTAGGTTTTGTCCATGTGAATGCACCGGGAGTATCAAACACTTGCATACCAGTAAATCCTGTACTACCTACTGCTGCAGCAAATGATAAAATTCCAGCACCATTAGTTTGTAGAAATTCACCGGCATTTCCATCAGACGAAACACTTAGCTGATCAATCCCGACTGCGTTATCAGCAATCTCATTTGAACCAACAACATTTGGATTAATTTCAATATTTGAAACTATACCAGAAACATCACCACCAACAGCACTATTACCATTAGTAGCAATTCCTAAATGAAGAACTCTTATTGAAGAATTAGTTAGAGGAGCATTTACAAATCGAATAGTTGTTAAATTAGGTAAAGAATAAGTTTGTGTTGATTGTGATACACCATCAACATAAACTAATATAGTTTCTTTAGTTGGTGCTTCTTCAGTCAATGTAAAATCTGTTTGTCCAGAAGCCCCTACAAATAAATCTTCTACAAAATTTGAAGAACCAGAAGCTAATCCAGATTGCATAATTCCTAAATGTAAAATCTTAATTTCTGCACCATTGAAAGGAGCAGGAGTAATACTAATACTGGTTGTCGTAGGTAATGTAAAAGTTGATAATGGCTGTGATACACCATCAATAAAAAGTAATATTGTTTCTTTGACTGTTACTATCGTACCAGATGGAAATGTAAATTCTGTTTGGATGCCATCACCTGTTACTATATCCTCTACAGTCTCAGAAGACTGACCACCAGCAACATTATTAACGAATACTAATTGACCATTACCATTTGTTGAAAGTATTTGACCAGAATTACCATCATTTACATCTAGTTCAGCAATGCCAACTGTATCATTGACTATATTTGCATTAGATGCTAAACCACTCAAATCACCACCCATTACTGGGTTTGTAACAGGTGTCTGAAAACTCAAATTTGCATTTCCATCCGTAGTTAATACTTGTCCATTTAATCCATCTGATAAGTTAAGTTCTATAACACCAATTGAATTTTGTGCTACAGAAACACTACCAAATGATAATTGTCCAGACCCATTTGTTATAAGTGCTTGTCCATTACTTCCATCACTACTTACATCTAGTTCATTAATACCAACTGCTTTAGGGACTATCTGTGCGTTGGAAACAGTACCTGATAAATCACCACCAAGGGTTAGTTGTGATGAAATATCAACAGGACTAAACGACAATCCACCCATACCATTTGTAGTAAGAACATCATTTGCTGATCCTTCAGAAGCTTCTAGTTGTTGAATACCAACACTATTAAAAACATTTGACATATTTTCTTTTGCTAAAGGATTTCCACCCTGCAATGTCTTGTCATGTACCACTACTGTATTCTTAGTAGTATCTACGGTAATTTCCCCGATTTCACCGACGAATACGGAATGTTCCGTTGTTGTACCGCGTCTTATTTTTACTTGTTTAGCTGGCATAATATCTAACCTTATATTTTTTTATTATTTATACTCGACACTTTAATGTAAATCTTAATCCCTGTCCTACATTACCAATTCCAGTTTGTGTGACTCTAAATGTTATTCTATCACCTGATACAAATGTATTAGTATTGGTATTTAATACACCAGCAGTCATATTAGGACTACCGCTTGCAAAAAATGGTTTAGTTGTATATATTGTTGTATTATTTTTTTCTATATCAACGATAATAGATTGTGTACCTCCAACAGCATCAATAAATCCAGATTCACCCTCAAATGTACCAGACCTTGCCATAACTAATTGTCCATATACTGCAGCCTCTAAATTTTCTGCAATTAAGTCTGCATCAAAACCACCAATAAACCCAATATCATATGGAAGAAATGTAAGAGCTGAACCATCAAGTGTAGGCAAAGTAGTTCCTGATAATTTATTAGCATTCATTCCCTCAATCTTTGCATCTGTTATTGCCAAGTTAGCTACTTTATCTGTGATAACATTTAAATTAACCAACTTATCAGAGGTGACTGAATTGGGTGCTAATTCTGGAGTTCCGATAGCTTCAAATTCTATTTGTGCATCTCCAATAGTACCAGATAAATCACCACCTAATTCATATGTATTCAGTACATCTTGAAATACTAAAGTTCCATTTCCGTTTGTAGTAAGAACATAATTAGCTAGTCCTTCTATTACATCAAGTTCTTGAATACCTATAGTCTTGGGATTTATGTTTGCATTACTTACTGAACCTGACAAATCACCACCAACAGCAGTTCCACCAGCACCAGGAAAATTTATAAAACTTAAATTTGCATTTCCATCAGTAGTCAATACTTGACCTGATATACCATCAGTAAAATCAAATTGTTGTATACCAACAGCATTTGTTACATTACTTAAATCTTCTCTTGCCAAAGGAAATCCACCAACTGTGGCATTATCATGTACCACCAATGTATCCTTAGTGGAATCAACCGTTACCTCACCATCACCTCCGGTAAAACCACCATTGGTTGTTGTGTGATCTACAGTACTGCCTCTTCTTAATTGAACTTGTTTAGCCATTTTATTTTCCTATTTTATACTCTACACTTTAACAAAAATCGTACTCCTGCTCCGACTGTACCAGAACCAATTTGAGTAATTTTGAAAGTTATATTGTCACCAGAAGAAAAACTCGTAATTCCTAAAGACCCAGATGTTAATGTTGGACTGCCAATATTAAATCTTGGAGGTGTATTATATATGGAAGTTCCATTTAATTCTATATCACAAATAACAGATGCATTTGCAGATGGAGTTTGTATTGTTCCTACCTCACCATCAAAAATACCTGTTCGTCCCATTACTATAACACCATAACTAGTACTATTAGTTGAAACCTCCAAATCTTCTATAGTCAAGTCTGCATCATAACCAGCAGCAAATCCAATATCATATGGTAATTGTGTAAGTGATGCTCCTGAAATTGCTGGCAATGACCCTGTTAGCTTACTTGCTGACATTGATTGAATTTTTACATCTGTTACACCTGCATCCACTATTTTATTTGTTATAACACTATTTATAGCAAGTTTATTAACAGTTACACTTTCATCAGCAAGTTTGGGAGTAGTAACATTTAAATTAAGTATTTTTGGAGTAGTTACAGCATTGTCTGCAAGTTTAACTTCATTTACTGCTAAGTTTGAAATCTTTGAAGTAATTATAGAATTATTTTGAAGTTGGTCAGTACCTATAGAGAGCATATCTATTTTTACTTGCTGTATTGTACCATCAACAATTTTATCATTTGTTATACTTAAATTAGCAATTTCAGTAGTACCAACAGCATTAGGAACTATCTGTGCATTTCCTATAGTGCCTGATAAATCTCCACCTATACCAGAACCAGAAACATCAACAACATCAGGATCTACAAATAAAATATTTCCTGCACCATCAGCTTGAAGAATCTGTCCACTAGTAGGATCACCTGCACTAGAAAGTTTTAATTGTGGAAGACCAACAGCTTTAGAAACATTATCCATATCGGCTCTTGAAAGTGGAATACCAGTTGGGTTATTAGCATCAACTGGTAAAATACCGTCATGTACCCTTATAGTCTTATCTGTAAGGTCAACAGTTATCTCACCCTCACGACCTTCAAACCCTTCGTGTTGCTGTGCAGTACCTCTTCTTATCTGTACGATTTTAGCCATTTTGTTTTCCTAATAAAGTCTTTATCATTTCTTTAAGTTCAGCTATATCCCTTTTCATATTATTTATATCTTCGATTTCATTCATTTTTCTTTTCCTTGCAATCTTATAACTGTCTAATGCTTTCTTATTTGTATTAAGAACTGCTTTAGAATTTACATCACGAACATATTGTGTTTGTTCTATCTTTACGTTTTTCATATTATTATGCTAACGCTATAACTCTTAAATCTTTTATCAATGGAACTCTAGTTGTTTTTGGAGAAGTCATTACAATTTTAATAGCAAAAGTTTTGAAATTATCATATGTAACACTACTAACCGAATAACTAGTATTTGCACCTATTGGTGAAAATTCAAGTTCCAAATATTCATTCAAATCAGTAGATGCAGAAACACTATTAGTGTTTGATGTTTCACTCATTAAGACCCATGGCCTATTATCAAAAACATCAGAGTCAAATTGTGACAATAATTTGTAATAAACAAATATACTAGCATTAGCTGGTCTATTGGCTGTTAGATATACTTGTAAATCTGTAGCATCAAAACCATCTTTAAGATTAACCCTTCTTGTAATATACCTTGCAATAGCATCACCACCTGATACAATACCATCGGCATCTGGTGTATTGTTAATAATATTTTCAACAGTAATTACACTATTCCTTGCCGTATCAATAACAGGACTAATGAATTTATTACCAGAAGATAATTGTGCTCTTGCTTTATAACTACCGACACCTGCAAGATTTGGACTAATTTTCTTTTGTTCATCTAAGAAATAATTAGTGTTTTGAATGATAGGTCTATAGTCAACATCAAATGTATCTGAACCAGCGTCTGTTAATTTTACACCCCATTCAATATCCGTCTTATTGATTCTTACTTCTTGTGGAACAATCTGAATTATATCAGCTTTAACATCGGATGCAACTTGTACATTATCAAATACAGCATTCGCACTATTACCAATAGCAAATTCTGCAATATTAATATTAAATGTTAAATCTTGATTTTGTTCTGGTGTCCATGTTGAAGCATTCTGTGATTTAAAGAATACACCAGCATAAGGTTGTTCTGAAATTTTTCTATTTGTTCCAACAATGTTTTCACCAAGTTCAGCAATATATGCTTCATACTTTAAACTATTACTTATTACAACAATTGCATATTCACCCGGCTGTAAATAAACTAGTGAAGGAAATGTAAACTTAGTCGCAGCTGAAGCATCGTCACTTACATTAACATCAGTAGGAAATATAGTAACATCTGAAAATGGAACAATCGTTTGAGCAGGATAACCATTCAATGTATCTCTAATCTGTAATGTTACTGGAAGTCCATCCTCATCCTTAGTCTTAAAGAACAATTCAACATCTGTTAAGAATACTCCATCTGGATATAATGCAGGGTCAACCAAAAATGTTTCAGCCAATGGATCAATCCAACCAACAACATTAACACGATTGAAAGTATTTGTAGTAGTTCTAAAATCTGTAGCACTACCTTGTGCAAATTGTTGAATTCTAGGAACTCTTGTCGATACAACAACATTCTCTCTTGTCTGCAACAATCCTTGTGCTTGATAAACAACTTCTGCATAAGTTGAAGCTGTAATTAAATCACCAGACTGATTATCTGTTAATAAGAATTGTCTTTCACCAGTTCTAAATCTTAGTGTATCAGAGTTTGGAATCTTGAATGTTAAATTGCTGATAGAACCAGAATTATCGGTGAATACTGATTCACCAAAATCTACTCCACCATCAGGCTTAACAAAAGCAGTAACATCTTCACCATCAAATCTAGCATAAACTCTTGTGTTCGGTTTCATTCCTGTTACGTTAACTGTAATTTCCCTTTCTCTAATAAAAGGAATAACAGAAACATCAACCACTCTATCACCAATGCTATTTCTTACAGTATCAGAACCAGTAATCTCATTTCGGATACCTGTTCTCGTTTGTGTTATTGTTTGTTCAATTGTCTGTGTTGCTCTAATTGCTCGTCTACCACCACCACCATCAGCTCGTCTAGTCCCGGCTACTGTCCCAACTACAGTTTCACGACCAGTAACAATTGTTTGCCAATCATTAAATTGTGTACCAAATGACAATCCTACCAAACTTTCCCAAGCATCATTTTCACCTTGAAGATTTACAACAACCTCTGGATTATTTGTAGTATCAATCCAATTATCATTTGGAGGTGTTAAATTAATATTACCAACCCATGCCAATACTGCAAATGGATTTAAATTTAAAGCTTTACTTGCAATTGGCTGTGCTACAAATGGTACATTATTATAAGGTAAAGTAATACAATCTCCTGTTTGTCTTATACCAGTTGAGGCAGGTGTATTAATACTAACATCAACAATATTAGAAGTAAATTTAGGTCGTAATGTTTTTTTATCAAAATCAATAGAACATTGATAATCAGAAGTTAATACATTACCTACACTATGGCCATTAAATCCATCAACTAAAAATCCATTCTTAAAACGGTCAAGGCCTGCATCATCTTTAATAGTTAATGCTTCAGCATCTTTTTCTAATAATGACAATGACGTATAATATTCAACATTAGCAATTCTCTTTTCTAACTTACCTATATCTCGCATAGTATATCTTTTATTTTCAATATATTCTGCTTTTACATCTGATGAATTAAAAGTAAAAGCAGGAATGAAAATAGTATAAAGATTCATTGTCCCGTCAAGTCTTGCTGGTGGTGTTGCTGTTAAAGATGCAATACCTTTATTATTTCCAAACTTTCGTTCTCTACTTAAATATACTGTATCAATTCTTGGAAGGTAATAACTAAAGTCAGCTTCCCAGTTTGTGTTAGGTGCAGGCAATTCGATATTTTCCATAACACTACCACCATCAGCACGCCTTGGTCTAAAGTCAACACAATCACGCAGCTCTAATTCATTACCAGTTACCGGGCTTGTAAATTTTGGGATTTTATCAAATCCAATAGAAGATAAATAAGAATCAACTGATAAATAACCAACACCTGTATGTGTAAAATAATTAAATATGACTGAAATTTGTCCAGTAGGTGCTGTAGCACCAGTTTTCAATTGTATACTGCCATGGTCATAAAAGTTGTCTCTTTGTCCATTGTCTATATCATATCTATCTGTAATAACTGTATCGCCTGCTGCAACACTTGTAACAACTTTCGTAAAGTTTGTAGTTGCACCAGTAATATTTTCTGCTACAAAAGTACCTGAAGTAACAACATATGTGACAGATGATGTTCCACCAATACCTTCAATAACAATACCAGTTGCACCAGAATTAAGTCCAGTTATTGTTTCACCTGGCATTAAAGTATCAGGAGTTGAATTGACTGTAAGTGTCGGTAATGTAGCTGCAGTATTAATATCACCAGAATCATATATTGCATCTAAAGACCAAACATCTGACCTTTCAAGAGATTGTGGTACGGTACTTAAATGACTCGGTGCAGGGATTTGCTTGACTGAAGATTTTACTATATTTTTAATTTTTTCTTGCTTACCACTAATATTCAATGTTGCAATAATATCTGCTGTAAAATTTAAACTGTTCCCAGCATTAAGAACTGCACTAGTATCTTGTGGACCTGTGACCGTTATTGATGCACCAAAAACATCAAACCGAACTATATCACCTTGTGTTAAACCAGAACTTAATGGATTTTTTACTACAGCAAAATAATTCTCCCTCGTAATAGTTTCACCAAGAGAGCCACTACCAATAAAAGTTTCAGAAGCACCAGCAGTAGCAATAGTAGTAGTACCATTATTAAACTGTTGATTTCTAAAAACCCTTTTAGTTGTATAATTTGTATCTATTACGTCATTAAGACCACGAATAGTTTGAATAGTATCCTGTGGTAATTTAAATACTAATGTACTATCAGAAGTCTCAAACAACTTAGCATCACCACTAACACTAACACCTTCTTTTCCTGTATCATCAATATTTGCTCTTGCACTAAGAACAACAGGAGTGACAGTAATATTTTCCGGAACAACAACAGATTCGACTTCACCAAAATTCTGATTAGTCATTTGAACATCATAAATATATAAATTAAAAATTCTATTTGCACCAGCAGTTGATGATGAAAAGTCAAGACTTCTAACCTTGGCTGTTCCAACTTTTGTATTAGCATAATTATTTAAATCTATATTTGAATATGTAACATTATGAAGGTCTACTTCCTCATGTGTTGTGATATCAAACAATCCTTTAAGTTCTTTCACAATCATAAAATTACCATACTGCATCAAACGATCAAATCCATTAACATTAACAGTTGATAGTGCTCTCTCTACTTCAATATCCTGTGATACTAGTGTTTCAAATTCAAACCCTTCAATAAATGCTTTACCTGGGTCTAACCTTACAATAAATTTTGTAATATTTTCGGTTGCATCTGGATGGTCTTTAAGTTGAATATTAAATGATCTTACAGTATAACTTCCAGACTCATCAAATGTTCTTCTTGCAAATGTATCTTCTAATACAGAATAAACAGGAACTTTAATGTCTTGTTCTTTAATACCTTTATTAACTCTAAGTAATTCATAGAAGTCACTATCATCTTCAGAAGTAAGCAACTTCTTCGATAATATTAAATTATATTTTAAACGATCTGCACCAGGAGCTGCAAAGTTTGATGAACCTTGTGCATTGTCAAGTAAACTTAAATCTTCACCAGAATTAACAATTGTCTCTGATACAGTAAGTCCAATCTTATATGACGGATCATTAAAATATTTTTGTAATATTAATGTCTGTTGTGCAGTTTTAATAAAATTACCATTAATATAAAATACACCTTCTGCAATTGATACAGAACTTCCTTTTCCTACTGCTGTTGCGAGGTTACTAGTTGCAAGTGCATTGACACCACCAGCAGGTGCATCAGCAATAGTAACAGCCGGTGCTTCTGTATAACCAGAACCTTGATTAACAACTGTTACAGATGTTACAACACCACCACTGATAGTTGAAGTAGCTGTTGCATTAACACCGGTTACTGGTGCATTTGCAATAGTGACAACTGGTGCTTCTGTATAACCAGAACCACCCCTAGTAACATTATATGATTGGATATTGGTTGGTATTGAAGAAACAACATTAGCTGAGATACTTAAATCTGTTGAATGTATTCTTTCACCGGGTAAAAAACTAGGACTAGTTTCTAATGTTGCTACTGCTGTTACACTATTATTGATATCACCATCACCACCCGTAAAACCAATAATAGGTGTTTCTGTATAACCAGAACCACGACTAGTAACATTGATAGCAATGACTTGTCCACTAGAAATAACAGCCAATGCTTGAGCGCCAGTGCCATTACCAGTTATTGTTACATTAGGTGCTATTGTATAACCACTACCAGATGTAACAACCCTAATGCCTTGTACACTATTAGTTTCAGAACCACCAGTAATATACTTAACATATATAGTGTCGGGGTCACCCAAAGAAACATCTTTAGATGAATTTCCTATAACTAATGCTTTAGTACCCGTTTGTGTTCCTACAACAGTTTTACCAGCAAACCCTTCTACATTAATATCCACACCATTATATTGTGGCTGGAGTTTTACATACTCATAATCCAAATTTAAAACAAGTTCACCACCAGTAACTTTACTACCATTTTTAAAAATATGGTCGCCAAACTTCTTTACTTGATCTCTAAGTATACTCTGTTGAGTAGTAAGTTCTCTAGCCTGCACGGGTAATGATGGCTTATATAATACTTGATGAAAATTATCATTATCATCAAAGTCATCAAAATAAGGATTCTGATTTGTATTTATTGTAATATTGTTCGACATAGTAACCTTTATCTTTTTTTATTATTTATAGACTAGAATTCAACAACTAGTTTTATATCTTCAGTAGAATCAGATGACCTATGAATTGGAGGACGAAATTCTGTATATAAAATTGTTCCACTATCTTCTAACAAATCTGAAGCCTTATATGTATCAGCTGTTGCTACTGGTTGAGCACCAGCATTTACTCTTGGATTGAGTACAACATGAACCTTTCTAAAATCTTCATTAATAAAAAGATTAGTACCTTCCAATCCTCTTAGTCTTACATTCATCATTACAAATGCACCACCCAACTCGGCTACAGGATTTTTTCCATGGCCGCCTAATGGATTTATAATTACCTGCAATGAGGCCCCTGCACCATTACCAGTTGTTACAGTCGCAGTAGCAGCACGGTATTTAGATATTGGTGTTTTATTAACAATAGTTATTTCTCTAATAGCACCAGCTACAACACTTGAAACTCTAGCAGTTATACCAGACCCTGCACCACCTTGACCACCACCGATACCTGTAATTGTAACAGCAGGCATTATTTGATAAACACTAGTGGTGTTTGGAATATCATCCCAATTCGATGAAAGTTCAGTTATAGTTCGGCTTTCTCCATCATAATCAACAATAGTTCTAAACTGTCCAGCACCAAAACCTTCAGTAATATAAACAGTCATGTCATTATAAAAATCATTTGTATTCTGAGCCACTTCAGTAGTATTACCACCCGCTGCATTTTGTAAATGAAGATTGGTTTCATCACCATTATCATCTGCTACAAGACCAGTAGTAGACCTATAACCATTTCCACCATCAATAACTTTTATAAAATCTATTGAACCATCTATTGCAGCATTTTGTACATCCCATTGACTTGTTCCATCATCAACAGTCAAATTCTTAACTGGAATCCAATCTAGAGTTACATACTTCAAAACATCTGCTTGTTGAACTTCAAACATAAATTTCCATACATATCCATCTGCCGTAGTTTTTGTTAAATCTGTACTTTCGCCCGTTGGTTTTGTTACAGACGCTGCACCATTTCCATTACTAATACATTTGTATACCTTAAATTCATCAGTAAATACATAAAATGGTGATTCGTTAGCGTTACCTGCTGGATTTATATTGTCAATAATATCATCTCTTTCATGGTCATATTCTCGGTAAACTGTACCGCTTGTCCAATCATATCTAGCAATTACATGAGATACATCTTGTATTCTTTTTGCTGATCTAATATCATCCCAATGAAGAAAAGGTGCTTGACCTGTATCAACTGGAACAGGAATATCAGTATCACTAGCTGTGTTACCTGAAGTCACTTTAAATTCAGAAACATTATCAGCTGTTGTGCCACTCCACACATCCGTCTTTCCAATTGCAAGATAAATATTGTTTTTTGCTACAGCAGTATTTCCGACAGTTTCAGTAAAACCTTCTATAAAATTGTCAGCTTGAAATTTTCTGAAGCTATTATTGATTATTGCACTCATATTGTAATTCCTTTGATATTGTTATACTTGTTTTTATATTTATAATACTTTTTAGAGGATTTTAAAATTATACTGGTATAAATGGCAATGCTACATTATTTACATTTGGATTCACTCCTGTTGAAGGAGGTACTCCAACAGTCCCACGGTGTTCAAACCCCGTAGTATACTGAGTAATCATAGTATTTGTACATAAGTATGTCTTTAAGCCTGCGAAAAATACATATTCATATATTTTCTTATCTGAAAAGTTCCTAATAGGTGAATGAGCGGTTCTCTGAAATATCGCTGTGGCTGTGGCTGTTGTCCCAGATGTTGGTGCATCAATAGTGATAGTGGGAACTGTAGTATATCCAGAACCAATGTCATTTAGTGTAATACTAACAACTTTATCAGAATCAGCGCCTGTGCCTAGAACAGCAGTAGCAGTAGCAGTCGTACCACTAACAGGAGCAGAAATAGTAACATTTGGAACAACAGTATATCCAGAACCTTGTTCAAAAACACCTATTCTGTCAACACCATTTACTATATTTACGCGTTGACTAAAACCACCTTGTCTATTAAATTTTTGTCTATCAATTGTTCTTTTTAATGGGCCAAGTCTTAGCTGTGTAAACGAAATTGGATTTTGGAATACCCAACCATAATCTTCTGTACTTGTCTCTGCTTCAGTTACAGAACCTTCATCTTCAAGTGGTGGTCTTGAACTTCCTGATACTTCACCAGCTAGAAGATCAGTAAATAGGTAATCTTCAAATTCACCCAACCTTTGTAATTTTTGTACTAGTAAATCTTTTTCATATATTTGACACTTCGTTGGTAAGAAAGTAAAAGTCTCTTTTGTAACTAAATTATAATCTTCTGGTTGAAGATCCCGAACACCAGACATAGTATCGTTGTCTGTAATCAGACCAAAATCAGTGGGTGAACATATTCCAATTTGAAATGGAAAATCATCATCACCAACACAACCAGTATTTGCTGGCCAGACCGCCGCAGCTGGCTCCCATAATGTCCCATTAGTTTCTTCGGAAGAAGAAGAAGTACTTAATGTTTCGGGTTCTGGTTGATAGTCTTCATCGTCTGCTGTAAGTGCATGATTAGTTTCTAATGTTTCAGGTTCTGGTTGATAGTCTTCAATTAAATCTGATAAATCAAATCCACCATAATCATCACCTTCTCTATTTATTTTTTTATCTTGCTCATCATCACAAGTTTCAATTGTTAAGTCTAAAATAAATGGAGGTTCAATACTACCATCATGGAAAATAATAATATATCTATCCTCAGTATCAGGAATAATACTTGTAAGGCTTAAAGGAATTTCTAAATTTGAAATAAGTTGATACCTACCGAATAATGCTAAACCTGCAGGATGAACTACTCGTTTAACAATATCTCTCCACTCTACAATATTTCGTGATGATGTTATCTCATAAGAAAATAATTGATAATAAAAACTATCTTGTAGGTATTTATCTGAATTTAAAAAACCATCATTGTTAATAAAATTAAGATTAGGTGTATTATCATACCCACCTATAACAATATCTGCGGTTGCTTTACCATCACCGTGATTAGAAAAATCTAATGTAGGTGTTGGCTTATACCCAAATCCTGGATTAATAATTTCTAATGATTTTATACCACCAATAGTGGTATCATCTATAACAAATGTAATATCAGCACCATTTCCTGATCCACCTGAGATCGTTGGTAGCCCAGTATAACCACTACCATTATTTTCAATTTCTACATCTAATATCACACCATTAATATCAACTTCTTTTACAAATACACTTGCACTTCGTCCATCAATGACTAAACTATTTTCGTTGTTGATAGTTAATATATCATTATTTTTATAACCAGTACCACCATCATTAATAACAACCGAATTAAGCGAACCAGTATTTACTTCATCAACTCTAATAAATCCACCAGAACCAATACCACCACCAACCAACGGTATATGGTCACCGACAACATATTGAGTTCCAGCATTTGTTATAGTAGTGTCAACAATTATACTACCAACTTCAAAAGAGTTTGTACCATCTGAAATATTTTCTTCTGCTTGAAAAGTTCCAAAAACATTGGAAAGTGATAAAGTAGTAACACAATATCTTCCAATAATTTCTGTTATAATATTTTCAACTATACCTTCAGCACCAGAGTTTTCACCTTTAATTATTTTTCCTAGTAAACTAAAAGAATTATTGTCAACAGATGAATCTATTATTTTTATAACTTTATTATCATCATACTTACCATCAGAAGTACGGAGAATATTCTGGCCAGGAAAATCAATAGTGATTTCTTCTTTATAAAGTAATCTAAAAAGAAACTCAAAAGATTTTTCACTACCTTTTGTTCTATAAAAATCTCTAAGATGTTTTATAATAAATGGTTTATTTGCATTTTGAAATATTGCTTCTGGAATATCCTCACCAAATTGCTTCTTGAAATACTGTAGAAATTCATCAACAGTCTTATCTACATTAGCATAGTTATCAAGACTACCAATAATTTCATATGGCTTACCTTCTTGCTCCATGTACTCATAATACGCCTCCATAAAAGCAACAAAGGTTCTATGATCTTGCTTTACAAATGCAGGAAGTTGTCCTTCTACCTTTGCACTTATCCTTTCGTGAAACTTAGGATGTATTGGATGATTTGGATTTACAGTTGTCATGTTAAATTATTGTTTCTGCTACCATATTGATAGTAATTGATGATGCTTCGTTTGCATCATATGTAAGAATTTGTTCTCTCAAAGGAGTAATATCACTATTATTTATTTCAGGTATTACATCTATTTTAATACTATTAGTCCCATCAGTAATAGCTAATGGTCTTATACTATTCAAAATTATTTTTCCTGTATCATAGTCAATAGTACCTTGTGTCGTTGAGCCATCTGGTTGAATTAAATATACTTCAGGATTGTTAACTACATTGTTAGTAGTCTGTGCTGCTTTTATAAAACCCTTTGAATCATCAACCAAAGAATATGTATTGCCGTCTGTACCAGTAAATGATGATGAAGACATACTACCCTTTTCTAGCTTATTACTAAAATATAAAATAAAAGTCTGTGGAACATTCAATACAGTAGGTGATATTCTTTGTTGATACTTGATAAGTGTCTTATTGTTTCTGATAGAATTATTTGTATTATCAATATCTTGTACTAGTTGTGAATGACGAAACTTCTGGTCAAATTTTTCCAAGTTTGTTTGAAGATAATTTTCAATTGAAGTTCTTATATTAGTTTTTAATGTATCTTCGTCTGTTAGATTTGTGATTGGGTCATAATTAACTGTTGTTTCAATATTAAGATAAAAGAAATTAGGATCAATAATTTCTGGTATAACTGTAACAACATTAATTTTTTTTAGTATAGAACTTTTAATAGATTCCTTAGTTGCTGCACTAAACGTAGAATTTGTTCCTGTTGGTTTAAGAGCAATAAAAACTTTTCCATACTGTACTGGGTCTGCATCCTCTCCACCATATACTGTTATTGATTCTATATCAGGACGCTCTTGTAAAAGTATTGCTTTATAATCATATTTAGTTGTAGCTCTATTTTGTGTTTGATAAAGTTTTGGTGCTTGGAATTTTAAAGATTCTATACCCTGTGCATCTGCA
>Ga0233439_10002683_pt1 | contig 19630 bp, 18 predicted proteins | sample SI_123_September_6_FD_182713 | JGI IMG/M metagenome (GOLD analysis project Ga0233439, IMG submission 182713) | Seawater microbial communities from Saanich Inlet, British Columbia, Canada - SI_123_September2016_100_MG | ecosystem: Environmental > Aquatic > Marine > Inlet | place: Canada: British... | reverse complement strand
AGGTATCCAGACGCACCGCGGTGGGCAATGACCCACTTCTGCTGACCTATGGCCATCTTGGTTTACTCCAAGAAATAAGGGTTTTGCTGAAAAAGAGTTGCCAAAAAAATTGATTGCAACACTCTCGGATCATAAGAGCAAGTGAGGTCTTGCGGAACGATAATGAACATGAATATGGGGGCTGCCGTTTTTGCCAAGTCAATCTATAGTGCTTCTTGGTCAACGGTTTCGGAGATTTGCTGATTTCGTTTTTTGTAAGCTCTCACTGAGGATAGCCATGCGTGCTTTGATACAGCGTGTTTCGATGAGCCAAGTTCGAGTTGGTGGTGTGACTATCGGTCAGATCGAACAGGGATTGCTTGTTTTGCTTGGAGTGGCACCAGATGATCAGATGGCAGACAGAGATTGGTTGCTGCGCAAGATCCTGAATCTGCGCATCTTTGCTGATGAGGAAGGTCGGATGAATCGTTCAGTAACAGATATTCAGGGAGGATTGTTGGTGATTTCACAGTTCACCCTCTTTGCTGATGCAAGCCAAGGAAATCGTCCTTCGTTTATTCGCCCGGCTCCACCTGAATTTGCTGAATCGGCATACAACGATTTTCTTGAGAAACTTCGCCAGAATTATAGTGGTTCTGTAGCCGCAGGGCGTTTTGCTGCAGATATGCAAGTTGAACTGATCAACGACGGACCCGTCACCTTGCTGTTGGATTCCAAGCAGAAGAATTTCTGATTCAGCTGCTACCAAAGAGGGGGCATGTTGCTTGCTGCAAGTAGATATGTTTAAGCTTTTAAAGTTATAATTCTACAGAAAATCAGAATGTTGAGGTGTTTTTATGAATTTTCAAGCACACCTGCAAGGAGGTTTGGCTGCGGGTAGTATTGCCGTTGGAGTGGCCTTGGGAACTGGCTATGTGGAATTGCAAAGTGATGCCTTGCAGCGATTTTTGGATCAACCACTCGATTTTGGGCAACCAATTTCGCTATTGTTGAGCTTGTTCGTTACAGCAGTCTTTATGGCTCTGTTTCCCGATCTGGACACAACTTCAGTTCCGCAACGTTGGTTTTTTCGAGCTATGTTTGTAATGTTGGCGATTCTCTATTTCCAGAAGGAGCTCGAGGTCTTCTGTCTGCTTGCCTTTGTTACACTGTTACCAGTGATGCACAAGCATCGGGGCTGGACCCACTGGAAAGTGACTCCATGGTTAGTTGCCCTGTTTTTAGCAATTATTTGGGAATATTTCCGAGTACAGGACACTTGGCAGGATCGCTTCTCCTGGGAGAACGTTTGGGTTGCATTGCATAGCAGTTGGGCCTTCGTGTTCGCCTGTGTGCTTGGACACTATACCCACTTGTTACTAGACTCACGGCGGATTAGGTTATTGCCATTCATTCGAAATAAACCTCAGCACCACTAGCCTGCCATCTCTTGCAAGGCCTCTATGGGCAACATCATCAAGGTTGATTTTTCGGGGCGTTGGTCTCAGTCGCTGGATCAATTGATTGAACGCCACATCAAGGAAGAGACTTTTCCAGGCATTGAGATACTCTTTGCTCAAGGCCCTGAAATTCTGCTCCATAAGACCTGGGGTCGACAGGAAGCGGGCAGTGATAAGTCAATGGGGTTGAACACAGTCTTTGATATCGCTTCCTTAACAAAACCAGTTGCTACAACCAGCCTGATCATGCTCTTGCAGGAACAAGGAATGCTTGACCTGGAAGAGCCAGTAGCCACATTCCTTCCTGAATTTGGTAATGGGGCAAAATCCAAAATCACTCTGCGCCATTTGCTCACTCACACATCCGGACTACCAGCCTGGGCAAATCTTTATGAGGAATCTGATTCGTTTGACGTCGCTCGTCAAAGATTGATGGATATCAACCAAGAGGCCCCACATGATCAAAGAGTAATCTATAGTTGTCTAAATTTTCTGTTGCTGGGACAGATCATTACGGAGGTGACGAACAGTAGTCTCAGTCGTTTTTTCCAACATAGCATTAGCGAACCACTATTACTGGAAAATACGCTCTTTTCTCCTGCCAAGCATCGGAAAGACCTGAGTGGGATTGCACCTACTCAATATTGCCCGTGGCGCAAGCGTCTATTGCGTGGTGTTGTCCATGATGAAAATTGTTATTTTTTTGGTGAAGAAGCAGGCAATGCGGGTTTGTTCTCAACAGCTTTGGATCTTCATCGCTTCTGCTGCATGCTTTTGAATGAGGGTAGTCTGGATGGAATCACGACCCTCTCTCCATCTTCTGTGCAGCAGATGGTCAGCAACCAAAACCAACCGCCACTGAGCTCCCGTGGATTGGGTTGGGATTTCAAGGACATAGTTCCAGGATATTGGAGTTGTGGTTTTCTCTTTCCTCCTGGAGCGGTAGGCCACACTGGTTTTACAGGAACCTCTATCTGGTTTGATCCCCTTAATCAATGGATTGCGATTGTACTGACGAACCGGGTTCATCTCTCACGAGATGGAAATCTCACAGCAATGCATCAGTTCCGTCCACGACTGCATAATTTGTTGCTCTCAATGGTTTGACTAAAAAACGTGAGAAAAAAAACATAAAAATATCTTTGCTTCCTGCAACCTTAATCTGCTAGTCTGTTTGCTGAACACCGTCTTGCTGAATCCTCGCAGGAAAACTCATGCATAAAGCAGATTGGCCCTCGCTGACCAGTAGTAAATTAGCGGAACAGGTTCCAAACTCTCAATCACTGGAAGCAAATCTTGAGGGTGCGATCCTCGAATATGCCATCAACACCTTTCCCTTCGCCGACTCCTTCGACTACTTCCCTGGACTAGAAAACGCAGACTTCCGCGAGACCCTTACAGAAATGATCACCAACGGCGGGCTCAAAGTTGGCTTTTATTACGAAGAGATGCAGGAGAGTTTAACACTTTTCTACTTTCTGAAGGTGCGGAACCAGGCCCACATCGTACTAGGCCTGGATCCAGAAAATGTTCAGGTTGCTATCAATGACGACATTGACGGGGTCTTTCGCATTGACGAGGAGCAGTACATTGAGCTTCTGCAAATCCCACTAAGTTGAATTCGCTCACCATCCACCAAACCTCCCCTTTCAAATTTCAAAAGCATGTTGCGAAATCCACTGGGACGCTTTCGCCTGGTTGCCCAGGTCGAGGGTGCTTCCTACATCTTGCTTGTTTTCATTGCAATGCCCTTGAAATATGGAATCGGCTGGGATTTGGCTGTTCGATATCTTGGCATGGCTCATGGCGTCTTGTTCATCGCATACTGCTTGGCTCTTTTGATCACACGCAATGTGGTTCCATGGAGGTTTCCAAGAATGATAGTTCTCTTCGTCGCTTCACTAGTCCCCTTTGGTACTATTTGGGCGGATCGCCGCCTCAAAGAAGAGGAATCTGAGTTATTCGGTAATCCAACCTCGTCAGCAGCAAATCCTGCGGCCTCCGAGGCTTAGATCCAAAACCGACCTTACTGCCATCCATATCGCCTCTTTGTCCAAGACAAATAGTTCGGCCTGTTGAAATCGCACCACAGAAAATCTCTCGGTTCCCAAACAGCTTGACTGATGGACGCTAAGCGAGCAATACGCTCCGAGGTGGCTGGATGACTTCGGAGCAGAGTGAAATCTCCTGAATGAACTGGTGCAGAACTACCCGGATTTATTTTAGTCAAGGCCTGTATCAGAGCTTGAGGGTCATCTGTCAAGCGAGTTGCTCCCAAATCTGCTTGGAACTCCCTAGTTCGTGAAAGCCATGCTTGGAGCAGTAAACTTAGCCATGGAGCCGCCATCAGCACCAACAACCAGAACCACGGAACTGTCTGTCCATACAACCAGGACAGAGGCAGACTGAATAAAATCAAAGCAATCCCAAACCAAGCCAACCAGTGAACTAGCCTTCCAACAATACTTGATAGCAGCATGACAAAAACGTCATTATGCTGAAGATGTATCATTTCGTGAGCCAAGACAGCCCGAATCTCTCGATAACTCAGAGTTCGTAACAATCCGCCAGTCACTGCTATGCCACCCTCCTGACGATTTCCAACCGCAAAAGCATTGAGCGCAGAACTTGGAACGTAATAGAGCACTGGGGACCGAACGAATCCAGCTCGTTTGGCCAAGTCCTTTTGTATTTGATGTAGCCAAGGCATTTCCTCTGTTCTTAACAAACGCCCTTGATGCCAACGCATTAAAATAGCTGGAGACCGAGGTAAGAACCATAGGGTTAGCAGAACAGTGCCAGTAGTAAAAGCAATCCCAAGTGTTCCTGCTAAAAGCCAGCACATCAGGCTGAGTAGGCCAGTTAAGGTTCCTAGTTGTAGTATTGATTGTGCAGTATTCCACCATTGATGGCTCTCTACTGCTTTTTTCCGTAAGATTGTTTTTATGTCTTAATTATTAGCACTCTTATTTGTTGAGTGCTAATAATCTAGCAAACATAATCCGCAAAGCAAAGAGAAATTAGGGTGAGTGATTATCTCACCCTATCCAAAAATCAGGCTTCCACCGTCTCCTTATTTTTTGCTTTGGGATCGTCCTCTTCATCGTCGAGGTCAACAAAGTAAACAGATTGACTCATTGGAGAACGAGACAGTGGGGAGAGTTCTTCTTCGTTATCCACAGTTTCTTCTTCCGTTGAGAGAATGTTTTGGGGAGCTTCATAATCTTCATCATCAGGCTCTGCATCCAGATCCACAAACATATAAGATTGGTTCATGCTTGACTGAGACAGTGGAGACAACTCCTCCTCATTTGCTGGCTCGATCTCTTCTGTAACAGAAACGATCTTACCCGTATCCTCGTAGTCAATTTCATCAGGCTCCGCATCTAGATCTACGAACATTGTGGACTGACTTATGGTTGCTTGAGACAGTGGGGAGAGTTCCTCCTCATTTGTTGGCTCTGTCTCTTCTATAACGGAAACGATCTTGTCAGTATCCTCATAGTCAGATTCATCGGGTTCCGCATCTAGATCTACGAACATAGAAGATTGGTTGATGGAAGGCTGTGACAACGGAGACAACAACTCTTCATTGCCATTTGCATCCCCTCCAATTCCTAAGGGGGACACTGTGGAGATCGTTGCCAGAGGCTCTGGATTGACTACTGATGATTTTTTGCCAGTTTTGGGTGTATTTAACGGATTTGATTGCTCATTGTCATCGGGTGAAATGTTTGTTCCAGCCTGACTCATAGGAGAGCGTGACAGAGGCGACATTTCCAAATCCTTTTCTTCACGGAGATTTTTCTGATTCCCTGCCAAAGGTGAGTCAGAGTCTCCTGTCGAAACACCACCAAAGATAGCTTCTGAAGGTTCAATCGATGCCGTAGCCTTTGGAGAGGGAGGTTCGGTTCCATGAAACAACCAACTCCAGCCTCTTGAGAAGTCATGGAGAATCAGATAGTTAACTGGGATAATTATTAGCGTTGTAAACGTAGCGAATAAGACACCGTATCCTAGGGAAACAGCCATAGGAATCAGGAATTGGGCTTGAGTGCTCTTGTCAAAAATAATTGGTGTCAAGCCCGCAAAGGTAGTGAGAGACGTAAGCAAAACAGGGCGGAAGCGAGCCACTCCAGCCACCTTTATTGCTTCTTGTACACTCAAGCCTTCTTCACTTTGTTGACGATTAATGTAGTCCACCAGGACCAGGCTGCTGTTAACTACGACCCCTGTTAAAGCCAACATCCCCATCAAACTCATGATTGTTAAATCGAGATCCATTATCCAGTGTCCAATCACGGCCCCAATCGCTCCAAAGGGGATCGCCGTCATCACAATTAGTGGTTGTAGATAGGAGCGAAAAGGGATGGCCAGTAAGGCATAAATCGCAAACAAGACACCAGCTAACCCAAAAATCAGGGTATTAAAGGAGTCTCTTTGTTCTCGTGCTTCTCCTTCCATAGAATACTTGACGGCAGGATAGAAGCGGGTCGTTTCCTGGAGGAAATTCTCCAAGTCACTCTTGATGGCTTCCAGGTTGGCCTGTTGCTTATTAGCATCTGCCGTAACGTTCATAGTTCTGTTCCGATCGATGCGTGTGATCGCTGCCGGGGTTCTGCCGGGTTCCAAGCTCGCGACTTCGGCAAAAGGGACAGCCACTCCTCCTGGAGTCCGGATCGTCATATTTTGAAGGGAAGCAAGGGTCGCTCGTTCCTGCTCGGGATAGCGTAGGATGACATTCACTTCATCACGACCACGCTGAATGCGTTGAACGGTAATTCCAAAAAAGCCTTCTCGCACCTGACGCGCCAAGTCATCCAACCGGACTCCAAGAGTTTCGGCAGCTGGCATTAGGCGCAACTGTAATTCTTCCTTACCGTCAGACATGCTGTCTTCGATATCGAAGACGTTTGGATAGGTACCGAGTTTGGTCTTCAATTGATCAGCAACAGCCTGTAATTCCTCAAAATTACTGCCTGAGAGTTGAATGTCAATCGGACTGGAAGTTCTCCCAAATTCTGCTCGGAAATTCAGGCTATCTGCACCCGGCAAAGGACCGATCATTTTTCGCCATTCACGAACCAGATCGTTCGTAGTTACGTCAATTTTACGTTTTTCGGGCGCCTCAATCTCAAAAAAGACTCGACCACGATTACTTTGACCTGACGAACTCCCTCCGGTAGTACCACTGTTAGAGAGAATGTTGATCACCACACTTTGCCCAGTTTCCGAATCCCGATATTTATCCTGAAGCTGCAGTGCAGCATTGGTCATTCGATCAATGTAAGCTGAGGTTGTCACAAAAGGGGTCCCAGCTGGCATCACCAGCGTTGCACGTGCGACCTCACTTTGAATGCGTGGGAAAAAAATCCAGCGCATCCAACCACTCATGATCAGTGCTGTCAATAGTGCACCACCCACGAAAAAGATGGCTACCGTCAAATAGCGTTCCGATAAAGAAAGATTGAGGACTGGGCGATAAATGCGGAAGATGAAAGTCTCTAGACCATCTGCAAACCAACGTTGTACTCTTGAAATGTGGCGAAGGATTGCCCCTTCGTGATCCAGGCGTATACCAGAAAGGTGTGCCGGTAGAATCCACTTAGATTCAATTAGCGAGAAGAGCAACACAGGAATCACAATCATCGGGATTTGTGAGAAAATTGCTCCGCGTACTCCCTCCACCATCAGTAATGGTACGAAAGCCACCATAGTTGTCAGTACTCCGAAGGTTACCGGAACAGCTACTTCCACGGTCCCTTTCTCTGCTGCTGCTTGAGGCGAGGTTCCACGGCGTAGATGGCTATAGACGTTCTCTCCAGTGACAATCGCATCATCCACAACAATTCCCAACACCAGGATGTAGGCAAACAAGCTGATAGTGTTCAGAGTGACTCCAAGTTCTGGCATCAACAACGCGCTCCCCATAAAACTCACTGGGATACCAATACATACCCAAAATGCAACAGAGGGGTGAAGGAACAATCCCAGTAAGAGCAAAACAAGAATTCCCCCTTGAAGGGCACTATCGGTAAGTGTCTGTAGACGTGCCGAAACCGTCTTGGAACGATCCCGCCAGGTTTCCAGTGTGATTCCTTCGGGAAGCAAAACACTTTTCTCAGCAATATATTTCCGAACAGCTGCCGCTACAGTGATTGCGTTCTGGTCACCAATTCTGTAAACCTCAACCGTCAGTGCCGGTTGCCCATTGAACTTGGTAATGATTGGGGTTTCATCGAAGTCATCCTTGATTGTGGTTATATCTCCCAGTCGCAACCGAGTCCCATCTGGCCTGGAAAGGATCACAAGATCTGCATAATCTTCCTTGACATAGGCCTGACCTTTGGTGCGGATTAGCACTTCTCCGCCATTGGTCTTGATGCTGCCTGCAGAAAGATCCAGAGACTGTCGGCGGATGATATTGGAAATTTCACTGAGGGTCAGTCCAAATTCTCGCAACGTTCGTTCTGGAATTTCAATGGCTAGCTCGTAAGGTCGAATGCCTTCCACTTGGGCTTGGGTGACTTCAGGAAGAGCACGAATATCCTCCTCAATCTGCAACGCCATATCTCGCAATTCACGCTCACCAAGAGGTCCTGCCAAGGCCACGCTGATCACTTCTCTTTGCCATGCAGGGATACTGATCACGGGGCGTTCCACCTCATCTGGAAGAGTGTTCAGACCTTCAACACGAGTCGTGATTTCATCTTTGAGAAGTTGGGGATCGTAGCCATTTTCTAACTCAATTCGGATATTGGAAGAACCTTCTGAGGAAGTCGAGATCATCTTCTCAATGCCTTCAATATCCTGAATCGCTTCCTCAATACGAACTGTTACTCCTTCCTCTACTTCTGAAGGAGGCGCACCCGGAAAAGAAGTGCGGATGTTGACGCGTTCCAATTCAATGGAAGGAAAAACTTCGAGAGGAACCCTGGTGAAGAGCGAATACGCCCCAGCGATCAGGATACAGACCATCAAGAGGTTGGCTGCCACGGTATTTCGGGCAAACCAGCGTATGGAGCCATTCATGAAACCTTGTACAACCTAAGAGTTGGGAGATAGCTCAACGGGAAGCAGCAACTTTTTCTACGTTTTGTCGAGATGCTGATCCACGAGAATCGTTGTTGGCAGCGTCGGCGGCTTCCGGCTTACCCGGACGCTCTCGCCTTCGATTCTGGTCAGGAACTCCTTCTTGGATGGATCGCCCTTCGAGCAGAGCGTTCACTTCAGTTCCACTGGGTAGCGAACCTACTGGAGTCATTGTCAGCAAATCACCTGCGGTCAATCCATTACTGATCACAGCTTCTTCTGCATTGCTCCAGAGAATGTCGACTGGTTGACGATGGAGCTTATTGTCGCGAACTAAGACAACTTCGTTACCCTGATAGATGGCCTGACGTGGAATCACCAAGGCGTCCTTAATCAATCGACCTTCAATTTCAGCTGCTACAAATTGTCCGATCTTCAGAGGAGGCTTCCCGTCTTTCTGTGGCTCATAAGGATTGCGAATCTGCGCCACAACGTGCAGTTGTCGACTATCGGCATCAAAGACTCCTTCTGTACGAGTGATACGACCTTCCCATGGAAACGACTGCTGACCGGTGCGTGCTTCAAACTGAACAATGGGGCCATTTTGTTGTTGTGTGCGACTTGGGCGGTATTCTTCTGGAAGATTTACGTATTCCAGCTGTGCACTATGCAGAGGTAATCGAACCTCAACGTAATCAATCGAATAGATTTTAGCGAGCTGTGTTCCGGTCCCGACATACTGGCCAATGTCTACTATTTGATCCATGATACGTCCGGCATACGGGGCAACTATTCGTGTGCGCTCCAGATTTCGTTTTGCTTTTGCTAAGCGAATACGTCCCGCTTCGATCGCTGATTTGGCAACCTCCAACTGGGGTCTGCGCATTGCTAAATCACTGGGAAATCCTTGTTGGCCGAGGCGTTGCCAGTTGCGAATAGCCTGCTGACTACGTGCCTGTTCTTCTTTCATTGTCAGATAGGATTGCGTCAAGGCCATCTCTGTCAAGCGAACCTCGGCTTCGTATTCGGTAGGATCAATTTCTAGGAGCAGTGCCCCTTTTTCAAAAAAGCCGCCATCCCGGAAGCTTGGCGCAATCCGCAAAATATTTCCTGATACCTGCGAAACTAGCGTGCTTTGGGTACGGGGCTGGATGGTGCCAAAGGTGTTGACGTTGATTTGATAATCAGTGGGTTTCACCTGAATTGCCTCAACGGTCAGACGGGTCGCAGGAGGTGGAGGCCTTCTTTGGGCTTCGGTTTTCTGATCTAAGATGGTGCGCGTACCCCAAACGCCACCACCAATGACCACCACAAACAGTACAATGCGAAGAATCAGTCGAAACCAGCGCATAGTCATCCTGAAGCAGGAGGTTGAGCCGGCAGCGCAAAATCACCACCAAGTGCCAGGTGGAGTTGAATGCGATTCTGCAGGCGGTCGCTGCGCACCTGGATCAGGGCGCTACGGGCATCAAAGGCACGTCGTTGAGCTTCCAGCACGGTCACGAAGGAAACAAGACCTGAGACATATTGTTCCTCCGCTAGATCTTCTGCATTTCGAGCTTCGGTTGCAGAACGACGAATAGCAGCTTCCTGCTCAGCCAGCAAAGTTTCTGCTGACAAGGCCGCCTCCACTTCTTGTAGGGCGTTTAGAAGAATTCGATTGTAGTCCAAGGCTACAAGGCGTGTTTGGATGTTAGCCTGTTCCAAATTTGCTTCGAGTTCCGTACCGTTCCAAAGAGGCTGGGTCAAGTTGACACCCAAGGACCAGATCATTGATTCAAGGTCCAGTAATTTGTCTACATCTTCGCTTCGAGTTCCTACGGAAGAGTTAAGGCTGAATCTTGGAAAGCGAGCCTTGTAGGCCACCATTGCGTCTTGATCAGCTGCCTTAAGACGCCGTTCCACAGCCAACAAGTCTGGTCGTCGCTGGAGTAGTTCTGAAGGAAGACCAGTTCCTGGCAGCGCTGGTAAATCAGGTAATTCTTCTGGGAGAATCAGTTGACCTGAAGGAGTTCGCCCGAGTAAGGTTTCCAGGGATTGAATGACCTTGGTGCGCTGCAGGCGTAACCCAATAATTCGGTTGTCTTGTGAGGCAACATCAGACCGCGCCAAATGCACATCCAGAGCGCTATTCAAGTTGAGTCGGAAGCTCTCCTCCACGACCTGCAGGCGATCCAGCAAATTTGCCTTACGTTGCTGAAGTAGTTGTAATTGCGCCTCTGTTTCAATTGCATCAAACCAGGCCTTGGCAACATTCGCCGCAAGAGCTAGTCGGGCTGCTTGTTGATCCCCGATCTGCGCTTCAATCGAGAGAGCAGCAGAGCGTTCCTGATTGCTGAGGCGATTCCAAAGATCGGCTTCCCACGAAATCTGAAAGTTGAGATTAAAGTTCTGGGTATAGTCTCCCAAGTCAGGTGTGAGACGGCTGTAACTATGATTGACACTGGTACCAACACTCGTGTTGAAATCAGGGCGATTACTTACTCCCAAGACTTTCAGCCTGCTTTGAGCCAGTTCAATTCGTAGCATAGCAGCCTGCAATCCAGGACTTTTCTCTTGAGCTTCCCTAATCAAGGCCTGAAGTTGCACATCCCTGAAATCTGCCAGCCAAGGTCGTACCTCTGCATAGGAAGCAGAGGGATCACTCCAATTTTGTGGGACAGTGGGGTCTAGCTTGGATGGTGTGGGTTCGGGCAAGCTCGTGCACCCAATCCCCAAACAGCAAGCCAAGATCAACCATCTCACTTTAGGTGAACAGATAAACACTCAAAACTCTGGAAAGCTTAGGTTCATGAAGATCTGATTTTTCTGTGAAATCAAATCACATCGACAGGAATTTATAAGAATGTCGAGTGCAAAATCAGTGCGAATACGTAGTTATTTCAGGAGAGAAAAACTTTGGAGTGGAAGTGGTAGGAGGGTGTTATGGAGTAGGGTTAGTCCTGGAAATGAATTTTTCGAATCATCTGGGCAGAAGCCACGGGCTGAATAATCTTGTCACGTTCATGGGCGTCGTAGCCCAACTGTTCTCCAACATCTCGGACAAAATTAGCCTCTTCTTCAGTATATTCATCGTCAATCATCATGATTTCAACGATATAGCGGTAGATCTCCTTGCGTAAATTTTGATCCAATCCAATGATCGAAGGGAAGGTAACTTGAGAATCTAATTGACACAACTGTTGGAACCGAAGGGGATCATGCTCAATCAATTGCAGGATGGTTTCAACATATTTATACTCTCTTTGATCGACTCGGTGATCTGCATGAATTGCACGCCAGATCATCTGCGCTACCCAATAGCGTTGCTCTTCCTCCAACAACTCCAGCAGATTGGTTGTGAAATTACGACGCCGTAGATAATCACTTTGTTCAATCAACTTATCTACGTCTTTCCCTGAAACACTCAGGGCCAAGCGCACATCATTGATGAAATCAAGCTTATCTTGGGACAAGGGCTGATCAACAGAGAGGATGTGAAGCAATTTTTCCAGTAGCTGAAGACTTACCGGACCAGCCAATGGATGAACTTTAATTTTTCCATCCTCATAGTGATCCGTCGACGCGACCAGAACGGCTTGTTCAAAGATCGTCTCGACCCATTGGCTCTGCTCAACAAGAGCTTTTTTCAGCTCCTGCTGCAATTGCTCCACAGGGACATTCAAGCTCAATTTGTCGATTGCATTAGGCAACAATCCCATCATCAGTTCACCACCCATTTCCAGCAATTGGCAGATTTCAGTCTGAAAAGTATTCCGTAGCTTGCTCAGTCTAACCTGATTCTCCATATTTTACTCGGATAGTTACTGAAAATGGGGTGATTAACTCTTGCGATTTTCTATTTTATTCAAAAACAAGAGGATCCTGATTCTTAAACAGTCTTATTTTGTCTGAATGATGCTACAATCGTTCAACATTCTCAATAAGATTGTTGACTTCTTCAAACTTGAGATTTGCCCCTAGTAGTTAAGATTTTAAGTATTAAATTTTCCAACGATTCAAAATGAGCAAAATTCATTACGCTCTTTCCGAATCTTCACACCATGGCTTCCTAGACAAACAATGCCACTAGCCCAGATTCGTGGTCAAGAGGCTTCCATAGACTTGATTTCAAGGACCTTACAGTCGAATCGGATGCCATCTGCATGGTTATTCAGTGGTCCTCCGAGCGTGGGTAGGCGTCTAACTGCCCTGTTGATTGCCCAGGCTCTGAACTGTAAGATGTATCAGGGCCTTGACGCCTGTGGCCAATGTGATCCTTGTCGGCAAATTGAGGCTGGTAACTTTGCAGATGTCGAATTGATTGAGCCTTCTGGTCAGAATATACGCATGGAGCAAATTCAGGAGGTTTTGCGTTGGATGCAGTATCGACCAGAACGGGGTCATTACCGAGTATTGATCTTGGATAAAGCCGACCGGATGAATCGGGAATCAGCCAATGCGTTTCTGAAAACTCTTGAAGAACCCCCACCCCAGACGACGATTATTTTGCTGACCACTTCTCCGATGCTTTTGCTGGAGACTATTCTCTCACGTTGCCAGCAGGTACGCTTCCAACCACTCTCCCCAGAGATATTGACAGATTTGTTGGCAGAGAAAACGGAACTGGCGAACGAAGAGCGGAACTGGCTGATGAAGCAAGGAATGGGGAGTGTCCGGCTGGATCTGGTCAAGGATGTTCAAGGCTTACGGGAGTTGCACTCGCAATGGGGGCTCTGGCTACAAGGGATTGGGTCTTCCGAAATGATTGAGATTCTCCCACGTTGTCAAGAATGGAGCTCAGCCAAAGATCTAACGTGGGAACGACTGCTGGATTGGCTCGAGACTTGGCTTCGAGACCTTGCGTGGTTGTTGCATGAGTTGCCTGAAACTGAACTACTGAATCAAGACCAATTACCTGCTCTGCGCAAATGTCTACAACGCTACAGTTCTGAGAGTGTACTTGCCCTCTACGAGGCGGTTTTGGAAGTCCGTCACAACATTGCCCGAAATGCCAACAAGACCCTGCAATTGGAAGGGCTCTGGCTGCGGCTGAAGAATTTACAGGAAGCATGAAAAAATGGTTGCCCTTACTGTTGGGGTGCTGGCTGATTCTCAGTCTCCCAGCACAAGCTAGAACCCTGACGCCTATTGAACTGGAAACCATCCTCATTCAGGCACGCGCACAGTTCACCAACTTTTTGCAACTCTGGCAGGAAGAGCGCTATTTCGAAATGTATGAATTCGGGGTCAGGCAATCCAAGCAACAACTCAGCGTTGAAGAATTCGCTACAAGGATGGTTGAACTCGACTGGGTGCCTGTCAATGTTGATCAGGAACCACTGCAGGTCGATTTTCGTTTTCGAACGATGGTCTACGTGACAACAGTCCTTGAATTCCGACACAAGAGCTTCCCCGAACTCCAGTACGGCAAACGTCAGTCTTTCTTGCTGATTCAAGAGGGAGAAGGCTGGCATCTGGACCTACTTCAGATGATCCGCACGCCCTACTACACCCCGAGTGAATAAACACTTCCACCGCACATTTGCCTGGACAAACAGCCCAGCTCATTTTCTCGCCAAACATGCTGACCGCTGAAACTGCATCGACATTGACGGGTCTGCTACAACGTATCATCTACCACAAAGCTGAAAGCGGTTTTGTGATTGCTAGCTTTCAGGTTGAGGGCCAGAATGAGCCCATCACCATCAAGGGTACCCTTGGTGGCTTCAATGAAGATGAGACCCTACAACTCAAAGGGCGCTGGCAACAGCATTCCCTCTACGGCAGCCAGTTTCTGGTAGATGAGGCAATGCCAGTGTTGCCCTCTTCGTTGGATGGAATTCAGCGCTATCTCGCCAGTGGAATCTACTCCGGTATTGGCGAGAAGACCGCTGAGCGAATTGTTGCTGCTTTTGGAGAAGACACTTTTCGGGTGATTGACGAAGAGCCAGAGCGCCTGCTGAAGGAGGTTCCACGATTTACTCGCAAACAATTGGAAGTTTTGCATGAAGCTCGTGAAGAACAGCGAGGACTACGAGAGGTGATGACCTACCTGCATGGAGCTGGAGTTTCAAACGCTCAGGCCCAACGAATTTTTCAGCGCTATGGTTTGAACAGTATTCAAGTCTTGAGGGAAAACCCTTACCAATTGACAGAGTTGCCAGGGATTGGATTCCTGACTGCAGATGCGATCGCTCGCAAACTTGGTTTTGCTGCTGATTCATTGGAAAGAGCCGTTGCCGGAACGGTTTATATAATTGAGCAGCAAGCGCAACAGGGCCATACCTGCCTGCCTCAGGCGTTGTTGTCGGAGAAAGTCTGCGCGGAATTACACCTACCCGAAGAATGTACCAGACAGGCGATTGATCATCTCTTACAAGAGCGACAGCTCAAAGGCCGAGACACTGTTCACCTGACGGGCGGGAACCAGTCGTTGCTCTCCAGACCACGTTTTTATTTTGCAGAACAGCGGATAGCAGAAAACCTGTTTCGCTTGTTGGAGAGTCCTGCGCTGACCAACTTTGGTCCTTCTTCAGAACTCCTTGACGCATGCCAGGAACGGCTCGACTTGCGCCTGGACTCAGTCCAGCATCAGGCAATACAGGCAGCCCTGCAACACAAGGTACTGATCCTCACCGGCGGTCCAGGTACTGGAAAGACAACGATTGTCCGCTTCATCCTGCAGTTGATGCTCCCACAAATTCCAGAAACAGCACTTGCAGCTCCCACAGGAAGGGCTGCCAAACGGCTCTCAGAAGCCACGGGACACTCTGCCTCAACCATTCACCGTCTATTGGAAGCTGGCAATCAAGGATTCCAGCGCAATCAGGACAATCCGCTGGAGTATGAACTGTTGATCATTGATGAGACATCAATGATTGACACCTTGCTGATGGATGCATTGTTGGAAGCGATTCCGTCTCCTTCCCGGCTGATCCTAGTTGGCGATGTGGATCAGTTACCATCCGTTGGAGCAGGAGCGATTCTTCAGGACCTGATTACCTCACAACAGATACCAGTAGTGCGTTTGGAGACCATCTTTCGGCAAGCTCAGGATAGCTTGATCACTCTCAACGCCCACCGAGTCCGCAAAGGTGATCTTCCAGATTTGGAGGGTCCTCTGAGTTCAAGTGAACTGAGAGATTTCTACTTTATGCAGGAAGGTGATCCGCAGCGGATTGTTGATAAGCTACTCCGTGTCTGCACCGAGCGGATTCCCGAGCGTTTTGGTTTTGATCCCCTGAATCAGGTTCAAGTACTCACTCCCATGCATCGTGGGCTAACGGGATCCATTCATCTTAATCAACGCCTGCAAGAGGTTTTCAATCCAAGTGGGGAAGGAATTGAATTTAAGCAGTGGCAGTTTCGAGTGGGCGACAAGGTGATGCAGCAGGTCAATAACTATGATAAGGAAGTCTTCAATGGAGATACCGGCCAAATTCGAGAGGTGAACACCGAGACTCGAGAACTCAGGGTAGAATTTGAACATGCGATCATTCCCTACACAGCTAGTGAATTGGATCAACTGCAACTGGCTTACGCGATCTCTGTGCACAAGTCCCAAGGAAGTGAATACGCAGCAGTCTTGCTTCCGTTAACCCACCATCACTACCTCATGTTGCAGCGCAATCTGCTCTACACCGCAATGACAAGGGGCAAAGAGTTGTTTGTTCTGATTGGAACCCCCGAAGCTATCGATCAAGCTGTTCGAACAGTGGGCACCCTGACACGCTACACCGCACTGAATTACGAATTGGCCGAGGTCAAACGGATTCTGGACAAGGCTCACTAATCGGCGCTCTTGCTTGCAGATTTCCTCCAACACTTAATCAGATTGAGTTCGACAATCCATTTTTTGGCTAAGGTAGGGTCAGAATTGCACAGCAATTATCATGAGCAAGGAAAAATATCTTGGACTGTCGTTAGTGTTTTTTGTTTTGAGTGGTGGTTGTTTGTTAGGGTATCACTTGATCGGAGTATCGGTAGACCCGGAAGGGTTCCTCACTGAGCCGTTTGCCCTGATCCCACTGGGCTGGTTCTTTTTACTGCTGGGCTTAGTGGCCATTGGTGCTTACCTTTGGATCAGCAAAAAATCATGACTGTGCGGCGTGAGCCAGGAATCGATTTCTTTGATTTGCAAAGGATTAATCTGAGAAATGCTAGCCTGGCTAAAAAGGGAGCCAGTAGTTTTGACCGTACTGATTCCAGAAAGATCACAGAATGATTGATGCGCTTTCCTTAACCATCAATGAAGTTGGCTTCTTAGCAGTTGTTGCCTTTTGTGCCGGGCTAGTGCGAGGATTTTCTGGCTTTGCACTCTCAGCACTGTTCATGTCATTGTCCGTGCTACTCCTACCTCCCATTGCACTACTCCCCGTTTGCTGGGTGATGGAGACCGTTGCTTCTGTGATGTTGGTACGTGGTGGCTGGAATGAAGCAGATCGGAGTATGGCCCTGGGTTTGATTGCTGGCGTTATGTTTGGCATGCCGATTGGCCTGACCGTGACGGGCTGGTTGCCTGAGAATGACTCGCGCCTTGTTGCCTTGTTGATGATCATCATCCTTGCGAGTTTGCAATTGGCACGTATCCGTATCCAAGCACTAGCTAGTAAGCCTGGTTTACTGGGTTCTGGTGTATTGGCAGGATTTGCCACAGGAATCGCCTCACTGGGTGGGATGGTAGTGGCGCTTTATGTACTAAGCCAAGACCGATCCGCACCAGTCATGCGGGCCACACTAATCTTTTATGTAATGTTGTCCTCGGTTGTTGTCCTAATATGGCTTTTGACTTTGGGAGTGATGGACTGGCTGGCTATCAAACGTGGCTTGGCTATGACTATACCCGTTACAGCTGGTGTTTTATTGGGCCAGTTTATATTTCGACCGAGTATGGAGCGTTACTACAAAACCTTTTGTCTGGTGTTGTTATTAAGCTTGGCGACAGGATCTCTGTTTCATACATCAGGATTCCTTGGCTTGATAAAGTAACCCTCAGAAATTCAGTCTCAGATTAAGGGAAAAACATGTGGTCTGGAGTAACCCGTACAGCCACCCACGAAGACTTATCCTTCCTAAACCAGATGCTCTATCTAGCCATCTGTTGGGATTTTGAGCAGGACCATCCAACTCCTGAAAAACTCTGGACAAATCCATCCCTGAAAAAACTGCTGCAAGACTGGGGTCACCCTGATGATGTAGCTGTTATTGCTGTGGCAGAAGAAGGGGTTCCTATTGGGGGCAGTTTGGTATCGATATTGGACAATCTCAGAACACTCCTACAGTTTTGTTGATGAGGCAACACCTGAATTGGGAGTCGCTGTTGTGCCACAGAGACGAGGTGAGGGCATTGGGCATCGACTGATTTTGAGCATATTTGAAGCATTCCAATTAGGTACCAAGCACATTAGTTTGAGTGTTGCACCTTGGCATCCAGCACTTAGGCTATATAAGCGACTGGGATCCCATAAGGTGGGTATCTCAGGTACTTCTTGGACAATAATAATCGATATCAATGATCTGCTGAATGGGCAGAAAAATCATAACCTTTAGAAGATTTATAAGTCCTCTCAGCAGCCAAGAACATCCATAGACAAAAGCCAGTAATTAACTAAAGCTCGAGTTTATACTGCGTAATACACAAATTCTGCTATTTGAAATTTAGAACTTTACTTAATAGATTAAAGGATTCTAAAGATCATTGAAATAAATAGATTATCAGATAAAAAGATCTAAATCTAAATATGGCAGTGATTGTGTTTTGTCAGTAGGATCTGGGTTCGGTAAGTGTTATTTCATTAGGCCTTTGGGTTGATTTACTGCAAAGAATACTTGTGGCAATTGAGTCTGGGGTGAGAGATACCATGGAGAAAAGATCCAAACTGCTACACATATTTGTGGAGTACCTACTCCTAGTGGATAAAGTTGAATCTTTTTCATCACCTGTTTTATTTAACTATATTTAGCAACCAAATAAGCAAGGATGTGTTCTTTACAACTGTGATGAGACAGTTGACCGTGAAGAAGACCATGATGGTGGGTGCAAGGATGTGTTCTTCTACCACGACAAAGATATGAAAGGATTGGTACTTGGTGAGGTGGGAATCTACACAAATTGCCTCGAAGTCTCTTGCGCACATGAATATCATCCGTTTCTAATGACAAAGTCATCTGGATAGAATGTTCTTCTGCTTCGAACCTCCCAGCTTGTGAGGTAATCTCCATCATTGAGTTCTCTTCATGAGTCAAGCCCTTCCCTCTAGGTAGCTCAATACAGCTGGTCCGTAGACTGGAAAGGACTTATAGATCCGCAGATCTTCAGGCCAGTAGCGTAGCGTCTGGGCTAGCTGGTGGGCTTCTGAATCATTCAGTTCCTCCAGAGGACACTGCAGAATCCGAATGGTGAAGAGAATCGCACTTGTCATGGGAAGCCTACGGAGCGTCTGGCGTTCCAAGCGTAAGAACACTTCGGTTCCAGCATTTTCTGAGGTCAAGTGGGGTGTAGCTTCTAAAACTCCGTGACCTCCCGGCTGAAAGAGAGTTGAATCCTCATTCAGGCTCCAGTTGATGCGCCACATCGGCTTCTCCGGTGTCAGACGATGCATGAACTGATTCACTGGGGCGTTGATCTGCTCCCGATATCCCGGCACTGGATCATGGATTTCGGACATCGGATGCCCAATCTTCTCCCGCAGATTCCAGCGGGTAGGAAAGCAAAGCGCCGCTGCGGTCAGATGATACTCTCTGGCATCCTCGAAATCATCTGGAACTGCCTGCATCACGCAAAGGTCTTCCTGCACCAACCGTCCTGCCAATTCCAGCGGATGCAGGGCTCTTACGGCCATTTCAAAAGTTGTTTGCCCAGGCGCCAGACTCTTGTCTTCCCGAATTCGTTGAAAGCGCTCCGGGTGCTTTTTTTCAAGAAATACGAGAACCAGTTCGAGTACCTCTGTGCTGGCGGCCTGTGCTTCAGGGCAGGCCTGAAACACTTCATCTCGACGCTGACTGAGAAGTTCTCTCCTTAGAGCAACCTCTTTGTCGTAGCGGCCATCTAGCCAGAGCCAGTTTTCCAGAGCTAGTGGGCGCAGGCCCATGGTCCAGCGGTGGGGCTTTCCATCAAAGGGGAGAGGAAATGGGAAGGGCATAAGATAAGGGAACGTGTTCTGTTCTGTTACTTCAAA
>Ga0233439_10002674_pt1 | contig 19676 bp, 19 predicted proteins | sample SI_123_September_6_FD_182713 | JGI IMG/M metagenome (GOLD analysis project Ga0233439, IMG submission 182713) | Seawater microbial communities from Saanich Inlet, British Columbia, Canada - SI_123_September2016_100_MG | ecosystem: Environmental > Aquatic > Marine > Inlet | place: Canada: British... | reverse complement strand
GATCATAGCGAACCAGGTGGTGTCCCGGTTGCGTCCCTTGTAGATCATATGTTGTCGGAACAGCCCCTCGTATTGAAAGCCAAGACGAAGTGCGGCCCGGCGGGACGCTTCATTGAACTTGTCACATTTCCATTCATACCGACGATAGCCGAGATCCTCGAAGACATGACGCGCCATGAGATACATGGCCTCTGTCGCGGCCCGGCTGCGCTTTAAGGCAGGCGCATACCAGATGGAGCCGACCTCGCAGCAGGCCCATTGCGGTGCAATGCGCAGGTAACTGGCCATGCCCCGTGCCTGGCCGCTGTCCGTATCGACCAGCGCAAAGACCATAGGGTCATCACTCTCCCCCTGTGGTGCCAGCCAGGCCGCAAATGCTGCTGCATCCGCAAACGGGCCAAAGCTCATATAAGTCCACATCCGGTTTGTTGGATCACCATCCGGACCGCAGGCGGCGGTGTACAAATCTTTGCCGTGGCGGGCGGGGTCAATCGGCTCCAGCCGGACCGATTTTCCCGACAAGACACCGCGAACAGGTGAACGTCCGTCCGGGATTTTCGTTAGTGTTGTCCCGACCCTCAAATTCGAGGTCATTGCGGCTTGCGCGCTTCAATTTGCCCCAGCCGATTATCCAGTAGCCATTCGTATTTGGCGTCTTCAAATCCGACTTCCCTAAGGTAGGAGACATATTCCGGGCCACTGGGCACATGCCCGGTATAGTGGCCATCCCGGATTGCCTGCAAGTGATAGAAGGCAGGATCGACAGGGCCGGAGCGATCATCGTTCAGCATATAGCCGACGATCAGAATGCCACCGCCTGCAGGCAAAGCATCATAGGCGCGCTTCAATGTGGCCAGGACATCGTCACGCAGATACCAGTGCAGGGGCGTGATGTAGGAAATCAAATCACAATCATCGGGATAATCCCCGGCGTTCAAAAAATCGCCGGGCTGGGCATCAATGCGCTCCTCCAAGCCATGCCTGGCAACGAATTCCCGCGTCACCGGAATAACATTTGGATGATCCTTGACCGTTACCCGCAGGCCCGGATGCCGTTCGCAGGCGGCAATGGCGTAACAGCCGGACCCGCCGGCAAAATCGAGCCAGTGGTTGAAGCGGGAGAAATCAAACCGTTTGGCCAGGCGATGGGCCAGGGCGATGGAGGAGTTATAGCCGGCTGTGGTGAAATCCCGAGCCCGCTGGGGATCATCCAAATCACCTTCGTACAATTTAGAAGGGGGAACTTCAGAGCTGATGCTGCCCAGGTTGTCGGCGAAGCCCTGCATCTCGTTATATTCGGTAGGAATGGTGAAGCGCAGATAGTCGCCAAAGTATGTCGGTTTGTCCCGCACCAGGAAACGTTCCACATCGGCCAGATTGACATTGCGACCGTCGACCTCCGCCACCAGGTCCATGGCCTTGCAGATAATCAGAAGACGGTCAGCGGTTTCCGGATCCATTTTGCAATAAGCGCCAATTTCCTGGGCTGTACTGGCCCCTTCCGACAGGGCGGTGAACAGGCCGCATTCCAGGGCAGCGGTCATGGCCTGGCTTTTCTTGAATGAAAACGCCAATTCGTTCAGGCGTTCGGAGTTTTTGCCGACTGTGGGGTCATTGGGCACACTGGGAACATCGGAAACTTTACTCATTGGAGAGACCTTTCTTTAACAATGTCTGATGGGTACCAGGTTCAGGGGCAGGTTCAAGTGCCCGCGTGCCCGTGGCGGTACCTGGAAATCCTATTTGGCGCAGGCTTTGACCAGCTTGATCCCGGGTATCCAGGATCATATTACGGCCTTGGAGTTGCGGGCTGTCGTACGCTTCGGTAGGTGTTTTGACCAGGGCGATTTCAATATCCAGGGCGGATAGGGCATCGACCCAGAATTGGGCGCTTTGGCTGGCGAACTGTTGCCGCAGAAATGCCGTGGCCTCACGGCCTTCCGTACCCGGCACCAAACCTTGTTGCCACAGATCTTCACGGTTGAAATAACGAAATAGCGCTTTGCAGGAACTCTCGGAGATGGCGGTTAGGGCGATGGCGCGGCCATCGCCCGCGCCATAGATGTTGAAGGCGGCGCGCTGTGATCTTGCCGCGGCCTCATCCCCACTGATGGCAACGCCGTCGCGCATGGTGCCGTGGGAGACAGAGAGAAGGGAGAACACGGTCTCCTGCATGGATAGATCAATATGCCGGCCGGCACCGTCATTCCCGCTGCGGCCTTGCAAAGCAGCGGAAATGGCAAAGGCCGCCATCACACCCGAGGTCGCATCTGTGAGATAGGTTTGCGGGCCGGCAACCGCCGTAATATTGGCATTGAGGGCGTGTAGCAGGCCGCTTTCCGCCTGGAAGATCAGATCATAGGCCGCGCGCTGGGCCTCTTCACCTGACTGCCCAAACCCGGACAGGGAGCAATAGATGATGCCGGGGTTTATGGCGCGGATAGTGTCGTAGTCTATGCCTAGGCGCGTGGTAACACCGGGGCGATAACTTTCGATCAGCACGTCCGCATCTCGCGCCAAGTCCAGCAGGGTCCCGCGATCCGCCGCATCCCGTAAATTCAGGACGATGGATTGTTTGCCCCTGTTGAGCAATAGATCCTCGTTCGTGATGTGATCGGGGAAGCCTTCCCGTTCGATCCGGATTGACCTCGCACCCCAACCGGTCATCAAAAAGCCGCAAAATTTGCCTGGCGTCATCACACCGACTTCAAGGATGGTTATGCCCTTTAAAGCATCCTGCATGTGGTCTTCCTAGATACTACGAAATTCGGCGATGGTGGCTTCAAGTCGATCGAGGCGTTGTTGACTGTATAGGGTGTAGTCAAAATGGTCAGCCCCCAACACGGACCCTGGCACTGACCCCGACACTGAACCGGGGTTCGGGAACATTGCGCCCACGCCACCCCAAAGGCCTGACCAGATCAGGGCCGCACTTTTCCAGGCTGCGAAGCGCCGCCGGCTCGTTTGATCCGCGTCCTCACCCGTTAACTGGCGGTAACGGTGCAGCATATCCTCCGCTGCCCCGGCCTCCAGATCCAGGTTCGTGGCCAAACTGGCCAGATCATACAGACCATCGTTCCAGCCGCCGTATTGCCACTGCGTCAAAAAGAACTGCTCGCCATTATCCAACACCGTATCGATAGCCAGATTGTTGTGGCAAAATACCGGTTCTATGGCCCCGATGGCCGCTTCCAATTCGTCATTCAGTGCCATGAGCCGTGCCAAAGAAGAGGCAGGGGCGGACGTCAGGGCAGCGCCGTGCTGCATGATGAGCCGGGCATAGCGGCGGTTCAGATGAAAGACCCAGAACATAGGTCCCGGCACCTCCAACCTGCCCGGCAGATCCAGATGACATTGGCCCAGCAGTCCGATCAGGCGGTCCATATTGGCGGGTTGTGCCAGATCGTCCGCGTCAGTCGCGCGCGCGTCCGGGTCATATTCAAACACCAGGGCACCGGGCTCATAATGCAATAAGGCGGGGGACAAGCCCGCCTCGTGCGCGGCTTGGGACACGGCAATTTCGTTATAGCGGTAAACCATATGTTCCGGTAGGTCATCGCCGATGTGCACGATGTAATGCTCCATGCCGTCATCCGCCAAGAACCGATGCCCGGACGGGCCTGCCGATAAGGACCGCAATGTCACCGGCTCAGACCAAAAATCCAACTCCAAAGCCCGGCGGCGGGCATCTTCAACCATTACGAACTTCCTATCAATTTCGTGCTCATGCTAGTGGATTTCGATCCGACTTGCTATGATCAACGAAACAGAGGGGCCCTTCTGTTTCGCTCGCACCACTAGGATCAAAAGAATGGATTTGCCATGCCGTTGAGCGGTATTCGAGTGATCGATCTGGGCCGGGTCATCGCCGGGCCCTTGGGGCCTATGTTGTTAGGCGATATGGGGGCCGATGTTATCAAGGTCGAATCCGGGCAGGGCGATATGCTGCGCCAGCAGGCGCCGTCGTTCAGCCCTGGCATGGGCGGTTATTTCACCACCGCCAATCGTAACAAACGCAGTGTGCATGTAGATCTGCGCAAACCGGGCGGGGATAAGCTGTTGCGTGCGCTGATGGCCTCGGCGGATGTGGTGGTGGAAAATTTCCGCCCCGGTATTTTTGATGAAATGGGATTTACCGACGAGGTTCTGGCCCGGGACTTCCCGCATTTAGTGGTTGCCCGCCTGTCCGCCTTTGGCGATGTCGGGCCTATGGGCCATCGTTCGGGCGTCGATCAATTGGTGCAGGGCTATTCAGGGTTGATGGCGATAACGGGCAGTGAAGAAACCGGGCCAATCCGCTCCGGCGTTGCGATCTCTGATGTTTTGGGTGGGTTGTGTAATACCATCGGTATCTTAGGTGCCTTGATGGAGAAGGGACAAAGCGGCCGCGGCCAGGTGGTCCGTACCTCGTTGTTGGAGGCGACCATGTCCATGCTGACGGTGCAGGCGGGGCGGTATTTTGCCTCCGGCCAGGACCCGATGCCGGAAGGTAATCATCATCCGGCCTCTGCTCCTTACGGTTTGTTTAAAACCTCTGACGGACAAATCCAGATCATGGTGGCCCGGAACGCTGATTTTCGTCTGTTTGCAGACTTTTGTGGCCGGCCGGAATGGAAGGACGATCCGCGCTTTGCCAATGCGGGGGCTCGTTCCATCAACAAATACGACATGCGCGCCGTGGTGGCCGAGGCAATGGTGGAAAAAACCACCGAAGACTGGTTGGATTTCTTCATCGACAACGACATCCCCCATGGCCCTGTCCTCTCAATTCAAGAAGCCTTTGAAAGCGAGCAGGCAAAGGTTTTGGGCATGACCGTTGCCATGACGGCGGGGGATGGGGTGGAGATTAAATCACCACGTTTTCCCTGGCGCTTCAATCGGACACCGGCCCAGGTGCGGTATCCGCCACCCAGTGTGGGGGAACATACGGAAGAAATCCTGGCCGAGGTCGGCCTTGGTGATGACCCAGAGGTCCGGGCAGCACTATTAGAATTGAAAACTTGAGATAGGTAGAAAAATTATGGCGCAGATAACAATTGAAAAAGATGGTGCGGTTGCTGTTGTGAGATTTACCAATCCACCCGACGGCTTCATGAACGGCGAAACTGTACCGGAAATCACCGCCATGCTGGACCAGGTTGAAGGCGACGATGATGTTCGCGCCGTGATCCTGACCGGTGGTCTGCCGGATGTCTTCGTGCGTCATTATTCGGTGGTGGAGTTGGAGGCCCGTGCCCGGGATCAGCGCGCCCAGGGCGTGACCTTCGATGTCACCCACCCTATACCCGAACGTGATCTGCATCGGGATTATCGCCGTATCGCGGACAGTCCAAAGCCGTTCATCGCGGCCATGAACGGCACCACCATGGGCGGCGGGTTCGAATTGGCACTGCGCTGTGATTTCCGTATCGCCCAGGACGGCCCCTATTCCATTGGTTTACCCGAAATCAATATCGGTATTCTGCCCGGTGCAGGCGGCACCCAACTGCTCAGCCGCATAATTGGTCAGGCCAAGACGTTGGAGCTGACGCTGCTGGGCAAGACGCTGTCGCCCCGTGAGGCGGAAGCCTATGGTCTGGTCACCGAATGCTATGATGGCCCGGTGTTGGAGCGGGCCTTGGAAATCGCCCACGAACTGGCCTCAAAATCCCCCCGTGCCGTGGCTCATATCAAGCATCTTGTGCGCCGCTCCGAATTGGTGGCCCCCACGGATGGCTTTGCGATGGAGCGGACGATGATGTCCGATCTGATGGTGCGGGACGAGACCATTGAACTGATGACGGAAATGAACCAGGGCAAGCGTGATATCCGGGATCGTTAGAGCCCGAATTTCTGCCGGAATTTCCTTAATTCGTTAAGAAAACTTAACCAGATATTTTGGCATAATCTTAATTTTTTCCCGGTATTGGTAGATAACAGAACAATCTCTGATATCTACCGCAAAAAGCGGATGGTGGTGCATCCGATGCGGTTCTTATGAGCGATACGAACCTATTGCTGTCGCTGCGTGCAATGGGTTTGAGGGCAACGCAGACTAGGAACTGTTATGTATATTCAAGCAAAAGTCACAAAAGCCGCCTATGCTGCGGTTTTGGCCGGCGCATTGTTGGGCGTCAGCATGCCTGTATCTACCAACGCCGGTAGCCGACTGCTCGACCGCACCACACCCAAGGGTGGGATCAGCAACGTCCTAGCCAAGCCGGCACCCGATGAAGTCGAAAACAGCATTGGTGCTGTGGCCCGCGCTCAGGCCAGCGTCGAGGGCGAATTGGGTGGTGACCGACGGGATTTGGAACGCGATCTGCCGGTTTTCGAAAACGAGGAAGTGACCACCGGTAAGAACGCGCGCGCTGTGCTGCGCTTTCTTGATGGCAGTGTTCTGACCATTGGCGCGGATGCGGAAGTGATCCTTGACGACTATGTTTACGGAAATTCCGGCGGCGTAATTACACTTATAAAGGGCGCGTTGCGCTTTACCTCCGGCAAAATGGGCCGCCTGGGATTGAAAATAAAAATGCCAGTTGCTACTATAGGTATTCGGGGCACGGATTTTTGGGCCGGTGAAATCGACGGCGGCTATGGCGTTTTGTTGATGCATGGTGAGGTTGACGTGACCAATGAGGCGGGCACAGTCACCTTGAGCGAACCTCATGAGGGCACTTTTATTGCGGCTGATGGCAGCGCCCCGGGTGCCGTGACGATCTGGGAAGATGGTATTCAGGAAAAGGCCCTGGCAGCCGTTGCTTTCCCCAATGGGCCCCTGTGCACGGTGCTGCAAAAGGTCGCAAAAGGCCTCTTTAACTCCTGTATTTAGGTCTCGTTATTCTCTGATGGATTGTTGGATTCTATGATCCGGCACGCGCTATTGGCTTGAGCAATTGGCGGTGAGGGGGCACAATAGCGTCTAAATCCTGGGGAGAGACGTTATATGGCCTATCAAACACTGGATGTTGAGCCGCTTGCCGGTGCCATGGGCGCGGTTATTCATGGCGTCGACCTAAGCGGGGAGTTAAGCAATCAGGCCTTTGATGAGATCCATCAGGCGTTTCTGGATCACAAGGCGATCTTTTTTCACGACCAAAACCTCGACCCCCATCAACAGATTGCTTTTGGACGGCGGTTTGGCCCCATGGGTGCCTATCCTTTTATGGAAGGGTTACCGGAGGCACCGGAAACCTTTGAAATCCTAAAGACCGAGGATGATAAACAGAATTTCGGCGGGGCTTGGCATTCCGATATGTCGTTCACCACCATTCCGCCCCTGGGCACCATGCTGTATTCGCTTGAAATGCCTGAAGCAGGCGGCGATACCCTGTTCGCCAATACCGCACTTGCCTATGACGCCTTGTCCGATGGCATGAAGGATATGCTGGATGGTCTGATCGGGATTTATAGCGCGGCTTTAAAAAGCAGCGGCGGGCGGGCCAAACGGTTTGAGGTCAATAAATCCATGAATGCCAAAAACATGGATCAGGTGGATATGGAGGCTGAACATCCCATCGTCCGCACCCATCCCGAAACCGGAAAAAAGGCGTTGTACCTGGGCAAGGGGCACACGGTCCGTTTCAAGGATATGACCGAGGCGGAGAGCCGGCCGCTCATTAATTTTCTGTCCGAACATTGTGTTCGCCCTGAATTTACCTGTCGTTTCGCCTGGGGTGTTGGCTCTCTCGCCCTATGGGACAATCGCTGTACTCTGCATTTTGCGGTGGATGATTATCCTGGCCAACGCCGCCGTATGCGGCGCCTGACCATCGAAGGCGACAAGCCTGTTTAATTAGTTCCACTATTTGAAAGTGTTTTGAGATTATGAACCAACGGATCCTGATTATCGGTGCCGGTGCTGTCGGCGCTTACGTAGGGGGTTATTTCTCCCGTGCGGGCATGGATGTCATCTTGGCTGATCCCTGGCCGGCCCACGTGGAACATATGCAGACTAATGGTTTGCGTCTGGAGGGTATGACGGAGGAAGAATGCTTCCATACCCCGGTGCGCGCCATGCATTTCACGGATCTGCAGAGCCTGGCCAAGGAACGCCTGGCTGATATCGCCTTTGTCTGCGTCAAATCCTACGACACGCCGTGGGCTGCGGCCCTGGCGAAGACCTATCTGGCACCCGATGGGTTTATCGTTTCACTGCAAAACGGTATCAACGAAGACGCCATTGCCGACATTGTCGGCTGGAATAAAGTCATCGGCTGCATCGCCTCAAAAATTGTGGTGGAGCTGGTGGAACCGGGATTCGTCCGCCGCTCCGTCTCCAAAGGCGGGGAGGCCTATACGACTTTTCGGGTCGGTGAACCCCATGGCCGCCCCAGTGCGCGGGTACAGCTTATCCACGACATGCTGGCGGATATCGACAGCGTTAAGATCACCACAAATCTGTGGGGAGAGCGTTGGTCCAAATTGGTGCAAAATGCCATGGGCAACGGCCTTTCCGCCGCCTCGGGGATGTCGAACAAACAATTCACCCAAAACGACATCACCCGCCGCCTTTCCATCCGCCTGGCCGGTGAGGCGGTGCGTGCGGGCCTGTCACAGGGCCTGTCGTTGGAAAAAATTGCCGGCGTTGATCCCAATGTCTGGGTTCAGGCGGCAGAGGAACTAAATACCGGTGCTAATGACACCCCGGTTCTGGATGAGTTGGAGGCGCGAATGCTGACCCAGGCGGAACGTATGAGTGATACCGCCCGACCATCCATGGGCCAGGACATGATTAAGGGTCGGCGCACGGAGATTGAATTCCTTAACGGCCTCGTCGTTCAACGGGCCCACGAAATGGGCCTGGAAGCACCGGCCAACGCAGGCCTGATCGCGGCGGTGCAGATGGTGGAACGCGGCGATGCGCCGCCTGATTTGGCGCGGGTGCAGGATATTTAGGGTTTCGATTTAGGTGCCGACCTTGTGGGAATAGGCACCGTAAATGAAATTACCGCCATTGCTTGATGATTGCACCGGCATCATGATGCAGCGAAAAAGAATTTCGCGCATGTTTTCATCCTGATAACTGCCCTCGATAGGGACCGGATTGCCATTATCCAACGTTTGCTGGCAACCCTCTGCAAAGCGATCCTGCAATTCGGCCGGTAATGCTTCCATTAAGGTGCTGCCCAGGCGTTCCATATTCCAATGCGATTGCAGGCTATCGCCGCAGGCGACGAAAACCGCATGCGGCATGTGTTTGTCACCACGAATAAGAAACCGGTCGCGCCATTCCCTTGCCGTATCGCCGATACCAATATTGGCCAGGTAGGGCATGACGTCATCGCCGCAGGCAATCTGCCAGTCAGCACTGGCATGTGCGGTAATCCTACGTTCGCGATCATTTCCCATTGCTGAAGATACCCCGGCGCTTTGAACTGAATCCGTAATTATACTTTCGGATATACATTTAGCGCGATTTTGTATTCACGCAGTGATGGGAGTCACAAAATGGTTAATAGACGGGGTAAAGAGGGTCTTTACCTAATATATATAGGGGATCAGCTCGAATTTTCGACCATGGATAGGTCTAGTATTGGGACACAATACTTATTTCTGCGGCGATTCGGATGATACAAATATTGTGCCCCACATATAGATTTCAGGTTTTTCTGGCAATTATCCGACCGCCGCCAAGCTTCTTTTCTTCGAAGGCGCGTTGGATGATGGCGTTTGTATCCTGCATGACGCCGTAGACCCGGGGACTGTAGGTTTCGCTGATGTCATCCTTCATACTCTCCAATCTGACCATGATGGCCCGATACTGTTCCTGATAATCGGCGGAGGTATCGTATTGCTGGGAAATTGTGAAACCGTGCTTGCCTAGCAGACCCCCATAGCTATCCGGTGTGGCGATATTTGCGGCCACCAAGGCCCCATCGACGGCTGCGCTTTCCGCCGCCGTCATCTCGCCTATTTGCAGCCAATCCGTAAAGGCGAGGGTGCCGCCGGGCGCGATGACACGGGCGCAGTCGGCCACAAGACGATCCTTGTCGGGCACATGGCACCAGGCATCCTGTGAAATAATGATATCGAAAGTGCCGTCGGCGAACGGCATGGCCGTGGCATCGCCTTGGTGAAAGCTGACCAGATGGTCCAGGGCGCGTGATTTTGCCCGCACAGTTGCCTCGTCCACGTTGCTTTGGACAATATCCAGGCCCATGACGTGACAGTGAATGGTGTTTGCCAGATGCAGACTGCCCCCGCCCAGGCCGCAGCCGACATCGAGAACACGACTGTCCTGGGTTATAGCGGCCTCCCTGGCAAGGATATCCGTAGAGGCCCGCCCGCCCAGGGATAAAAAGTCTTCGCTGTACATTTTTTCGATCAGGCCGGAACCAATCTTGCTGTAGTTCCGGTTTAACGCATCGATATTCATAAAAATCTTCCTAAATGCTGTTGAAATCACCGCCACGGCCTTTGCCGGCGGCAAAACGTGCGGCACCCAAAGGTGCCTCCATTTTTCTTGGTATTTCACCACCCTCTGCCTCATGGTGCAGTGCTTGAGGTAATTCCAGGCTCCATTGATCATATGACGATGCCCGATCCGCCCGCATGCAGAGTTGCGGGAACTTTGCGATCTCATGCGCCAGCTCCGTCGCCGTCGCCAGTGCCTCTCCGGCAGGCACCAAACGGTTGGCCAGGCCGAAAGTTAGCGCTTCTTCCGCCCCTACGCCACGCCCGGTCATGATCATATCCAAGGCCCGGCTGTGGCCGATCAATCGGGGCAGGCGTATTGTGCCGCCGTCAATCAAAGGTACCCCCCAGCGTCGACAATAGACCCCGAATATTGCGCTGGTTGAGGCAACGCGCATGTCGCACCACAGGGCCAATTCCAGACCGCCGGCGACAGCGTGGCCTTCTACGGCTGCGATCACCGGTTTCGACAGCAGCATCCGCGTCGGCCCCATGGCGCCTTCATCGCCAGGCTTTGAGTTGACATCGCCGCCTCTTGCGGCGACCGATTTTAGATCATAGCCGGCACAAAAGGCACCCTCCGACCCGGTCAGGATGGCGACGCTTTGCCCATCATCGTTGTCGAAATCCTTGAAGGCCGCGCGCAGGGCAAGGGCGGTTTCCGGATTGACGGCATTGCGCGCCTGGGGGCGGTCGATGGTTACAATAGTGACGGGACCGTCATGTTCAATAATCAGAGACATTTGAGGTTTCCTTATATGTATCGCATGACTAACGCAGCTCTACCGTTATGGGATCGTAAGAGAACAGCCAGGCGGTGCGTTCGGCGTTCATATCCCGTTGGGCAAAGGCCTCGCGCAACGCGGCCTCTGACGGCAGGTGGAACATATTGCGGTTGGCGGAGCTTTCATTGACGATACGCGCCGTGCGTTCCAGGCGGTTGCGTTGGTACAACTCCAAAGCCTCGCCTACGTCGTCTTCTTGCTGTAGGGCTCTTGCAATCACCGCGCCGTCCTCAATCGCCATGCCGCCGCCCTGGGCCATGTAGGGCAGGGTGGGGTGGGCCGCATCGCCCAACAATGTCGTCCGCGCCGTGCGCCAATTGTCCACCGGGGAACGGTTATTCATGGCCCAACGGTAACATTGATCCTTGTCCGCGTGGTCGATAATGGCCTGAATATTTTCATGCCAGCCGGCGAAATCCGCCTTCATCTCCTGCCAGGGTCGGCGCGCGGTCCAGCTTTCATCATCCCAGGTTTCATACTCAACACAGCCCACCATATTAATTAGACCATTGGGGCGAATGGGATAGACTACGCCATGCTTGCCCGGACCGACACAGATGTTCACCGTGTCGGGACGCATTTCAGGGGCCAGGCGCTCGGCGGGGACCAGGATACGCCAGGATTGATCGCCGGTATAATGCACTGGCGTTTCACCCAGTATTTTGGCCCTGACCAGGGATTTTATGCCATCGGCCCCAATCAGGACATCGCCGCGCACCTCTGACCCATCAGCGAGTTGCAGGCTCACCCCTTCGCCATCTTCGCGATAGTCGACGACCTTAGCGTTCAAGCGAACCGCCGCCCCATCCAAGGCCCGCACAGCGCCGATCAGGCTGTCGAGGAGGTCGGCCCGATGGACCGATAGATAAGGCACGCCGTGGCGTTCCACATAACCATCGCCCAAGGGGATTTCCTGCAGTACTTCGCCCGTATCGAACATCTTGAATTGGTAGGCTGTAGGGCGCACGCCCAATGCTGCCAGCCGGTCCACCAGACCCAAATGGTCCAGAACACGCATGGGATTGGCGCTGAGCTGAATGCCCGCGCCGACTTCACCCAATTCAGAAGCCTGTTCAAAAACCTGCACCTCGAACCCGGCCCTTAATAGGCATGCGGCAGCTGTCATGCCGCCGATGCCGCCCCCCACGATCAGTATTTTTTTCATAGGCGTCAGCCTATGCCAACGGCGCAGAGGCAACAAGAGCATGCAATTTATCTGATGCCCACCCTTGCGTCCGGCCCCATGACAGCCCATCTTCCCTTGCATGAACATCGATAAAATTCTCAGCCGTTTGCCCATCAAAGCGCTGCGTGATCGGGTGCCTTTGGTCCCCGTAGTGCGGTTGGACGGCGTCATCGCAGCCCAGGGTTCTCCCTTGCGCGCTGCCCTGAATATCTCCTCCCTGGCAGAGCCGTTGGAGCGTGCATTTTCCATGAAAGGTGCCAAGGCTGTGGCCCTGGTGATCAATTCGCCTGGCGGATCGCCGGTGCAATCGGCCCTGGTGCATGACCGAATTCGACTGTTGGCGGACGAGAACGAACTGCCGGTCTATATTTTTTGCGAAGATGTGGCGGCATCTGGTGGCTATTGGATCGCCTGTGCGGGAGATGAGATCTATGCCGCCGAAACCTCCATCATCGGCTCCATCGGGGTCATTGCGGCGACCTTCGGCTTTGAAGGTGCCATGGAGAAATTGGGTGTGGAACGCCGTTTGTTCACTGCTGGCGACAAGAAAAGCCTGCTGGACCCGTTTTTACCTGTGGCAGAGGACGATCTGAAGCGTCTGACCGCACTGCAGAAAGAAATCCACGACGCCTTCAAAAAACACGTCCGTACACGGCGTGAGGGACGCTTGAAAGCGGGGGAGAAAAAATTGTTCTCTGGCGAATTCTGGACTGGCGCCAAGGCCGAGGGGCTGGGCCTGATCGACGGCCTCGGCGATTTGAAATCCGTGATGCGGCAGAAATTCGGCAAGAAAGTCCGCCTGCCGGTTATCGGGGCGGAAAAAAGCTGGCTACAACGGCGCCTTGGTTTCGCCTCGCAGATCACTGCCATGGATCTGCCTGGCGATCTATTGGCTGCAGCGGAAGTCCGGGCTTATTGGGCGCGATACGGCCTATAGGGCCAGCTTATAAGGGGTCGTATTACAGGGGTTCGTATTACAGGGGATCGTAATTTCCGGCCGCGACACCGTCGCGAAGCGCAAATTTCTGGACCTTGCCGGATCCCGTCAGGGGATATTCGCTGACGGAAAACCACACGGTGGGTGTCTTTTGCGCTGCCAGATGCGACCGGCAAAAGGCGCGCAAGGCTTGGGGATCTATCATTTCTCCCGGCTCGGGCCGGGCAAAACAGGCGATAACCTCGCCCCATTTGTCATCCGGCAAGCCGACCACCGCGGCTTCCGCCACACTGGGATGCTCCACCAACAAGTTTTCTATTTCGGCGGGAAACATGTTCTCTCCGCCTCGAATAATCATCTCCTTGACCCGGCCCGTGACGCGGACATAGCCACGGGCGTCCATAGCCCCCAGATCACCGCTATGAAGCCAGCCATCCGCATCAATGGTTTCCGCCGTAGCCTCTGGGTTGTTGTTGTATTCGATCATCTTGCAATAGCCCCGGGTACAGATCTCACCCACCGTATCGATGGGGAGCACCTTGTTATCGGCGACATCGCGGATAGAGATTTCGGTCTGGGGCATGGGCTGGCCCACATTATTACAGATATCTTCGATGCTATCGTTGTGGTGATGTTGGGTAACCACGGGGGAGAGCTCCGTCTGACCATAGACAGTGATGAAATCACAGCCAAAGGTTTCCCGGACCTGGCGGACCAGCTCCGGTGCCACCATGGAGCCACCCGATACCGCCATTTGAACCGTGGATACATCACGGGGCGTTTGCGCCAGGGCCTCCAGCATGGCGACCAGCATGGTCGGTACGCCGGTAATATTGGTCACCTTCTCCGTCTCGATCAGGCGTAAAAGGGCGCCCGGCTCGAACACCTTGAACATAAGCATGCGCGAAGCCGTTTGCAGACAGCCCAATGTCGCGATGGCACAGCCGCTTGTGTGAAACATGGGCAGGACGTTGGTCCAGGTGGCACCATGGGCAACACGAGCCCGCTTGAAAATCATCCGGGCGTTGTTGGTCAGTCCCCGGTGGTGCAACACAGCACCTTTGGGAAAACCCGTCGTGCCGGAGGTATATTGGATCTGCGCGGGATCACCAGGCCGGACCAGGGGCAATTCGTCCGGCCTATCCCCATGACTAAATAAGGCTGCATGATTTTCCATATCGGTCACTTCGCGGATCGCGTCCAGGCCTTTGCAGGCCTCTACCGCGATCTCCGCCATGGGGTTGCCGCGATAGCTTTCTACCAGGAATAAGCCCACGGAATTGGATTGCTCCAAGACATATCGCAGCTCTCGCGCCTGATAACCGGGGTTTGCGGTTACAAGGGTAATACCTGCCAAAGCACAGGCGTATTCCAGCAACAGCCATTCCGGGATATTCGGGGCCCAGATGGTGATCCGGTCGCCTGGCGCAAAGCGGCTGGACATCGCCAGGGCCAGTCTTTCACTATCCGCCAGCAACTCCCCATAAGTCCAGGCCCGGCCAGTTTCCCCTGCCATATCGATTTCCAGCAGGGCAGGGGCGTTGGGTTCCCGGCCGGCGACGTCGCGCAGTAGGCCGCCGACGGTGGTTTCCAGGATGGTGTCGTCGTCTTGCGGCGGAACCAGGGATTCCGTCAATTGCAGATGATACATGTCCCTGACCTTGTATTACGGTTTGAATATTATGAAGCCGGTGCGCTGATGCTTATCAAAGCCCAGACCTTCATAAAGCTTATGCGCAGGCGCCAAGTCACGGCCTGACAACAGCATAACCTCGGTGCAGCCCTGGTTCCAGGCATGTTCAAGAGTGAATTCCATCAATGCCTTGGCGAAACCCCGTCGGCGGAAATCGGCATGGGTTACGACGTGTTCAATGACGCCATAGCCACTGCCGCCCCGAATGAAGGATGGTGTGATGGACAGGATGCAAGTGGCGGCAATTCGCCCCTCCTGCTCCAGTGCGAAATATTCTACGCCGGGGTTACGCTCAACCTCGCGCCAGATCTCCGCCATCCGTGCCTCGGATAAGGGTGGGCGGTTTTCTGAGGCGGTATAGTGGGCATAAAGCGTAAACAGCTCATCCAGATCGGTTTCCAGAACTGGCCGGATGCGCATGGCTATGTCCGGCAGGTATCAGGCTGCTGCGCGGCGGTTCACCAGGTTCTCGAAATCTTCGATCAGTTGCGCCGTGATCTTGCCCGGCGTAAAGCGATAGTCGTCAATCACACCTACCGGCGTGACTTCTGCCGCTGTACCGGTCAGCAGGCATTCCGTGGCCTGGGCCATTTCCTCCGGCATCATCGGGCGCTCAATAATTTCATAGCCCCGGGCCTTGGCCAGATCGATCACGGTGCGCCGGGTGATGCCGTCCAGGAAACAATCAGGCGTGGGGGTATGCAGTTTGCCGTCGATGACAAAGAAGATATTCGCACCGGTACTTTCCGCAATTTGGCCGCGCCAATCCAGCATCAGGGCATCATCATAGCCATCCGCCTCTGCTGCGTGCTTGGACAGGGTGCAGATCATGTACAGACCGGCTGCCTTTGAATGCACAGGTGCCGTGGCCGGGTCCGGACGACGCCATTTTGAGGTCTTCAGCTTGATGCCGACGGTGCGGGCTTCGGGGTCGAAATAGGACGGCCACTGCCAGACGGCGACGGCCAGGTTGATCTTGTTAGCCTGGGCGGAAACGCCCATCATCTCGGAACCGCGCCAGGCAACAGGTCGGACATAACCATCGACGATGCCGTTTTTCAGTACTGTTTCACGACAGGCTGCATTGATTTCAGCAGCCGTATAGGGGATCTTAAAATCCAGCAAGGTTGCGGAGTTGATCAGGCGTTCGGTGTGTTCTTCCAATTTGAAGATTTCGCCACTATAGACGCGTTCCCCCTCGAACACGGACGAGGCATAGTGCAGACCGTGGGTCAAAACATGGACCTGGGCATTTTCCCACGGCACCATTTTGCCATTGTACCAGATTGTGCCGTCCAATTTGTCGTAAGAGATTTCGGCCATAATCGATGCCTCCAAAGGAAAATAGTGACTGAATGTTGCTTGATTGTTAGCGTAAACGTAACATCTGGGAAATATATGTCAATGGTGCTGACTAAAAATAATGTCAGCACCATTGACGCTTCTCGTGTAATATTCAGCTATGTCCGATATCGCTCCTGATACTTTGCAAGATTCCAATGATCTGTCGTACTTGAATGACGACGAATTGATCCGCGGGATCGAGATGCTGTTCTATGCCTATCGGGATTTCACCTCCGACCCAGACGAAATTCTGACCAAATATGGCTTTGGCCGGGCCCATCATCGGGTCGTGCATTTTGTCGGTCGAAACCCTGGCATGACGGTGGCGGAGTTGCTGGCAATCCTGAAAGTCACTAAACAAAGTCTAAGCCGGGTTTTAAGCCAGTTGGTGTCGGAAGCCTTTGTCGTTCAGGAAAAGGGCGTTCGCGACCGCCGCCAGCGTTTGCTGTATTTAAGCCCCAAGGGTGAAACCTTATTCGAAGAATTATCCCGTCCACAAAAGGATCGCGTCGCCCGGGCCTATCGGGCCGCCGGTGCCGAGGCCGTCGCCGGCTATCGCAAGGTGCTGGAGGATTTGTTGAACGCCGAAGAACGCGCCGCGGTTCTGCAAGCGGTGGAGCGTTCCTGAAGATGACGCCGATGAGAAGCTTGTTATGAGCGACGATGCGGTCCACATTCTGGTCGTTGATGATGATGACCGCCTGCGGGATCTGCTGCAACGATATCTGGGCGAATATGGCTTTCGCGTATCCACGGCCTCCTCCGCCGCCGAGGCCCGGACCGCCCTGTCGGGGCTAAGCTTTGATTTATTGGTATTGGATCTGATGATGCCGGGGGAAAGCGGGCTGGATCTGACCAAGGATATTCGCCGCAGCAATAGTTTGCCAATTTTGTTGCTGACCGCCATGGGCGAGGCGGAAGACCGTATCACCGGCCTGGAGGTGGGGGCGGATGATTATCTGTCAAAGCCGTTTGAGCCGCGGGAGCTGGTCTTGCGGATCGAAGCCATATTGCGCCGGGGCGGGCCAAAGACAGAAGAATTATCGGAAATTTCCTTTGGTGCCTGCCGCTTTGATATAGAGCGGGGGGAGCTGATGCGGGACGGCGAAATCGTGCGCCTCACCTCCGGCGAGATGGAGATGCTGCGCCTGTTCGCCCGCCGCCCCGGCGTGACTGTGGGCCGGGCGGAATTGCTGAACCAATCTGATGCGGGGAATGTCCGCGCAGTCGATGTGCAGATCACCCGCCTGCGCCGCAAAATCGAGGACGACCCGAAGGAGCCGCGCCACCTATGCACGGTTTGGGGCCAGGGCTATGTATTCTGGATGGACTAACGTTATTAAATCGGTGAGATACTGGTGAGATGCTAAAGCGGTTTTTACCACGTAGCCTGTTTGGACGCGCCATCATCATTGTGGTCACGCCGGTGATCTTGTTGCAGGTGGTCGCGGCAATCGTCTTTTATGACCGTCATCTTGATACGGTAACCCGGCGTCTGGCGCGTAGTGTGGCGGGCGATATTGGCTTTGTTGCCGCCGCCCTGACCCGCAGCGAGGATAACCTGGCCCGCTTCCGTATTTTGCAGTCCGCCAATCAACGCCTCAATCTCAGTTTCGCGTTGTTGCCGAAACAACCTTTGAAAGCCGGGCCGTTGCCGCAGCCGAACTCTCCGCTGGAGCGGTTGTTGATCCGAACCATTGATGAAGGGTTGGAGCTTGCCTTCAATATTGAAAACCGCCGGGAACTGAAAAACTACCTTATCGACGTCGCCTTTGAGGGTGGGTTATTGCGGGTGGTTGTGCCCCATAACCGCATCACCTCGGCGACATTGGATGTTCTTATTTTATGGATGGTCGGTTCCTCCATGTTGCTGCTTGCCATCGCCATTGTCTTTCTGCGCAATCAGGTTCGGCCCATCTTGCGTTTGGCGGATGCCGCCGACCGGTTTGGCCGGGGCCAGGATGTGGAGGATTTCAAACCCTCGGGTGCGGTGGAAGTGCGCCGGGCCGGTGACGCCTTCCTGCGTATGCGGGAGCGGATAGAGCGTCATTTGCGCCAACGGACAGAGATGCTCGCGGGTGTCAGCCACGACCTGCGCACGCCTTTGACAAGGTTGAAGTTGGAGCTGGCCATGCTGCGCGATGTACCTGCGGCGGAGGCCATGAAATCTGATGTCGACGAGATGGATGGCATGATCGACGGCTATCTGGATTTCGCCCGCGGTGCGGCAGGCGAACGGGCCGTGGATACGGATGTGAATGCTTTGCTGGAAGACGCGGTCGGCGACGCCCAGCGCCTGGGCGGCGTGGTGGCATTTACGGCGCGTGGCGATCTGCATGGACGTGTGCGACCGTTGAGCCTGAAGCGCTGTTTAGGCAATCTTTTGGGCAATGCCCAACGTTACGCTGAGACCTGTGCCCTGACGGCGCGGCGCAGCGGCGATGTCATCGAGATCATCGTCGATGACGATGGCCCCGGTATCCCAGAGGATGAGCGGGAAGCCGCCTTCCGTCCCTTCTATCGCCTGGAAAATTCCCGCAACCAGGGCACAGGCGGCGTCGGCCTTGGCCTTGCCATTACCCGCGATACCCTACGCAACCAAGGTGGCGATGTGACCCTAGACACCGCCCCCCAAGGCGGCCTGCGCGCAATCATTCATCTACCGGCCTAACCCTTCGCCTTTAATCTTACACCTCCAACGCCATGCCGTCGCGGCCTGGGTCTGCGCCGCCGTCCCATTTGCGGTTGCCGCCTGGGATGCGAATGCCGTGGACACCTGCAAAGACGTAACCAAAGGGGTTGCGTTCGATGGGATAGCCTCTGCTGGCCAACTCGTCCGTCACGAAATGTGGGATGCGGTTGGAGAAATCGATGGTGTTGGAATTTGCCGTGATGCGCGGTGCGGCCACGGCTTCCAACATGGTCATGTCGAAATCCATGACGTTCAGGATGGCCTGTAAAACCCCCATGGTGATGAAGGTGCCGCCCGGTGCGCCAACCACCACGTAAGGATCATCGCCTTTGAAGACGATGGTCGGGCACATGGCGGTAAAGCGTCGTTTGCCGGGACCGATGGAATGGGGCATGCCGGGGCGTGGGTCGAACGCACCCATACAGCCGTTGTACATAAAGCCCATGCCGTCCGTGACAACACCTGATGGCATGCCCAATGAATGGGTCATGGAGACGGCGTTGCCGTATTGATCGACGACGGTGACGTGGGTTGTGTCCTTGGATTCTTCCGGGTTGTCCAGGCGGATGACATTGGCCTTTTCGCCTGCTTTTATCCGGGCTGCAACGTCGGCGGCATATTGACGATCCAGGAATTCATGA
>Ga0233439_10002671_pt1 | contig 19701 bp, 36 predicted proteins | sample SI_123_September_6_FD_182713 | JGI IMG/M metagenome (GOLD analysis project Ga0233439, IMG submission 182713) | Seawater microbial communities from Saanich Inlet, British Columbia, Canada - SI_123_September2016_100_MG | ecosystem: Environmental > Aquatic > Marine > Inlet | place: Canada: British... | reverse complement strand
GATGCTCGCATTCACTCAATTAGAGTGGATCACTATAGTCCAGAAATGACTATTCGTAATTATTGGAAAGAAGATGATTCGGTTAATTCGGATGGATATAAAGTAAAAAGTCGATTAACTAATCAAATTGATTGTCATGCAGATAATTTGGTTGGATATAATGATTGTACATCAAATCATGGCATGGCATTAAAAGCTCGCACGTTATTTAATGAAAATCCAGACGCAAAGAATATCTTTATGGTTTGGTTCAAGGATGATGCTACAAAGAAAAAGTTTTATGACGAACGAGACTTTGAACACGTTAGTGATAGTCGCATAAATTATTTTTCAAAGCTAGAGAAGTCTCCAAGTGGTTACGTTTCCAAGGGAGGCACTCGGAAATCATCAGAAGGTTCTCGTCAACACGTTAAGGTTTTTAAGTTGCGGTTGGATTCCAAACATAACGACCAAGACAATTGGGCTGATGTTGAAACAGATGGTGCGCCAACTCAAGGGGTTTATGTACCGATCCTGCGATATAAGATTGTTGATGGTAAACGTCAAGCTGAATCTTTTGACACAAGTCAATTGGCAACCTTTGTTAAAAGCATTGCAAATCTTTGCGGATTAGAAGTAGAGATTTATGGAGTCCGTTGCAAGGATACTGAAAAGCTGGACGATTCTAACTGGACACATTTCAAATCTTGGTTGAAGAAAAATATTGATACGATTATCACTCCAAAGTTGTGGCAGGATTATGCTAATGAGAAATCATATAATAGTATTAGTTCGATTGAATTTATGAGTTGCCATGAATTTGTAAAGAAGGCTGGAGATTTAGACGATAATAATATTATTAAAAAAGCTCTCAATTTTCTTCCAGAGCATGAAGATGGTAAATATAACTACCATTCACTAGAAAAGGTTGCGACTCTGGTGAGAGGCTTATCGTCAATGGACAATGCTTATGATTCAGATTTTATTAGTAATAATATAAAAGAATATACTGCTGAATTGAGTGAGAAGGATGTGAAAAAGGCTTTCGAGCTTTACCCAATGCTCAACTTGGTGGAAATGTATTCTTGGAGGTTTGATGCTGAATCGGCATCCAAAGTAGTTGATTACATCAAGCAAATTGATAAGTTAAACTCTTTTTCCAATCAATCAAAATAGTGTAAATGTAAGGGGGGGCGAATTTCGCCCCTCCTTGCAAAAAACCCTTGACAGAACTGAATTTTTAAAGTATGATAATGTCATACAAAATTAAGAAAGAGACAATTAAAAGATTTTTTTCAAGTTGCATATTAAATTAAATTAACGAAAAGACGAAAAGGTAGAAAAAAATGGAAAAAGTAGCATATAATCTGGGCGAGAACGCAATCACCATCTTTGCTGATGGTCAAGTTCACTCTGTTCGCAGGGACAATTTGAATTTCATGCAGGTTCGCCAATCTCTGTTGGATGGGGATTACGAAAAAGTAATTAAGTTGGTGGACACAAAAAAGGCAGTTGAAGATTATTCTTTAGGCAATATCCAAATTAAGGAAGGTGAAGTTTATTATGATCATTCTTCTGGAGAGCAAGAAAAACTTGCTGGAGTTGTGATTGATAAGTTGTTGTCTCTCATGCGTGAAGGCATTAAAGACCCTTCTCCAATTTTCAATTTTATTGAAAAGCTATTGGATAATCCCTCTCGAAATTCAGTAGAGCAACTTTATAATTTTCTTGATTACAAAGAATTGCCTATTGATCCAGATGGATATGTTGTTGGATACAAGGGCGTTCGTGATGATTATAAAGATCAATATTCTGGGAAGTTCGACAATAGCGTTGGAGAAACTCTCGAAATGAAGCGTAGGAGTGTCGATGATGACCCTAATCATGGATGTTCTTATGGGTTTCATGTTGGATCATTTGATTATGCAGATAGTTGGGCTGGAGCAGATGGTAGGCTTATGGTTGTACGTTTTGATCCCAAGGATGCTGTAAGCGTTCCTGATTGTTCTTCATACCAAAAGTTGCGAGTATGCAAATACGAAGTGATTGCGGAAATTACTGATGGTCGCAAGGAATGGGATAAGCCTGTCTATTTTGACGAGGATGAAGATTATGATTCGGATTGGGATGAGGAGTATTATGATGACGAAGACGATGATACTTGGAGTGATGATTACTCTGCGAACGAGTTAGCTATTCGCAACTATATTGATAATCGTCATGCAGAAGGCATTAATCCTACAATTAAACAGATTCAATCCAGAATGAAGGGGGTTTCGCTTTCTACCCAAGAAATCATTCAAATTGCAGAGAATCTAGATTTTAATGTAGAATTGATAGATGGTCGCCAGCGTTCTTATTCAGAAGTGTCCTAAAAAATATTCAAAATATTCCAAAATAATAAAATGGGGAGTGTAATTCTCCCCATTTTTTTTTATAATAATCAAATTGAATTTAAAATGGATGCACAAACAAGCGAAGCTAACTATCAATTATCAAAACTAATCTCAAGCGCAAATCCCTCACAGGTAGATGCAATTTGGGCTATATTAAAATATAGAGAGATGGGGATTTTGAGAAAAGTTAATTCCATACTGGAAGTATTGCAGGTAGAAAAAAATCCTGTCATCAAAGAATTGCCAGTAGATAAAGAGGGGAGAGTATTAGATTTTAAGACTCGCACAATTATACATGAGGCTTTAATTTCTTCCCAATGATTCTATAGAAATATATTCCTTTTTAAGAATGGCGTAGAAAAATCTATGTCATTTTTATTTTAAATTCAATGAAGATAGAAAAACAACATACAAATACTGGCGAGCAATTCAAAAGATTATTGTATGCGGTTAAATCGGAGGACATAGGTTTATATAAACTTTTGTTATTTATCTGGGGGTTTTGGTTGAATGGGGACGATGAAGATTGGCGGTCAATTATACATCCAGACTTACAATCTTTGTATCCAGAGAATTTATCCGAACTCTCTAAATCTGATTTATCTTCCCTAGACCCTATTTTTGAAGAGATATTGGGTATTAGTATAGAAAAGCAGATAGAAAAAGAAAAGAGAGATAGGGGATAATATGTGTATTAATTTAAGATGATTAAAATCACTCCAGAAAATGTAATTAATCAAATTAAAGATATTTTATCCGCAAGAGAAAAATTATCAAAAGAAGAATTGGCAATCAAAACCTTAATATATAATTACGAGCAAAAAGGAAATGATTATATTGATGTCCAAACAATTTTTGAAGGATCGGTTCAAGTCTTAAATCAAAAAAATATATGAGATATTTAGTCTATGATAAGAATGGAAATTTCGCTCAGAGTTATAGTTTGGAGTTAGGAGAAGAGAAGGCTTTAAAATACGCAAAATATACTTGCGAAAGAGTCGAGGGGAGAGTCTTGCTAGACGATTATAAAGGCAACCAAGAAGAGGTTTTAAACAACCTTCCGAAGAAGAGATAATTACAGATTAGCCTGTTAGTAAGGTAGTCGGGACATATTATAATTTCCAATACCTATTACATATAGTTACCAATATAGTTACAATTGGGGTTCTGTATTAGGAATTACTTTTTGAAAATTTAGTTGTTTGTCTGTTTTTTCATTGAATTTACCTCCTTTGAGGAGGGCAATCCAGAGCCATTTAAATGCTCCGTATGGGCTTTCTCACGCCTTCTCTAGCTTCCTCTCCTACCAGCCCTCAATCCCACTCATAGAGCCATTTCTATACCTTCTACCTATGTACCATATATAAAGGATATAATATAGATACATATATAGGATAATATAAAGAAAATATTAAGAAAAAATTTTGATTGAAATTGATGAGGAAAATTAGGAATGTGGTCTGCTCGACTTAAATCTATCAAATATTTTATTCAATTAACTCAAACCAAATTGCCCCACTCCTCCCCATTTCACTCCATTTCAATATTATTTAACAACCAAGCAAAACTTAATTTAATCAAAAATTTTAGAATTTAAATTCAATTCAAATATATCAGATAACTGAAAACAAATCAAATAAATATAAAAAATATCTTTGCACCGAAAACAACAAAAAATTTCGTTTAATTAAATCTCGAAATAATATTGAAATGAAATAAAGCAAAAACAATATAGAGCAAATAATCGCATTAAAAATTTCGTAAGATTACGGGCATCAAAAAAAGACAAAAAAGTTCTGGACAAATAACGCGAAATATAGTATACTCTTTTCAGAGTAAATAATTAAGACCGAAAATACGAAAGTGTCCGATCTAAATAAAGGCAACAAAGATAAAGAGAATGAATCCGATTCAAAAAGCGAATGGTTCCAACTTAAATATACAGTATTAAGTGTTCTGTTAAGTTGCGCCCCAATTATTCTTGCTTTATATTTAATTACTATAACTCAATCAAAGATAGATGATCGGTTAGAAAGAATAGAACAAAAAGAAGAGCGACAAATAAAGTTAACCGAAGAAGAAAAAGAGTTTCAGCAAAAACATACTGAAAAGACAAACGATAAAAATTTAAATAAGCCAAAAAACCATAATAATACTATTTTTCGCCCAAGACCTAGAAATAAACAATAATTTATCAAATAAACTATTTTATACGTGTTCGTTACGCATGAACATCTATTATAAAGGTTGTCCCAGCAATGTGACCGAGGGGCGTAAGGTTTCTTTCCTTTCCTTGCGCCCCTCTTTATTTAAAATATTCAAATATATTCATTAAATAATAGCAAATATGGTTAATTTTAAAAGATTTTCAATGGTTTTAACTTGTTTTGGCTTATTGTCAGGGTGTTCCACCCATAAAATGTACGAACCACAAGTATATCTTGATGGATATACTCGAAATATAATTAAATATCACCACACAGATAACTTAATTTACAAAAAAGAATCGAATCTTTATTTTAATAAGTGGTTAAAAGCAAAAGCACTTAAAAACAAACAATATTCTGTTAAATAAAGGGGTCTATGTGATGTAGCGTGTATATATATACATGGATCAAAAAAGTTGGGAAGAATTAAGGGATTCAAATAAAGTCTGTTATCTTTATAAAGGAATGTTTATCTTTCTGGTTCATGCGGTAGGGTTGGGGGCATTTATCTTATTGCAAGCATCAGGAGTAAATTAATTTTTTTATTTAAAACAATAGATTTTTTTGTATTTTTATTTAGAATAGGGTGTATATAATTTAGTATCTACCTCACGGCATCGCATATCGTTCCGCTCACTCTAGGGCAATCTAACTAGAGAAAGATTGTCGAGCGGGGCGTAAACCGCATAAATCCTAGTCTCCGAGGGGGGCTAGGGTTTTTTTTATTTTTTTTCCTTGACGTTTTATTTATTTTTTCTCATGCTTGAGGGATAAATTAAAAATCATGGAAAGCTCTACAGATCAAATTATACTAATGTCTTGGGATACCTTAATGGAGAAATTCGGAGACGAAGATAAAATTGGAATATCCGCATCTTGGATAAAAGATAATTTACTAAAATCTTTTGTAGATTTAAATAAACTAGACACATCTGAAACGAAGGAGGTAGTCCCAACTAAAGCGTCAAGGGGGAGAGGGCGACCTAAAGGTAGCAAGAATAAAAAAACTTTAGAGAAAGAACAGAAAAGTATTGACTCGGAAGAAGAAGATGTCAAAATAGAGTTCAAATTAACTAACTTCTAAAAAAAAATAAAAAAGGAATATATTATGGAAGAACAAATTATCATGGAAGAAGAGGACGATATGGATTTGACTGCTGAAGAAGTCTTTGAGGACTTGGTTGGTCAGGAGTCGGTCAAAAAGAAGCTGAATTTTTATATTGAGGCATTTAATAAAACAAGTTGTGCGCCTTATCTTTTATTTGCAGGGGGTGCAGGTTTAGGGAAAACAGAATTTGCTACTGCTTTTGCAAAAAGGTTAAAGAATAAAAATGGTGCGCCTAGACCATTTCTTGAGATAAATTGTTCGACAATTAAAAATAATGAATCTTTTTTCGAGACAATATTTATGCCGATCATTGCTGGAAATGAAGTTACAATTTTATTTGATGAAGCTCACGCTCTTCCTCAAGATTTAACGATGGCGTTTTTAACTATTTTTAATACTTCCGCAAAAGGTAGATGCCAGTTCACTTGGAGAGACGAGATTTTCACTTTTGATTTCTCCAAGCAGACATACTTATTTGCTACAACAGAAACGGATCAATTATTTCCTCCGCTTAAAGATCGTTTAACCACAATTGATTTTGAGCCTTATACTCCAAACCATTTGGGTAAGATTTTAAAACTTAATGCAAAAGGAATAGATTTTAAGGATGATTCCCTAGACATTCTTGCGGAGACATTGCGAGGGAATGCTCGAAATGCAGTTAAGAGAGCGCAAGAATTGAGTTTGTTCTGCGAAGCTCGCAACACTTCAATTATTGGAAATGAAGAATTGAAAGATTTCTTTGATACCTTGGGAGTATTGCCTTATGGCATTAGTAATACCGAGCGTCAAATCCTTGATATTCTAAAGGAGCATGGGTCTTGTACCTTAGCGACTCTTTCTGCCAAGACTGGGTTGAGCGGAACGTCCTTGCGGAGAGATCACGAACTTTATTTGTTGAGAAAAAGTTTTATGATTATAGATGGAACACGACAAATAACTAGCCTTGGTAGAAAATGCCTCAAGCGAGTAGGGGAGTTAGTTTAACTTAAAATTTCGCCCGATTCTAGTATAACTTGCAAATAATAGTGATAGCATTACATACCATAGCCTTAATAATCAATAGTGCATTAGGGTTATGCTTGATTATCTATTTTCTTAAATACATTGAAGACCAGTAGTTAATTATATAAAAATAATTGTTTGATTAAGATTCATTTTTAAATACTTGACACCTTAAATAATATACTCATTATGGATGACATGAATAAAAAATTAACAACAGCGAAAATTGGTTATCAAACAGCATCAGTTGCAGACTTAATTCAATCACATCAAGATCTGCTGGAGCAAGATGACCAAATACAATCTATTATATCATTAGGGAGAAAAAGCATGGACTTTTTTATGTCTATAGAAAATGATTCTAGAGTTTTGTACGAAGTGACTCAGGTGAAGCGGAGGATACTTCAGTTTCTGGGGCTAATAGACTAAACATAATTAACTCAAATGTTTTGTGTTAATTCGATTAAAATTTCTTTATCGCAGTTAAATGAAAAAACTTTAAAATAGTGCTTGACGAACAGAGATTATTCGAGTATACTATGCGTATAATAATTGAGAAAGGCTACTCAAACGAAATAAAAGCCTTCGTTCTTTTTGACAGATTTTAAAACTTTTAGCTGGCGACGGCTGGCTAATCGAGGGTGACCGAACAATGGGTTGATACTCCCCATAAGGTGCGCTAGGCTTGACTGATGTCCAAATGGATGAGGAAAGAGATAGTGGCTCGAAGTAGGTAAACGAACTTTAGTTTATCCCGAAAAGTTAGAGGTAAAATAAGTAGTCCTCTCCCTCACATTTTTTTTCTCCCCACAGGGCTTAACCGCCCACCCCTCCAACAGCCTCTATCCCTGAGGCGGGACCGCCCACGACTCTGTGGTCGGTCCTTTTTTTATCAAACATATATACACATAATTATAATGAAAATTGGATTTACTTGTGGTGCAATGGATTTACTTCATGCAGGTCATGCCTTAATGCTAGAAGACTGCAAAAAACATTGCGATTATTTAGTTGTAGGACTACATACAAATCCCCAAATAGATAGGCCAAATAAGAATAAGCCTATACAATCTTTAGTAGAGAGGTACTATCAATTAGATGCCTGCAAATATGTAGATAAGATAATCCCATATGAAACAGAAGCAGACTTAACCGAAATATTAATTTCATTAGATTATAATTATAGGTTTATTGGCGCAGACTGGAAAGATAAAGAGTTTACTGGATATGATATTGCTGGTCATTTAGATAAGGTAATATACAATAACAGGAAACACGGGTACAGCACTTCAGGATTAAGAAGGAAAATAGAAAATGCGGAGAATCATTAATAACATTGTATTTTTTGTATTATTATGTGCCCGCAATAAGATCTTGACAAAGGCCTGCAGTTCTGAGATAATGCAATCATGAAAATATTAAAAGAGATCATCAAACAACTTGGTTATGTCACATCAGACCAGTTACCGACCATGGCCGAAGAGTATAGTTATGTGCCGTTAGTTATTAAATGGGGATACAAAGAAAGACAACAATTTTTTGCTTCGGAAATTAAATCTAAGATCGAGGCGGAAGAAGACGACTATGTGAGAGAAGTATTTATGTCTAGTAAAACGTTAAAGTATATTACGGGTTTAGTTAATCAATTCGAAGATTGCCCTGAGGGATGAAATACATTTTAATAACACTAATATTTTTATCAGGTTGCGGGACCAAAGCGGGCATCGAACTGTCGAGTATTGATACTTTGCCTCCTGTAGGTTCAGACGAAGTGAATAGCGGGCGCGATCAGGTTCATAGAGAGAAAGCTCGGGAGCTTGGCATTTCTTATGTTGACTATCTTCACCTTATAAATAATAACAAACAAAAAGTCTTACGGTCGCATCTAAAGCTTAGGCATCAAATTAATGAGTAGCCCGCATGCATAAAAAGAGTTAATTAAATAGAATTTTTGATGAGTTTAGTGTACAATAAAGTTCTGGTGAGAAGGTATAGGGCAGTATTATATCTGACTCCTGATAAGGACTCAGAATTTCTATATGTGAGTGAGAGCAAACGCAAAGAACTCTTGCAGCCTAGGCCTGTAGACACATGTTATTTAAAGACTAGAGATTATAGTGAAGCGGAAAATGTTTTTTATAGAAACCGTCAGTGGGCCCAAACAGACTTATTGCACGTAGAGATCGACCGAGACCCAATTGAGATTGAGGAAGATTTAAACTAAAACTAATAAAATAAATATTATGACGTCATTAGAGTTAAATAGAGAAAACCTGAAAAACCTGGAGATTATAACTGAGGCTGCGGCTGGATTTCAGGAATATATCGAGGGAATAATCCTCAGCGTGCCAAATAGTACTAAAGTCCCGCCCGTACGGATCCCCACGGCTATTAAAGAGCTCAATAAATCGATCGAACGAGCAGCTCAGCTGAAATAATGGAAATGACTATATTTTTAATAATTTCTTCCTTAATAATAGCTGCAACACTGAATGACAATTGCTCCTGAAGATTACCTGGGCGCGATAGACTTCTACGAAGAGCATGCCGCAGAAGATAATTTAGATCAAATAATAGAGGAAATAACTGATCGGTTTCCTCCGAGAGTATTAGAGATTTTGTATGAGCAAGGATTCTTCTTTTGTCCTATGCAAAAAAACTAGTTGACTTCCTTTCTCATTTAGGCAGAATATATGTAATAAATATTATGGAAGAGAAAAAAGAACAAGTACTCAGGGAATTATTGGTTAAGGCATTTTGCAACAAGCAGAATTGGATTTCAAAGATTAAAGCAGAGCATAGTGATGGATCTGTAGATTTCTTTGACGTTTTATTTACAGATGACCCAAGCGATATTCCGCATTATAAGTTAGAGGCGACAAAAGGGTTTGAAGCGGAGAGTCGATTTGGGGGAGAGGGTACTCCTAATGATCCTTGGATTCTCCCCTTATCTGGATTAGTTAATGGGCTAAAATATTACATTAGTAATCATACAGAAACTATTCAAGGACAGATTGATGACCCTGATAATGCAGAAGTAAATACAATGGCGGGAAACATTATACAATATTCTATTTTTGGAAGAATTGAATTTAAGTAATATTTGTTTATTATTGCTTGATGGATTCAATCATTAGAGACCTATTAAATATTAGGTTGGTATTAACTTTTTCAGCAGACGCAGTCCCTGTTATTGCGGAGGTTGACCCTGACGTATACTTGATGGACGATGGAGATATTTGGATTAATAATTCTTTTGCGAGTGGCAATCATCCGCTTAGCGATAGTTTTTCTAAACATATAGATTTATTTAATTATACAGGTGCTCCGCCCTCTTCTCCAGTAGTTTGGATTTACAATGGTCATTCTTATCGCAGGGAAAAAGATGTCGTTTTAAAAGAAATAAAACAAATATATCTCGAAAACCTTACAGAGGAATACAAAGCGTTAGCCTTAGATGACGAAGAGATTCCTTTTATAGTTGACCTATCACCAAATAAAACTCAAATAGATATAAATAAAAGAGTAGGGTAATATACGATAGTACGAAATAAGATGATATAAGATAGTATAAGATAAGATGATATAAAATTACATTGAATTAAAATTAGAAAAATTTAGATTTGATTTGAATTTTGACGTAAAAGGCGCAGCCCGTTTTGTGCCAATTCAACGCCTGGTCGACGAAGCTTTTGGGAGTTAATCTCAAAAGTTTTTTTATTTTTTGTGCGATTACCCTTGACTTAATCGCAAAAAAAACCATACTTAATGTTATGAAAATTAAGGTTAGGAAGACAGGTCTCTTCTCCAAGGCTCGCCCTCACAAAAGGGTGAATAAAATTTTACCTAGGAAAAAGAAACACAAGAAAAATGTTGACGATTCCTAAAAAATCTATTTAATTAAATCTATTAACTCATTAAAAAAAGAAAGCTAAAAAATTATGCAAACAATAAATCTAAACATCTGTGGTTCTGATCGTACAAAGGTAACTTTCGAGGATGTCTTGGCAGTTAATACTCCCGAAAAAACTGACACTTGGACTCCCATTGGACATGGGTTCTTGATCGAGGAGACCAAGAAAAAGTTGAACGCTAATGGGTTTGACGTTATCAATGAAAATCATAACCTCGCAAGGCGTGGTTTGCGGTATTTTGGACTCATGCACGTACAAGATCGTAACGCACCAGAAAATCCTGATCGTGCAACGATAGTTGGATTGCGTAATGGTCACGATAAAAGTTTCCCTGCTGGGATTATGGCAGGAGACGCTCCTTTCGTATGCTCCAATTTGATTTTCAGCAATGAAATTGTCATTGCTCGGAGGCATACCAAGAATATTGATAACGAAAAGATTTCGGGCAATATCTATGAGAAAGTCGCCAATGCTATTGGCAAGTTGCGTGAATCTTGGCAGGGTCAAACCGAACGAATCGCAAAGTATAAAGAATACGATTTGTCTTCATCTGCTGAAGTCAATGACCTTATTATCAAGGCTTTTCAAAATGGGGCTTGCGGTAAAACTCAAATCGCTGATATTGTCAACCAATGGACTACCCCCAACCACAATGAATTTGCAGATCGGAATCTGTATTCTCTTTACAATTCATTTTCAGAAGTTTGGAAGGGTTGCCTTGGAAAGCTCGCTCCTCGCTCTACTCAACTTCACGCATTGTTTGATTCTGTTGCGGAACCTGTTGAAGTTGTCGAAGATAGTGAAGTTGTCGAAGTTGTGGAGGTTTAACCCTCCACGGCTTCAAATCCTTATTAATCAATAATTGTTAATTGTTAAAAAATAATATGAAAAATACAGCAAGTAATGTTGACCAAGTAGTAATCGGGGCACAGGGGCGATTTGTTTCGGTGCTAGTTAAAGATGGAATTAGTCGCAAGTCCTTTTCAGCGAAGGTGCATAGCGTTTCTGATTCTTATATCAGTTTTACTGATACCAATAATGAGAAATTCTCAAATAGACGGGTGAGCATGGATAACGTCTTGAGGGTCGCTTGTGGAAAGGCGGTTTACTCAAAAGTAAAAGTTTAAAATTTCCCCCCCATGCCAAATTGGCATAGGGCGGGCAGCCCGTTTTGAGTTAAAATGTAACCGCTGGGGGTTAAAAATTAACCCCCAACGGCAAGAACCAGCGTTTATCAAACTAAACTCTTTGAGAGACTAAGTAAACATCTATTATCATTTTATACCACTTATCTCTTTTGAATTCTATGTTTTGATAGTCATTAAGAACTGCATCATTCCAGTCTATGATTGAAGACAAAGGTTGATCCTTTTCTTTACCCCGATTGTTTTTGCAATGCCGTCCTTTTTGTAGGATATTTATAACGCCTTTCACGTTGTAATCCCAATTGAGGTATTGCGTAAGGAACATCATCATCCCTTCCCAAGCGGAAGAGTAATGATTCTTTGATCCAAAATCAGCCTTGTCAAACACACTTGCCATAATTTTCATGACATCTTTAAACGTATCTCTTTTTTTATCAACTATTTCTTGCGAAGAGAGATTTGAGAACTGGGGGACAAACTTTTTCCTCTTCTTGCTTTGCAGAATTCGATCTTCTCGTTCGAGAGCTTTATCTAATGCTTCTCGAATCCGTTTTTCATAAGTTTTATGAATCCTAGCGACCATACAACCGAAGTCACTATTCTTGTCCTTCTCTTTATTGTGTTGGGGAGTATACCCATTTTCAACAAACTCATCATGCATAAAAAGAACATCGTCTTGGTCTTCTTTAGACCTTGCATCCTTAACTGTTTCCTGCCTATTCTTTAGAGCAAAAAATCTATCGTCAATAGAGATTGTGCTTTTATTTTTTGGATTATTAGCTTCCAGAAAGTTGTCTACTGGAGCGAATGTATTGATAATCATAACTGTAACCTTATCGTGGGGGCAAGCACATACCCTATGTTGACCATCTACTACTTGGTGATACCATTTACCCTTATGCTGAATTTCGGCAACCTTAAACCCTTCTCCTAGTTCTGGATTCCAATTATTTTTAATGTTAGCAATTTTGTTCTTATCCTTTGGTCTTTGGTATTGACCAATTCCTAAGTATTTTTTTGAAATTTGTGCGACTTTTAGAGGTCCGATTTCTGTAACCTTTAATCTCTTAGTTAAGGGTTTGGCTAAAATCCCATATTCTTTGAGTGGTTGATGTTCACTAGGTTTGAATCCGTAGGTTGTATTCATGATAACGCTTTCTTTTAATTTGGTTTAAGTTGCTATGGCAACTTTAATTTTCATAACATTATAATGAAACAAAACTTAGCATGAGTCAAGGATTTAGATGATAAAAGTAAAAGTTTTTTTGGCACAGATCGGGCTGCCGATTTTAAGTTTATCGCAAAGAATTTTATTTTTAATGTTTTGCGTTTTTTTCTTGCAACTACGTTGGATTAATTTACAATTAACGCAGTTATTAAAATTGAGAACAAAAAAAGGATAATCATGTTTGCAGATATAAAACCATCCCACTTAACCATTAATCCAGATCAGATAACCAAGTATGATCGTACCCGCAGGGAACTTGAGAACTTTCTAGTTTTTTCAATTGTGGTTGCAGGAAAGAAGTCTGACATCCAAGCTCAAAAACTTAAAGGTTTCTACGCGTCAAGAGTACTTCACGGGTTGGACTACGTTGGACTCTTTGATTATATTCGATATTTAAAAAAAGAAGGGGCGTTGATCCCTGAATTAGAATTAGTCAAGATGGGGCAGTATATTAGAATCAGTAAAGCTTTGTCTGCTTTGGTAGACAAAGAGTTAAATCTGCGAGAATGCTCGTTGGAGGATTTAGTTTCGGTAGATGGAATTTCATTTAAGACCGCAAATTTTTTCTTGACTCACACAAGAAGGAGGCATAACGTACCTGTATTAGATACTCACGTTCTTAAATTCTTAAAAGACCAAGGAATAGAAAATGTACCAAAGTCAACTCCACAAGTTTTTAAGGTATATAATTTCTTTGCAGATAAGTTTGTCGAGATAGCAGAACGGATGAAGATGTCAGTTGCTGATCTTGACTTGAAAGTCTGGAAACAATACTCAAAATCAACCATAAGGGGATAAAAATGCGAAGCTGGGATAAGTTACATATAACGGATATTCTTAAAGAATATCACACACAACTGATTGAAGCAAGTGCGGAGCTTGCTGATGGAGGAGACCAAGAAGGACATCGAGAGCATGACGATAAAGCCTTGGTCATCGAAGATTATCTGCAAGAAGCTCATTCGGTAGAATGGGACGGACTAAAGTTTATCACACAAGAAAAAGCATAAAATGACTGAAACAATACCATATCTAGTAATGGAACCAAAACTATATGAACTGAAGATTGCATCTTCTGTTTACGAACCGCAGTACAATGTAGATTGGTGCGACAAGGTAGATGCATGGATCACGACATTCGTAGATCATTACAATAAAGACGATACGTTAGATTATATGTTTAACTCAAAAGATAAACTAGAAGAAATTCTTCTTAAATTAATGGAGGAGCTAGCGTAATGGAGCCAAAGATTTCTATAAGAGAAGCGTTCATATTAGCTTCCACTCACTTCTTGACGAATGCGTTGCCTTATAATTGGGAGAGCATGGATGAGGAATTATTGATTGATTTCTGCGAGAAGCATAAAACCCCTCACTTTGAATGCTTTGATAGAGATGATGAGGAAAGTGCTTTGCAATGTATTCATTTGCTTGCCGAGGATTTGTTAAGAGCGAGTGCAGGTGCGACCTCCGAAGATTGGTACGAATTACAATACGTATAAATCACAAAAAGGCTTGACTAATCCCATTTATTAGTGCATAATAATATCATGGATTCAAATTACAAAAAGGAAGATCATCTGGAACATTTATATGATGAGTTTATCTCAAAGAGCGACCACTTCAAAAGCGTGATTAATGAACACGAAGATGAGTTTCAACCTCTTGAGTTTTATACTGATACATTAGAATACTTCTCTGAAAATAAGAATATAGATAGATGCTTATACGAATTAAAACAAGCACACATATTTTTTGATAAAACTATAACAAAATGCTTAACCCAGTAAAATAAGGAAAGATATAATATGAGAATAATTAAAAAGTTACTTTACAAAGTATTTCCGTTCTTAAAGCCTGTATATAATCTAGTCTACAGAAGGAGGGATGGAGAGGTCAAAATGTATAAGGTGAGTAAGCCAAAACTACGCAATCAATTTGACAACATGAAAGAAGGTCAAACAAATGTAGGCGTAAGAGCTTGGTGTTACAATAAGAAAGGTATTCGTTCCTTCAGGTACGATGGGATTGTATCTTTAACCAAATAATATTTTTTGTGTGTTCATGATAATAATTCTTAATTTCTCATAGTTTATTAAGGGTTTGCCCCTGCCGAGGTTATCCTTCCTCGGTGGGGGTTTTTATTTCTTGGATTAGGATAAATTGGCACAAAACGGGCGGCCCGTTTTAAGTTTAAGTCAAGCGGTAAATTTATTTATTTTTTATCGATTTTGCTATTGACACCACCTTTTATTCTGTCATGATTATATGCATGAAAACTGAAAAAACCATGCCGAACCTATTGTCCTCTCCTTCGAAAATGCCTTGCAATAGCTTTAACATTCCAGCTTGGAAGTATTGCCCAGGAGCTAAGGTCTTTATGAATATAGCCAAGAAAGCCAAGCAAGCTTTGGACAATGTCATTTGCTCTTCATGCTACGCCCTGAAAGGTTTTTATCAAATGCCAAACGTTGCTCAGTCTTTACAAAACAGAGCGAACCTTATTACTGACTCCATTAAAAAAGACAATGGGGATTCTTTTGTAAAAGAAATGGTTCGTCAAATTCGTGCAAAGTATTACAACAAGAAAGGCGAAAAGAAAACTTTAAAGAATTGCGACACAGATTTATTTCGCGTCCATGATTCAGGCGACCTTTTTTCGGCCAAGTATATTAATTGCTGGATTCGGATTTGTGAAGCTTTGCCAGATATTCGTTTTTGGTTTCCTACTCGTGAGTATATCCGAGTCGATCAAATGGCTCATTTGCAACAATTAGCTTTATTGCAAAATGTTTGCCTTAAACCTTCCGCATTAAAATTGGATGAAAAAGCTCCGCAGATTAAATTTTTGGATGCTGGAACGTCCGTCTATACTTCCGAGGAAAAAGCTTTGGAAGATGGTCACTACATTTGTCCTGCAACTATTCACGCCCACCGATTAGGCAAAGCTGAATGGAAAAAGGTTGACAAAAAAGAGAGAGCAAAACTTTCTTCCTGTGCTGGCAATCGTTGCAAGCTGTGCTTTATTAAAGGGTGTAAAAAAGGAATTGCTTACATGGCTCATTAAATAGTCAAAAAAATAATAATGAATAAAAGAATAGAAAAATATGATAATAGTATTAGTGTTAATGTCCGTTTATATAGCAAACTTTGTATTCGACATTAATGCTTAAAAGTTAATATAATTATATAAAACCCGCCTTGCGTTTTAACACGGGGCGGGCCGCCCGTTTTAAGTTATTATTTTATTTTTAATTCCTTTCTTTTTTTCTTGCTGTTTTTAAAAAAATCTATTTAATTAAGGTTATGAAAAGTAGAAAACCAAACGATCCACGTTACGCTCTCGACACGAACCGCAAAGTATTCATTTATAAAAACCTGCACAAAGATTGTTGGTCTATTAAGCAGGATGGATTAGTGAAGGCCCATTCAGATAAAGACCCAATTAATTTATATAGCGCAAGTATGTATGTCAACAGCAAGGGCAGGCAGAGAGTGTTGAGGGAAAAGAGGAAAAATGTTCATGCAGGAATCAAAGGATATCTTTCCCATCCTGATCCATCCTTTGAATCTTGGGATGATATAGGATGGTGGGAAATGTCTCCCATTACCTATAACCCCTACAAGTATAAATCTTTTGTAGATAAACGAACGGAAAAACCAAGATGGTTTGCCTCATTCGCAAAACTGTACCCAAACGAAGTAAGAGTAATATAATCGACAAGTTCCAAAAATGAACATACCACAAAACGAATAAAATGAACATACCAAACTACGACTACTTGCAACTTCATCAGGACGAATACGGATTTACTGTTAAGGGCTATCTCAGCGATGGATACCCAAAGCATTCCGTTTGTGCGGGGATGACAAAGATTGATTACCTTGACACCTTTAACACCGAAGAGGATGCTGTTTCTGCTTTCCCTTCTTTGAAAGGAGAGGATGGAGAGATTTCTTATGGACACAAACTCTTTGATGATGAACTCAAAGATGTTTCTCACATCCCAGATACCCCTGACCTATATATGTAAAATGATAGTTATATTAATATGTTTAGGATTCATGCTTAGCTCCCTTGCTCTTTGTTTCTTGTGGTGGTCAGCCATTGACTAAAAACCCTATTGTCTCCCGTTTTAACTTAAAACGGGCAGCGCCCCCCATGCCAACTTAATTTAAGAAAAAAAACTTTTCATTTGACAAAGTTGCATTTTATTGGGATAATAGTCGAGTAAATTAAAGCTAACAATAACAACACAAACAAATGAAACAATATATTATTCTTAAAAACGGAACTCGCCTGTCTTCTTTTGCTCCAACTGCCGTACTTGATTTGGTGGTATTAGCTATTCGCGAGCTTGAGTCTGGGATGGATCGTCTCACTGAGCATTCTCCATATACAATTGGTAGTATTGAAGCTACATTTAAACTTGCGACTGCGAATTAAGTTTTGCCAATAAAGCCGAAGTGGTGGAATGGTAGACACTACGGACTTAAAATCCGTTGCCTTAAAAGGCGTGTGGGTTCGACTCCCACCTTCGGCACCATTAGGGCCATTAGCTCAATTGGTTAGAGCAGCGAACTCATAATTCGTTGGTTGTAGGTTCAAGTCCTACATGGCCCACCAATTAGCATAAAGCGCGCTGCCCGTTTTAAGTTTAATCTAACCAAAAAAACTTTATTTTTCCCTCGACTTTGTTTAAAAAATCTATTTAATTAAGTACATGAAAAGTAAAGAAAGAATGAATGAATGGAAAAAGCTTCCGCCGAACACTATCGCTTGGGAAACCTTTAAGCGTTTGGTTGGACAGCTTGGAATGGAAAAAGGAATTAAAAAAGCTCAAGAGATTATCGCAAAAAAGTAAGAGAAAAGCATTGGCCTAAACAAAAAAATCTACATTATTAAAATTATGAAAACATTCGATGACCTAGTATTTAAAGATCATCCATATACGGCTGGAGGATTAATGTGCCAGCTTAACTTGGGTGAAAAGCCAAACGATTATGTCATTTCTGTTATAACTATGAAGGGAGAGAGACCTTTGGTTGGTGGATGCTATGGCTCCCAATTAGAGGGAACCTACGAGGTTGCTGTTATTGGTAGAGGTGGACAAATCCGTTTGCAAGAATATGATACTGTTCTAGCTGGTCAAACAGCCGAAGAGATTACTGCTATAATGAAAACCATTCAAGAAGGTAATGGAGCAAGTTTGAATAAGCCTGAGCCAGATTGGGCTGAATAACTTTTTGATAAAAAAATCGGAAAAATCAACTTTCAACCCCTTTATATAAGTATATGAAAAAAGATAACATTGAAGGAACCATTGACCTAACTGCCGAAAATCCAGTATGGATTCGTTTAAACTTATGGCAGAAGCTAGAAGTCCCATTGGAAGTTGTACTGCGTGACGCTAAGAGGAAAGTAGACAATAAGCATTACTTGAAGAGTAAGAAATTTAAGGAGAGAAAAGAAGCTCGCGAGAATGGTGGCTACAACAAAGAAGAAATTTGGCCGTCAGTAAATTAATCAGTTGACTTCATTATATTTTTTGTCAGACTATTAAAAGATTCAATTAACCTATTAAATTAAAAAATCATGCAAGACGAAACATCAGTTATCACTTCTCCAACAGCAATCGAAAACTTTCGGGTTCGCACGTTAAGGAGTGCCCTCAAGTTAGAAATTTTAGGGATGACTCGCAGAGGCCCATCGGTTTACTCAATCGTTAAGAAGGAGTTTGGGTTTAAGGGGAGCAAACAAAAAGTCCTTGACCAACTTGTTGCGTATATAAAAGAAAATAACATTTAATATTATTATTTTAAGCGTCCAGTACCACGCCTTCATAGCCTTGATTAAAGAGGACAGAAGCGGTAAGACACTTTAGGATTTATTGGGAGTGGCGTCCCAACGCTTATTTAACTTTAATTAAACCGATTGAATTTTAACGCAAAATCGGCAGCCCGTTTTATGCCAAAAAAACTTTTAGTTTTTTGTGGAAAACCCTTGACTCCAAACCTCTATAGTCTATTATTGCAGATAGTTAATTGAAAGACTTTTATTGTGGCCCTGTAGTTTATATCAGGTTTAAAACGCTCTCGTCCCAATCCTAGGTAAAAGGGAAGCGAACTGATCATTTGTAAGAGGGAACAGGGGGTTCGAATCCCCTCAGGGCCTGCTTTTTCTGTAGATCGAAAGATTGAACAACGAGGCGTCAGCACACGCCTACAACCCGAAGGGGAGAGAGAAAAAGGTACAACACACAATTTCTTTGTTAGGTCAGACTTGGTAACCCCAAGAGAGAAGGATCGCAACCTTCATAAAGCTGAGTGCAGTCATGTGGCACAGCCTAGCATTAATTTCACACAAAAAATTAGCAGAATTAAAACCATGAAACATTACGAAACAAAAGAATGGAAGCGAGAATACATGAGGGCTTACCGCGAAGCCAACAAAGAAAAACTAACTGAGCGTGAGAGGTCTTACGCCAAAGCTTACCAAGAAGCCAACAAGGATAAAGTGAAAGTTTACCGCGAAGCCAACAAAGATAAAATCGCTAAGCGGAGCAAAGCTTACCAAGAAGCCAACAAAGAGAAGATCAAAGAGTACCAAAAAGCTTACCGCGAAGCCAAAAAACGCTTGACATCATCTAAAAAATCAGCAGAATTAAAACCATGAATCATCACAAAATCAGAGTAGACCAAATCATTCAAGCGTGTAA
>Ga0233439_10002669_pt1 | contig 19709 bp, 18 predicted proteins | sample SI_123_September_6_FD_182713 | JGI IMG/M metagenome (GOLD analysis project Ga0233439, IMG submission 182713) | Seawater microbial communities from Saanich Inlet, British Columbia, Canada - SI_123_September2016_100_MG | ecosystem: Environmental > Aquatic > Marine > Inlet | place: Canada: British... | reverse complement strand
AAAGGAGATCCTTTCGAATACCGCGAATTTGATAAGGAAGGTAGTCTGACTACAAAAGATTACTCCCAACAATCCATTGAAAACTTCAAACGTCTCGAGTTGGACTGCCTGTTTGTGGTGGGGGGGGATGGAACCCTGCAAATAGGGTACAGATTTTTTCAAAAAGGTTTACCGATGATTGGTATTCCCAAGACTATCGATAATGATCTGGTTGGAACAGACTATACCTTCGGTTATCAAACCGCTGTGCAGGTGGCCTGTGATGCCTTGGACCGATTGCAAACTACCGGAGAGAGCCACCATCGAATCATGATTCTGGAGGTTATGGGCCGGGAGGCCGGATGGATTGGACTGGAAGCCGGAATTTCCGGGGGGGCCCATGTCATTCTTATTCCGGAAATCCCCTATGATCTGGAAAAAGTCCTGGAAAAAATTCACCTGAGGAAAGAAGGTGGAAGTCCTTTCAGCCTGATTGTGGTGGCAGAAGGTGCCAAAGAGGTTGGTAAAGAAGCCATTACCAGTGAGGCGGCTTCCACACGTTTGCAAGGAGTTGCCCAATTAGGCGGGGTCGGTAATTATATTGCGAATCAATTGAGCGACCGAATCAACCTCGAAGTACGTTGCACAGTTTTGGGACACACCCAACGGGGGGGCACCCCTCTGGCTTTCGACCGTGTTCTTGGCACCCGGCTGGGAACCCGGGCCGTGGAGGCCGCCGCAGAAGGGGAATTTGGTATCATGGTGGCCTTAAAGGCCCAGGAAATTGTTCTGGTTCCTTTGGAGTCTCTGGCGGGAATCGTCCGCCAGGTTCCCGTAAACTCCCAATTGGTCGGTACCGCTGAGTCTATAGGCATTTGCCTGGGACGTTAAGGGGGAAATGCCGGAAACACTGTTATTTACGCCTTATTTTATTGGGTTCTGTATTGTCACATCCCCTTGAATATGTTAGTCTGAGCGACAATTTAGTTTCCCTTTCGGGAATTCCCTGAAAATTCATCACGCACGTTTCCGGATCAAGCCAAGGGTGGCCTACGGGTTCTTGGCGCGAGACGATGGAGGCGAAGGCACAACCCATTAACTATTAAGGAGTTTAAATGTCTGAAATTACTATGAAACAACTACTGGAGGCCGGTGTTCATTTTGGCCACCAGACCAATCGCTGGAACCCCAAAATGAAACCCTATATTTATGGGGCTCGAAGCGGAATATATATCATTGACCTGCAGAAAACTTTGGCTCGTTTTCAGGAAGCTGAAAAATATGTTCGAGAGATCGCTCGGGCGGGCAAGAAGATTCTTTTTGTAGCGACTAAAAAACAGGCGCAAGAGTTGATCGCCGAAGAAGCTACTCGTTGTGGAATGTACTACATCAACCAAAGATGGCTAGGTGGAACGTTAACAAATTTCGCCACCATTCGTAAGAGTATTGCCCGGTTACATGAACTGGAAAAAATGGATGAAGAAAATCAGTTTGATGTATTACATAAAAAAGAAGCTTTAAGGATGAGAAGAGAAATCGACAAGCTGAATAAGTTTTTCAAGGGCATCAAAAATATGAAAGATTTGCCGGATGCCATTTTTATCGTTGATACCCGCAAAGAAAAAATTGCGCAGGCTGAGGGTAAAAAACTGGGGATAAAAATTATTGCCATGGTCGATACTAACTCCAATCCTGATGATGTGGATTTTCCCATTCCGGCAAATGATGATGCGATGCGTTCTATCAAGCTATTTGCCAGCAGGCTCGCAAATGTCTGTCTGGAAGGGCAAGAAATGAGTAAAGCCAGCAAAGAAAAGGAAAGCCAGGAAAAAGCAGGCAAAGAAAAAGAGGTCCCGCAACCCACTGCTGAAGTTACACCGGAACCAGTTCCGGTTGCCAGCGACAACGGGAAAAGCTAGCACCTCGACCCCTGAACACCCCACCGGGTACCTAATGGGTTAAAACAGGCCATCCCTCCAGGCGGCAAGCGAAGTAATCCTAAACAGAATGCCGAGCCGGGATTAAGAAAAGCCGATGGCAAAGAACTAAATTTAATTAACAATTTTTTGATTAGGGAAATGGAATGGAAATAACTGCTGTGATGGTTAAGGAGTTACGCTCCCAGTCGGGAGCTGGAATCATGGAATGCAAATCAGCCTTGAAAGAGACCAATGGGGATGTGGAAGAGGCAGTCACCTTTCTCAGAAAAAGGGGATTGGCCAAGGCAGATAAAAAGGCCGGCCGCGATACTGCCGAGGGAAAAGTTGGATGTTACATACATCAGGGTAGCAAGATTGGTGTGATGTTGGAGCTATATTGTGAGACAGACTTTGTGGCTAACACCCCTGATTTTCAGGAACTGGTCAGGGATATTGCCATGCATATTGCCGCCGCCAAGCCGCGTTTTGCCACCCGTGAAGAAGTGACCGAAGAGGTCTTGGGAAAAGAACGGGAAATATTTGCCCATCAAGCCAAGGAATCTGGAAAACCTGAAAACATTATCGAGAAGATAGTGACGGGAAAAATGGAAAAGTTCTATGAAGAAAATTGCGTGCTTGAGCAAGCTTTCGTCAAGGACACAGATATTACCATTGGTGATTTGATCAAACAGAAAATTGCTTTGCTGGGTGAGAACATCAATATTGGCAAATTTGCAAGATACGAAATTTAATGAGCGATCCGATTTATAAAAGAGTGTTGTTGAAACTTGGCGGGGAAAGTTTGGCCGCTGGAGAAGGAGCATTTGGTTTGGATCAGGGTGCTCTCACAAATATTTCAGAGGAAGTTCTTGAGGCCAGGAATTTAGGGGTAGAAATTGCCATTGTCATAGGAGGTGGTAATATTTTAAGAGGTGCCTCCCTAAGTTCCATAGGAATTGAACGAACCACTGGCGACTATATGGGAATGCTGGCCACAGTAATAAATAGTCTTGCGTTACAGCATTCATTGGAAAGCATTGGAATTCCCACGCGGGTGCAATCTGCAATCGAGATTCAAGCAGTATCAGAAGCTTATGTACGCCGCCGGGCGATTCGGCATCTTGAAAAAGGACGTGTTGTTATTTTCGCGGGTGGAACCGGTAACCCTTATTTCACCACCGATACTGCGGCATCTCTAAGGGCCATGGAAATTGGAGCGCAAGTGATTTTCAAAGCCACCAAGGTTGATGGAGTTTACACTGCTGACCCCAAGACCAATGAGTCAGCAACGAAATTCCAGGAACTGACTTATTTAGATGTGCTGAATAAAGGATTAAAGGTTATGGATTCGACCTCGATATCTCTTTGTATGGACAACAAACTTCCTTTGGTCATTTTTAATTTTCGCGATAAACATAGTATTAAAAGAGTTCTGCAGGGTGAAAAACTCGGCACCAAAGTGGGAGTCTGATAATGATTGCTGAATTGATTAGTGAAGTAGAAAAAAAAATGGGGGTTTCTATCGACCACCTGCACCATGAATTGAGCAAGTTGAGGACGGGTCAAGCTTCCGTAGCCCTTTTGGATGATCTCAAGGTCGAATATTATGGAAACCCAACAGCTTTAAAGCAAGTGGCGACTTTAGGTACTCTCGATAACCAAACCCTGACCATTACACCTTGGGAAGCTTCAATTTTGAAGGATATCGAGAAAGCCATTCAAGCCTCAGATTTAGGCCTGACTCCTAACAACGATGGAAAGTCGATTCGGCTCACCATCCCACCATTGACCAATGAACGGCGACAACAATTGGTCAAGCTGGTGAAGAAATACGCTGAAGAATGCAAGGTTGCAATTCGAAATGTGCGCAAGCATGTTAACGATAAGCTGAAAAAGGCAGAAAAAAACCATGAAATTTCTGAGGACGAAAGTCATAAAGGCGTTGACGATATCCAGAAAATTACCGACAAATTTGTCGCCGAAGTTGATAAAATTTCCCACGCTAAAGAAAAAGATGTGATGGATGTTTAGAGCAAATTTTTGTAATATCTTTGTGGTATGTATTTAGCAAGTTTTTCTTAAGAGCCTCTTTTCTTCTCACCGGCGGGTTTGGCCGAATAATTAGGAGCCGCCTCCTTGATCAATGCAGAGTTACAGGAAAAAATAGACCCCAATCGTTTGCCTCGGCATGTCGCCATTATTATGGATGGCAATGGACGTTGGGCAAAAAATCATTCCCTCCCTCGGGTTGAAGGCCATTGGGCAGGCGTCAAAGTGGTGGATCGAATTGTCACTCTGAGCCGAAAAATCAACCTGGAAGCTTTGACCCTGTACTCGTTTTCAGATGAGAACTGGAACCGTCCTTCTACAGAAATCAACACGCTCATGAAAATCCTGAGTTTTTATTTGAAGAAAGAACTGAAGCGAATGAAAGAAGAAAATATTCGCTTCAATACCATTGGGCATACTGAGGACTTGCCAGGAGAGATTCAAAAACTGATCCGATCTTCCATAGAAGACACCTCCGATAATACGGGGATGATTCTTACTCTTGCATTGAGTTATGGAGGAAGACAAGAAATCATAGATGCAGTAAAAGCAATTGCCCAGCAGGTGCGTTCCGGACAGCTTAGCCCGGAAGAAATTGACTCATGCCTGTTTGAATCTTTTCTTTCCACACAATCTCTTCCTGACCCAGACTTGATAATCAGGACAAGCGGAGAAAAAAGGATCAGCAATTTCCTTTTATACCAGAGTGCTTATACCGAGTTATTTTATAGCAAAGTGTTGTGGCCGGACTTTTCAGACGAAGATTTTCTGAACGCAATCATCGACTTTCAGGGCAGAGAACGGCGCTTCGGAATGACACAAGAGCAAATTGTAAAAGCCTGACCACAAACATTGATCACCCCTACTTTGAAAACCATACCTTTGATTCCCCATATTCCTACCCGGGTCCATCAAAATCTAACAGGAGTCGAGTCTTGAAACGTGTCATCAGTGGAGCCATTGCAATTCCTCTGGTGTTAGGTGTGGTGTTATATGGTTCCCCTCTCTTGTTCTTTTGTTTTGTTGCAGTCATTGTGTTGGTTGCCAGCCATGAATACTTTTCCATGATTTCTAATATGGGCGTGGAGGGGTTTCCTGTTGCGGGTGGGTTGTTGAGTTTCCTGCTTCTATTGGGATTCTTTCTCGGTACAAAGTGGCTCCTGATTTTTGTCATCGTATTTCCTGTGGTTTTGTTTACAGCCTGGTACTTCCGAGAAAAGAATGTGAAAGTAGCTTTGGATCCAATTGCCTATACGATCCTGGGAATTTTTTACATCGCTGGACTAGGCGGGTACTTCCTTCTGATCCATAACCTGGAAGGTGGAAGCCAAATGATCGTATTCATCCTGCTTCTAATCTGGTCCGGAGATGCGGCGGCCTATTATGGTGGACGGAGCCTTGGTAAGCATAAGATCCTCCCTATAGTCAGCCCTAATAAGACGGTGGAGGGTGCTATCTCCAATATACTGGGTACTTTATTAGCGGCAGGGGTCGCCAATTTTTGGTTTTTTGACAGTTTTTCGTTAACGCATTGTTTGATTGTGGCATTTATATGCGGTATCATCGGTCAGTTTGGGGATTTTTCGGAATCTCTGATCAAAAGAAATTGTCAGGTGAAAGATTCTGGCTCATTAATTCCGGGCCACGGCGGTTTTTTAGATCGAATTGACAGTTTGTTATTTGCCGGTCCGGTTTTCTATTGTTATTACCAATTGTTTCTGGGGACCTAATTAAGAGAGCCTCGGTAAATTAGCTATTACCCGGATTTATGTGGCATTGCTTCCTGGTCTTAAAGGGGAAAAGCAAATGATGAGATATCACATTTGCATTTTAGCGATTCGCATCCTCTCTTAAATCCTCATTTACTTGTCAGGGCACTTCATGAAAAAAATTTCCCTTCTGGGTTCCACAGGTTCAATCGGTGTCAACACTCTGGATGTTGTGGAACGTAATCCTGATAAGTTTCAGGTTTGTGCCTTATCTGCGGGAAGCAACGTAGAGCTGTTTGCTCAGCAAATTCGAAAATTTAAGCCTGCATTAGTAGCCCTGTTTGATTCCACTAAATTGGATGCATTGAAAGAACGGGTTGGCGATTTGGATGTGGAAATCCTTTCCGGTCCTGAAGGTGGAGTTTCTGTTGCGACAATGCCGGAAGCCGACCTGGTTGTTTCTGGTGTGGTGGGGAGTGCCGGGTTGCTCCCAGCCCTGGGTGCCCTGAGAGCCGGCAAAAACCTGGCTCTGGCAAATAAAGAAACACTCGTCATAGCGGGTGAGTTGGTTCTAAAAGAAGCAGAACGTAACAATGCCCAAATCATTCCTATTGACAGCGAACACAGCGCAATTTTCCAGGCATTGAACGGAGAAAAACCCGAGCGCATCAAAAAAATAATTTTGACCGCGTCTGGCGGACCTTTCAGAACCTTCACGCTCAAGCAGATGGAGAATGTGACCGTCAAAGACGCGCTCAATCACCCCAACTGGGATATGGGAGCTAAAATTACCATCGACTCTTCCACCATGATGAATAAAGGCCTTGAATATATAGAAGCCAAATGGTTATTCGGTGTAGACACTCGGGTCGAAGTCATCGTTCATGCGCAGAGTATCATTCATTCCATGATCGAGTTTGTCGATACCTCCATCATCGCGCAGTTGGGGATTCCTGATATGCGGGTACCTATCGCTTACGCGCTGACTTATCCGGACCGGTTTGAAAGTGAACTGCCTTCTTTGGATCTGGCCACAATGGGTAACTTGACCTTTGAGGCACCTGATGTTGAAAGATTTCCCTGCCTGCAACTGGCTATGGATGCCATGGATATGGGGCAGACCTTGCCAACGGTACTCAACGCCGCCAATGAAGTTGCGGTGCAGGCGTTTCTCGATGAACTGATCCCCTATAAAGATATCGCAGAAATCATTCGCATGGTTATGCACAACCATCGTCCGGTTCCTCTACAGGAAATACAAGATGTTCTGGATGCCGACCTTTGGGCTCGTGAAGAAACCACAAAACTTATTACTGTCACCCACTAACCGGGCCTCGCCCGGTGGGAATATGGCAATGGCTCATCTAGCCGAGAGAAAAGTTTGCTCGCCTGTAAAAGTTATTGCTCATTGAGTCCAGCGGTACGCTGGTTAATAAATGAATTTACCTGATATTCGTATTGGCAATGGTTATGATGTGCATCGGCTGGTTGAGGGGAGAAAACTCATCCTCGGCGGGGTCGATATTCCGCATTCGATGGGATTGGACGGGCACTCCGATGCCGATGCTTTGGCGCATGCTCTGTGCGATGCCTTGTTAGGTGCGTTGGGGGCCGGAGATATTGGGGCCCACTTTCCAGATACTGATATGAAGTGGAAAGGCGTCTCGAGCCTGCTATTACTCAAAGAAGTCATGCGCATGTGCCGGGAAAAAGATTTTGTTCTTGCTAATGCCGACTCGGTGATCGTTGCCCAAAAACCCAAGCTGGCTCCTTTTCTTCCAGAAATGAAAAAGAATATTGCCTCGGCACTTGAGGTCGAAACAGATCGAATAAATATTAAAGCCACCACAACAGAAAAGCTCGGTTTTGCCGGGCGGGAAGAAGGCATCTCCGCTTATGCGGTCGCCTTGCTGATAAAAAATGACGGATCTTAACGAACGCATTGTAATCACAGGAATCGGGTTGACGGCTCCCAACGGCAATAGCCTGCAAGAGTTTCGTCAAAACCTGTTAAACGGAGTTTCAGGAGTACAAAACTTTGAGACCCGCTATATGGGGACGGTGCATGCCGGAGTCTGTGATTTTGATGAACTGAAATACCAAAAGAAAAAAGAACGCCGTCGTGGTACCCGGGTTGGGTCTGTCGCAATTTATTGTTCGCAAGAAGCCATCGCCGATGCCGGAATTGATCTGGAGGCGATTGACCGCTCCAGAGTAGGAGTCTATCTGGGAGTGACCGAGCATGGCAATGTCGAAACTGAGAATGAGGTCTACAACATCAGCCAATATGGCTACGATACCAAGTTCTGGTCGCATCATCATAATCCGCGTACGGTTTCCAACAATCCGGCAGGTGAAGTGACTTTGAACATGAAAATCACAGGCCCGCATTACACCATTGGCGCGGCCTGCGCGGCAGGGAATATGGGGGTTATCCAAGGCTTGCAGATGTTAAGACTGGGTGAGGTCGATCTTGCTTTGGCGGGCGGGGTGTCTGAGAGTATCCATACCTTCGGTATTTTTGCCAGTTTCAAAAGTGAAGGGGCTTTGGCAGAGCATGAAGACCCGATGAAAGCCAGTCGCCCGTTTGATAAAAACCGCAACGGCATCGTTTGCTCAGAGGGAGGAGCTGTCTACACTTTGGAACGGATTTCGGATGCGCAAAAACGGGGCGCAAAAATTTATGGCGAGATTGTTGGCTATGCCATGAATTCCGATGCAGTGGATTTCATCCTGCCCGATCCCGGCAGGCAGGCTCAGTGCATACGACTGGCTCTGGACCGAGCAGGACTCAAGCCCGGCGATATCGATATTCTGAACGCCCATGCCACCGCAACGCAAATGGGAGACATTCAGGAAACCAAAGCTATCCGTGAAGTTTTTGGTAACGACAGCAAAACACGGATCAATAATACAAAAAGTTTTATCGGCCATACCATGGGCGCGGCAGGCACTCTGGAACTTTCCGGCAACCTGCCAGCATTCGATGACCTCATGGTTCATCCCACCATCAACCTGGACGACCTCGACCCGGAATGCGCCCTGAATAATCTGGTCGCCAATAAACCGGAAAAACTCGCCTCCGTCGATTACATCATGAACAACTCCTTCGGCATGTTTGGCATCAACTCTGTCTTAATAGTAAAACGCTACTAACCGCAGATAAACACAGATGCACAGAGATAAAAAATTTCCCCCTGACAAGGGGGGCTAGGGGGGTTAGTTTGTCATCCTGAGGCTCTCGAAGGATGCACCATCCATGTATTCTCACCCGTCTACCCTTGAGATTCTCAGAATGACGGGGAATGGAATATTTTGTTCGGACTAGAGAAATTTTTCTGCTACGTTACAGAAACTCTTACCCCCGTTTATCAGGAGACCCAGATGGGTGGAACGGGTACTGTGAGAAAAGAGCCGGGCAATAAAATTTCCTCAGGAGTAGAGTTACTCCATCAGGAAGAGAAAATACTATGAAACTTCATTCAATAATTTTGATTGTTTTTATTACCGTTGGTGTTTCTGGAGAAGTTTTTTCTGAACCGTTCATAGAGGGTAGCAATAAGGCCCGATTTGGGGAAGAAAATATTAAAAGAGAATTTAAAAGCTATGAACACATTATTGAAGAGCAAATCTATAAACTTAGCGAGTTTATTAAGGAATCTTTAGACTCGGGAGGCGAAGAAGACCCAGAGATCATTGAGCGAATCAACTTCTTGAATCGAGAGTTGGCAGGGGTGAAAGCCAAGCTGGCAGATACGGATAAAGCCCTGGCGAACAGGGAAAAAGTTTTAAAACAAGCTGAATATGCGCTTGAGAGCGAAAGACTAAAGAATTCCATTTCGCAAGATCAACGGAATTTAGCAAGGTTTGACCTTGAAGGGGGAGATGATTCTCGGGTTGAAGGGCTACTCTCTCAATTCCTGGAAAAAAGAAAAATCCGGGATGATCCTTGGGCAGAGGTAGCCTTTGCTTTGGGTAAACTGGCTCAGGATCGCGTTGATTATCATACGGCTCAAAAATATTTCACCATGGCGGCAGAGCTTGCTCCCAGTAATGGCCTATATCTGAATCAAGCGGGTTTTCTGGCTCATTTTTTAGGCGACTACTCTACAGCCATTATTTATTTTGAGAAGGCATTAGATGCTTATTTAATAAAATTTGGTCCCCAGCATACTTATGTGGCAACAAGCTTGGGTAATCTCGGCGAGGCATGGAGAAAGAAAGGTGACGATGACAAAGCCATTGATTATTTGGAAAAGGCATCATCATTCATGAAAATACTCGGCCCTGATCATCCCGATGTGATTAACAACTGGAATAACCTGGGTTTGGCTTGGGATCATAAAGGCAACTACGAAAAAGCCATTGATTGTTTCGAGCAAGCTTTGGCATCCAATTTAAAAAACTTTGGACTTAACCACCCCAATGTGGCTACCAATTGGAACAACCTGGGCTTGGCCTGGGGGCACCGGGGTGAACACGATTTGGCTATTTTCTATTACGAGAAGGCGATAGAGTCCAATATAAATACATTTGGGCCTGAATCCTCCAATGTGGCTACCAATTTGAATAACCTGGCTGGAGTATTGGAAAACAAGGGGGAGTATGACAAAGCTATCGGCTATTTTAATAGGGTATTGGAGGTTTATGAGAAGGCAGGCTATTTGCGCAAAGTTCAGCTTATAAAAAACCGTATCGCCAAATTAAAAAAATTGGCGGGCGACCCGTAGCCCGGAGCATGACCCGTCACCCTGAGCCTGTCGAAGGGTAGGCAGGCAAAAGGTGATCCTTCGAGTACCCCACCGGGACATGAAATTTTTGGAAGAGGATGTCACAAGCCTCAGGGTGACATTAAATTACTCCATTCTAGTCCCTAAATAGGGGAAATTATTGTTGAAATCGGCTCTATCTTCCATTAAAATCAAGGTTAACGGAGAATTGGGAGAGTACAGTAATGACGATTGAGGAAGTAAGGCAGATTATTCTTAATATCCTGGCCGATATTGCACCGGATGAGGATATCAGTTCCATTGACGACAACACTAAATTGAGGGACCAGATTGATCTGGATTCCATGGATTTTCTTGATATCGTTATGGAGCTAAGGAAACGTTTCAATATTGAAGTGCCCGAAAAAGATTATGAGCATCTGGCAACCATGGCTGGTTGTGTATCTTATCTCACCCCCTTATTAAAAGACCGGCCTTTGGCCAGCTAGTTTTTACCCCCCCCCTTTATTGATTCCCAATCTTTTACAAATCCGATTAAATTCAATTAAGCCGAGTCCAATTTTGCTCGCTGGAAAAAGTTGTGGCTCATTGGCCCTACGCCCAGTAGTATAATCAGGCTATGCGTTACGACACGATCGTTATAGGTGCGGGTTTATCGGGACTGGCCGCAGGCATCCGTCTGGCCATGTTTGATAAAAAGGTCTGTATTGTTGAGAAGCACGTTGAGCTTGGTGGACTGAACTCTTTTTATGTAAGAAAAAACCGTACGTTCGATGTCGGTCTCCACGCAATGACCAATTTCACCGCTAAAGGTGTCCGCTCCTCCCCGTTGGGCAAGCTTCTAAAGCAATTGCGTTTCAGCCATGACGACTTCCGCCTCTGCCAGCAGGAGATGTCGGAGATACGCTTTCCCGAGAAGGCTCTTCGATTTACCAATGATTTTGAGTTTTTGCGGCAAGAGGTAGCGGAACAGTTCCCCAATCAAATCGACGGATTCAACAAGCTGGTGGAAAAGATTCTTTCTTTTGACGAGTTGAACCTTGACGATAGCGTTCCTCTTTTATCCCGACCTGTTTTGGAATCCTTCATCAACGACCCGGTATTGATTGACATGCTGTTTTGTCCACTGATGTATTATGGCAATGCGCGTGAAGGGGATATGGATTTTTACCAGTTTGTCATCATGTTCAAGAGCATTTTTGTAGAAGGATTTTCCAAGCCACAAGGGGGCATGCACTATATCCTCAATCTCATGGCAGAAAAATTCAAGGATCTGGGGGGTGAGTTGAAGATGGGGAACGGAATAAATACGATCAACGCTAAACAGGGAACCGTTTATTCTGTGACTCTTGAAAATGAGGATGAATTAGAAACCGAAACAGTACTTTCTTCCATGGGTTATGTAGAAACACTGAACCGGTGTAATCCGGAAGTTGCAGAAGTGGGTGTGTGCGAAACGGGTCAGGTGTCGTTTATGGAATCCCTGTTCGTGGTGGACCGAGAACCAAGGGACTTGGGTTACGATAAGAGTATTGTGTTTTTTTCCACTCAACCCCGATTTGATTACAAGGTTCCAGGCGATTTGATCGATATTTCCAGCGGAGTATTGTGTTGCAGTAATAATTTTAAATACCCGGAACCTCTTGAAGATGGGTTGATTAGGCTGACCAACCTCGCCAGTTTCGGGAAATGGGACCGCCTGCCCAGAAAAGATTATATATCCGCCAAAAAGGAGTGGAGAGCACGGGCTCTAGAGGCATTATTTACATTTTTCCCCGATTTTAGCGAGAATGTGGTATTTTTAGACTCGTTTACGCCTAAGACCATCAAAAAATATACAGGCCATATTAATGGAGCTGTTTATGGGTCACCAAAGAAAATTAAAAATGGAAAAACCCCTGTTAATAACCTGTTTATTTGTGGGACAGATCAGGGTTTTTTAGGTATTATTGGAGCCACGTTAAGTGGCATATCAATGGCTAACCTCCATTTATTAAAATAACAGGCACTTAAGCAATCACTTAAAATCCAATGAATAAATCCCCAAGCAAACCATCAAGAGATTGGTTAAAAGGTGTCTTGTCGGCATACGACACCGTGGTAATTGGAAGCGGTCTGGCTGGTATGACCTCTGCCAACTTGCTGGCGAAAATGGGACATAAGGTTTTGCTGGCCGAGCATCATTACAATATGGGCGGTATGGCTACCTGGTTTAAGCGCAAGGGTGGACACATCATGGATATTTCCCTCCACGGGTTTCCCTGCGGAATGATTAAAACCCTGAGAAAATATTGGACCCAGGACATTTCACAAAGAGTCGTCCAGTTAAAAAATGTGCGATTCGACAATCCTCAGTTTTCCGTCAACACTTCCTTCGACAAAATAGATTTTACGCATATTCTGCGCGAACGTTTTGGCATCATGAAAGAAGTGATTGATGAGTTTTTTGCAACGGCCCGAGGTATGAATTTTTACGATGACCTCGTTATGACCACCCGTGAACTTTTTGAAAAATACTTTCCAGGTCGTACTGACGTCTGGCGTTTTCTCATGGAACCCATCACCTATGCCAATGGTTCCACTCTGGATGATCCGGCGCTGACTTACGGCATTGTTTTTTCCAATTTCATGGACAAAGGAGTTTTTACCTATCAGGGCGGTACGGACCACCTGATCAAGGAAATGAAGCAGGAGCTATTGCGAAATGGTGTGGATATTCGCACTCACTGTATGGTCGAAAAAATTTATGTCGATGATAAAACAGTCCAAGGAGTACGCATCAACGGACAGGACATTCAATGCCGATCCGTTCTTTCCAATTCAAATTTGTTGACAACCATCGAACAGCTGACCGGAGAGGAACATTTTGATCCCGAATTTATCGAGGAGGTCAAAAAAGTCCGGCTCAATAATTCCAGTTGTCAGGTTTATATGGGAATCAAAAAAGGGGAAACGGTACCCCATGTTGGTGACCTGCTGTTTTCGTCTGATGCGGACGAATACTGTACAGACAAAATTTTGAGCAAAGACATCACCAGCCGTACATTCTCTTTCTATTATCCAGAAATTCGCCCAGGAACAAATCGTTACTCCATTGTTTCATCAACCAATGCAAGGTATCAGGACTGGGCCAACCTGAGCGAATCTCAATATCGGCAAGACAAACATGTTTTGGAGCAAAACACTCTTGATGCGCTGGAAAAATATGTTCCGGATATTCGCAAGAAAGTGGACCATGTGGAAGCGTCAACACCCAAAACTTTCAAGCGCTACACCCTGCACCCTTCTGGCACTTCGTTTGGAACCAAGTTTGAAGGACTAAAAGTAAGCCGGGACCTGCCCAAGCAAATTAACGGATTGTTTCATGCGGGTTCGGTGGGAATTATCATGTCGGGCTGGTTAGGAGCGGCAAACTATGGGGTCATTGTCGCTAACGAAACCGACAAATTCCTGCGACAATTGAGCCCAAGCCTGGTGACCGCATCGGCTTGAGCCAATTTGACAGCTTTTTAAACCCTTCCCCTTTCTTCTCACTTAAAATTCATTTAACATAGCGAAATGGAATTTGACTTTAAAGGACAGACCGTCCTGATTACAGGCGGTACGCGTGGCATAGGTCGGGCCATCTCTGAGGCATTCCTTAGAGCTGGCGCGAAAGTCATTGCCGCATACCGGAGTAATGACGATGAGGCTAAAAAGTTTGAGGAAGCTAACTCAGCACACGCTGAATGTCTTGATATCCATAAATTTGATGTCTCATGTTACGAAGAAGTAGAAAAATTTTATAAAGAGGTCGAAACCCAACACGGAAATTTTCAAGTCGTTGTTATCAGTTCAGGAATTCGCGTAGACTCTATCGTGGGTATGATGAAAGCCGAAGACTGGAACAATGTGATAAGCACAAATCTAACCGGAACTTTCAATTTATGTAAGTTAGCGGTGCAATATATGATGAGGCAAAAATACGGCCGCATCATAGCCCTGACCTCTCCCATTGGTAAGATTGGTTTTGCAGGTCAGGCTAATTATGCCGCATCAAAAGCGGGGCAAGTTGCACTTGTAAAATCCCTTTCCAAAGAAGTTGCCAGCAGAAAAATTACGGTCAATTGCGTTTCTCCCGGTTTTATCGATACCGATTTCATTGCTGATTTACCTGATGAACAAAGGGATGCTTATAAGAAACAGGTTCCCCTCAAACGATTTGGAACGGCACAAGATGTAACCTATCCGGTGCTGTTTCTGGCCTCAAAAGAATCTTCTTATATCACCGGTTCGGTGTTAGAGGTAACTGGGGGACTTTAAAATGGATTTTCTTCAATACATTCCCCATCGTCCACCCTTTTTGTTTGTCGACCAGGTGCTTGAGGAAAGTGAAAATACAATAAAAACAGAAAAAAAGGTCGACCCAAAAGAACCTTTCTTTGCAGGCCATTATCCCGGCAATCCAATAATGCCGGGAGTATTGATCTTTGAGTCCATTTTTCAGGCTGGTGCAATCATGATGGGGAAACGTATTGCCAACGAAGGCCGAATTCCAGTTCTCACACGAGTCAATAACATCAAACTCAAGCACGCTGTCCACCCGGGGGACACGATGCAGATTGAGGTAACCCTTAAAGATCTGGTTAGTACCGCCGCTTATATGACAGGAAAGGCCAGCGTCAACGGTAAAACTGCCGTGACTCTTGAGTTTACTGCCATGCTGGTGGAGGAAACAAAATAATCTATATGGATCGGGGAAATAAAAAGACCCCTTACGATCGGAGCGGCGAACAGGAAAATGAGTTTTTTGGGCCTTGAAAATAAAAATATTCTCGTGACCGGAGTGGCAAACAAAAAAAGTATTGCCTGGCATATCGCGAAAACACTGGAAGAAGAAGGCGCAAAAGTCATTTACAGCGTTCGCTCCGAAGACCGCAAAAAGTCGTTGGAAAAGCTACTGGCTGGTAAAACGATTTTCGTTTGCGATGTGGAAAAAGAAGAGGAAGTTGAACGGTTAAAGACAGAGGTTTCTCAACACTGTGAAGTTTTGCATGGCTTTGTTCATTCCATAGCTTTTGCTAATTATTCTCAGGGCTGGAAACCCTTTCATGAAACGCCAAAAAAAGATTTTCTCCAGTCCTTGGATATCAGTTGTTATTCCCTGATCAACCTTGCTAACGCTTTTAAAGAATTGTTGGATCAACGGGCTTCCATTATTACCGTATCGATCTCCACCACAAGGATGGCAGCGGAAAATTATGGTTACATGGCTCCGGCGAAGGCGGCACTCGATTCTACCCTCTGTTTCCTGGCTAAATCGTTCAGCGCATTTTCACAGGTTCGGTTTAACTCCATCAATCCTGGCCTGCTTAAGACATCGGCATCTGCGGGCATACCCGGCTATATCGACTCCTACCTTCATGCCGAAAAGGCGACCTTAAGAAAAAAAGGCCTGACTACTCAGGAAGCGGCGAATGCCGCAGTATTTTTATTGAGTGAACGCGCAAGCGGAATCAATGCCCAAGGCCTGGTTCTTGATGCAGGGATGTCTATCAACTATTTCGATCAAAAATTGATTAAACCCTCTCCGACAGAAGAAGACTAGCCATATTGATCAAGCCGGGAAAAACTGATACGCACTCATTTGAACAATATTGGTTAGAGGCTTAATTTGTTTTTTAATATGGTGGCGCAGGAGTGATGATTATTCTCGCGAAGTGTGCCCAATAATCCCAACAGACTTTCGCGGGTTGTGGTTTCATTGATATCCAGGTGGTAGGTTTTAAATATTTTCTCAATACTTCCAATGTAGTAGGAAGTCATATTGTTATCCCCGCGTTGAATAAACTCATTGGTTTTGGATTGCACCAGGTGAAGCCCTCTGCCTCGGTTGGGCTTTTGGATGGGGCGAATAACCTTATGAGACTCATGAGAAGTCTCACTCTCCTCAGTCAGTTCAAAGGAATGATTCAATTTTCGGTTAATTTCATCGACCAGAACCATTTCCTTAGCTTTTTTAAGTGGGCCAATGGCTTTCATATAACTTTCCATAGCATTTTGCTTTTCCTGCATGAGGGAATAAGTGTCGCCGATCTTTATTAAAAACAGTCCCTCATGCTTTTTGTCATGATATCCCTCCGCCAACTCCAATCCTTCTTTAAGCAAGTTCAAGGCTTGTTCCAAATCATTCGACTTCGCATATATTTCTCCAAACCTCAGAAGAGTATCCAGTTCCTCTTTCCTTTTTCCCAAGCCTCGGGCCAATAAAAGGCTGGCCTCAAAATAATCTTCTGCATGGGTGATATCTTTAATTTCACCCAGACAGAACCCTAGGTGCCGGAGAAGAGTTCCCATGCAGGAACTGTTTCCAGCCTCTTTTGCCATTTTTTTTCCTTCATTTAACATAAGGATGGCTTTATTAAATTCACCCTTCTGCTCATAGGCGAGGCCCCATCTCAATGCGCTTATTTCTTCATCTACCGCAACTTTATGCTCCTGACACAGCTTCCTTTTTTTTAATAGTACATTAATGCTTTCCTCGGCTTTATTTTTGGCCAGGTACAGCCGGGCCATTTCATTATAAATTTTTCCTCGGGTTTGCGGGTTTTCTACGGGGGTGGCTAGTTGATCGGCTTGTTTTAAACATTCTTCTGCAACATCAAGTTTATTTTGGGAAATGTAAAACGAACCGAGGTTTAAAAGGTGCAAGGCTTCAAAATCCTTTTTATTTAGTCTCTGTGATACTTTTAGCCCTGCTTCCAAATAATTTCTACAGTCTTTGGGAAAATAATGTAACGGAAGTAATTCAGCTCCCGCAATCATATAGGAGTTAAAAAGATCCGCCGCTTTTTTTCCTTCAACACTGTTTTTGCGCACCTGGTTGAGGCCCACTTTTATGTTATTCCACTCACGATGAAATAATTGAAACCCTTCACGGGCAGTATCGCCTCCTTTTAATATTTTTTTCTGGGCTGTATCGAGGGCAGAAAGATAATAAGCCGCATGCCTCAGCTTAGCTTCTCTGGCTATTGTTGCCGGCAGATAATTTTTGAGCTGATTCTTTATCCAGGTGTGCAAAAAGTAACGTTTTGTGACTGGGTTTGTTTTGACCAGTCCATAATTCGCAAAAGATTTTAAACCATTTCCATTTTCTTCACATACCTGGGAAGAAGCCATTAAGTCAAATGAACCTGGAAAGACAGCTAACTGATTAAAAATTGTTTGCTCTTTATCATTCAAGGAAAAATAAATGGCTTTGAACGCCGCCAGAAGAGATTCTTCATACTCGTCTGATCTTTCCAACAATGAATTATTCCGGTGCTTGCGAAACAAGTCTACAAAATCTTCGAGATGTACCTTCATTTTTGAGGACAAGAAGTAACCGCACAGCTCAAGAGCTAAAGGAAGACCACGACATAGTTTAGCAATTTCCCGGGCCCGAGGTTTCAATCTGAGCGAACAATCCACTAAATACTCTTGGGCTGACTGGACATCCAGAGGTTCCACCTCGAAGGAAAGGGCATTCTCTAATCCTAGTTTTTTTTCAGTCGTCACGATTAACAGCCAGGAGCAGGTTCCAGTTGGTTTTAGCTCTTTAACCTGATTGACCGAAGCTACATTATCGAGAACAAGAACACCCTGACGTTTGGCCATCATGCTTCGGTACAACTTTTTAAGCTGGGTAGGGTTTTCAGGAATGCGAACCGTTGGTCGAAGTGCGAGAACGACTTGTATCATTGCGTCTTTGGTTGAAAGTCCGTCCTCCCCCTCCCCTCCTAAATCCAGATACAATTTTATATTTTGGAAATTGTATTTGTACTTCCTTTCCACTTCAAGGGCTAAAGATGTTTTTCCCACGCCCTGTCTGCCGTACAACTCAATAAGTAATTTCCCTTTATTAATGGCATTGAACAACTTGATAAGAATTGAGTCACGGCCAAATAAAATTTTTGAGCCTGAAGAAACTGGAGGTGAGCACAACCTCTCTTTCAAATCAGTTTTCGCTTTTTCCATACTTAAAACCCATTGGGCTAGTTTTTCTGGAGTATCCAACTTATCTTGTTGTTGTGCAGATTTATTCTTAGAGTCCAGATCAACTTTTTCTCCTTGAATCGAGCCCTCAAGATTCTTTGGGGTGAGTCTGGTGACTAAAAAAATGACCAGTCCGAGCAAAATAGTTAACACTCCGTAAGTCATGAGAGAATCTCCCGCATTAACAAAGCCTTTCCAGCCAAGGAGTTCGAAACAGAGAAAACTAAAATAACTCCATTAAAATTAATAGTTTGTCTTTTAAATTTTGTTTTCAGCATAAAAATTCTCTTGAGAAACCGCTCATTGCTAAAAAAATTTTATTATCATCACCTTAAAATAGCAATCCTCATGCCAAACAATAGATCCCCATTCAACATAGATGATTAGGTTTGGATTTTTAAACTTTTATTAAATGGATTTTAAAAGCCCAAATTGGGCAAGGAATAAATGGATATCAGGTTTACTTGGGTGGGGAGTCCAGCCTGTTTATGACTCCTGACGCATCAATAATAAAAATCTGGTCCATGAGGGTATCGTGTCGAGCGGTGGCTTGCCAGTCTTCCTGATTGCCATCTCCACTGATATTGATTCCGGGAAGATCGAAAGTTTCAACCAGAATTTTGGGAACAGATTCTTTGGTGCAGTTTTCGCCTGAACCTTGATCTTCCCAGAGATGCTGGCAAGCGTAGTGGAACCTTTTAAGACTACTATGCACCATCTCCTTGAGAGATTGATTTCGCAAGCTCATATCTGGCGGGCCTCGCCATAAATTTATGGCAATAAGCCCGCCTACAAAAATAACAATGCCTATCAAATTATTTTTAAACTTTTTGCTCATTGTCTTGGCGTTTTTATTTTTCCTCCCAGATCTCCTTGATCTTTGAATAAGTTCGGTGGGTCAGATGACAATTCTTGCATCCGGTTTTTCCTACCAATCCCACATTTTTCCAAAAATTACCTGGATCTGGTTTTTCGGCATTCAGTTCTTTTGCCAGACCCTGGAAGGCTGTTTCTGCATCGCCTCCGACATAGAATCGTTTTACATCATCGTTGGTGTGGCATTTGGAGCAGGTAGATTTTAGTTCCATGTATTCAGACTTGAAAGCCTTCAAAGCCTTAGCGGCCCTATCATACTGGCCTTCGCCAAAATTAACCCGCATCGATTTGAAAGATCCGGATATCTGCTTCATAAACTTATCAAACTCGACCTCTTTTTCACTGGAGGGATCGGTGACTTTGATTTTATGAAAACTGGGCCAGTGATATTTGGTCCATACAGAGATTTGGTGCTCAGCGTGACATTTTCCGCA
>Ga0233439_10002666_pt1 | contig 19724 bp, 14 predicted proteins | sample SI_123_September_6_FD_182713 | JGI IMG/M metagenome (GOLD analysis project Ga0233439, IMG submission 182713) | Seawater microbial communities from Saanich Inlet, British Columbia, Canada - SI_123_September2016_100_MG | ecosystem: Environmental > Aquatic > Marine > Inlet | place: Canada: British... | reverse complement strand
CAGCAGGCAACCGTGGTGTAACGCCGCTGCCGTTTCACTCATGCAGCGTCTGGAAGCCATGGCCAAAGCCTCATCGAAGAAATCCGCCGCGAAGTCCTCTCCGAAATCAGTCTCCAAATCGAAGCCGGCTGCAAAAGCGAAGCCGGTTTCCGCTAAACCTGCGGGCAAAGCCGCAGTGAAAACAGCCTCGAAGACATCTGCGCCTGCTGCGAAGAAAACAACGCAAGCGGGCAAGTGGGTTTACACGTTCGGTGACGGGCGCGCGGAGGGTAAGGCCGGCATGCGCGACCTGCTCGGCGGCAAGGGCGCGAACCTTGCCGAGATGGCCAATCTCGGTCTGCCGGTGCCTCCCGGCTTCACGATTCCAACTTCGGTCTGCACTTATTTTTACGCCAATGACAAAACCTATCCGAAGGATCTGAAGCCGCAGGTCGAGAAGGCGCTCGACGCCGTCGGCAAGATCGCGGGCAAGACGTTCGGTGATGCGAAGAACCCGCTGCTGGTCTCGGTGCGCTCCGGCGGCCGCGCCTCGATGCCGGGCATGATGGATACGGTCCTCAACCTCGGCATGAACGACACGACGGTGGAAGCGCTGGCACAGCTCTCGGGCGATCGCCGCTTCGCCTATGACAGCTATCGCCGCTTCATCACGATGTATTCAGACGTGGTGCTCGGCTTCGAGCATCATCACTTCGAGGACATCCTCGACACCTACAAGGACAGCAAGGGCTATTCGCTCGATACCGAACTGACTGCGGACGACTGGGTCGATCTGGTCGGCAGGTACAAGGACGCTGTGGCGCGCGAAACCGGCAAGGACTTCCCGCAGGACCCGCACGCGCAGTTGTGGGGCGCGGTTGGGGCGGTGTTCTCGTCATGGATGAATGCGCGCGCGGTGACCTATCGCCGCCTGCACGATATCCCTGAGTCATGGGGCACCGCCGTCAACATCCAGTCGATGGTGTTCGGCAATATGGGCGACACCTCGGCGACCGGCGTTGCCTTCACGCGCAATCCGTCCACCGGCGAAAAGCGGCTGTACGGCGAATTCCTCATCAACGCGCAGGGCGAGGACGTGGTTGCGGGCATCCGCACGCCGCAGGACATCACCGAATATGCGCGCAAGGAATCCGGTTCGGACAAGGCGTCGATGGAAGTCGCGATGCCGGACGCGTTCAAGGAACTGACGCGGATCTACACGCAGCTCGAGAAGCACTACCGTGACATGCAGGACATGGAATTCACGGTGGAGCAGGGCAAGCTGTGGATGCTGCAGACCCGCAACGGCAAGCGCACCGCGAAGGCGTCGCTGCGCATCGCGGTCGATCTCGCCAATGAAGGCCTGATCACCAAGAAGGACGCGATCACGCGGATCGATCCGGCCTCGCTCGATCAGTTGCTGCATCCGACCATCGATCCGGTCGCCAAGCGCGACGTCATCGCCACCGGTCTGCCTGCATCGCCCGGCGCTGCCGCTGGCGAAATCGTGTTCTCGTCGGATGAAGCCGCCAAGCTTCAGGCCGATGGCCGCAAGGTCATTCTGGTGCGCGTCGAGACCTCGCCGGAAGACATTCACGGCATGCACGCGGCGGAAGGCATCCTCACCACGCGCGGCGGCATGACGTCCCACGCGGCGGTGGTCGCGCGCGGCATGGGCAAGCCTTGCGTGTCCGGTTGCGGCACCGTGCGTGTCGATTACGGCCGCGGGCTGATGACCATCGGCAACCGCAGCTTCAAGGCGGGCGACGTCATCACCATCGACGGTTCGCTGGGGCAGGTGCTGGCCGGCCGCATGCCGATGATCGAGCCGGAACTGTCCGGCGATTTCAACACGCTGATGGGCTGGGCCGATCAGGTCCGCAAGCTGAAGGTCCGCACCAACGCGGATACACCGGCGGATGCCCGCACCGCGCTGAAGTTCGGCACCGAAGGCATCGGCCTTTGCCGCACCGAGCATATGTTCTTCGAGGAAACGCGCATCCGCACGGTGCGCGAGATGATCCTCGCGGAGGACGAAGGCGCACGGCGCGCGGCGCTTGCGAAGCTTCTGCCGATGCAGCGCGCCGATTTCGTCGATCTGTTCGAGATCATGAAGGGCCTGCCGGTCACCATCCGGCTGCTCGATCCGCCGCTGCATGAGTTCCTGCCGCACTCGCAGAGCGAGATCGAGGAAGTCGCCCGCGCGATGAACACCGATCCGCGCAGAATCGCCGACCGCGCGCGCGAACTCGCCGAGTTCAACCCGATGCTGGGCTTCCGCGGCTGCCGTCTGGCGATTGCCTATCCGGAAATCGCCGAGATGCAGGCGCGCGCCATCTTCGAGGCGGCGGTTGAGGCCGGCAAGCGCACCGGCAAGCCGGTCGGGCTCGAGGTGATGGTGCCGCTGATCGCGACCCGCGCCGAATTCGATATCACCAAGGCGCGGATCGACGCCACCGCGCAGTCGGTGATGAAGGATACTGGCGTGAAGCTCAACTATCAGACCGGCACCATGATCGAACTGCCGCGTGCGTGTCTGATGGCGGGCGAGATCGCGAAGACCGCCGAGTTCTTCTCGTTCGGCACCAACGATCTGACGCAGACCACCTATGGCATCAGCCGTGACGACGCAGCGAGTTTCCTCGGTACTTATATTGCCCGCGGTATCCTCGAGATCGATCCGTTCATTTCGGTCGATCGCGATGGCGTCGGCGAACTCGTGAAGATCGGCGTGCAGCGCGGACGCAAGACGCGGCCGGGCCTCAAGATGGGCATCTGCGGCGAGCATGGCGGCGATCCCGCATCGGTCGCGTTCTGTCACGAGGTCGGCCTCGACTACGTGTCGTGTTCGCCGTACCGTGTGCCGATCGCCCGTCTTGCTGCGGCACAGGCCGCGCTCGGCAAGGCTGTCGCCAGCCAGGCGTAAGCTAGAACCTTATCAAGACAAAATGCCGCCTCCGAAAGGAGGCGGCATTTTGCTTTTTCGAACGTAAAGACGTCGCGTCATCCTGAGGTGCGAGCCGCACTGCGGCGAGCCTCGAAGGATGCGCAGCCATGCCGCCGTCGTCCTTCGAGGCTCGCAAAAGCTCGCACCTCAGGATGACGGCGATCTACGCAAGGCATGGCGTTCGGTGGTTATGAATCCCCGCTTTCGCGGGGGCTTTGCGTCTAATATCGATGTCATGGCCGGACTTGGTCCGGCCATCCCGATCCATCGAGCACGGTGCCTGACTTGGCGAGATCACCGGGACAAGCCCGGTGATGACAGAATGCTGACTGTGCTTCTCGCGTCATTGCGAGGAGCGAAGCGACGAAGAAATCCAGTCTTCGTTTGATGGCTGTCCCGCCTGGATTGCTTCGCTTCGCTCGCAATGACGGTTGAAGACCGGGTTGGAACCCGAGCCGCGTTAGTTCGCGCATTCATTATTTTCGTTGACGCGATGTTTACCACCTTGCTGCAGGCGCGGTTTACCAACGCTTTCAATGTGGCGCTGCGTTTTCAAGCGCACGCTTGCGTGTGGCGTACAGGACGCGGTGATTAACCCCCCGGCAACTTTAATTCGATACCAACGAAATTGATCGGATTGTACTGAATGTGCCGCTCGATCGCGTGTGTACAAGCGTTAGTTGCGTGAGCGTATCGATGTCTGTGTTGTGTAACGGGTCGAAGGGCGCGCGGTTTGCGCCCTTCGGCTTCGTTCTCTGTCTCTTGACAGTGAGCCCGACCGAAATCGGCTATCAGGACCTCGCATCGCTGCTGGCGCGCCAGCCCGGTGTTGCGGAGCGCTGGCAGCAACACATCTTCTCCTCGTCCCGCCGCATGTTGCAGGTGGCGTCGTTCAATCTGCCGCGCCCGATCGGCACCCGCACCTCCGAAACCGCATCGTATCGTCTGGCCAGCCTCGACAGCCAGGGCATGGACATCGCAAGTTCCCTCGGCCGCGATCCGCTGGGTCCGGTTTTGCGCCCGTTGCAGAAGTCGGATTTCCCCAAGGTCGTGCGCTCCTCGAAAGGCGACCGGCTTCCGGTTTACACGCCTGAGGTTGCCGCGCCTGTCACCACGCCGCAGCCGGAACAGGACCAGCCAAATTCCAACGCGTCAGTGTACGGCGCGAAGACGGCAGAAGTGCCTGCTGCCAATACAGCCGCGCCGCTCGATGCAGAACTGGAAGCTGCGCTGAACGCGCCGCGTCTGCCGCAGTATGAGTCTTCCGTTTCGCTGCAGAACATTCCCGCCGATCATCCGCTGAACGCTGCTCCGGCGACGGCCGGTGAAGACGCCGTCGCGGCAGAACCGGAATTGAATCGCGACGGCTTCTCGTTCCAGACCGCGACCCTGTTCTTCGGAAATTCATCGCTCGGCGTATCGAGCGGATCGCTTGAGCGCTGGCAGCCCGGTGAAGAGCCGATCATCGTTGTGCCTGGCATCGATCCGGACATGAAAACGCCGGCGGCATTGCCAAGCGAGTCGTCAGCTCCGTCCGCTGGTGAAAGCGTCGCCAGCAAGGGCGAAGTCACCGGCGAGAACCAGCGGCCGCGCACTCCCGCGGAACGTCTCGGTCTGGATGCGAAAACGCGCGCGAAATCCGAAAAGTGCCTGACCGATGCGATCTATTTCGAGGCGCGCGGCGAAGCGGTGCGCGGCCAGATCGCGGTGGCGCAGGTCGTTCTGAACCGCGCCTTCTCCGGCTACTATCCGACCACAGTTTGCGGTGTCGTGTACCAGAACGCGCACCGCCATCTGTCGTGCCAGTTCACATTCGCCTGCGATGGCATCCGCGATGTGGTGAAAGAACCGGAGATGTGGGAGCGCGCGAAAAAGATCGCCCGTGAAAGCCTCGACGGACGGCTGTGGCTGCCGGAAGTCGGCAAGTCGACGCACTATCACGCCTACTGGGTTCGCCCGTCATGGGTGAACGAGATGAAGAAGATGTACAAGTACGGCGTACATACCTTCTATCGTCCGCGCGCCTGGGGCGACGGCAAGGATGCGCCGACATGGGGCACGGCAGCGGAGACGGCGGTGATCTCCGCAAAGCTCGTTGAAGCAGCCAGGAGTTCGGCTGAAATATCGGCCGGGAAGTAGCAGTTAGTTAGCGCTTCCACCGCCTTTCCTTTCCCTCCCCCTTGTGGGGAGGGTCGGCCGAGCGAAGCGGAGGCCGGGGTGGGGGTCATCGCACGAGGTGGGAGTTTTCCCCACCCGGCGCATTGTTCGCTTCGCTCTCAATGCGCCACCCTCCCCACAAGGGGGAGCGAAAGAAGAATCCTACGCGTCAATATCCAGCGCGACGTCGAAGTTCGGCGCGGAATGCGTCAACGCACCCGCCGACGCGTAGTCGACGCCGGTTGTCGCGATCTCGCCGATCGACGCCAGCGTCACGCCGCCGGAGACTTCCAGCACCACGCGTCCATTGGTGATCGCGACTGCCTCACGCAGGGTCGGAACATCCATGTTGTCGAGCATCACCACGTCCGCAAGGCCGGTCGCCAGCACCTCGCGCAACTGATCCAGCGTATCGACCTCGATCTCGATCTTGACCAGATGGCCGGCATGGGCGCGCGCGCGCTGCAGCACGGCCTTCACGCCGCCGGCGACCGCGATGTGGTTGTCCTTGATCAGGATCGCGTCGTCGAGCCCGAAGCGATGGTTGAAACCGCCGCCGCAACGCACGGCATACTTCTCCAGCGCCCGCAGTCCCGGCGTGGTCTTGCGGGTGTCGCAGATGCGCATCTTGGTCACGCCGGCGTGGCGGATGTAGTCCGACGTCAGCGTGGCGATGCCGGACATGCGGCCGACAAAGTTGAGCGCGGTGCGTTCGCCGGTGAGTACCGCGTGGGCCGGGCCCGAGATGGTGAGCACATGCACGCCCTTGGCGACATTGACGCCGTCATGGGCGTGGGCCTGGATCCGGACGTCGGGCGATAGCTTCAGAAAGGTCGCAACAGCCAGCGGCAAGCCCGCGATCACGCCAGCCTGCCGCGCGACCAGTTTGGCAAAGGCCTGCGTGGTGGTCGGGATGGTCGCGATCGAGGTGACGTCGCCGGCGCGGCCGAGGTCTTCGGCAAGCGCCCGCGTCACCGCGTCATCGATCGCCAGCGGCGACAGAAATGCATGCGGATGCATGAGGGCGGCGGGGTTCAGGACATCGGTGACGCTCACCTTCAAACTCCCATGGATAGTTTAGCGGATCGTTTGGCGATTGCACCGTCCGACAACATTAGCGCGATCCCTCGCGCGTCGTCGAGCGTCGTCACGGTGCGGTGCCGTTGTGCCGGGTCTTCCGCCGGATAATCGGATCGATAATGCGCCCCGCGGCTCTCGCGCCGCGACCATGCGGATGCCGCGACGATCAGCGCGGTGGTCGCCATGTTGCGCAGCGCAATGTTGCCGGTGTTCTGCTCGATAGCGGCGAATGCCTGCACGGCTTCCATCAGCCGGTCGCCGTCGCGGACGACGCCGACATGCGAACTCATCATGGCGCGCAGATTGGCTTCGGTGGGTGCCGGCATGGCGCTGTCATGCGGCGTGTGCGACGGCACCGCGAGCGGACCACGCGCAAACACGTTGCCGTCGATGTCTTCGGCGATGCGCGCGGCATAGACCACGGCTTCGAGCAGCGAGTTGGAGGCGAGGCGGTTGGCGCCATGGGCTCCGGTGCTCGATACTTCACCGCCGGCCCACAGGCCTTTGAGAGAGGTGCGTCCGTGTCTGTCCACCGCGATGCCGCCCATGTGATAATGCGCGGCAGGGGCAATCGGGATCGGCTGTGTCGCGGGATCGATCCCCGCCGCCATGCAGCTTGCGTAGACCGTCGGAAATCTTTTGGCGAATGCCGCGCCAAGCGCCCTGGTCGCATCCAGATACGCGCCGCGGCCTGCGGCGATTTCCGCGAACACACCGCGCGCGACGATATCGCGCGGCGCGAGTTCCGCGAGCGGGTTGAGCGCCAGCATGAAGCGCTCGCCCTTGCCGTTGATCAGCGCCGCGCCCTCGCCGCGCAGGGCTTCGGTCGCCAGCGGCGCGGGATCGCGGCCGACCATGATGGCGGTCGGATGAAACTGTACGAATTCCGGATCGGCGATGATCGCGCCTGCGCGTGCCGCAATCGCAAGACCTGAGCCGCTGGCCTCGGCCGGATTCGTCGTCACGGCATAAAGATGCCCGATGCCGCCGGTCGCCAGTACGATGGCGCGCGATGGAATGATGACGGGTGCGGCTGTCTCGTCCCCCGCCTTGCGCAACTGCAGGCCGGACACGGCATCGCCCTCCGCGATCAGGGCTTCCGCGACGTAGCCTTCGATGACGCGGATCGACGGCGTTTTGCGCACCGCCTCGATCAGCGCCGCGATGATGGCCTTTCCGGCCATGTCGCCCTGAACGTGAACGATGCGCCGGGCGGAATGCGCCGCTTCGCGGCCGACGGCGAGCCTGCCTTCGAGGTTGCGGTCGAACGGCACGCCATATTGCAGCAGATCATGAATGCGCGCGCCGGCCTCGCGCGCGAGGGCGAGCGCGACATCTTCATCGACGATGCCGCCGCCGACCGCAATGGTGTCGGCGGCATGGGCCTCGGCGCTGTCGCCCTCTGCAACTGCGGCTGCGATACCACCTTGAGCCCACGCGCTCGACGCGCCTTCGCCGAGAGGAGCGGCGGAAATGACTGTGACGGGCCGGGGGCTAAGTTTCAGCGCACAAAACAGCCCCGCGAGTCCGCCGCCGACGATGATGACATCGTCGATGGCACGCGGGACATCAGCGTGTGACGTTTGGCTCATGACCGATTAGCCAATTCTGCCGGAAGATCCGGCTCAGTTCTTCAGATTGATCATGCGTTCCACCGAACGCCGGGCCTTGTCGATGATCATCGGGTCGATGGTCACTTCCTCACGCATGTAGATCAGGCTGTCGAGAATCTTCGGCAGCGTGATGCGCTTCATGTGCGGGCACAGGTTGCACGGCTTGACGAACTCGACGTTCGGCAGTTCGGCCTGCACGTTGTCCGCCATCGAGCATTCGGTGACCATGACGATCCGCTTCGGCTGGTGCTTGCGCACCCAGTCGATCATGTGCGCGGTCGAGCCGGTGAAGTCCGCCTCCGCAAGAACGTCGGGCGGGCATTCCGGATGCGCGATGATTTGCACTGATGGGTCGGCTTCGCGATAGGTGCGCAGTTCGTCGCCGGTGAAACGCTCGTGCACTTCGCACGCGCCTTTCCACGCAATGATCTTCACGCTTGTTTTCGAGGCGACGTACTTCGCCAGATACTGGTCGGGCAGGAAAATCACGGTCTCGGCGTTGAGGCTTTCCACCACCTGCACGGCGTTCGACGAGGTGCAGCAGATATCGACCTCGGCTTTTACGTCGGCCGATGTATTGACGTAGGCCACCACCGGCACGCCGGGGAAGCGCTCGCGCAACAGGCGCACGTCCGCGCCGGTGATGCTTGAGGCCAGCGAGCAGCCGGCGCGCGAATCCGGGATCAGCACGGTCTTGTCCGGGTTCAGGATCTTCGAGGTCTCGGCCATGAAGTGCACGCCGCACTGGACGATGACCTTCTCCTTCACCTTCGTCGCCTCGCGGGCGAGCTGCAGCGAGTCGCCGCCGATGTCGGCTACGCAGTGGAAGATCTCCGGCGTCTGGTAGTTGTGCGCCAGGATCACAGCGTTGCGCTGCTTCTTGAGATCGTTGATCGCCTTCACGTAAGGCGCCATGAACGGCCACTCGATCTCGGGAATGACGTCTTTCACCTTGGCGTAGAGATGCGCAGTGGCGCGCCCGACCTCGGGCGTCCATTCCAGCGAGGGCATCGGCAATGCGCGCGCACGCTCCGCATCAGTGACGCGGGCGCGGGCCACGCTCTCGGCGCGGCGGACGGGCATCCCGAAATCGTCGGGACCGTAAATTCCGGTAATCGGCATCGCAGCCTCCTGAAGTCACCTAATATACTCAATTTGAGCATATTGGGGCTTTGAGAAATCCGGCCTTTTGGGCCGGCGTTCCAAACTCGGTTTCCCCTGCTCGTCAGGCAAAGTCATTATACTCAAAACGAGCAAAACAAATATAGCAGGTCGGCCCCGGGCTCGCCAGAGGTGTGTTCGGAATTTTCCGCATGGCGGAAATGCATCTGCCCTCAACCCATGCGATCCTGAGGCTAAGGGCTTGGCAAACCGGGCCGGAGCCGCCAATCAGGGGGCCGGATTCAATCGCACAAGAAAAAACGGAGATCGGGTTTGGCAACCTTCAAGGCAATCAGGATCGACAAGGCCGACAAAGGCACCACGGCAGCGCTGACGCAGTTCGACGAAGCCGAACTGATGGAAGGCGACGTCACCGTCGCGGTCGAATGGTCCACGGTGAATTACAAGGACGGCCTCGCCGTCACCGGCAAGTCGCCGGTGGTGCGCCGTTTCCCGATGATTGCCGGTGTCGATTTCGCGGGCACGGTTCTGGAATCGTCGCATCCCGGCTGGAAGGCGGGCGACAAGGTGGTTTCCACCGGCTGGGGTCTGAGCGAGACTCATCTCGGTGCGTATGCAGAAAAGGCGCGCGTCAAAGGCGACTGGCTGGTGCGGTTGCCCGATGGCATGACCGCGCGTCAGGCGATGGCGATCGGCACGGCGGGGTTCACAGCGATGCTCTCGGTGATGGCGCTGGAGAAGCACGGTCTCACGCCGAAGAACGGTCCGGTGATCGTGACCGGTGCTGCCGGCGGCGTCGGTTCGGTGGCGGTGGCGATCCTTTCCAAGCTCGGTTTTCACGTCATCGCATCGACCGGCCGCGCGGCCGAGGCGGATTATCTGCGTGACCTCGGCGCAGCCGAAGTGATCGACCGCAACGAACTGTCCGGACCGGCCAAGGCGCTCGCCAAGGAGCGCTGGGCCGGAGGCGTCGACAGTGTCGGGTCGACCACCCTGGCCAACCTGCTGTCGATGACGAAGTACGGCGGGGCCATCGCCGCATGTGGTCTGGCGGCCGGTATGGATCTGCCGTCGTCGGTCGCGCCTTTCATTTTGCGCGGAGTGTGCCTTTTGGGCATCGATTCCGTGATGTGCCCGATCGAGCCGCGCAAGGCCGCCTGGACGCGCATCGCGAAGGACGTGGACCACGCGAAACTTGCTGAAATGACTACGGAAATCGGCCTTGGCGAAGTTTTCGATGCGGCTCCGAAAATTCTCGCCGGGCAGCTTCGCGGCCGGACGGTGGTGAAAATTTCCTGAGGACGTTCAGACTTTGCAAACCATGGTGCTCCAATGTTGCCATGGTTGGTATGGTAATCACCGGGTTAAGGCGTAAACCGCCGGGCGCTTCGCCCGGCCGGTTCTTCTGAATCCGCAGTTAGTCAGTTGGAGTAGCCCGTATGCTCGTCCGCATCGTTCTCGGAGCCGCGCTGGCCTGTTCGGCTGCAGCGCCAGTGTTCGCTGAAACCCTGAACGCGGACGAAGCCCGCAGGTTCGTCGCCAACAAGATGTTCGCCTTCACCTGCTTCGACGGCACCAAGGGCGTTGGCAAGATCACGCCGGATGGCGCGGCGGCGGGCGCGGTGCAGTTCAGCGGCGCCGGCGAGACACGTCATATGCGGCTGCCGTCCAACACGCTTCAGGTGCGCGGCCAGCAGATCTGCGCATCGATCAAGGGCATTCCCTTCGAGCCCTGCTTCAACCTGAACAAGACCGACAATGTCAGCTTCCGCGGATCGGTGTCGGGCATGGGCTTCGCCTATTGCGATTTCCGCAAGCACGGCAATGCGCGGGTGTTCCTCGCGCGTTCGATCTCGCGTCCGCGCTCGCTGCGCGCGCCGGGGACTCAATCGGCGGACGCGACACCGCGCGCCGAAGTGCGTCCGGCTTCGGTTCGCAGCGAACCGGCGCTTGAGCTGCGCCGCTCCGCCAGCGAGTAACTTCAAGGATACTGCTTCGCCGTCATTGCGAGGAGCGCTTGCGACGAAGCAATCCAGTCTTCTTGTTGCTTCTGGATTTCTTCGCTTCGCTCGCAATGACGAACAAGTGGATTACGCCGTCGTGCTGTCCACAGCCGGCGGCGTTCTCGTCTGCCTGAACAGGATGCGCTGGTACAGCCATCCGATTGCCACCAGCACCAGTCCCAGACCGATGAACGAGAACGCCCGGTAGGCCCCGGTCAGGTTCGACATGTCGATCAAAAACACTTTCAGGATGGTGATGGCGATCATCACCGCCGACGCAAGCCGCGCGCGTTGCGACGGCATCAGCAAACCGATCCCCAGCAGGACCACGCCGAACACCAGCCACGCCACCGAGTAGGTGTACTGCTCGGCGTCGAAGGTGCGGAAGCTGTTCAGGTAGGGTCCGTGATAGAGGTGACGGATTTGCAGCGTGATGTAGGCCAGCGCAAGGACCAGCGCACCGGCCGCGATGGTGTTGGCATAGGTCGCTGCGCGGCGTCCCGCCACCGCATAGGACAACAGCAGCGCGAGGATCGCCGGGATCGCGTAGCCGAGGATCAGCGGGTTGATGAACGTGCCCGATATCTCGATGCTGCGCAGCAGCGGATTGGCGATACCGAACAATCCAAGCACAACCGCGAGGCCCGCGAACCATGTCAGCAGCAGCGCCCCGGCGTTATGAATGACGCTGCCTGTCCGGATGCGAAGCCGCTCCAGTCCGATCGCCATCGCGAGTGCGACGCAGACCTGAAGGCCGACTTCGATCAGGCTCGACGATGTCCGATAGATGTCGCCGTTGTTGATGTAGTGGCGGATCTCGGTGAAGGCGAGCAGCACAGTGAACAGGATCGCGGCGGCTTCGACGCTGCGCAGCGGGCCATCGTCGCCGCGACGGCGCAGGAAAATGCTGCCAAGCCAGAACGAGGCTGCTGGAATGCCGTAGCCGAGCAGCAGCCAGTTGAAGATCGGCGTGGTGCCGAGATCGTTGCCGGCGATGCGCGGCTCGTGGCCGATCCGCAGCACAACGATGCCCGCCAGAATTGCTGCGAGCGCACGCAGGAACGGGATCGGCCGCTTCATGGAAATCCATGCGGTGCCGAGCGACATCAGCGCGAGTGCGATGGTGAGCCAGCCTTTTTCCAGTGCGAACGTAAATGACAGCGCCAGTGCGGCGAGCGTACCGGTGGCGAATATCGCGGTTGAGATCATCTGGCCCGGCCGTGCGTCACGCTTGGTCAGAAGTTCAGTCGCTGCGGCGAATGCACCGGCGACGGCAATGGCGATAATCGCGAAGGGGATCGAACGATCCAGATGCGCGATGCGCGCGTAGAGCGCGACCAGCAGCGCCAGCGGTGTGAACACACCGGCCGCCGCCCAGATCACGGGAATAATTGCACTGATCGAGCGGCCTTGTGCGAGGAAACCTGCCGCGCCGAACGCCACGCCGAAGCCCGCCGCCGTGATGAGATGCATGCTGATCGAACCTTCGTCGGCGCGCGTGCCGATACCGGGCATCGCGCCGCCGGGCATCACTGTGAGTTCGGGATTGGCGCGGATCGCCCATTCGGCAAACACGGCGAACACGAACAGCGCGGCTGCAACGATGGCGCCAGTGGCGCTCTCCGCGCGCCAGGCGATGGCGAAGGTGGCCGCGACCAGCAATGCGAACACAACCATCGCTGCATCGGCGTGGTTGTTGCCCAGCACCAGCGCCGTGGCGCCGAACAGGAACATCGCGAGCGATATCGACGATACAGGCTCAACCCGGCCTGGCTCCGCCGACGGGCCGAACATGAATCCGGCGACCACCAGAACTGCGGCGAGCGCGAAACTCACAATGATATCGAACGCATGCGGACCGAGCGTATCGGCACGGACGATATCGAACAGCATCCAGGCCGCACCGAATACGATGGTGGTGACGGCGAGCCAGCGCCACAGCCGGATACGTGCAAGGCCGAAGGCGGCGGCAGTCACGATGGCGATGTAGATGTAGAGCGCCCAGTAGTCGGGTTTGTCTGACGACACCAGCACCGGCGTCACGAATGCGCCGACGACACCGAGCCCCGCGAGAGCCGGACCATGCAGAAGTGCTGCGGCGAGGGTGCCGAGCGCGACCGCACCGAGCAGGACGAATGCGATAGGCGGCGCGAGGAAACCGTAGAGCGCGTAGGACGCGTACACCGTCGCGAATGCGACCGCGGTTCCGGCCGCCGTGAGAATTGCCGGGATGTTGGCAATCGGCAGCGGGGCGATGGACGAGAGGCTTTCCTTGCGGCGCGCGAATTCGCCGACAGCGAGCAGCGCCAGAGCCAACAGGCCGCCGAGCAGCACGCGCACCTTGGGGCCGAGCAGGCCGGCCTCGATGGAATACTTGACGAGAAACACACCGCCGAGTGCCAGCGTCAGCCCGCCGACCCACACAACCCAGCGCGTGCCGAGGCGCTCTTCGAGTCCGGGGCCTGTTTCGGCGGGTGTTGCAGGCGCTGCCGATACCACCTCGTCAACTGGTCCCGTGTAGGGCGCGTTCGCTGGCGGCAATGGGGGCGGCGTGACGGGTGCACGTTCGCTTGTGTCGGTTTCGGTTGCGGTTGTCTCCGGCACGATCGGCGGGGCGACGGAGGAGTCCGCCGTCAGCGGTGTGGGGCGCGCGCCGCTTGCGAGCGAGGCTTCGAGCTGCGTTAGCCGCGCGTTCAGTTCGCGCGACGTGTTGTTGGCTTTGCGTGCAAGAATTAAAGCAATGAGGGCAAGGACCAGCGCAATAAATTCCATCGTTCCTCCTTGCGCGATCCGCCTGCGCCTGGCGCAGGCTTCGGGTCGTGCGAAAATTCAAGGCGGCCCCGCATGCGAGGCCTTATTTTTAACGGCGTCCGCGTACGCGTAGTCCGGGTGCGGGCCGCTCCTGCAACACTTCGCGGCGGAAGCGAAACAGCGCAGCAGGCCGCCCACCGGTCTGTGTCGACATCTCGCCGGTCGGTTCGACCAACGCACCGGCCTCCACCAGACGGCGGAAATTCTGCTTGTGCAAATGACGCCCCGAGATCGCCTCAACGGTCCGCTGCAAGTCCGTTAGTGTGAACTCCGGCGGCAGAAGTTCAAACACCACCGGGCGATATTTCAGCTTGGCACGCAGCCGCGCGATGGCGGTCGCCAGAATTCTGCGGTGATCGAACCGCATCGGCGCGCCGAGCGCAGGCATCGTCTTGCGCGCCAGCGCCGCGGGGCGCTCGTCGCGCCGGGATTCCTCGATCAGGCCCGCCTCATAGAGCAGTTCGTAGCGGTCAAGCACGCGCTCTTCGTCCCACTGCGCCCCGTGGGTGCCGAAATAGAGCCGCACACGGTCGCCGCGCGTCAGCGCGCGCTCGGGTTCCGGCTTCTCGGATTGCGCCGCCCAGGCCTCAAGCGCGGGAAGAATCTCCTTCTCGATCACCGCCGGGCGCTCGTCGCGCCAGTCCTCCCACGGAAAGTAGCGGTACCACGGCTTGAAGGTCGCCCCCGCCACCTGCGGCTTCGAGGTGCTGTCCGCGGCGCGCGTCAGCGCGAGATATCCGACCGAGGCGACATGGGCGTCGGTGTCGCTGCGCTGGGCGTGGCGGCCGCGGTCGCCGAATGTGTAAAGCTGTTCGACATAGCCGAGGCGCAGGCCGGTCTGCTCCTCCACCCACGACCGCAGCCCGATTTCCAGCGTGCGATGTGCGACCGCGTCGAACGGACCGAAGGGAAGCCCTTCAAGAGCGTCGCCGTTGCTGCCGGATGCGGTCAGGATCGACGGTTCGTTGCCGTCGATCGACACGATCGCCGCCGTCAGTCCGATCTCGATCGGTGTGAGGATTTTATCGGTCATTGTGCGAGAGCCTCGTCATTGCGAGGAGCGCAGCGACGAAGCTTCGCTCGCAATGACGGATGATCTCCAAAACAGCTTGTACGGCCTGGCATCCGGGATGAAGCCGCTCTCTCATTCGAGGTCGACCCGGAACGGCCGGCCCTCGATGGTCATGTTGCCCGGACCCATGGCGTCGAGCGCGCGGACCATGCGTCCGTCACGCCCGAGCAATTCATCGGCTAGCGTAACGATCAGACGGTTGGGATACGCACTCGGCGATGCCGCGCGGATCTGCCGGGCGATGGAGGTCTCGTCGCGATTTGGATTGAGCGCGCACGCGGCCATGAACGCACTTGCGGTGGAGCGGCTGATTCCGGCGTAGCAATGAATGACCATGGGCGCCGCGCGATTCCATTTGCGGATAAAAGCCAGCGCCCGTTCGACATGTTCATGCGACGGCGCGGTGAATCCGTCCGCGGGCTCGTTAATGTCGTCCATCTGGATGCGCAGGTGATTGGCTTCCAGCACCGAGGCCGGGCGCACCACCTGGGCGACATTGGCCATCACGGTCAGGATGTGTTGCGCCCCGGTGGCCTCGACGGTCGCGGGCAGGGCGGCGAGCGAGCAGACGTGAATCATGGCGGTCCTTATGTTCCGCCCGAGTATATGCCTGCTGTCTTCGCTCGTCATGCTGCACGGCAAACATGCCGTGGATGATTATGACAAAAGCGCCTTGAATCGCGCGAGGAATTGCTTTTCGGCGCGACCGGCGGACCATGGAGTCACATAATCCTTTTCCGTCGCGGCGGGCAGCTTGGGATCGCGGCCGAACAGGCGCCTGGCTTCGGCCTGTGCGAAGCCCGCAAGGTGTGTCGCTTCCAGATAGGCCGCGCCCATGTCGGCGGCCTTGATCTGCTGTTCGATTTCGGCAGGGAGCGCGGCGGGCAGGCCAAAGCGAATGTGGATCGCCGACAGCAGCCGCTTCTCGACGATCTTGTAGGAACCGCCGATCACCGCCTTGAACGGCGAGATCATGTCGCCGATGACGTATTCCGGCGCGTCGTGCAGCATCGCCGCCAGCCGCACGCGATGATCGACGCGCGGCGTCTGCTGGCGCAGCACGGCTTCGACCAGCAACGTGTGCTGCGCCACCGAGAAGATGTGCGCGCCGTGGGTCTGCCCGTTCCAGCGCGCGACACGCGCGAGGCCATGGGCGATGTCCTCGACCTCGATGTCGAGCGGCGAGGGATCGAGCAGATCGAGGCGGCGGCCCGACAGCATGCGTTGCCAGGCGCGGGCCGATTGCTTGTGAGGATCTGTTTTCTTTGCGGTCATGTGAGGATGAGAATCGATTGTTGATGCGACGCGTGCGGGACGATTTGATAGCATCAAACCGCAAGCCGGGCATCGCCGAAACCGAACCCTTGGGTGTAGACTGCGTCTGAGTCAGGCCCCGCCCGCAGAGGTCATTGGTATGGTAGCGCCTCCGCAAGATACGCCCCGACGCAAGCGGCTGCTGAGTTTCAAGACCGCGCTCACGCCGATCTATCTGCTGGCGCTGGTCAATGCCATCGTGTGCTGGACGATCGCTTGGGTGTTCTGGGACCGGTTCGAGTTTTCCGCGACGTTGCTCGGTCTCGGTGGTTTTCCGATCGTGGTCGCGGTCTGCGCGTATCTCTATCTGCTGACCAAGAAGGTCGAGCGGAAATAGCGCGTCAGCGCCGCTTCGGTTTCTTCATTTTCCCGCATTTGCCGTGGCAATGGCAGGTCACGAGATGATCGTTGACCATGCCGGTGGCCTGCATGAAGGCGTAAACGATGGTCGGCCCCACGAACTTGAAGCCGCGCGCAACAAGCTCTTTCGACATCTTCGTCGAGACCGGCGTTGCTGCGGGCACCGACGCCATGGTCTTGAAATTGTTGACCTTGGGCTTGCCGTCGACGAAGTCCCACAGGAACGCTGAAAAGCCCGGACCTTCTTCCAAGATCTTCAGATAGGCTTTCGCGCCGTTGACCGTGCCTTCGATCTTGGCGCGGTTGCGCACAATCCCGGCGTCGTTCATCAGCGCGGCGACTTTCTTGTCGCTGTAGCGTGCGATCTTGGCAGGCTCGAAATCGTCGAACGCCTTTCGGAAATTGTCGCGCTTGCGCAGGATCGTGATCCACGACAGCCCGGCCTGAAATCCGTCGAGGATCAGCTTCTCGAACAGCGCGCGGTCGTCGTATTCGGGCACGCCCCATTCGGTGTCGTGATAGGCCATATAGAGCGGATCTTCGCCGGGCCACGGGCAGCGGACCAACCCATCGTCGTGCAGACGCGCGCCTTTCATGCGGACGCCTGCTTCGGCGCAGCCTTCACGTCATCGGGCGAAACGAGGCTGATCGGCAGGCCACCGGCGGTGAGCGCCAGTCCCGCATCAAGCGCATCGGAGACGCGATCGGTGCGCAGCAGGGCAAGGCCAAGGCCGTTGGCGGACGAGCCCATGGTGCCGACGGACTTGTCACCCGCATTCACCGGCAGGCCGATTTCCGGCACCGAGCCTTCGAGCCGCACTCGGATGGTGCGCGTCCGCGCGGTGCCGCGATGCTGCATCCGGGAGACGACCTCCTGGCCGACATAGCAGCCTTTGTCGAAATCGACGCCGTGCAGACGGTCCATGTTGGTTTCGTGCGGGAAGGCGTCGCTGTAGATGAAATCGACGCCGCCGCGCGGCACGCCGCAGGCGATGCGGTGCGCCTCGTACGCGTCACTTTCACTCACCTCCGCGCCGATGGCGGCAGCGGTCTCATCCACCAGATCATCCGGTACGAAGACGCGCCAGCCGAGCTGCGGATCGCGCGGGTCTTCGAACGCGAGGTCGGGCTTCATCGCGGGCGTACCGCCCCACGCGGCCATCACACCGAGTTGCGATGACAGGTTGTCGACGGTGACCTTCTTCCGCAGCTTGTAGAATCCGAGTTTGGTGGCGAAGGCCTGAGCCAGCGCCAGCGGAACGTCGAACACGAAGCCGCCGCCATGCGCTTCCGGCGCTTCGGTGAGGAGAAAGTCCACGATGATCTTGCCCTGCGGCGTCAAGAGCGCACCGAACCGGCCCACACCGGGCCGCACCAGTTCCACATTGGTGGTCATCAGCCCGTCGAGGAATGCCCTCGCATCTTCGCCGCTCACTTTGACGACGCCGCGATCCGGCAGAAACGCTGCTTTCATAAGGCTTTCTCGGTTCTCTCGGTATTCATTGGGGATATGCATCCCGCAGGTATGACACCGCAACGTAAGGCGCTAAGGTGCGGACAACAAGGCCCGCGCGGCCCTGCGCAGACTGTATTGGATGCGCAGAATCAGCCCAACACCAGACGAGTTTCGAGCATTGGCCCAGACATTTGATGTGATTCTAAAATCCGGCACCGTGGTCAACCAGGACGGCGAGGGGATCCGCGATATCGGCATCTCCGGCGGGCGGATCGCGGAAATCGGGGCGCTCGGTGGGGCCAGTGCAGGTGAAGTGATCGACTGCAAGGGCCTGCACATCCTGCCCGGCGTGATGGACACGCAGGTGCATTTCCGCGAGCCGGGTCTCACCCACAAGGAAGATCTGGAAACCGGATCGCGCAGCGCGGTTCTGGGCGGCGTTACCGCCGTGTTCGAGATGCCGAACACCAATCCGCTGACCGTGACGGAAGAAGCCTTCACCGCGAAGGTGAAGGCCGGGCATCACCGGATGCATTGCGATTTCGCCTTCTTCATCGGCGGCACCCGTGAGAACGTCAATCATCTGCCCGATCTCGAACGCGCGCCGGGCTGCGCCGGCGTCAAGGTGTTCATCGGATCAAGCACCGGCTCGCTGCTGGTGGAGGACGACGACAGCCTGCGCCGTATTTTCAAGGTGATCCGCCGCCGCGCCGCGTTTCATGCCGAAGACGAATACCGCCTCAACGATCGCAAGCATCTGCGCATCGAAGGCGATCCGCGCTCGCATCCGGTGTGGCGCGACGAGGACGCGGCATTGATTGCGACGCAGCGCCTGGTGAGGCTGGCGCGCGAGACCGGCAAGCGCATCCATGTGCTGCACATCTCGACCAAGCAGGAAATCGAGTACCTGCGCGACCACAAGGATGTCGCCTCCTGCGAGGCGACGCCGCATCATCTCACCCTCGCAGGCCCCGAGGCCTATGAACGGCTCGGCACCCGCGCGCAGATGAATCCGCCGGTGCGCGACGCCAGCCATCGCGAAGGCATCTGGCGCGGCATCGAACAGGGCATCATCGACGTGCTCGGCTCGGACCATGCGCCGCACACGCTGGAAGAGAAGGACAAGGTTTATCCCGCCTCGCCGTCCGGCATGACCGGCGTGCAGACGCTGGTGCCGATCATGCTCGATCATGTGAACGCCGGAAAGCTGTCGCTGGCGCGCTTTGTCGATCTCACCAGCGCCGGTCCGGCGCGGCTGTTCAACATTGCCTGCAAGGGCCGCATCGCCGCAGGTTACGACGCCGACTTCACCATCGTGGACATGAAGCGCGAGGAAACCATCACCAACAAATGGGTCGCCTCGCGCGCGGGCTGGACGCCTTACGACGGCGTGAAGGTCAAGGGCTGGCCGGTCGGCACCTTTGTGCGCGGCAGGCGCGTGATGTGGCAGGGCGAGGTCGCGACGCCATCGACTGGCGAGCCGGTGCGGTTTCTGGAGACGCTGAAGGCTTAGTGTCGGCGGGCCGTTATGGGGCACGGGATTCCAGTGTCTGTCATTCCGGGATGCGCCTCTTGGCGCAGGCCCGGAATCCATAATCTGGATTAGCCAGCGTAGCCCGGATGAAGCGAAGCGCAATCCGGGGCCGCTCACGCTGGTGCTGTCCGCATTTCGCTACGCTGTATGCGGGCTACAAGCCCGAAACATTTCGTGATGGCACGAACCCATTCCTTGACAATTTCATTGATAGGACTATATTCCTTCTTATCCTGCCCCGTTATGAGGGGCGTTTCGCGATCGTCACGATACGCG
>Ga0233439_10002662_pt1 | contig 19741 bp, 22 predicted proteins | sample SI_123_September_6_FD_182713 | JGI IMG/M metagenome (GOLD analysis project Ga0233439, IMG submission 182713) | Seawater microbial communities from Saanich Inlet, British Columbia, Canada - SI_123_September2016_100_MG | ecosystem: Environmental > Aquatic > Marine > Inlet | place: Canada: British... | reverse complement strand
TTCGTTTTCGGCATGTTTGGAGGGTTCGCACAATACTTCCGATTTGCTGCCGCCGATATCGCCCGCCCAGAATTTAAAAGCAAAGCCATATCATTGGTCTTGGCCGGCGGGGTGATCGCAGCCATCGCTGGGCCTGAACTGGCTAAATGGGCAAACGGCCTGTTTGAGCCGATCCTCTTTTTAGGGGCCTACTTCGTGATTTCAGCCCTAGCGCTGATCTCTGCGCTGCTGCTGTGCTGGCTCGATATCCCCAAGCCATCGGCGGAAGAAAACAAAACGTCGGGTCGTCCGTTGTTGGAAATCATGCAACAGCCGACATTCATTGTTGCCGTTCTATGCGGCATGATCGGCTACAGCACGATGGCGTTGGTTATGACGGCTACCCCCCTGTTTATGCAGTTTTGTGGCTTCGGCGTCTCAGACACGGCCTTTATTATTCAATGGCACAGCCTCGGCATGTTCGCACCGGCATTTGTTACTGGTCATTTGATCCAGCGGTATGGTGTTTTAAATATTATTCTGATTGGTATCGTGTTACAGGCAGGTGCATTAATTCTTGCCGTTTCCGGCATCGCCATACACAACTTCTGGTTCGCCTTGGTCTCCGTTGGAATTGGTTGGAATTTCATCTTCGTCGGCGGCACAACCCTGTTGACGGAATGCTACTCCCCTGCAGAGCGGGCAAAGACCCAAGCCGTCAACGATCTAATTGTCTTTGGATCTGTGGCAATGGCGTCGCTGCTTTCAGGCGCGATTCTGCATCTGTTTAATTGGAACACGGTCATGGCCATCGCCGCACCGGCGTCATTGATCCTCGGCGTAGCCGTAATTTGGTTAAGAACCCAACGCCGCAGGGAAACGCTCGCGGCAGAAATGCCTTAGCAATTTTTTTGGGGCTACTTCTTGACGTCGTCCCCGTAAAACGTCGCCTTTAAAGCAGGGATCAAGTTATTGCGTTGTTCGTCCTCTGCCAACAGGTACACCACCGCCCAAATTGCCAAGGTAATTAAAGATAAGACCTGAACAACGCGGGTCAGCTTAGGCTTAATATTCTGCTCATATCGTTCTACCAAATCCATATGTTTTCGGTAGATATGATGCCGCAACATCAATGCGCCAATCGCCAATCCTAAAAATACGAAAAACCCTGAAGACATAAAACCTATGTTCCAACGCCTATTTAGGTGCGTCCGGGTAGAGCGCCCGCAAGCCTTGTTCGGAAGCGTCGCATACTCCCTGTTCGGTAATCAGCCCCGTCACCAATCGCCGAGGCGTAACGTCAAACGCATAGTTTGCCGCGTCGCTATTGTCTGGTGTAAGCGTGATCGTCTCAACTGTTCCATCCGACGTTCGTCCCGTCATTTCAGTGACCTCCGCCGCGTCGCGTTGTTCGATGGGGATTTCAGCAACCCCGTCCCGCAAAGTCCAATCGATGGTCGGTCCTGGTAGACCAACATAGAACGGCACGCCATTGTCTTTTGCAGCTAGGGCCTTCAAATAGGTGCCGATTTTATTACATACATCGCCGGTCCCGGTGGTGCGGTCTGTTCCGGTAATACATAGATCAACCATGCCATGCTGCATCAAATGGCCGCCGGCATTATCGACGATGACTGTATGGGGAACGCCATGTTGGCCAAGTTCCCAGGCGGTCAAACTCGCCCCTTGGTTTCGCGGCCGGGTTTCATCGACCCAAACATGCACCGGCACACCCGCGTCATGGGCCTTATAAATGGGTGCCAGCGCCGTGCCCCAATCAACGGTCGCTAACCAGCCTGCGTTACAATGGGTTAGGACGTTCACCTGTTCCGGCTTACCCTTTCGTTCCCAAGCCTCGCGAATGAGAGGCGCACCGTGATCACCAATGGAGCTACAAATTTGGACGTCTTCATCACAGATTTCAGCGGCGCGTTCATAGGCCGCGGCCCCCCGCTCTCCTGCCGTCAAAGGTGACAACAAATTGCGCATTTCATCCAATGCCCAGCGTAGGTTAACTGCGGTCGGTCGGGTTTCCATCAACTGACTATAAGCCGCTTCCAAGCTCGCATCCGATGCATCGGCCCGCATCGCCAACGCCATTCCATAGGCCGTCGTCGCTCCAATAAGGGGGGCCCCTCGGACCAGCATCGCCGCAATCGCGTGTGCCGCATCGTCGATTGTATCCAAGCGCGTCGTGACAAAGTCGTGCGGCAGCTTGGTCTGATCAATAATTTCTACCGCGCCCCCATCAGACGCGAGCCAGATGGTGCGATACGGTTTGCCGCCAACCTTCATCGATTTAAAACCCGCCCGGCAACTGCATCAAGTTTCTTAATGAGTTCTGGATCGCGTGCCTCCGGTGCCGTGATCAATGCATTTTCCAGCGCCGTGTGGCAGCCTTGGGGGCAGGGCTCGGTTCGTCCTGCCAAGGCTGGTGCGACTTGCTTAACCAGAGATCGAGCCTTGCCTGCGTTCTCCACCAAAACCTTAATGATGCTTTCAACAGTGACGTGATCGTGGTCGGGATGCCAGCAGTCAAAATCTGTGACCATGGCGACGGTGGCGTAACACATCTCGGCTTCGCGGGCGAGCTTGGCTTCCGGCATATTGGTCATGCCGATGACATCGCAGTTCCACGACCGATAAAGCTCAGACTCTGCTAACGTCGAAAACTGCGGCCCTTCCATAACAAGGTAGGTCCCGCCCCGCGCTACAGGAATATCGAGTTCGGTGGCCGCCGCCTCAAGCGCATCGCCAAGCCGTCCACAGACCGGGTGGCCGAGGCCCACATGCGCCACCAGTCCGGTGCTAAAAAAGCTTTTGGTCCGAGCGAAGGTACGGTCAATAAATTGATCGACGATCACGAACGTGCCCGGTGGCAGTTCCTCTTTCAAAGAGCCAACGGCACTCACCGAAATGATCTCGGTAACGCCTGCTCGTTTTAGGGCATCGATGTTCGCACAGAAGTTTAATTCACTCGGTGGAATACGGTGCCCGCGACCATGGCGGGGCAGGAACACGATTTGCTGTCCGTCCAATTCACCGAATAATAACTCATCCGACGGCTCGCCGAAGGAAGAAGTAACCTTCTCCCACCGGGTATTGCTCAGGCCATCGATCTCAGAGACACCGCTGCCGCCGATGATGCCGATAACATTAGAATCTGACATCTACAGATTTTCACCAAAGAAGGCGAGTGTCCGCTCCAGCGCCTGAACGTGGGCTGCTTCTTGGTAGCTGCCGCGATGATCGCAACTGAAACCATGCTGCGCATCGTCATAGACATAAGACGGTATATCCGGATACGCCGCTTGCACGCCTTCGACTTTCTCCATCGGAATGGAGGCGTCTTTTTCGCCGAAGTGAAGCAGTGTCGGAACCTTGGGATTTTCTTCGCGGAAGTCATAAATCTGACCGCCGTAATAACAGACTGCCGCATCGACATCAGACCGACACGCCGCCAGCCACGTCAATGAACCACCCCAGCAGTAGCCGACAATACCAACTTTGCCTTCGGCCCGAAGTACAGCCGCCGCCGCTTCGTTATCCAGCACGGCACTGTCCCAAGGGCAGTTCGCACGAAGTGCCATGCCTTGTTCCCGATCCGCCTGTTCGTAGCCCAGTTCGACGTTCTTTTCAGCCCGGTCAAATAAAGCCGGCGCAATCGCGGAATACCCTTCCGCTGCATAGCTGTCACAAAGTTCACGAATATGCGCATTCACGCCAAAGATTTCCTGAACTACAACAAGCCCAGCCTTCGCATCCCCAGATGGATCAGCCCGATAAGCATCCAGCGTATGACCATCAGATGCAGTAAGTTGGATATTTTGTCCCATGATATCGTTCTCCCTAAACAATTTAAGCCACGCCAGATTTCCCACCGACGCGCATTTGACAGTTGTTTTAAGATGTCTGAGCTGAAGTGACAAATTAAATTGCCTTCAGCCTCAGACCGAAGTATTTGAGAGGCTTATATATTATCGTTCACAACGATAAAATTTTCACAATTTATAGTTTGATCATTTTTTGCTAGACAGTCGGGTGTTAGGAAAATAGCATTCCATAATTTCACTGATACGTAGCTCGGTGAACACATTCAACTCTATCGATGAGGGCTAAAAAGTGACTAATCTCCGTCTTCAAGAGAAAAAATTGCGTCGTTTACTAAAATTGTTTGCGATTCTTTCGGTATTCGTTGTTAGCGCCTGTGCCAATTCAACTTATTATACCGCTGGCGAGTTAAAAGGGTTGGGCAATTCCTCGCGTGTTCTATTGATGCCAACCGATGTGCTGCTGAGCGAACAAACCGCCACAGGTATTCTCGTCCCGAATGCCAAATGGACAGCGGCGGCTGAAGGTTACATGAACGATAGCATTCGGGCCCTATTGACGAACCGCAATGCCGCCCTGGTTGAGAGTCATATCCAGGCTGGCGCGCCCGGTTCCAATCCTCGAATAGTACAAATTCTAAAATTGCATGGCGCGGTTGGGTCTTCGATTTTAGCGCATCAATACATCTCTCATTTAAAGCTCCCAAGCAAAAATGAAAAATTTGATTGGTCCTTGGGTCCCGAGGTACAGGCGCTACGTAAACGGTACAACACGGACTACGCCCTATTTATTTATGTGCGCGATTCATACGCTAGTGCTGGCCGAGTTGCCCTGGTTGTTGTCGGCGCTGTATTTGGTGTTTCCGTTCCTACTGGCGTACAGGCTGGGTTTGCTTCTCTTGTCGACCTACGGACAGGGAATGTCGTTTGGTTCAACAGATTGCTGAGAGGTGGTGGTGATTTACGAACCGCCGAAGCTGCGACGGATACTGTTTCGTTGCTTTTGAAGCAATTTCCAAAATGAAAAGTTTCAAACGTACTTTCGTTACCGGGCTGGTCCTGGTGTCGGTATCAGCCTGCATGATGAACCAATCCCATTATGAAGCAGGTCTAAAAGATACAGATAAAAATCTAGCGATTTCGTCGTCTCAAGGCGTGCGGGCATCAACGACAGGCCCACAACAAGGCAGTGATGAACTTGAAAAATCTTATGACCTTGCAAACTTGCGACCTGGCATTCGTCCGAGCCTAAATACCGACGAAGCCGGGATATGGATGCAGATGGATCGTGAAGAAGGGAAATCACGCAATGCCGGAAACATTGTCACCGACAAGGCATTGAATACTTACATCCAAGGCCTGGTTTGCAAATTGGCTGGAAAATTTTGCGGAAATACCCGCGTGTATGTCGCAAATGTTCCAGAATTTAATGCCTTCATGGCCCCCAACGGCATGATGCAAGTTTGGACGGGGCTTTTACTGCGTGCCCGAAACGAAGCCCAGTTGGCGACCGTGATCGGTCACGAAATGGGACATTTCCTGCGTCGGCATTCGTTGCAGAGAATGCGCGACACCATGAGAAAAGCCAATTTTGTCCTGTTTGTTCAAATCGCCTCAATTGCTGCTGGCGTTTCATTTGCGGGCGACATCGCTGCCCTTATTGCCAGTGGTAGTATCGCCTCTTTTAGTAGGGATAACGAACGCGAAGCCGATGGCTACGGTCTTAGATTTCTGCTTCAACATGGCTATGATGCTCGTGAGGCAGCAAAAATATGGGCACAACTGATCAAGGAAATTGAGGCAGATGAAGACCACGCACGTCCGTCACTATTTTTAGCCTCCCACCCACCGTCTGAAGAACGCACAGATATGTTGCGGCGGATCGCGGACCGTGAAATGGCAAAAACCAAGAATGCGGATACAGGTCGGGAAAGATACCTTGCAGTGCTGCTGCCCATTCGCGCCAAACTATTACGTGACGAATTAAATCAGCGACGCTATGCACAAACGGAAAACCTCATCGACCAACTCATTGTTGACGGGGCAAACATTGGTGAACTTTATTTTTACAAGGGCGAATTATACCGGCTACGGGCGGAATCAGATGACTTTGATAAAGCAATTAAAGCCTATCAAACCGCTTTAACTAAAAAAGCCTGGCCGCGTGAAATTTACCGGTCCATGGGACTCGTCCACTTAAAACAGAAAGCCCCTAAAAAAGCTATTGGAGCATTTTCTCAGTATCTTCGCATTAATCCAAATGCCGAAGATAAGGAAATTATCTTACAAATGATGAAAGCCGCAAAATGATCTTGAAATTAAAAAATACCATTTTCGCCTTTTCACTTGTCGCACTTCTCGCTGGATGTGGGAAATTCGATCTTGTACCTGCGGGAAACGTGAGTGTCGAAGGGGGAATATCCGTAAATTCCGACATCGCGTGGAGCCGCTTAAAAACTGGGAAGTATGAGATTTGGACACTTGATGGAACCCGCCTCCAACAAATGTATTTCGCTGGCGGACTAGAAGAAGGGCGGCCAATATTTCATGGATTGCCATCGGGATCAGATGAAAAAATCCCCCGCTATTTCAAGAATATGAACCCCATTGAGCTAAAAGAATTATTTGAAGCCAGCTTAGTACGCACTAAAGCCGAAAAAGTGAAGGTGACATCCTTTAAGCCTGCCACGTTCGGAGCGGTCCCAGGTTACGATCTCAAATTTTCATACTCATTAAAAGAGGGGCTGGAAATGTTGGGAATTGGTGTTCTTGCGATCAAGGATGAAGAATTTTATATGGCGCTTTATGTGGGGAGTAAACTTTATCATTTTGATAGAAATGTTGCGAACGCACGCAAAATTTTACGGTCCATTTCATTCGCTAAATCCAAATCAGGTTGGAGTTTATTTTAAACATTAAACCTGAACAGCATCAGATCACCGTCATGAACCGTATAGTCACGGCCTTCTTGGCGCATTTTTCCGGCGTCTTTTGAGGCTTGTTCGCCACCCAGGGTGACGAAGTCGTCATAGGCGATGGTTTCGGCACAGATAAAGCCGCGTTCAAAATCACCGTGGATGGTGCCGGCCGCTTGCGGGGCCTTTTCACCGTCGGTTATGGTCCAGGCGCGGACTTCCTGGGGGCCTGCGGTAAAGAAGGTGATCAGGCCTAAAAGGCTGTAGCCGGCGCGGATAACCTGGGCGAGCCCGGTTTCTTCCAATCCCAGCGTTTCCAAGAACTCTGCCTTTTCGTCGGCATCATCCAATTGTGCCACTTCTTCTTCGATGCGGGCTGAAATGACCACGGTTTCGGCACCTTGATCGGCTGCCATGGCGGCGACTTTTTTTGTTAGCTCGTTGCCAGTGGCTGCTGAGTCTTCCTCCACATTGCAGACATATAAAATGGGTTTTGACGTCAGTAATTGCAGTCCCTTGAAAGCTTTTGCATCTTCATTGGAGACGTCCAGCATGCGAGCAGGCTTGCCCTCTTGAAGAAGCTCTAACGCGCGTTCGACCAAGGCCAGTTGCTGGATCGCATCTTTGTCGTTGCCACGTGACTTTTTAGTCAGCGGCGTCACGCGCTTTTCCAGGCTTTCCAGGTCAGCCAGCATAAGCTCTGTTTCGATGGTTTCCGCGTCCCGCAGTGGATCGATGCTGCCATCGACATGGGTAATGTTTTCGTCTTCAAAACAGCGGACGACTTGCAGGACCGCATCGACTTCGCGGATGTTGGCAAGGAATTGATTGCCCAGGCCCTCCCCCTTAGATGCACCGCGCACCAAACCCGCGATATCAACGAATTCCAACTGCGTCGGCACGACCTTCTTCGGGTTGGCAATCGCAGCGATGGTATCGAGCCTGGAATCCGGTATGCCGACCCGGCCTGTGTTGGGCTCGATCGTACAAAAAGGAAAGTTCTGGGCTTCTGCTGCGGCTGTTGCCGTGAGCGCATTAAATAGTGTCGATTTACCAACGTTCGGCAATCCGACGATCCCACAGTTAAAACCCATTAGTCGTCTTCCTTTTTATCGGGGGCTGGTTTATGGGTCTGAGGTTTCATCACCCGCGCAACCTCCGTCATAAAATTAGCGTCTTTGCCATTAATTACGGTATCGAAATGATCTGCAATTGCCTCTAATTCCGGTTCCAACCATTCCCCATCTGCCTTGGCGAAGTCTTTGAGCACATGGCCTGTCACCTTAGATTTATCACCAGGATGGCCGATGCCCAATCGAATGCGTCGATAGTCGGGTCCTATTTGAGCGTGGATACTGCGCAAGCCGTTGTGCCCGCCGTGCCCCCCACCCGATTTAACGCGAAGTTTTCCCGCCGCTAAATCAAGTTCATCGTGCAGGACAATGACGTCTTCAGGGGCAATTTTATAGAATTTAACCGCTTGAGCGACAGAACGACCGGATTCGTTCATGAAGGTCATGGGTTTTAGGGCCAAGACTTTCTGTGTGCCGACCTTGCCTTCTGCCAATTCGCCTTGGAACTTGGCCCGGAAAGCACCAAAGCCATGGCGGCGGACAATTTCGTCCACCGCCATGAATCCGATGTTGTGCCTGTTCTTGGAATACTGGCTTCCGGGATTTCCCAGGCCGACAATAAGCAACATGACGAACGGTCTCCCGCAAGAGTCCAAACTTGGGGCCACAAACTTGGGGCCACAAACTTGGGATCAGGCTTTATTCCTTGTCGTCCGAAGTTTCTTCGCCCTCGGTTGCACCCTCTTCGCCCTCTTCGCCTTCTTCGCCTTCCTCGCCTTCCTCGCCTTCTTCGGCTTCGTCTTCCTCGATCACAAGGATCGTCGGTGCCGCAATGGTAAGAATGGTGAAGTCACGGTCGGTAATGGTGGGCGTTACGCCATCCGGCAAGTCAACCGAACTGATATGCACACCATCGCCAATTTCGAGGCCCGCTAGATCAACCGTCAGAAAATCAGGAATATCGTCAGGCCGACACAATGCTTCGATCGTGTGACGAACAATATTAATGACGCCACCCGCCCGGAGGCCGGGGCAGTCTTCCTCATTATTAATTTGAACCCGAATTTCAACAGCCACCCGGGTGGTCGCGCTGAAACGCATAAAATCCACATGCAAGGGACGGTCTGTCACTGGATCCAATTGGATGTCACGGGGTAGAACCCTATGTATCTCTCCGTCCAAATTGACTTCGCAGACCCGGGCAAAGAAGCCTCGAACGTGAAGTTGCTGAGTCAATTCAATTGGATCCACTGAGATCATTTTGGGGTCTTCTTTATTACCGTAGATTACGGCAGGAACGCGACCTGCACGACGTGTTGCACGGGCTGCCCCCTTACCGGCCCGGTCACGCACTTCGGCGGCCATTGTTGATGCTTGAACCATCGATTTTACTCCTAATTCTCATTTCAAAAATACCGGCCTCCAGGGGTGCCGGCTGGTCGTCTTTACTCAATTTCAGCGCCAAATTGACGCAGAAGCTGGAGGTTATAGTTCAAATAAATTGGAAATGGAAGATTCTTCGCTAATTCTTCTCAGCGATTCGGCCATCAGCGGCGCCACGGTCAACTGTTCGACATTCTGAGATATCCGAACCGCTTCGGTCGCTTGGATCGTATCGGTGATAATGAGTTGCTTCATCGGCGACGATGATACCCGTGCAACGGCCCCACCAGATAACACCCCGTGGGTCGCATAGGCCGACACGGATGTGGCTCCTGCGTCCATCAGCGCGGCCGCAGCATTACACAGCGTTCCTGCCGAATCGACAATATCGTCAACCAGGATACAGGTCCGGTCTTTAACGTCACCAATGATGTTCATGACTTCGGAGACCCCGGCGCGTTCGCGTCGCTTATCAATGATTGCCAGCTCGGCGTTCAAAGGCTTGGCAAAGGCCCGCGCCCGAACAACACCGCCAACGTCCGGCGAAACAATCACAAGGTTTTCACCGTCGAAGCGCTGTTTAATGTCTTCAATAAAAACCAACGACCCATATAAATTATCCACGGGAATATCGAAAAAGCCCTGAATTTGGCCCGCGTGCAGGTCCATGGTTAGGACCCGGTCAGCACCAGCCTCCGTAATCAGGTTGGCTACCAACTTGGCTGAGATCGGCGTTCTAGGCCCAGACTTCCGGTCCTGACGCGCATATCCAAAATAAGGCACGACAGCTGTGACACGCCGGGCCGATCCGCGCCTGAGCGCATCAAGGCACACCAGCAGTTCCATCAGGTTATCGTTGGCAGGATAGGACGTGGACTGAATGACAAATACATCCTGGCCTCGAACATTTTCTTGAATTTCAACAAACACTTCCATGTCAGAAAACCTACGAACACTGGCTTTTGTCAAAGGAAGGTTGAGATATGCGGAAATCGCCTCGGCCATGGGACGATTACTATTACAAGTTAAAATCTTCATTTTTGAAGGTCTCTTTATCGTCCCAAATTTAATGACAACACCGCGACGCGGCGGAACTTACCAATAGGGGCTCGGACTGTAAACGTGATTCTCTAATATTACGATTTAGCCTTACTCCGGCGGCAAAGCTCTGCCTGGAATTTGCGGTAAATCGGCCGGTGGCGGTGGTGGCGTATAAATCTCCTGTGACGTCACCCGCCCACCTCTAGAACCATCCAGAACTTGCTCAATGCCATCGACAGCGGCGGCGGCAACAAGATTAGCAACATGACCCCAAGCCGCGTTCAAACTTCGACTCGGTACAAAATTTTCCTGGGTTGCACGGCCCAATAGTGCGCCAGACGCGGTTGAGACAGTCCAAATGATTTTCACCGGTTCCTTGCCCTGCACCGGCAAGCCGACATCAACATGACCCTGCAACGCATAGGCCGCCTGACGTGGGTCCTTGGTAATAAAGATGTCGACCGCCCGCAACGCGGCTTCAATGGCGTTGGTGAGTGCGACGTTGCCGTCACCCGGCGCGCCAATGACGGGTTTGACCACCATTGCCGTGGTGATAGGTGCCCTTGCCGGCGTTGGTTTCTTCTTAGGCGCATTCGGCAGCATCGCTAAGATCGGTCCGAGCGCGCCGTTGCCGACAGAGCGAATGATGCGAGGATCGCCAAATTCCCACTGAGTCCGGGTCGCCTTGACGCCTTGAGTGTGGCTGCCCAATACCTGGCCAACGTTATCCTGTAATTCCCACTTTATGTAGATATAGTCCTCATCACTCTTGCCCAACAAATTGAGTTCGGTGCGGCCCTTAAGGATGTAACGGCTCGGTCGGGTTGGGTCGATGGTTGCCGGGACACGAGATTTTTCCAATCGGTCCGAAACTTCTTCCGCCAGAAGCCTGGCCATCGGCACCGCCGGCCCTTCCAAAAGCTCAACCCGCACGCCTAAGTTCTGGTTTACTTCGGCCTTGGATTTAGGCCAGATTTCGAAGCCTGCGATTGACGTCGGCTCACCCGCTTCGCACGCCGACAGAACGAAGACCACAATCAGGAATTTCCAGCACCCCTTCATAAGCCAGCACTTCTTCACAAAATCGCGCAAGACGCCATAAGCCCTAAGACCAGCGCCACCGCCATAAACATCATGTAGGGCATATTTCCCCCTTTCTACCAAGGAGCATTAATCATCCGGTCAATAAGATCGCCGACAACCCACGACCATAATCTGATTCTCCTCGGTGGGTGGCACGACGGTAACTGAAAAATCGGTCTTCGTCTGTATAGGTATCAACATCCACCACGTCCACCTGTTCCAGACTCAAGGCGAGCAATTGACGTTCGACGTATCCTGCCAGATCAAACATGAAATGCTCGGCTTGAGTTGACGCCACGAAGAACTCGGCGGATTTACTATCTTCGTCAACAAAACCACGATGGAATTCAGGCCCAACTTCATAAGACCGTTGCTGAATGCAGGGACCGATAGCGGCCTGAATTCGATTTACGTCGGCACCCAGATCGACCATGGCACCGACTGTTGCGCCTAAGACGCCTTCCTTGGCCCCACGCCACCCCGCGTGGGCGGCACCAATTACACGAGCATTAGCATCGGCGAACAGGACCGGCGCGCAATCAGCTGTTAATATGCCGAGGGCAATTCCTTCATGGCGACTGACCATACCATCGGCTTTTGGTGCCTGATCCGCTTCCCATGGTTCTTTAACTTCAACGACATTCGGCGAATGGATTTGATGGACCGTGTTTAGAACAACACCCTCCATGCCCAGTTTTTCCACCGCGCGCGTTCGATTTTGACGCACCGCGTCGGTTTCGTCATCGGAACCGTAACCACAGTTGAGGCCGCGGTAGATGCCTTGGCTGCAACCGCCTTTACGGGTGAAGAAGCCGTGGCGAATGCCTGTTACGTCGTTCAGGGTTTCAGTTGTCAGCATGTCGTTTCATTATTAATAATCAGTACCTTGAACAGGGTGCCCATTTCGTCCTCGCCAATCAAGCGGTTGAGGGCAGAATTGATTTCTGCCGCCTGTTCCGATGTTGCTTCAGCACTCAGTATCTCGGCCCGCTTATCAATTCCCAGAGTAAGCAAAAAATTTCGTTGCGTCAGAAAGATATCAACATTTGCGCCGGCTTCGGTTATTGCTTGGGACAGGCGTTCAAAATTTACGTGTGCGGTTAGGTCCACCTCGCCAGGATCATCTAAGACGGAATGGTATTGGTGGTTTTTAACAGCCTGCAATGTGTCGGCAGGTTCCGCCTTGGCATACCCATAATCTATCATCACAGCGCCACCGCCGTGATTGGCGATTCGTTTGCCAAGAGCTTCGGCAATCTCAATTCCGGCAGGGCAGTCTTCCAAGATCGCGCCGACTTCTGCATTAGGAAAGTCGCCGCTTTCGGTTTTATCCGAAACGATAAAGCAAAAGTTGTCGCCATCTAGACCAACCAATCGTTCACACCACCCTTCAGAAGTCCGTTCTAATTGCCGGATCGGCAGGGCATCGAAGAATTCATTGGCGACGAATAACATCGGCCCCTCTGGCACATCGTCAAGGCGGTCACACCACACGGGCTCAACATGCAAGGTCTCTTTTTGCATGCTTCGAAGCACTGGACTGGTTTCGATCAAATGAAGACGGAGGGCTTGGATGAAGGCTGGGTCCTGCCCGGCCGCTCGCAAAAAATCCGCCATCAGTGTGCCGCGACCAGGGCCAGCCTCAACCACATAAATTGGATCAAGCGCGCCCATTTGTCGCCACTGCACCAGACACCAAAGCCCCAACAACTCGCCAAACATCTGGCTGATCTCTGGTGCGGTGATGAAATCCCCGGCAACGCCTAACGGGTCCCGCGTCGCATAATAGTGCGCGTTGCAAATTTCGATATACTGGGCAACGGAGATCGGGCCGTGTTTGGAAATCAACCGGCGCAGATCATCGGCGACCTCCGGCATCGTAGTCTAGGACCCTGGCTTGGCGCGAACGATCAGCCAAATGCCGAACAGAATCAAAGGTGCCGATAACCACTGCCCCATGGTCGTCCCACCTACGAGAAATCCGATATGGTAGTCAGGCTGGCGGAACAGTTCAGCCACACTTCGGGCTAAGCCATAACCGATAAAGAACACCCCCGTGAGTAAACCCGTCCGGCGGCGAATCGCCTCGTTCTGTCGCAAAAAATACAAAATCAAAAATAGGAAAAGACCTTCCAGCAGAGCCTCATAAAGCTGGCTCGGGTGGCGCGGTTGTGGGCCGCCATGAGGGAACACCATCGCCCACGGGACATCACTCACCCGACCAATCAATTCGCCATTTACAAAGTTGGCGACCCGCCCGAGGAAAAGTCCGATGGGTGCAGCGCAGGCGATCATGTCGGCGAACCCCCAGACCGGAATGCCGCGTTTGCGCGAAAACAACCACGTCGTAAAAATTACGCCCAGGAACCCGCCGTGAAACGACATTCCGCCTTGCCAGACCTGAAAGATCGCCAACGGATGATCGATAAAGTACCCAAACTTATAAAATAAAACGTAGCCTAGCCTACCGCCCAAAATTACGCCAAGAATCGCCCAGATCAAAAAATCATCAACGTCTATGGCGCGAACAATTTCCGGTGGCCGCCGGGTCATGGACTTCATGTACCAAATCGCACCGAGCAGCCCAAAAATATAAGCCAGCGCATACCAACGAACAGCAAGCGGTCCGACGGAAAAAATGATCGGGTCGATCATGGGGTACGGTAAAGCGAACAACATACGCGCTTAACGGTAGCTATCTTCGGCGATGAGGTAGTCCTTCACATACGCAGAAATGCCGTCTTCAAGCGACGTAAAAGGATGGACATACCCGGCATCGCGCAGCCGCGTCATATTGGCTTGGGTAAAGTATTGGTATTTGTCGCGGATGTTTTCAGGTGTCGGCACGTAGTCAATCTTTGGGTCCTGACCAACCGAGGCATAGACAGCATTGGCGAGATCAAGGAACGACCGTGCTTGGCCCGTGCCGCAGTTAAACAGACCATTGACGTTTTTATTTTCGAGCAACCACAGAACGATATTCACGCAATCATCCACCCAGACAAAGTCACGTAGCTGGCCACCATCTTCGTAGTCAGCGTGATGTGACTCGAACAAATTCATGGTGCCGCCATCGCGTGCAATCGGAAATACCTGATGGGCAACACTACGTTGGCCTTCTTTGTGATATTCGTTGGGGCCGTAGACGTTAAAGAACTTTAGGCCCGCCCAGTGGGGTGGACGGGGATCGTTATGCTGGATGGACCGCGCTATGCGTCGGTCGAACAGATGCTTGCTCCAGCCGTAGGCGTTCAGCGGCTTTAGTCCTGCCAAGCCCTCGACCGAGCCATCATCATCAAAGCCTTCGGCACCATCGCCGTAGGTTGCGGCGGAAGACGCATAAATAAAGCTCGCGTGATTTTCCGTACACCACTGCCAAAGTGCCATCGACATGTGGAAATTATTCTGGATGATTAAATCGGCATCGGTCTCTGTCGTCGCGGAAATGGCTCCCATGTGGATGATAGCGTCAATATTGGTCTCATGCGCTGCCAAGAAATCGAACAACCCCTCGGGCGGAACGATGTCATACAGTTCGCGCTTGGCAACGTTGCGCCATTTATCATCACTGCCCAACACGTCGCAGATGACGAGGTTTTCATACCCCTTTTCTTCCATGACAGCCGCGATATTGGAGCCAATAAATCCGGCCCCCCCGGTGATCACATACATGACCAAATCCAATCCAATTAAAGTCCGAAACTTATAGGGTGTGCCACGGCTACCCGCAAGCGGTTGCACCCAAAGCTGCTCCTGTTCATAATATACCCCTTAAATCTTAACGAATTAGAGAACGGCACAATGCAAAGCAATAATCGGGTCCTCGACGATCTCGCAAAAGTCGCCAATGGCGCGGTATCCACCCTCGTCGGTATGAAAGGCGAAGCCGAAGCCCTGGTCCGCCAACAGCTTGAACGGCTGCTGTCCGAAATGGATGTTGCCCAGCGCGACGAATTCGAAGCCGTCAAAGCGATGGCGCAAAAAGCCCGGACGGAACAAGAAAAGCTGGAAAAGCGCGTCGCGGAGTTAGAAGCACAGCTGGCTAAGGCGAGCCCGAAGAAGAAGACAAAGAAGTAACTGAACCAGGGCGCTCCGTCCTTGTCTGAATTGTCAGGGTCTGAATTGTCGGGGGAGTAATTGGCGAAGCGTTCTCCAATCAAGAAACTGGATGTGACCGGCGGCGATGGCGATCTAACGACCTTAATCGCATGTCACGAATGTGACCTTCTGCACCGGGTGAAGCCTGTTGACGATGAGCATACGGCGAAGTGTGTTCGCTGTGGTGCGACATTGTATCAGGAACGAAAAAACAGTGTGGACCGGACTCTAGCATTGGCATTCACAGGTCTTATTTTATTTATCATTTCAAATGTTTTTCCGTTTATGTCTTTCGAACTTGAAGGACGGTCACAAGATAACACCCTGATTTCTGGCGTTATTGAGATGTACCGCGCGGACCTTTGGGGGCTTGCGATGGTTGTCTTGCTGATGAGCATCGTCTTCCCTTTGGTTAATCTTATGGGAATTCTCTATGTCCTCATTCCTCTCAAAATGAACAAGCGACCCTGGATGTTGGCGAAGTCCTTTCGGGTGTTGGACCTACTTCATCCCTGGGGGATGACAGAAGTTTATATGCTGGGGGTCTTTGTCGCGTACGTAAAACTTTCCGATCTGGCGACCATTACACCGGGAATTGCATTGTACTCCTTCGCCGTGTTGCTGATTGTTTCTGCAGCCGCCACCGCATCTTTCGACCCCAGGATCGTATGGGAAAAAGTGGAGCAGCCCCAATGAGTGCAGGCACTCTCACTGCTGCCAAAGCGGGGCTCGTGAGCTGTCATGCGTGCGACCTTCTTGTTAATCGAAAATCGCTAGCACGTGATCCCCACCCTGCCTGCCCCCGATGTGGCACATCCATGCATCAACGTAAACCTGACAGCCTCAACCGCACATGGGCTTTACTTATTGCCGCAGCAGTTCTGTATATTCCGGCGAACGTGTATCCGATAATGACGGTGATATCTTTCGGCAAGGGCGCGCCGGATACAATCTACAGCGGTGTTGTTCACCTCATCGAAGCGGATCAGTTGCCGATCGCGGCCTTGGTCTTTTTTGCCAGCATTGCTGTCCCCGTCTTAAAGCTGGTCGGGCTTTCATACCTTTTGTTATCGATCCAATTCAAATCAATATGGCGTCCCCGCGACAGAACGGTGCTTTATCGGGTGATCGAAGCCGTGGGCAGGTGGTCGATGATTGATATCTTTATGATTTCAATCCTTGTAGCCTTGGTTAAGCTTGGAACCATTGCGACCATTGAGCCGGGTGCGGGTGCAACATCATTTGCTGCCGTTGTCATTCTAACTATGTTTTCATCGATGAGTTTTGACCCTCGTCTCATGTGGGATGCAGTGGAGGATACAGATGGCTAAAAAATCCCAAACGCCCCCAGAAGATGACATCCCTGAGGTTACTGTTACCACCAGGTCTAGAATCTCAACGGTATGGATTATTCCGATTGTTGCTGTTTTGATCGGGGCGTGGCTCACCTATACAACGGTCAGCGAACAGGGACCGACAATTTCGATTACCTTTGAGACAGCCGAAGGGCTTGAGGCTGGCAAGACCAAGCTCAAATACAAGGACGTTGAGGTGGGTGTTGTAGAGACAGTTGGGCTGACGGATGACCTTTCAGGCGTCGTTGTCACGGCATCGCTCATACATGGTGCCGAAGAATACCTGACGGACACTACCCGATTTTGGGTCGTGCGCCCTCGGTTTGGGGCATCTGGTGTGTCAGGTTTAGGAACGCTTGTTTCGGGCGCCTTCATCGAAATCGACCCTGGAAAGGGAGGTGCCGAGAGGGAGACGTTTAAGGGCCTGGAAACACCCCCCGTGATCAAGGCCGATGCGCCAGGTCGCCAGTACGTGTTAAAGACCGCCAAGATGGGGTCATATTCCAATGGCTCCCCCGTAAATTATAGGGGCATAAAGGTTGGCGAGGTTCTCGGCCATGAGTTGGCAAAAGACAACCGCACTATTCTGATCCATATATTTATCCATGCGCCGCACGATAAACTCGTGCGCCTGAGCAGCCGTTTCTGGAACGTAAGCGGTGTGAATGTGTCAATTGATGCCGACGGGATGAAGATTGGCACCGAGTCCCTACAAGCGCTTGTTGTTGGCGGCATCGCATTTGAAACACCAACAAATTTAGACGCCGGCGACCCGGCGGAAAAAGGACACACGTTTCCTCTTCATGGCAGCCGAGAAGAAATTAAGGAAGCGAGTTATGTGGAAAAAAGACCGATCATAATGTACTTTGATGGCTCGGTTCGCGGGCTTGCGCTGGGTGCCCCTGTCGAATTCCGGGGTATAAAAGTTGGCGAAGTCACCGACGTCAAACTCGAATTCAATGCGAAAAAAAATATTTTTCAAATACCAGTCATTGCCGAGATCGAACCAGAACGCTTCACCATTCTTGGCGAACGGAACAGGAGCGCCTATGAAAATCAATTGGAGACCTTTGTCCAAAAAGGCATGCGGGCGCAGCTCAAGACCGGGAGTTTCCTGACGGGCCAATTGTTCGTGGATTTGGATTTTCATCCGAAGGCACCTGCGCGGTTGATTGGGGGCGATAACCTGTTTCCAGAAATCCCCACGATCCCGACAACATTGGACGAATTTACCAATTCGATTACGGAGCTTATTACCAAGTTGCAAAAGCTTCCCTTGGTGGAGTTGACGAAGAGCCTGACAGCCACAGCGAAAGGCGCGGAACAGCTTGTTACCGCCCCTGAACTTCTTCAGGCCGTCCGAAGCTTTGATACGATTTTGCGTGAAACCAGCGCTTTGGTTAAAAACACCAACGGTCTGGTTAAGAATGTAGATGGCGTTGTCAGCAATGTGAACCAAGACGTAAGAGGCGAAGTTAAAAAGACGCTCAATCAAGTACATGAAATTCTTACATCTATCGACGATGCGGTTTCAGACAAATCTGCTCTTCGATATGACCTCGCGACAACATTGCAAGAACTGGCGGCGGCAGCGCGATCAATTCGATTGCTCACATCTTATCTCGAGCGCAATCCGAACGCTTTGATCTACGGCAAAGGCGGACAGGGAGAACGACGATGACTTCACTAAGATCATTTAAGCTAGGGGTCGTTTTCGCGATTGTTGCCTTTTCCGTATCAGCGTGCGGCGGCAGCGTGACACCCCCGCCAAACTTTTTTGTATTATCGACGCCTGACGGATTAGTGGCTGAAAAACCAACGAAAAAAAGAAGCACCGACATCTCCTTAGGTGTCGGCCCAATTGTTTTGCCACCCCATCTAGACCGACCCCAAATTGTCACAAAATCGACACGCCACAAAATCGACCTTGATGAATTTAATCAGTGGGCAGAACCGCTGAAAGATAACTTCACGCGGGTTCTGGCCGAAAATTTGTCGATCCTTTTGGGAACCGATCGGGTTGCCATTTATCCTTGGCGAAGCTCCATCCCCATCGGCTATCAAGTTTCAGCAGAGGTTGTTCGGTTCGACGGACAGCTTGGCGGTAACAGCACATTAATTGTTCGTTGGAATGTTTTTGGCAAAGGCGGCCGAGAAATTCTTTTCACCCGAAGATCGGTCTACACGGTGCGCTCGAATGGTAGATCGTTTGAGGCCATGGTGTCGGCGATGAGTGACACAATCGCCAAGTTCAGTCGAGAAATAGCGACGGCAACAGGCGCGTTGGCACCGTAGAACGCCCGTTCATCAATGACGGGGTGGAGAAAACAATGAAAGTAATTGATCTGAACCATCGGGGAATTCGAACCACCAAATTGGAAGCCACACGGCATTTCTATGAGGATTTGCTTGGGCTGGAACAAGGACACCGTCCCAGCGCATTGCCATCAAAAGGATATTGGCTCTATGCGGGAGAGAAGCCAATTATCCATCTGGTCGAAGATTCGGATGGATCAATCGATGGAACCAACACCCCCAGGGAAGATTTAACCGATGCCGGAGGCCAAACCCATATGGCCTTAACTGTTGAGAAGGCCCGCGATGCCGTTGACCGTTTGATCGAAGCCGGCGTTCCTTACTGGGATCGATTGTTTAAAAATCCGGTCATGTATCAAATTTTTGTTGAAGACCCCAACGGATTTTTGGTCGAATTGATCGACCGCAATCCGGGTGAGATCAACGGACCAATCTGCAAGATCGTTGAGTAAAATTTTCTCGTAAATAATATTCGACCAAGAACACACCGCGTTCCGCCTTTAAAACCACCGAACCCTGACAGCCCCCCATTGCATACTGCCCCTTAGCAGTCATCGTCGGACGGTATTGACGGAGTCCGGGTGTAGCTATGAGCATTCATTTATTTTTGGTGATTCAATGCGTTCGTCCCGTTCTTCTTTCTTTGTTAATTTCTGCTAAAGTTGGCC
>Ga0233439_10002661_pt1 | contig 19744 bp, 23 predicted proteins | sample SI_123_September_6_FD_182713 | JGI IMG/M metagenome (GOLD analysis project Ga0233439, IMG submission 182713) | Seawater microbial communities from Saanich Inlet, British Columbia, Canada - SI_123_September2016_100_MG | ecosystem: Environmental > Aquatic > Marine > Inlet | place: Canada: British... | reverse complement strand
AGTTTACACACAGGGCCAACAGGCACTACTGCTACAAAGATCATGATCTAATAACCTATATTTTTTAACCCGAGTGGTACACTTTTACTCCGCCACACTGGTACGAATTTACTCTGCCCTTGACAATGCCCCATCGAAAATCTGAAATTCATATGCACTCCACGTTCTCTGATGGAGAATTCCCACCTGCGCAATTGATTGATATTGCCCAAAAAAATGAAGTCACTCTTCTGTCGCTAACGGACCATGATACTTTTGATGGAATTCAGGAGTTTTTAAAGGCCGCAGAGGGGACAGGTATCGAAGCGTTTCCGGGTATCGAAATCACCGTAAAATTTCACGATTTTAATATTCACCTGTTGGCCTATTTTAAGGATTACGAATCGATTGAGCCAGAACTTCGTAATCGAGTGAAAGAAATGACCGAAACCCGTGAAAGACGCATGGTGGAATTAATCGAACGGGTGAATGGAGTCATTCCTGAAAAGTTTAAGGGTACCATTGAGTTTGATAATGTTAAAAAAGCGGCCGAAGGTGTTCTGGCGAGGCCTCACCTTGCACGTGAAATGGTGCGTTTGGGTATCGTCTCCAGCACCAATCAGGCTTTCGAGCGATATTTAGTAAAGTACAATGTGCAGCGGGAAAACCTCGATGCAGCAACCGCCATCTCTTTGATTCGAAAAAGTAATGGTGTCCCGGTTATGGCACATCCAGGGGAAAGATCTTATTCCCTGATCTGCCCAGAAAAAGGTCGAAAAAAAGAAAACGCTCCCGTATTGCTGGAAGAGCTTAAGGATATGGGGCTCCTCGGTCTCGAATGTCATTACCCCTACCAGGAAAGAATGGGAACGGTGCAATACTTCATTGATCTGGCAACTAAATTCGATCTGATAGTTACCGGCAGTCGAGACTTTCATGGATTCTACAACCACCAGAAGGTCAACATATTTGGGACCACCAAAATGGACCCGGTTTTCATAGACCAATTCCAATCTGTCTGGAATAACTAGTAGATCACTCCTCTTTTAGACTCGGTACGGCAGGAAAGTCGATTGCCGTTCCTGAGATATGGTTGAAGTAGTTGGCAAATATGTTCTTGGCCACAAGCGCGATCATCTCTATAATTTCTTCTTTGCTAAATCCCGCATTCTGAACGGCTTTGTAATCTTCATCTGATACCCAACCGTGATTGGAAACCACAGTCCTGACAAATTCCAATCCTGCTTGTGTTTTAGAGTCCGTAGATTCTCCCTTTCTACTAGCCATGATCTCATTTTCGGTAAGGCCCGTCCCTTTTCCGATGGCAGTATGGGCAGTGAGGCAATAATTACAGCCATTGATTTCTGATATGCATAAGGCAATTTGCTCCTGAAACGTTTCAGACAATACCCCTCCAGCCAATGCACCGTGTAATTGAAGAAACCCTTCCAATGCGGCTGGTGAATGAGCCATTGTCTTGAATATATTAGGGGCCTTGCCAAACTTTTCCTGAACGGCTTCCAATAAATCTTTAGCTTTTCCCGTTGCGTCTTTGGGTTCGATCGGTTCTATTCTCGCCATGGTTTTCCTTTTTTCATAATTAGTGAATGGAGTGAACTTTTTGATGCTAATCGCTATTTTGTCTATTTCCTAAAATTAAACTTACAATTTATAAAAAATAAACGAAAACAAAGCAACTGCCAGCCCTTAAAAAAGGACTGGCCTTTACTTTAATTTGAGCCTCAGCTTGAGCAAGCCGCAGCAGGGTCAGCGATCATTTTATTCACACAATCTTTGGTAACTGGTTTTCCACCAACAGCCCAATTACCAAATGGTATTTCTTCGAGCAATACCCAGGTAACGGGTCTCAAACCTTCACCTTCTACCGAAACCACAGCATCTGTTACTTTCTCAATTAACTCTTTCTTTTTCTCGCTATTGAGTACTCCGCTGATTCCTTTGATTTGAATTAATGGCATGATAAATCTCCTTTATTGGTTTAGTTTTAATTTAGAACGAGTGTTCTAAAAATGGTTAAAAAAAACTACTTCTGTTCAAACTGCTTTAAATGCGTTCTAAGACTGTTTAAAACATCTTGGATTTCTGCTTTTGATCCACCTCCTTTCGCTGTAACCATAAGACCTCGAATATTATTAAAAATGAACCTGGCAAGAGCCTGCGTGTCCACAGAGCTCACCAATTCGCCTTCTTTAACGGCCCGGTTAAGAACTTCTTCGATTTGTGAATTAATTTCTTCGTTTCTTGTTTTTAATAGTTTTTGAATTACAGGATCTTTATGTCCCATTTCCAAAGCGGTATTGGCAAATAAACAGCCGCGGAAATTTTTTGAGAAAAGATAAGATTCAACAAACTTTAAAAAACCATCCAAATTTTTTAAAGGGGACGATGAAGCTGTAAGTATTTTTCCCCAGTTAGTGCATAATTGTTTACTGTAGTAATCGATCGCTTCCTTTAGCAATCCATGTTTATCGCCAAAGGTGTTGTATAGGCTTTGTTTGCTAATACCCATATGTTCAGTCAAAGCCTGCATTCCTGCAGCCTGGTATCCCTGTGACCAGAAAAGCTGCATGGCTTTTCCTAAAGCTGTTTCCCGGTCAAATTCCTGTGGTCGTCCGCGAGTCATGCTTAATATTAGACCGATCGTTCTTTAAATGTCAAGTAAAATATTCTGGAATTTGAAAATGAGAGCAGCCTGTTAGAAAAGTTTTTCTTGTTTGCCCTGGGCGGGAGGGATTTTGTTGAAGTGTTCGTAAGCCATAGGAGTAGCAATCCGGCCGCGGGGAGTTCGCTGGATGAATCCGGTTTGGATCAAATAAGGTTCGAGCACATCTTCAATGGTGTCTTTTTCTTCACTTATGGATGCGGCAAGGCTTTCTATGCCGACCGGTCCGCCACCGTATTTTTCAATCATGGCCAGTAATAGTTTGTGGTCCATATTATCCAGACCTTTGCCATCGACCTCCATCATTTCCAAAGCTTTGCTGGCTACTTCGCGAGTGATAACGCCATCGGCTTTCACCTGCGCGTAGTCCCGTACTCTTCTTAATAATCGATTGGCAATTCTTGGTGTGCCGCGCGAACGACGGGCAATTTCGTTGGCCCCCTCAGGGACAATAGAGATTTCAAGAATAAATGCCGAGCGGGTGAGAATGGTTTCTAATTCTTTTTCCGTGTAATAGTCGAGTCGATGCACTACTCCAAAACGGTCCCGTAAGGGAGAAGTGAGAAGGCCTGCTCGTGTTGTTGCTCCCACCAGAGTGAAGGGGGGAAGATCGAGTTTGATGGAGCGCGCGCTGGGTCCTTGTCCGATCATGATGTCCAGCTTATAGTCCTCCATGGCAGAGTAGAGAATTTCTTCAATGACATTGGAGAGTCGATGTATTTCATCGATGAATAAAACATCGCCATGCTTTAAATTTGTCAGTAGTGCAGCCAGGTCGCCAGACTTTTCTATAACCGGACCCGAAGTGCTTTTGATATTCGCACCCATTTCTACGGCAATGATATTGGCAAGAGTGGTTTTGCCAAGTCCAGGTGGACCATAAAAAAGAACATGGTCGAGAGATTCCTCACGCATTTTTGCGGCGGAGATGAAAACCTCAAGATTCTCTTTAACTTTTTCCTGACCTACATATTCAGTGAGCTGGTTGGGCCGAAGCTTATTATCGTACCGAACTTCTTCTCCATCCAACTCTGAATCGATCAGTCTGTCTTCTTCCATAGGATTTTATCCTCCCCCTGACAAGGGGGATTGAGGGGGTTCTATAAATTATTCAAACTTTCCTTGATCAAATCTTCCAGGGAACTATCTTTTCCATTGTCATTATAAGCCGACTTCAGGGCTTTTTCTGCATGGGGTTTTTTATAACCCAAATTAACAAGTGCAGACAATGCGTCTTCGTAAAATCCTCCTGGCGACCCTGCATCGGGCTGGTGTTCCATGTCCAATGCAAGATCCGAAAGTTTGTCCTTCATTTCCAACGCCAAACGCTCTGCTGTTTTCTTGCCGACTCCGGGAATGGAACTCAACCTGGCCGCATCGTTGTTCATCACCGCTGAAAGTAAATCTGCCGGTGACATGCCGGAAAGAATTCCTAGCGCCAGTTTTGGTCCCACTTTATTTATGGTGATCAGTTTTTCAAAAATAGCTTGCTCTTCTTCCGTCAAAAACCCAAAAAGTTTTAAATCATCTTCTCTAACCCGGGTGTGGATGCGTAGAGATATAGTTTCACCGGGTTTGGGCAAAGCGTAATAAGTCGAAAGCGGAGTGAAAACCTTGTAGCCGACACCATTAACATCCACAATGCAATGTTCTGGCGATTTGTAACTCAGCTGACCTTTGAGATGGGCGATCATCAGAGGGCCTTCTTAATTTTCTGTTGTAGTCCGTCATGATGGATATGGCAGATAGCGGCAGCTAAGGCATCGGAAGCATCGAACGGATCGGGTTTTTCCTTAAGTCGTAACAAGGTGGTCACCATGTCTTGTACCTGGTTTTTATCTGCTCGTCCATAACCGACCACCGACTGTTTGATTTCCAGAGGACTGTACTCAGCAACCGGTAGCCCGCTATTCACAGCTGCAAGGATTGTAGCGCCTCGTGTCTGACCTAACTTGATCACTGTTTTAACATTGGTGGCATAAAACAGGTCTTCTATCGCAACCACATCCGGTGTGAACTTTTCCATGGCAATGACCAGTTCGTCATAAATGTGTTTGATACGTTTTGGAAATGCATCCTTGGGTGAGTTGCGCACGCTGCTCCAATGCACTGCGTGCAGATTGCCCTTAACCTCTTCAACGATACCGAAGCCGGTGCAATTGCTTCCTGGGTCAATTCCCATCACGCGCATTATTTATAGCCGGTTGGGCCCGTTAGCAAAAGTAAACGGGTTGGGGTTTTAGCTACCTTCGAGGATAGCGGTCATGACATCATCAGGGATGTCGAAGTTGGAGTAGGCTTTCTGGATGTCATCATGGTCATCGAGAAAATCCATCAGTTTGAGAAGTGCTTTGCCTTTTTTTTCGTCGACAGAGACGGTGTTTGCGGGAATGCGGGTTACCTCTGCGTTTTCCATTGCAATGCCTGCATCTTCCAGAGCTTTTCGTACAGCCTCAAAGCTCTCAACCGCCGTTGTTATTTCATAATGGTCGTCAACCGTTTGCATGTCATCGGCACCTGCATCGATAGCCAGTTCCATGAGTTCGTCTTCGTCCTTGGTTTCGGTCTTAACGATGATCAGTCCCTTTTGTTCGAACATCCACGCAACACAGCCATTTTCTCCGAGATTTCCACCTGCTTTACCCAGAGCCGCGCGGATTTCGCTGACGGTTCGGTTTTTGTTGTCCGTCATGGCTTCGAGAAAAATTGCTGCCCCGCCGGGACCATAGCCTTCATAATTAGTTTCTTCGTAATGAACACCTTCCAACTCACCGGTGCCTTTTTTAATGGCGCGGGTGATATTATCGCCCGGCATATTTTGTCCTTTTGCGGTTAAGATAGCTGTGCGCAAGCGAGGGTTGCCGTCTGGGTCACCGCCGCCAATACGTGCTGCAACGGTAATTTCTTTGATAATCTTCGTGAAAATTTTTCCACGTTTGGCGTCCAATGCACCCTTTTTATGTTTTATACTTGCCCACTTGGAATGACCTGACATGTCTCGTAAAATCCTTTTATGCGTTTGAGTTGCGAACCACCGCTTAATCTAACATAATTTGAAACTATGAAAAACATTGAAATAAAAATTGTTGGGAAGCCCATTTCTGCTCAGGCTGGGGAAACCATTGTGCATGCGCTTTGGGCGGCTGGGATGGCGGAATCGGTGCAAACGGGTTGCGCCGGTGGGGTATGCGGTGCGTGCACGGTTACGGTGCGTTATGCCGACGGCAAACCGGGTGGAACGGAACTGGCTTGCATGAAACCGGTGGAGGAGGGTATGGAAGTCTTTCCCTGCCCTGTGGAACCAGACAAGGCTGTAGAGCCTGTTGCTAACCCTGATGCGCTGACCCTGCAATCGGTTTTCCCTACAGTCAATCGGTGCACGAAATGTGGCAGTTGCACCACGGCTTGCCCGATGTCTATCCCGGTAATGGATTCGGTAATGCGTATGCAGCAAGGGGATTTTGACGCAGTCGCCGAAGATTTTACCACCTGCATTCATTGTGGACTGTGTCGTTTTGTATGTGAGGATAAAGTCAAACCGCACAACATGGGACTTTGGATTCGTCGTTCGCTAGGAAAGAGCCAACCTGAATTGAAAATGGTGGACGAAGATTCGGATCAGGTGGAAAAAGAGTGGCAGGATTTAATGACTGACGATAAACAGGAAAGAATGCAAAGAGCCAAAACATTTCGTGAAACAGGGAGTCTCTCAAAATGATGGAGTGGGCTAAAGAATCCCTTGAAAAAGTTGAGCAGTCGCGTGCAGCACGTTTGCAACAACAGGCGCCTATGCCGAGCGACACGGAACTCATCTTGGAAAATTTTCACCCTGATTATTCTGGAAAAGAACGGACGGTCAAGGTCGGCCCGAATGCGGGAGATCAAAAGTTTCCTTTGGAACTTGCAGACTTGCTGGAAGCGGACAGTCCTCTTCCAGTTACGCATTCAACTACGTCGGATATTGAAACGGATGTGTTGATCATTGGTGGGGGTGGAGCCGGTGCGGCAGCTGCTCTGGCATTTGAGGGATCGGAGTTGAACGTGCATCTTGCCACCAAGCTACGCCTCGGTGACTCCAATACTGTAATGGCTGAGGGCGGCATTCAGGCGGCTTTGGCGGAAAACGATTCGCCAAGGCGGCATTTTGCGGATGCCATGGTCGGCGGTCACGGTGATAACGAACCTGACCTCTTGCGCATTCTTTGCGAAGGGGGACCTAAAAGTATTGAATGGCTCAGTCAACTCGGTTGTCTGTTTGATCGGAACTCAGATGGCACCTTCCGGCTGCGAGGGGGAGGGGGAACTTCTATTCCCAGAGTGCTTGCCTGCCGTGATTATACGGGATTGGAAATCATGCGCGTTTTGAAAGACGCGGTGAGATTGAGTTCAACAAATGTTCTGGAAGAACATGCTGCCGTTGAGCTTTTCGATGACGGCAATTCAACGGTTTCCGGGGCTGTGTTGTATGACAGAAAGAAGGCAAGCCTTGTCAATATCTCGGCGCGAGCCGTAATTCTTGCAACAGGCGGTAGTGGCCAGCTTCGTCTGCAAGGCTTCCCCACCAGCAACCACGTTGGCGCGACCGGTGATGGGTTGGTGCTGGCCTATCGGCAGGGGTGTCGACTTGCGTTTCTCGATAGTTATCAGTATCACCCTACGGGAGCCTGTTATCCAGAGGCGTTGGCGGGTCAACTGGTGACAGAGGCGATTCGGTCTGCCGGTTCTCAGGTGGTGAATGCCGATGGGGTCCATTTCATCAATGAAATGGCTTATCGTGATGTGCTGGCAGCGGCCATAATAAAAGAAACTCAGGAAGGACGAGGGGTCACCACCCCTAATGGGAAAGTCGGGGTATGGCTGGACACTCCCATGATCGATTTGAAGAATGGAGACGGTACTCTGGCTAAACAGTTTCCGGGTCTCATCCATCGATTCGAGCGTTATAAAATCGATCCTGTAAAAACCCCCGTTTTGATTTATCCCACCTTGCATTACCAGAATGGCGGGATAACCATAGACTCTCAATGCAAAACAGAAGTCAAGGGGCTGTGGGCTTGTGGCGAAGTGACGGGTGGGCTTCATGGCAAAAACCGTCTTATGGGAAATTCGTTACTGGACATTCTTGTTTTTGGCCGACGTGCTGCGGAATCAGTAAGAGACCAGATTCCAGACCGAAGGCCTTTGACACTAAATAGTCTGAATCAGTTTAGAAAAAATCTTTCTGCTAGTTCGGTTAGCTCCCCAGCATTTTTCCCGAAAGCGTCTCAAATGAAATTGGAGATTGGTAGGTCTGCGGTGGAAGCAGAATCGATAGATTTGTCTTCTTCAGAAACTTCCGGTGGATTCGAACCGCCTGACCCTTTTGCTCGTTAAAATTTATATTTAAAATGGCAGAAAACTTTCTCACCGCATATTGGATAAAAATATTCGCAACATTGATTGTGTTTGTTGGGTTGATCGTTCTGTTCATTCGTCAAAGTCGTAATCAGGCGAATGCTGACCCGCAAGCCGTAGTTAATGTGTTAAGCCAATTGGGGGCGGACTATACCGTTTTGTCGAACGTTGTTGTGCCGGCAGATCGTGGAATGTTTGACGTTGGGAATGTAGTGGTTTCGCCTTATGGGGTTTTCGTTGTCACTGTGAAACAAACTGTTGGCAAAATATTTGGCAGGGAAGGGGACAGTGACTGGGAAGTGAAGTCGGGAAGGAAGAGCGACTTTATTCCTAATCCACTTTGGGAAAATCGAAAACACGTGAACGCATTAGAAAAGCTGATAGGCCCTGTTTTTTTTATTTCGATTGTTGTGTTTCCCAGAGCGGTAATGAAAGGGCAGTTTGGAAGTAATGTGATTCGTTTGAATATGCTCAGGCAGAAAGTGCTTCAAAATAAAACATCCCGCTTGTCGGTGGACAGGCGGGATGAGATATTAAAAGTTTTGCGAAAACGATAGTCCCAGGTCAGGACCTGATCGAATTATTTATGCCGTTACATCTATGTTGTTGCCGGTGATGGAGTGCTCGCTGGCCTGAACCGCATCTTGAATGAGGTTTACTGCCGCTTCACCTTCTTGCTTTTGTGAGTCTTGTGCGGTTTTAAATGCCGCAATTTGAAACTGTGGGCTAACCCCCTGTGTGGCACTTGAACTGCTTACAGGTGACATAATCAATTCCCTTCGGTTAAAGTTTTCCTTAAAGGAGTTATCGGCTGAAAACATAAAGACTTTAGTGGAAGCGAAAAGATTTTTAATCTTTTATTAATCAAATATTTAGAGGGTAGGTTCTTGTGTGGTAGACCTTTTCAAGCTTTTCCGATGCAGAGTGTGCCGAGAAAGTTTTTTTTGGTGTCGCTTTCAAATACAGCGTCTTGAGGAATATCCCAGATTCCAAAGGAATCCACTGAATAGGGAATGGGGTCACAATTTTTTTTGGATATGAAACGAGTTTTTATATCGCGTATGGTCCTTGAACCGTCCTTTCTCGTAGATAATTGAGAGATGAGAGTGTCTCTGTCTTCTTCTTTTAGCAAACTGTCAATGACTTGTCCTTCAAGATCTTCTGGAACATAGCCAAGGGTTTCAAAAGCGGGGCTGGCGAAAGTTATTTTTCGCTCTGGGTCCAATTGGAAAACGAGATCTGGAACCTGGTCCATGATTTTTTTAAAGGAAAAATTTTTTACAATCAGTTTCCTGTGATCATTAATGAGTCGGAGTTGATTGGTGATGCGAATGAACACTTCTTCTTTACGATAGGGTTTGGTTATGTAATCAATTCCTCCTAATTGAAATCCTTTAGCAATATCTGAAGAATCAGAGAACGCGGTAAGAAAAATAACAGGGATATCTTTATAAGAAGGATCTTGTTTTATTCTTTGGCAGACTTCGAATCCGTTGATTCCCGGCAGGCCCACATCGAGAAGAATGACATCAGGGTGAAAACTAGGAATTTTTTCTAAAGCCTCTTCACCGTCACCGGCGACAGCTATATTTAACCCTAGCCTTTTTAAGATTTTATGTATCAGCTCTGCATTGTCTGGAATGTCTTCGACAATCAGAACCTTCATTCCCACCAAATCGTAATCCATGTTCTCCCCATTCGAACAAAATTATTTTGCCTGATTATACCTATTTCTAAGTTGGAGATAAGCTCGAATTGCGGAAAAACATTGTAATATCGGTATGTCGGACTATGCTGTTTATAGAGTTATTTTGTTACTTGATGTTTTGAGCTTTTCTTCCATTCCATGGAATAAATGCATTACAATAAATCTCTTTTAGTGAATTGAATTTTTGGAAAAGGTGAAAAGATGAAGCGTTTTGTTTTAATTAGTACTTTACTGGCGATTTTTCTGTCGAATGGCATGTCTTGGGCTGTGCCTAAGGAGCTTTTATTCCCCGGCCCGGAATACAAGCCTCCTTGTGATATTTCCAAAACCACTATTTGCACTATTGAAATCTGGCTTGGGCATAAGCACAAAAAAAATAAAAAGGCTATAAAGGAGCTTTTGAAATTAAAATCTCTGAAGGTTTTGGGGCATACGGTGCAGTACTGGAGAGCTAAAGGAGGGCACCCACCGACGAACCTTGCTATTGGTAGTGCCGTTAGTGCGGAGGACGCTCGTTTTGCCATTAATTTTGCTCTGAAATTTAATGACAAGATTGACGGTCTGATATCCCGTCCGCTCAACCCTCCCAACTATGTTGCCATTGCCACATCGGCCTGGGATAAAATGTCGGAGACCCACATCACTCAAGAAGAATTGACTCGGCTGCGTGACCCGAAATTGACAACGGAAGAGTTCCATTCTCTTTATTACGAACTCACCAACGAGGCAAATGTCCAAAATAAGTTTTATTAGCCGATATTGCTGCGAACTACTTTTGTTACCCCTGCTACCCGCGCTACCCCTGCGGGGCACAAAGGTTATGGAAGATTATAATGCGGGCGCAAACCCATTGGAAAAATACCACGGGGGCATGAAGGCATTGGTTAAGATATAACCCGCTCCCGATGACGTAGCGGTTGGTTTTTTGTTGATGAGGTGCAGAGGTTAAAATGCTCAGACAATATACAGCCCACTCCTCCCTCCCGCGGTTAGTGGGTTTGACAAATGGGGTGGGATTTGATAGAAGCTAAACCTTTGAATTAAAAATGAATTAAAAAACGGGGAGGCTTTTTGTAGTTTTCCGTTTCGAAGGATGTTCCCGCATTATATAAAGGTACACATTTATGCTTGATATAGCGTTTGCGATGGCTCCTCCGCCTGATGGAGCCGACCCTGGAGGTAGCAGTTTGCTGGCTTTGTTACCGCCCATGATCATGATGTTTTTGATCTTTTATTTTATTTTAATTCGACCGCAGCAGAAAAAACAACAGGAAGCCAGAAAAATGCTGGACGATTTGAAAGAGGGCGATAACGTAGTTACGCTAAGTGGTATTCATGGAACGATTAAAAAAATAAAAGATGATACGGTGATGTTACAGATTGCCGATAATGTTCGAGTGAAGATCAATCGATCTTCAATTGGCAATAAAAGAACTTAAGAAGTAAGGAAAGAATGTACAAGAATCTTAAATGGCGAATCCTTTTAATCCTCCTTACCATATCGGGGGCCGTTGCTTTAGCTTATCCTCTCAATGAAAAGATTTCTTTGGGATTGGATTTGCAGGGCGGCATGCATCTGGTTCTCGAGGTCAAAGTTGAAAAAGCGGTTGAAGCTAGCCTGGAACGTTTAGCTGATGATATCAAACGTGATATTGGCGAAGAAGATTTAGAAGTCGACCGCATCAAAGCTAATTTCGAAAAACTACAAATCAACATCCGAATGGTGGACGCTTTGGATCTTCCTCCTGTAGAAAAGGTTATGGAAGGTTATGGCTTTTTTAAGAAGATCAGCCAGGATTCGGATGGCTTGGGATTTATATATGAGCTGGATCAGGATCAGGTAAAGGAGATTGAACAAAATGCTGTGAGCCAGGGACTGGAAACAATCCGCAATCGTGTGGATCAGTTTGGTGTTTCCGAACCCACCATTCAGGTGCAGGGAGAACGCCGCATTCTGGTCCAATTGCCTGGGATAAAAGATCCTGAGCGAGCCATCAACCTAATTGGTAAAACCGCGCGGTTGGAGTTCAAGCTGGTAGATGAAGAAAACAGCCTGCAAGAAGCCTTGTCTGGGAGTGTTCCAGAGGAATCAGAGATTCTATATACGCGAAAAGAAAATAAAGAAACTGGCGAGGTTACTAAAGAACCCTACCTACTAAAGAAACGCACGGTATTAACGGGCGAAACATTGACCGGTGCGGAAGTCAGGTTTGATGGGGATTTTAATGAGCCCTATGTTGCGCTTAATTTTAACAGTGTCGGGGCGATGATCTTTCATGAAGTCACACGTGAAAATGTCAGAAAACGCCTCGCCATTGTTCTCGATGACAATGTTTATTCCGCTCCAGTAATTCAGGATGCCATTCCGGGAGGACGGGCTCAGATAACCGGTCAGTTTTCTTCGGAAGATGCCCGCGACCTGGCAATCATATTACGGGCAGGAGCATTGCCTGCTCCTGTAGTGATTCTCGAAAACAGAACGGTAGGTCCTTCTCTGGGACAGGATTCGATCAACAAAGGACTTAACTCAATCATTTTTGGCGGGATTCTGGTGGTTGTGTTCATTCTTATTTATTATAAGTTGTCAGGTGCGATTGCTGTCACGGCTTTGTCCTTAAATATTGTTCTGCTTGTGGGAGCCCTGGCTTACTTTGGTGCAGCGCTGACTTTGCCGGGTATTGCTGGAATCATCCTCACCGTAGGTATGGCGATCGACGCTAACGTGCTTGTCTTTGAGAGAATTCGTGAAGAAATTAAAATTGGCAAGACCGTCAGAGCAGCCATTGAAGCAGGTTTTTCCAAGGCGTTTCGCACTATTGTCGATGCAAATATAACCACCTTTATTGCCGCGGTAGTGTTGTTTCAATTTGGCACAGGACCCATTAAAGGGTTTGCAATTACCTTATGTATTGGCATTGCAGCAAGTATGTTTACGGCTGTGTTTGTAAGCCGCACATTTTTTGATTGCACTATGAGCCAGAAAAAACTTGATAAATTGAGTATCTAATTATGCAATTGTTTAAAGATGTAACCCATATAGATTTTATGGGGAAGATTCAGACCGCAAAAGTGTTTTCTGCCATATTGATTCTGGCCGGATTGGTCTCTATTGTGATTTCGGGAGGCCTTAAATATGGAATCGATTTTGCCGGAGGAACTCTTGTTCAATTGCAATTCAAAAGTCCACCCGATATTGAAGTGATTCGTGATGGTCTTAAAACCATTGGGATGGGCGAAAGCACCATTCAGGAGTTCGGTTCGAAAAAGGATATTCTAATAAGAGTAGAGCGGTCTGAAGAGAAGCTGGAAGCCGTTGGCGCTATGGTTAAGCGTAGTCTCTCTGAAAAATTTAATGTCGATGAGATCACCCTGGAAAGGGTGGAGATGGTGGGGCCCAAAGTAGGCAAAGATTTACGCGAAAAAGCGTTGCTCTCAATCCTTTACGCGATAATAGGAATTGTAATATATATTTCATGGCGCTTTGAGCTTCAATATGCAATAGCCGCGATTATTGCATTGATACATGATGTCCTGGTAACTATGGGAGCGTTTTCGATTTTCGATAAGGAGTTTACGCTTGTCATCGTGGCAGCCTTTCTGACCATCATCGGCTATTCACTCAACGACACCATAGTTGTGTTTGATCGCATACGGGAAAACCTGCGCCGCAAGGGAAAGTTTTCCACTACCGACATTATAAATGCCAGTATTAATCAGACATTGAGTCGAACCTTGCTGACTTCGGGAACCACTTTGTTAGTGGTATTGGCGCTGTTCTTTTTTGGCGGCGAAATCATTCATGATTTTTCTTTTGCTTTGCTGATAGGAATTTTTGTAGGAACCTATTCTTCCATTTTTATAGCAAGTGTGTTTCTGGTTTATTGGGATTCCCGGGCAACCGCCCGCCGCTAGCGGCCTCTTGTATCCCGCGCCTCGGTGGGAGAACCTGCATCAAGTTCAGGCTGCGAAAACCCGTTTGATAGGCTTATGGACCCAGTTTGAGTGGTGAAAAGTGGAATCATTTGCATTTCACTCAAAGCCCATGCTACATTTTTTTTCAATTCCCTTTCTGAGATGGAGAATTATGACCGCTTCGCCAAAGATACAGCTTCAACAATTGGTCGACTTGCAAGCCGTTGACGATCAAATTTCTGAGCATAGAAATATTCTTGAAGATATTCCACGCCAATTAGATTCCGCCCGTGCGGAACTGGAAGAAAAGAAAAGTATTCTAAAAGTTGTGAAGGATGAGATAGAAAGCTTACAAAAGCAGCGAAAAGATTTGGAGATGGAAGTGCAGGGGGAAAATGATCATATGGCAAAAGCAAAAACCAAACTTCCTGCGGTCAAAACCAATAAAGAATACACCGCCATTCTTTCTGAAGTCGATGCGATTAAGGAAAAAGTTTCCAAAATTGAAGACCAGGAACTCGAAATCATGGAAGTTTTAGAGGTGAAGGCTAAAGAGATTCCTGGCGTGGAAAAAAAATGCAAAGAAGAAGATGCATATTTTAACGACTATCAGCAAAAAAAAGAAGCGGAAGAAAAAAGATTCAAGCAGGAACTGGAAGAATTGATTATAAAAAGAAAATTAATAACCGATCAAGTGGATACGGTTATCTTCAAACGATATGAAAAAATTTGTAATTCACGCGATGGCAGGGCTGTAGCAGGTCTTCGCGAAAATATTTGTCAGGGATGTTTCCAGCAGGTGTTACCGCAAATGGTCATTGAAATAAAAGTTGGAGGAAAGATGCATCAATGCGGTGGTTGTCTGCGATTTTTATATTGGGATGAAGTTTCTGAAACTCAAGTGCCGAAGTAAACTGGGTGATCGCTGTCTTGACCTTTGGGTCAAGAGAGAGGAAAGTCCGGGCTCCACAGGGCAGGATACTCCGTAACGCGGAGTGAGGGCGACCTTAAGGAAAGTGCCACAGAAAATACACAGCCTACCCGGTCTTCAAGGTCGGCGGCAATGGTGAAAAGGCGAGGTAAGAGCTCACCAGTACTGCTGGTGACAGCGGTAGCTTGGTAAACCCTATCCGGAGCAAGATCAAATAGGAAAGTGCTTGAGGGCTGCCCGTCCGATACTTTCGGGTTGATTGCTTGAGCCTGTTGGCAACAGCAGGCCTAGATTGATGGTCATCGCTTCATTTTATATGAAGAACAAAACCCGGCTTATGGTTTACTTCGGCTCCTCTTTCCAAATCTTTCAAATAAAATCCTCGTAATTTTTACTTAACTATTAGTGTGACTTCCTACTTTCTTCCATATGCTTTTGGATAGAGTTGCCCAGTGGGTCTGGAACGGCCATGCTGCTGACAGCACTTATAAGTAGTGCGGTTATAGCAAGCATAATTGCAGGAAATAGATATTGGCTTTTTGATTTTGTGGATTTTCGTATTGGGTATGTTTGCACGTTATCCTCCTTGATGTGGTGCATTTATCAATCTATTTCTTATCGGATGAATCAACCAAACCATTATGTTTGCTTGCATTTAGAGAGTTAATCGCGGATTTTCAGGATTTTTCAATTCCCCACTCATCCCTTTTGTTTTTTGTTCCCGTATAGAGTTTTTGCCGGAAGGCCAGAGTCATTAATTAGTGACCCTGGGAATAATATGGGAAAAATGGCAGAAATGACTAATTATCAATGGTTAAGAAGCCGTTAAAACCATGATAGGTTATTTTGCCTTATCTCCTTTATTTACTTTTTAGCTCTGTACCATGCCCAAGATTTCAATTTCTCTGAAGGTCGCAATATTTTTCCTGGCATTTTTGATGATGGTGGGAGGAAGGTCTTATGCTGAGGGACTCTCAGAATCTGAGTTTTTTGAAGAAGACTTTGATAGAGAAAGAAGCCGTGCAGATGATCTTTCAGAATCTGAGTTTTTTGAAGAAAGCTTTGATAGAAAAAGAAGCCGTGCAGATGATCTTTCAGAGTCTGAAGTTTTTGTGGATGGTTTTGAAGAGAGAAGTCATTTTTTCGATTCCGATTTTGAAAAATTTAAATTGTCGGATGGTCGAAGCTATACTTCCTCACCCAGGAAAAGAAAAAGCCTGAGAGATTCACAAAAACAACTGAAACTGAACAGTAAATATTTTAAAGGTATATTTTCAGACATAGCCTATACGGCTACGTCCCCATCAAGATGGGATCGTTCGGACTGGATAATGGCGGGTTGGGTGGCAGGTGGAACCGGCATGCTTATTGCCTTGGATGAAGAAATTAGAGATACCTTTGAAGATGCTAGAAGTTCCACTACCGATGATTTGGCGAATATTTTTGAGCCATTTGGTAATGGTGCTTTTACAGTCCCGGCATTGGTGGGTTTTTATATTTTTGGTCATTTTAATGAAAATGAAAAAGCCAAGCGAACCGCATTGATTGCCACGGAAAGTTTTCTTGTCACGGGTTTATATACAACCGTGATCAAGGTTGCGTTTGGCCGCCATCGGCCATCAACCGGAGATTCTTCTACCAGTTTTGATGGCTTCACCACAGACCATAGTTCTTTCCCTTCCGGGCATACTTCTACAGCGTTTGCAATTGCTACGGTTGTGGCAAACGAATATGAAAAAGTCCCCTATATAAAACCCATTTCTTATGGGCTCGCTGCCTTGACGGGTCTGTCGCGCATCAATGATGAAAAGCATTGGGCATCAGATATATTTTTTGGCGCGGCTTTGGGTTATTTCACTTCAAAAACTATCCTTCGATTGCACAACAACAAAAAGGGCCAGCACTTCACTATATACCCCCGGGTCGATAGCCAGGGCGGTGGAATTGTATTGTCCAAAAAGTTCTGACTGTAGATTATTGATTTTCTGCCCAGAGAGAAAGTTTTTCGCGGAAGATTTTGGCATTATGTCTCACATCAACCGGAAACTCTGAGTGGAAAAGTATTTTTTTTATGGATTGGGTAAAAGAGGTGGTTGCTCCTCTCTCTAAAAGCTCCTCTGTGAACTTTTGTTGTTCCGTTGGTGATTTTATTTTTTCCGGGTTTATAGGCTCGATAATAATTACCGGCTGCTGTTTGGTCTTGGGACCTATGCCCACCAGGGCAGAGCGTTTAACATCAGGATGTTGGTTGAAGATGGCTTCGCAGGGAATGGTGTAAAGCGTTTCGTTTTCTGTAATGACTCTCTGATTTTTTCTGCCATAAAACCAAAGGCGATTTTTTTCGTCGAGCCTTCCCAAATCTCCCATGCGGTGCCAGAAGGAATTATCATCTTCAATCTTTGCGAGCTGTGTTAAGTCTTCACGATTAAAATAAGCTCGCGTGGCCCACGGTGCTTTTATAGTAATTTCGCCCACATTATTTTTTTCGAGTTTTGTGGCCTCTGCCCATTTTGAAATCGGTTGGTCTGAGATCGTGATAATTTTAATCTCAACTCCCGGTATGGGGCGGCCTACACAAATGCCTTCGCCTTTCTTGGACAAGCGCCAGGTGTGATCTAAAATTTCCCGTCTGTCTATAAGGCTTACGGGTAGAACCTCTGTGGCTCCATAGGGTGTGTAGATTTTGCAATTCTTATTTATCAGGGTTTCAAATCGTTGTAGCAATTCGCCTGAAACAGGAGCCCCCGCCATAATGATTCGCTTTAGGGAGGGGAGTTGAATATTTTTCTCCAGACAATATTTGCTGACGGTATCCCATAGCGCAGGTGAGCCAAAACTGCTGGTAATTTTATATTCATTAATGGGTCGAATAATGTTTTGTGGATCAACACGGGCGGGTTGGGTGGCATCCATATCAGGAATGATGCTTGTCATTCCAAGTCCACTACCGAACAAACCAAAGAGAGGAAACGTGGGAAGATCGATTTCTCCAGATTGAATATCAAATTGTTCCTGCAGAATTCTTACCTGATGGTTGAATATACCATGATTATAAAGAACTCCTTTTGCCGGACCGGTGCTGCCACTGGTAAACAAGATTGCCGCAGGATGGTCTTCTTTCATGGCGGCCATTTCAAAATCGGCTTTTCCTAAATCTCGTAACTTATTGAGAGTATTACCACCCCAAAACCATCTTTTCCCAACGGTTACGCTGTGTTGGATGGATTTAAAAGTTCCAGGAAGAAATTTTTTTATGGCATGGACGAGCGGAATAGCAATCATCCCTTGCGGCTGTACCTGTTGGATGCATTTCAGGACATTTTTTTTCCCCAAACCCGGATCGATTAAAACAGGAATCAGGCCTGCCTTAAACATGGCAAAGGTGAGGGTCACAAAATCTATTCCATAGGGAACCATTAGCAAAACTCGTTCGCCGGGTTGCATGCCCGATTGAATCATCCCGGAAGCAAGTCGGTTGCTTTCACGTTCCAGCTCATTAAACGTTCTCCGAAACCCACTGCGCATTTCGATCATAGCAGAGGTGTCGGGCATCTCCTGAGCCCACCGAGCCAGTCGGGCGGCAATATTGCAAGTTTCTAATTTAGTCAAATTAAATTGAGGGCCGTCTTTACCAATGGTAATGTCACCTTTTTTTTCTGAATATAAGATTCTTTATTAATGGTCGATACTGCATTTTGTATAGAGATGAAATCTCTTGGTATTCGCACCAAAAGATAGTGAACGATATTTTCTGGAAAAGTGAGGTTAATATCTTTGGCTAGTTTTTGAATGATTTTAGCGGTTGTATCATCATCGATGGGTTTTATTTCTGTGAGCATGCCCCATTGAAACCGGGATGTCAGGTAACTTTCAGCGCTTTTAATTTTCTCAGGGGAAAAACAACTTGTAAAGGCGACCTTTCCTCCTTTTTCAATAACGGTGTTGTAAATATGATAAAGTTTTTCCTGCGCCGCGGTCGAGTGGGCCACCTCTTCAACATCATCGAGAAGAAAGTAATCCACATCCAATAATTGTTGAAGGGTTTGTTGTGCCTGGGAGGACGTTCCATCACCTATTCGATTTGAAAAGTCAGCCCCCTGAATATAAAGGGCTCGCTCACCTTTTTCCGCCACATGGTTTCCAATCGAAAGAAGTAGATGGGTTTTACCCAGATTTTTTTCGCTGAAAAGGAAAAGAGATTGGTAAAGCGCCTGACTGTTAGAGCAAAAATCCATTGCTGCGTCAAAAGCAAATTGCGAACCCTGGGATACTACGAAATTAGAGAAATTAAATTCTGGGCGTGCGGGGAAATTGAGAAGTAATTGTTTTGAGGATTGGTCGGGCATGGTTAAATATTCGCCATAAGATGCCCGATTATTTAGGGCCGGCCTGAATTTCTACATAAGTTTTTCCAATATTGGAGCGAAGGGTAATGGTGCTGACCCAGCCTTCCTTCTCATAATTCAGGATGTAGTTTTCATGTTTAATAGAGTTCACCAGAGTCCAACCCTTATTCAACATTTCGTTTTGGTAGAAAGTAATGACTTTGTCCAAACTTTCCCAGCCTGAATAAATAAACCGCCCAACTTTAACTGTTCCTGACCCCGATTCATATATGAAGGACTTGGAATTATCCCGTGCAAAATCAAAGGGCACGGGTATATCAGAAAAAGGATAAGCTGTTTCCAGAGGAGGCGGTGGTGGCGGTGGACCGTCGTTTTTCGCATCCAAACCAAGATCCCATTCTGCGCACCCCGATAAAAATAATAAAATAGTAAAATATATGCTTGCGCGTTTAATCATGTTTACCCTCTCCTAAATACACAACCAGTAATCCAATCATCATAAGAAAAAAACCTATAACTCTCAATGTAGAATCAGGTATCTCAGGCAACTTTGCCGCAAACGACTTTACTTTCTGAGGGAAGCAAAAATAGGGAATGCCCTCGAAAACCATCATTAGGCCTAATGCGGAAAGAAAAAAACTCATAAGAGGGCAAAAGTATGTTGTGGCGTAGTCCCATTGTCAGTTGAAATTGAACAATGCCTTACGCCACTTTAATAATATTTTCTTTAAAATTCAAGTTCTTCATTGCCTCTCTGAGTTCTTTGAGATGGCGATATCCACGCACCGTTC
>Ga0233439_10002658_pt1 | contig 19754 bp, 17 predicted proteins | sample SI_123_September_6_FD_182713 | JGI IMG/M metagenome (GOLD analysis project Ga0233439, IMG submission 182713) | Seawater microbial communities from Saanich Inlet, British Columbia, Canada - SI_123_September2016_100_MG | ecosystem: Environmental > Aquatic > Marine > Inlet | place: Canada: British... | reverse complement strand
GGAAGATGACATCTACGGCGGCTCCGAATCTCTTTTCGAAACGTTCGTGCGTCACGCCCTGGTTTAGGCGCATTCCCATCATCATCGTCTCTGCAACATCGATGGCTGGCGTTGTGATGTCGACCATCTCAACTGGTCCAGCGGGCGAGGTCATTGCGGAAACTGGATCAGCCGCACCGTTTTCATAGTCAGTCCCGACGATGGTCGTATACCTACGAGGTGATCGAAGATTGGCGAATCGCTGACCTGCGAGCCACGAGTGCGCTCCGGGACCAACTCCCAAGTACGGCTCGTTGAGCCAGTAGATTATGTTGTGGCGCGACTCCATATCTGGCTTAGACCAGTTCGAAATCTCGTACTGCGAAAAGCCGTTTTCACCAAGCCGAGTCTGAGCTTCTTCGTACATGTCAGCGGCAAGATCGTCGTCTGGAATTGGGTATTTTCCAGCTTCAACATCGACAGCCAGCGGAGTGCCTTGTTCAATCTGCAACGAATAGAGTGAAATGTGCTCAGGCTCTAGATCAATCGTCTTGTCGAGAGTGTCAGACCATTGCTTGGCAGATTGGTAGGGCAGGCCATAAATCAGATCAATCGACTGATTCACGAATCCAGCTTTGCGAAGAGTCTTGAATGCTTCCTTAGCTTCGGCGGCTGTGTGCCTTCGACCCAACAGGCCGAGCAGCTCATCATCGAAGCTTTGCACACCCATTGAAATTCGATTCACACCCGAAGCCAGCCAGCTCGCTGCCTTCTCGGCTGTCACGTCACCGGGGTTGCATTCCATCGTGATCTCGGCCGAATCCTCGACCCGGAACGCATCACGAATCGTCTGATGAATCGCTTCGAGATCGGCAGGAGGAAGATACGAGGGCGTGCCGCCGCCGAGAAAAATCGTGCGCACTGGTGGATGTCCAAGTACGTTGGCCCAACCGATTAGTTCATCTTGAAGTGAACGCACGTAGCCGGAAATCTGATCTTCGATTCCGGCGTACGTGTTGAAGTCACAATACGGACACTTCGTTTGGCAAAACGGCACATGGAGATACAACCCGATACCGCCATCGTAAGTCGGTGGGCTGTGCTTAATCTCCGCCAGATTTGGCATTAAGTCTCCGTTGGTTGGCTACGTTGTTACGAGCCTGGAGTCCAGAGTCCTGAACCACCGTCGCCAGCTTCAGGAGCGGCTTGTGGGGCAGGTGGCTCGCCAGCTGCTGCACGAGCCTGCTCTTCAGCCATCTGCTGTCGAATAGCTTCGTTAGCCTGCTGCACCCATCGTTCGAGTTCATCGAGCTCAGGTGGTGAAACAACGAATTTTTCTACGCCTTCAGGAAGAGCGATGTTTGGGTCGCCACCAAGCAGCAAAGCCGCTTCTGATTCTCCGATTCCCTCTGAAAGACGATTTGCCAGATGAGAAACACGTTTGTCGGCTGCTTCGGTGTAGTGAGCCTGAATCGTGTCGGCAACGGTTCGGTTGATCAGGCCACTCTGAAGACAACGTCCCCAGTCAATTACCTGTCCGAAAAGATCAGTGTCTTCGAACTCTTCAAATTCTGCACCGGCGGCAACTCGTGATCGAACGAGCTTGTGTGCGCCCGGGTTCGATTGTTGAACCATCAGCATGGCGTCGTCACCCCGACCTATCACGCCCTCTGCGAATACGCGATTTACAGTTCCAGCCTTGGCTTCAAGCTGAGAAACTTGTTCTTCAACCGCAGCCCAGTAGGCGTTGTAGCGTTCTTCGAAGCCGTCCGGCGCACCCTGTGAAGGCTGTACCAGCGTCACCATGTAAACCTTGCGGCTAGTCAAAATATCGCCAGCGGCTTTGTTGCCAACGTTACCCAGTTCTTCAGACATGATTTTCCTTTGTTGACCTCATTAGGTCGTGCTCGTAAGAGAGAATTTACACCGAGAATAAGAAATTGACGATATCGCCGTCTTGAACGACGTATTCCCGACCTTCTTGTCGGAATAGCCCTCGGTTTCGGGCTTCAGCCATCGTTCCGCAATCAATAAAATCTTGGTACGCAACGGTTTCGGCGCGGATGAATCCACGTTCGATATCGGAGTGAATGACTCCGGCGGCCTTTGGAGCAAGTGCGCCGATGTCGATAGTCCATGCCCGTGTTTCGTCTTCACCAACAGTGAGGAACGAATTCAGGCCAAGCACTCGATATGAGAGCTTGATCATTCGAGAAAGTCCCGGCTCACCGGCGTCGAGGCCTGCTCGCATTTCGGCTTCTTCCTCTTCCGACATGCCAACAAGCTCAGCCTCAAGGCTTCCGCAAATCGCAGCTCCGCCGGTCGATCGTCCGCTCAGCAATTCAGCCATCTCTGCTTCAAGATCAGCTGTGTTCGAAATATCGTCTTCACCAATGTTCAGTGCCACTAGTAGAGGCAAGCTGCTCAGCAAGAACGTATCGGAAATAGCTTTGATTTCCGAAGCTTCTAGATCACGATCACGAATTGCGATTCCGTTTTCAAGATCGCTTTGAAGGCGCTTCAGAGTCTCGATGTTCTTTTCGGCGTCGTCTCGTTCAGCAACCTTGAGAGTTTTGAGGCTCCCAGAAATGCGTTCGATTCGTCGTTCAAGAAGTGCGATATCGGCAAACATAATGTCGAAGGCGACCTTCTCGATATCACGCTTGTAATCAACCGTTCCTTCGAGGTGCGGTACTGAGCCATCTTCGAAAGCTCTAGCAACGTGCAAAATTGCATCCACCTGTTGCAACTGCGCCATCGCCTCGCCCTCGAATAGTTCGCCAGAAGCGCTACCGGGGAGGTCGACGTACATCACTTCGGCGTAGATCGTCTTCTTCGACTTGAACATCTTGGTGAGGATGTCGACTCGTTCGTCGGGAACATGCGCCACACCGACGTTCGCCGAACGGGTGGCACCGAAGCCACCAACATCGGCTTTGCCGCGGGTGAGGGAGTTAAATATCGTGGTCTTGCCGCTGGCTGGCAGACCGAGAATGCCGATCTTCATAAGTTGTTGTTACTGGTTCTTCTGAATGTGTCGAAAGTGGGTCGGGTGCTTTGTTCTCAGGCACCGACTGTTAATCGTACCGCCAGAGCCCAGAACATGGTTAATACTCGATTATTTTTTTGAACTGTCTTCGTCGGCTTCTTCAAGTTCTTCGTCATCGACGTATTTGAACTCAGCATCGACGGTATTTCCGTTGGGCTGGTTAGGCGACTCACCGGGACGTTGACCGGGGCGTTGGCCGAATTGGCTCGGGTCAAACTGGCTTGGATCGAATTGGTCAGGGTCGAATCCCTGCTGCTTCTGCAAATCCCGCAGCTTCCTACCAATGGTCTGATCGGCAATAACGTGGTTCGGCGAGGCAGCGATGAACACCAAGAACAATATGGTGGTCACGATCAAATCATCGAACTGCCCGAGCAGCGGAATGCGATCTGCGATCACGTCGTACGGCAGTGCAATATAGGCAATTGCAAGCAGAGGGATAATCTTCGTGAACGGTGAAACCCGTTTGTCGATGAATAATCTCCACACCAATTTTAGGAACGGAATGACAAGTGAGCGTATCGGCAAGAGTCTGAACATGTTAGAAAGTGTATCTACCAATCGACTGGTTCACTCAACCAATATCCGCAACTGCTGAACATTCCTCATGATTCGAGTCCTGCACGGCGAAGACGAATACTCAAGATCGGAAGCTCTCACGAAAATTCGTGAATCAGCTGGTCCTGCAGAAGTTCGCGATCCCAACACCACGGTGTTTCAGGGGCAGGGCTTCAAGCTGGCCGATGTAATTGGTGCCGCGCAGGTCGTGCCATTTATGGCCGATAGGCGAGTGATTATCGTCCACGGGGTTCTTGGTCGTATGCAGAAGCGCGACAAGTCTTTGGGCAACGAATGGCGTGAACTAACGGCAAGGCTCGCTGAAGTTCCAGCTTCAACTGAATTGGTATTTGTCGAAGAGGTTGGCCTGCGTGACAACGGTATCGCTGTGAAGTCTGTAGGGCCAAGCGCTCGTGTTCAGGAATATCGCGTGAAGCGACGGGGTGAGCTCGAAAGCTGGGTTCGAGACCGATTCTCACATTACAAAGCCGAAGGCACTCGCGATGCGATAGCCCGGATAGCTTGGCTGGCGGGTTCAGATACCCGTCTGCTTGATCAAGAAATAAAGAAGCTCGCTCTCTACGCTGGTGATCGACAAGTTACTCAAGATGATGTCGATCTGATGGTTTCCGACGCCCGAGAAGCCAGTATCTTCGCTGCGGTCGATGCCGTTCTAGAAGGTCGACCCGCAGTAGCGATGAAGTCGCTTTACTCGTTGCTATCAAGCGGTTCTAGCGTTTCGACAATCCTCTCGATGTTGGCTAGGCAAACCCGCCTGTTGATCCTCGCAGTCGAACTACAGCAGCAGGGCGTACATCCCGAGGAAATCGGCAAGAGAATCAGTCTGACGAATCGATACGCACTCGACAAAACGCTTCGCCAATCGCAAAATTTCAGTACCGAGAATCTCGCAAATATTCATCGCCGATTGCTAGCTGCCGATCTCACCATCAAGCAGGGTGGAATGGACGAACGACTGGCTGTGGAAATCTTAGTTGGCGAGCTTTCTGCAGCTTGAACGGGAATCCCAAACTTCATCTTTCGACGTATCTGTGCGTGAGATGCCAAAGCATCCCAAGCAAAAACCACGGATAATTACCTGAATGCTGAACCGCACTCGAACATATTTGGCACTACTTGCCCTCGTCGCCCTCCTTGCAGTCGCTTGCTCAAGCAGCGATACCGACTCGGCAGACGACAACCAGCCGACTCCGGTACCAGCTGCTACCGAAGTCGCCGAACCAATTTCCGAACCGGAGCCAACGTCGGCGCCGCGTCCTAAAGTTACCGTCACGCCAACCCCGGAGCCAGAAGGCACAGCAGTATCTGAATCAGAGAGCGTTACGTTCTATCTACAGGCTTTCAACTCGATTGGTCGGGGCGAATATGTCGACGCTGAGCGTACTTTCACGACGGTAGTAGAACTCGAACCGGGATTCGCCCGTGGATGGGACGGTCGTGGTCAGGCTTTGATGCTGCAAGGCAAGTACGAAGAGGCACTTCGTGATTTTGATAAAGCGATTGAGCTGAAGCCGAATTTGTCGGTCGCTTATGCAAATCGAAGCCTTACTCGTATCGCTATAGATGACATGGACGGTGCTGAACGAGACGCCCGACGTGCCTTCGAACTAGACGACGAATCCGTGGCCGCACAATTGGTGATGGGCCGGGTTTACGCTCGTGAGGGCGACACGACGACTGCGCTTGAGTGGTTCGACCTGGCTGTCGCTACCGATCCCGAAGACGCATCGACATGGTGGTGGCGCGGACGTTTCTATCGAGACGTACTGGGCATCGGAAATGCCGCCCTCGCCGATTTCAATGCGGCGATCGAACTTGCTCCTGCACAAGCGGCTTTGTACCTCGATCGAGCACAGCTATACATTCAAGCTGAAGTCGATCCAGAGCTGGCAAGGGCTGATCTAGAGGAAGCGATCTCTCTCTCTCAGGACCCAAAACTGCCGAGCATCATCGCTCGGGCTGAAGATCTCATTGCGGTGCTGGACGAACGTGCAGCTGCGGCTTAGCTGCCTACAGGTCTAGGTGGAACGACCCCAAATCGTTCGCTACCCAAGATCGTCTAGAGAATCCCTGATTTGGGTCGCAGGCTTGAACACCGCCCAAGCGAACCAGAAGTGATTTGCGTGAACCACTGGTTCAAGTTGCGTTCCCTCTAGCTCCCCACTGGTTGCTATCCCTGCGTAATTCCACGCCGAGCCAGTTTCGATATCGGTTATTCCGTGATCGTTGGCTTCAAATGTCAGAAGTCGATCACCTACGATTCGAGAGAACACCGCGACAGATCCTGATGTCTGATGTTCGTTCGAAAGACTATTGAACGCCGAGAATGTTCCGTAATCGAAGAACGCTGTAATCGGTGAATCGTTTATGGAATCGTTGATGACTGGTGCTTCTTTAAGGAATGCGAACGGATAGGCGACCGGTATTTCACCGTCGATAGTTAGCACTCGTGAAGTAGCAATCAACCTGTCGTCGACGCTGCCCTGGAACAGGAACGGATGTGCATCGACATCGTCATATCCGGCATACGGTGGGCTGTCATACGGTCGTGCAAGTAAGCCCCGGTCGTCCACTACACGTTCGAGCAGCTTACCCTCCGGATATGCCTCAGCGAACGTCTCCCACGCAATGATCGATGAAGGAAGCTGGCTCAGCACGGATTCGTTCGCTGCGAAATCGCCAGCAAGTGCTTCACCCGTTATTTGCTGCCAAAAGCTCTCCGACTGGCGATCCCACATCACGAGATCGGAATTTCGGAGCATTCCCGAAGTTCCAAACGTCAGTTCTTGACCATCAATTATTCGAGAGAACGTAATTCCGGTATTGCACAACGGGCAGAACGTGACGGTAACTGGCTCGCCGCCAACGGTGTCGTTCACAATCTCGTGCCACATCAAAATCGCCAACGGGTAAGCACGAGCATCGCCTTCGACGATCAATGCCACGACAGGTTCTCTCGATTCCATATAGGCAGGAGCGTCCGCTACCGAGACGAATGTGGGATTGTCGACTGGGGTGATTTTGTCTTTCGCTAGAACAATCGATAGCTCAGTCAGCGGAATCGTACGTTCTTCAAAATTCGTCTTCCAGCCCCAGATTTTTTGCAGAGTTGCGACGCGGGATTTTTCAGCATCATCACTGAACAAATCCGAGAAATCTAATTCTTCTTTGGTGTTTTCAACTACATCGACAGGAGTCGACGTTGGCTCCTGTTCGATTTCAGGAGCGGTTGTCGGAACTGGAGTCTCCGTGGGATCGGGAGCCGCAACTACCGCTGTCGCCTCGTTGGAAGGGTCATCAACGGTCGGCGAAGTCGAATCATCGCCAGTACCACCACATGCCACTAGAACTGTTGCGAGCAACCCAACGCCAAGCAGCCCGATTCGTCGCTTCCACAAAGATCCGACCATATTCGTGCCGCTGCCAACCCTGACGAACTGATTCATATGCCGTTACCTAATCCCACCGTGCAGACTCAATTTACGTTAGTGCATTGAATATCTGATGCGCCAAACTTCAGGATGGCGCGAGAAAACCCGCCAACAACAGGCAAATTCGAAGGAAATTGGCTAGAAGTAACGCTTAGTCGAAGGTCAGCATTCGAGTTGGGTTGTCGACCAATATCAGTCGTACAACCTCTTCGCTCATGCCACGTGCACGCATACGAGGAACCACACGGGTGAGGATGTGGTCGAAACCGTGACCGCCATATGTCTTCAAACGGTGCTTCGAGCAAATGTCGTGCGCAAGCAGAATGTTTCCTCGCTTGCCTTCGTTCACCATGTGCTCGACCATCTCGATACGTTCGTGATCGGCTGGCATGTGTGATTCAGGAGCCAGCGGGTAGAACGAAGAATCGTGACCGAATAGGTCGAAGTTCAAATATGCACCAGTGGCGATTAGTTCGTTCAATACGCCACGGTCGTAAACCGTTCGCTCGACGTGACCCATTACCGTGCGGTTGAGGTTTCCACCCCATTTGTCCACAGCTTCAAGAATTTCAAGCGGTGCACGTTCGCTGCGACCGGGATGAATCAGCAGGGGAGCGCCGGTTTCGCGCTGGGCGATTACGGCTGCTTCGAGAACCTTTTTTTCAGAATCGTGCCAAGGGAACGAACAGCCGATTTCACCGATGATGCCCGATCGAATGCCGGTATCGCCGACGCCCTGGTCGACATCGTGAATGATCTGTCCGGCGATCTGCTCAACTGTAAGATCTTCAAGCTCTGGAGCGTGCGTCATGTGAACGTAGTTACCAGCGCCCATCACAACGTTCAAACCTGTGGCTCGTGAAATTCGCACCAACGCACGTGGGTCACGAGCGAGGCCTACAGAAGTCACATCGACGATAGTGCTGCCGCCAGCGTTGAAGTACTGCTGGGCTTCCCAAGTGGAAATATCTTCGTCGAGAATCTGCAGATTGTCTCGGTTACTGGTCCAGTTATAACGAACCCAACCGAGGTTATCCATCGACACTTCTTCGTCCATGAGTAGACGCTCAGAAGCCTCTTTTGGCTCAGTGAAAACGACTCCAAAGTCGATCAGCAGATGCTCGTGCGTGGTCGTGATGCCAACTTTCGCTGGCTCAATCGGACCCAGAACAGTCAGAACTTTTCTTGCTGCTCGGTGCTTCGGAACTGGATGGGAAGGTGAGGTCAACTAACTAAACCCTATTGGCATTATTGGAATCGCCCGAAATGCCCAAGTACGAGGAACGCACGACGGGCACGAGACGGCATGAAATTCGAATCGACAAAAAGTCTAACGCAGGAATGGAACTCAACGAACTCTATTACGCGTCACGCCAAGTAACTTTTGGCTCCCAGCCGAGTACCCGTTTTGCCTTTTCGACCGATATAGCGGTCGCATTACCGGGCATTGGTGTACGAATTTCGGCTTCCGGGTAGACCTTCTTGATCAGTTCTTCAGTTGGCTCGTCGGCTGAAGTATCTTCACCATTGATGAAGAACGCCTCGTGTCCGCCGAACTCAACTTCTATCGCCAGTACGCACGCCCGTGCTGCCTCTGCGAAATCGGTCCAGCCCCAAAAATGCTTGGCGTTGTTGCCGTAAGCGCCCTGGCGTTCGTCAGCAGCATTTAGAGCAGTTTGTCGTTCTCGATCCATCAAGCCGTGAAATCTCATCGAAGCGATTTGTACTTCACCGGGACGACGACGCACGAACGCATCAGCTAATTCTTCGCTAATCCACTTACCGACGGAGTAGGCGTCTTCGGCGAAAGTCGGGTGCTCTTCGTCCATTGGGAAGTATGGTCGAGGAGTAATTCCCTTCGAGAAAACCGCACCGACAGCGTTCACCGAAGAAGCTAAAACTACTTTGCTAATGCCGTGAATTTCCGCAGCCTCAAGCACATTCCAATTGGAAGTCATATTTACTCGGAAAACTTCGTGTTCCGGCGCAATGATCGGGTTCGTAATCGCAGCCATGTGGATCACAGCGTCACAATTCTTCATTGCTGAAAGCACTTGGCCAAAGTCGGTTACATCGACAAATTTGAAGGTGTAGCCGGGTACTCGCACTTGGCGTGAATCGTTGGACGAATTGAGATCGACCCCAACCACGTCATAGCCGTTTTCTAAAAGGTCTTTGACGATGAACTGTCCGGCGCGTCCAGATGCTCCAGTTACGAAAACGGTTGTCATAGTTTTGTTGCGACTTTCTTGGTTCTTAGACACCCTCGTCCCGACCGCAGCAAAGCGGAGTGGAGGGATCAGTAGTCAGATGGGATCATCTGGCGATTCAGTGAAAATTGATCTTGCCATTATCGGCTGAACTGACGCGCAAATACACAGCATTCGTCGAGATTCTTCTGAATGGCTAGATTCTTGAAGGATCGTTTGTGATCCCTCCGCTGCGGTCGGGACGAGGGCAATCCGTATAGCATCCCGTTTGATCTGAGAGATTTCGAGTTGCTGTGCGGTATTGCAGGTCGAGGTAAATCAGCCCCAACAGAAATTAGAACGTTGGCTCCATGCCGACATCGAGGAAGCCGATTGGGCCACGATCGTCTGCGTACCAGAGTCGATTGTCTTTGATCGTCATGCCGTGAACCTGAATCGGATCGAGCACTCGGAAAGCATCGTAGCAACGTCCGTCTTCAAGACGGTGTCGGCTAACAACTCCGAAAGCAGTGTCAGCGATCCAAACGTGACCTTCTTCTTCTGCCCAAGCGAGACCGTGCACTCGGAATCCAGGAGCCTTCATTCGGTGGATTTCTTGGAAATTCGAAGTGTCGATAACGTGCACGAACTGTGATGGAGGTGAAGCGACATATAGGTTGCCATCTTTCCATTCAAGACCGTGGTCTCCCGTTGGCTCTGACTTACGTCCAGCTTCTTCGTCGAGGTGCTCGCGTGTGGCGTTGATGCCTGCGCCCGGAGATGGGTAGACCTCGACGGTCTTGCCGGTGTCCATGTCTAGCTGGTAGATCTCGCAACTGTAGGTCGAAGCAACCCATATGTAGCCGCCGCCAATGGTTATTCCGCTCGATTTCTCTGTGTCAGTTTCGAGATCGACTAGCACGTCGCCCGTGTCCCAATCGACCTTGTACACATGGTCGTCGCCCTGATCGATGATCCACAGACCATCATCGGCAGCCTGAAGTCCGTTCGGCTTAGGGCCGGGAGCGTTGAACTGGAAGATCGTATCGGCAACTTTGTGCGGCATGAGGTCTCTCGTTTACTAGTGCTTAGTGCGTTATCTATCTGCGGCGGTAGTGTAGCGCGCTACTGCGGAGAGCGGGGAGGAAATTCGCCTAATACGACATCCCGACTCCTGCGGAGGGATCTTCGGCGGGGTTTGAGGTGATGGGGGAGAGTGCGATGTGATGAAGCCCTCTCCATATGAGAGAAGGAAAATAACTATTCAGGCTTGTGTGCTTTAATCGAATGCATCAGCGGTAGAAAATCTTCCTTGCCTTCTGGCATCTTCCAAAGACCGTTGTCGGCCTGAACCAGCATAGGGAATGCTTGCCAGTGCAATGATTTGTGTTCATGAACGACATCTAATACCAGGCCAGCCTGAATTAGAGCGTTGATCGTTTCGCCCAGCCCGTGTGTGAAGTTGTATTCCCTGGTGTGTTCAAGCGTTCCTTCACCGGCATAGGTTCCTTCGTTTTCCTCAGCCAGTGGTCCGGCTGATTCGAAGTAAGGCCAGTCGAGAACAACTTGCTCGCCATGATCGTCCTGCGAAACCGACCACATCATCGGGTGACCTTCGAGGATGTAGAAAGTCCCTCCGGGTTTCAGGAAATCAGCAACGATCTTTGCCCAAGCGTTGATATCGGGAAGCCAGCAAATAGCACCGACGCCGGTGTAAACCACATCGAATTGCCGGTTTTCTAATACATGCGGAGAGTCGTAAAACTCTGCCACCACAAATTCTCCTGGGGTAGCGGAATCGGTGCTCAACTTACGACAAGCCTCGATAGCTGGCTCAGAAAAATCTACGCCGGTGACTTCTGCACCCTGGCGTGCCCAGCTTAGAGTGTCGGTGCCAATGTGGCATTGCAAATGCAGCAGTGTTTTGCCGGATACATCGCCAAGCTCATCGTTATCTAGATCGAATTGGACGACATCGCTGATGTGCTCGGGGTTATCGATGAACTTCTGGATTCCGTAGTCATCAGATCCATAGTGAATCGGAACTCGGTCATCCCAGTTATCGCGATTTGCCAATCGATATTCGTCAAATGCCATCTAGAAAACTCCAGCCTAGTTGTTGCAAGCCAACGGCGTGATCATATACTGCTGCGTCCGATGACCCATGGCGATTATTAATCAAAAAGTGCTGACCGAAAACGGTCAGCACTTTGAGCAATCTAAACATGAGTCAGCGATTACAGTTCGCTGTTCATCGTTGTGGTCTGTGGGTCGTCCAAGAACTTGGCGATTAGGTTTGTACCTGAGCCAACGCCGGTTGGTGGGAACGCGTACCCGTTTTCAATCTTAGGAAGCTGGTCGACGATGTCCTTGTACCAAGTGTTGTTGTACGCACGAACTGTCTCTTGAATTAGAGCGTTCGGAGCGTTCAACGAAAGGTGAACACTGAACATCAACGTGACAGGTCCCACACAGTCGTGAGGGGCCACAGGCATGTGGTAGGCGTGAGCCATCGAAGCTATTCGCTTGGCTTCGGAAATTCCACCAACCCACGAAATATCGAGCATGCAGATCGTCATTGCCTGCTTCTCGAACATCTCTCGGAACGCCCATCGTGTTGCGACAGTTTCACTGGCGGTAGTCGCCACTTCGGTCGACTTTCGGAATTCGGCGAGAGTGTCGATGTTGTCCATCGGTACTGGGTCTTCAAACCAGAACGGACTGTGCGGCTCGACGGCTTTGGCGATGCGCTTTGCTGAGGAAAGATTCCACAGGCTGTGCATCTCGACCATAACGTCCATCTTGTTGCCGACTGCCTCTCGGATTTTCCTGAACGGCTCGGTACCTTCTTCAAGATCGGTGGCGTGGATAAATTGACCGTTCGATGGAACTGAGTATTTGTCGTATGGCCAGATCTTCATCGCCGTGAAGCCTTCCGACATCAGATCTTCAGCAAGTGCACCAGCGTCGGTCATGAACGCCTGGTAGTCCTCGTAAGGCTGCTCGGGTCTGTAATCGATCTGACCCGGAATCCAACCCTGAGGAGTCTTCACGCCGTACGAGTAGCCAGCGCAGGTGTTGTAAACCCTGATCTTCTCTCGGGCGAGTCCACCAAGCACCTGATACAGAGGTTGGTTGTAGCGTCGAGCATACAAATCCCAAAGCGCCATATCGATCGCTGAAACCGATGAGGCGTCAACGCTACGACCACGATTCACCTTCATTCGGCGCCCCATGGTGTCCCAGTGCATATCGAGCTGGTCTGGGTCCTGCCCAAGCAGATAGGGCGCTATATCGCCGTGAATATATGCTTCGATGGCGTCGGGAGAGAACGAAGTTTCTCCAAGTCCGACGTAGCCATCTGAGCTGTAGACCTTGGCCCAAACGATCATTGGGTATTCAGGGTTTCGTAGAGTTTCGATTCGGTTGATAACCGCTGCGGTTGCCATCTTGTATCTCGTATTTATATAAGGCGATTTGTTGATTTGGCAGTTCGATTTCACATTCACTGCCGAGTGACGCGAGAAGGTTAACAAGCCCGATAGACGTTGTGTGAATACCTAGCGTGTTTTTTTCGAAAAGTTCAAACTTCTAGAACTCATGTCATTCATTCAGATAATCGTGCTCGCAGTTGTTCAAGGAATCACCGAATTCCTGCCGATTAGCAGCAGCGGACATTTGATACTCGGGTCGTGGTTGTTCAATTGGCCAGATCAGGGATTGTTTTTCGACGCTGCTGTGCACGTCGGCACGTTAGTTGCTGTGTTGATTTACTTCCGGCGCGAGTGGATTCAGCTGGCTACGGGTTTAGCTGCGAATCAGCTTGTTGAAATCGATGATGTTGGCGGCTCTATTCGATCTAGGGCGTTGGCGATATTGATCGTTGCTGGAACGGTTCCGCTTGTTGTATTTGGCCCATTTATCAAAGATGCACTCGAAAGTGATTTTCGAGACCCTACCGCGGTCGGGTGGCTCCTAATCGGCACGGCTTTGGCTTTGACTGTTGGAGAGTTGTTCAGCCGAAAAGTGCACAAGCGGGCGTATGGAATCGATGCGATGAAGACACCGCAGGGATTTACCGTTGGTCTTATACAAACGCTGGCGGTGTTCCCTGGTATTTCTCGTTCCGGCGTGACGATGATCGCCGGTATGGCTCTTGGGTTATCTCGTGAATCGGCAGCTCGATTTTCTATGCTGTTGGCGACTCCGGCTATTGCTGGAGCCGGTGTTCTGTTGGCAATGGACGCACTCGATTCGACCGAAAACGTTGATATCGGTGCGGCAGTACTCGGTGCGATTATTTCAGCTATCACCGCTTATTTCGTAATTGCTGGACTAATGCGACTCCTACGAAACGGATCGTTCCGACCGTTCATCGTCTACTGCGCAGTGGCTGGTGTTGCAGTCGTGATCGCCCGAGCCGCCGGGGCGTAGCTATGCCCCGACCGAAGCGAGCCCACGTCGTCCATTTGTCATTGCGAGAAGGCCAAAGGCCGCCGTGGCAATCAACATCGTCGAGCAACGCTGCATCGCTACAGGCGCACCGATTAGCCCTCGGCAACATCTAGTCAGATAGAACAATCCAGCCAAAGCCGACTGATTGCCACGTCGCCTCAAGGCAGGCTCCTCGCAATGACAGAATTGTGCGAACACGTCTCTAGTCGCTTGGCGACCGCTTCTCCCAAGTTACGTCGCAGTTCTCGCATTCTTCCTGCCAAACGTGCACAGCAGGCGGCATTGCGACTGCGAAGCGAAGACTCATTTCGTCACCCTCGGTCACGATGTGGTGAACCGTTCCGCGAGGAATCCAAACGATATCGCCTTTTTGAGCGTGGATAATCTTGCCGCCGGTCAGTTCCCACTTAAGCTTGCCAGCCATAACGAACCACCACTCATCGAACTGAGCGTGCCAGTGAGCATGATTACCCTGACCCGGCATCGAAGCGATTAGCGTGCCACGGTTTCGTTCGTCCTCGATTAGTAGTTTCGACCAAGGAGCTGGCCCCATTTGCTCAACGATTTTGTCAATTTCGATGTGCATCATTCCCGGTCCAAACGTAGCGTCTACACGTGGTGGAATTGGTCCTTCAACCGTGTCAGTAATTGCGGCTACTACGCCTTCGTAATCTGTACCCATGCGATTTACTCCCGTTACTTTTGGCAGAAGTCTGTATACCGACTTCTTGCTGATTTTTCGTGATGCGGCTAACGTAGCACGATCATCAGTACGCTGAGCAAGCGCCCGATGTCGAATATAACGACGAGGAGAGAACGTAATGCCTAAGATAATTGGCGAAATTCGAGACGCCGCAACAGGTGAAGTCGTTCAGGCTCGTGTTCAGGTCCTTGCTCCAAATGGCGAAAACGTTGCTCCTGCCGATGCCATGTGGAAAGTCGGCTCCGGCGAACCGTTCTTCTACAGCAACGGTCAATTCGCACTCGATACCATTCGTGGATATCACCGAGTTCTTGTTGAACGGGGTACCGAATTCACGCCGTGGGAAGGAATCATCGAAGTCGATGGTTCGGCTGATTCTTCAGTAGATATCAAACTCGAACGTTGGTCCGATCTTCCTGATCGTGGCTGGCACCCCGGCAACACCCACATCCATTACGACGAAAAGGAAACCGATCCTGATCGTCGATTGGGATACGACTCTCGAGTCGAAGACCTGCGAATGACAGCAGTATCGATTCTCAAGCGCTGGGATCTCGACTACGCAACGAACAAGTACCCGCCGGGAGTGCTCACCGAGTACACCGATACCCACCATCACGTTCAAAGCGGCGAAGAAACTCGGCACAATCACGACCCATCCGATCCGTTCAAGATCGGCTATGGGCACGTAATGCTGTTGAACATTCGAAATCAGGTCGACCCAATTAGCCGTGGGCTAATCATCGACCAGTTCGATCCCGACTACCCGCCGCTTAGCTACGCCTGTGACCAAGCAAATGACCAAGACGGTTTAGTGATTTGGTGCCACAACGGGCAGGGTATGGAAGCGCCAGTGGCTGCAGCACTTGGCAAAGTTCACGCAATGAACCTGTTCGATCCGTTCTGGACCGATATCGAATATCTCTACTGGTACCACATGCTAAACACCGGAATCAAAATGCCGGTTTCAACAGGCTCAGACTGGTTCGTAAGCTCGGCAAACCGTGTGTACTCACAGACCAACGGCGGCTTCGCATACGAATCGTGGCTCGACGGCATTCGTACTGGCAAAACGTTCATCACAAACGGTCCTGCGCTATTTCTCTCGGTCGCTGGGCAAGAACCCGGCGAAACCGTTCAGGTTGAAAAGGGAACAAAACTTCCGATTCATGCCAATTGGAGTTCGCACTACCCAGTGCAAAAGGTCGAGATTGTTCAGAACGGAAAAGTTATAGCTCGTCGAGATTTCGGCGAAGGCGTGACAGTAGGGCATATCGAAATCGAGCTAGAAGCGGAAACCGACGGCTGGATTGGCGCACGGCTTGGATCGGGTTCGCGTGATTCGTTCAACCAGCCGATCTGGGCGCACACGAGCCCTGTCTATCTCACCGGCACTGGCGAGCGGTCTGAAGCTAGCGTCGAATCAGCAAAGTTCTACACCGATCAAATCGGTGAGGGCATCAACTGGGTGAAGACTAAAGGCCGCTTCTACAACGACTCTCAGCGAAAAGAAGTCGTCGATCTGTTCAAGCAGGGGCAAGACTGGTATCGCAATCTGACTTGATTGCATCGAACGTACAACCGATAGACGGCCCCAGCGAGTAAAATCGCTCGGGTTCGTTTTGTTCGCTAACTGCCAACTTCACACACGCTAATACGAGTCACTTTAGAAAAATGTCAGTCGAATCTCTGCTAGATCACTACTACGAGCGCGCCACGATGCCGATGCGAAACACCAAGTTCGGTCGGGAGCAAAAGGGTGCGTTCGATATTCGGCACGTTGTTGAAGACGATGAATTCCGACAGCTAAATCACAAAATCGTTCTCAAAGACGGCGTGGCATCCAGCATGTGGCGTGAGCAGGAGTGGGGACTCGGCGAAAATTCGATCGACGTCAGCCACTTCGAAGATGGCATCGTCAAGCAGCTGAGTCTCAGACATACAGGCGAAGCCGTAACCGGCATGAAAGTTAGCCTGACCCGCGGTGATTGGCTGATTCCGGATCCCGATCACCGCTTGCCTTACATTTTTGGCCGAGCCGATATGGAAACCTGGTACAAAGCCAGCAATTACAAGATGGGGCTAAACCGAGTTCGTTTGGCGTGGGATTACGAGGAAAAGCACACGTTCCCTGTCCGCGATCACGGAGTGGACAAAGACAAGGGCGAGCATCTGTACAAGGGCGTTGAGTACCGAATAGAACTCGACGACGCTATTCGCCTGTCTATCGATGAAAAATCTTCTCGCAAGGTCAATTGGCGCATGGAAATGACCGATGACGAAGTTCGTTCACTATTCGAATACGCCAGCAACGAATCGTGGATAGACGGCTGGGGCCCAGTCGCCGACATCATCGAACACGGTAAGTAGATTTTTGAGACTGTACTAGGGTCTCGGGCAGCCGCAATCGCGACCCTTGCCCCAGATCCTTCGACTCCGCTGACTCCGCTCAGGAAATCACATGTTTGCTTGGGGAATATCAGAATCTTTTGGAACGACCCTCAAACCCCAACCATAGATTTCCCGAGTGCCGGCGAGGGATCTGGTGGGGGGGCGTTAGTCCTTGGCATCATCGAGCCACAGGCGCACTCTAGCCGTGTTCGTACTTAGCTTCCAAATCTAGCGGGTACAGAGAATCTCGCACTCGCTTGTAGTCGAAGCTCGACATATCGGCTGAAGTCGCACCCGGCGTATTCACGGTGACCATTTCGTGAGCAATCGGCTGATACGCAGGTCGAGGCGATACAACGCCTTTCGCCACCACGATGTCGAAGTCGTCTGGACGATAACCCAGAGAGTAGAACTGTTCTCTGCTCATATTGCCGACTCGGGTCGTAACTAACGCTACAGTCGGCCCCTCTTGTGATTCGATAACCACCGTCGTTCCGCCGTCAAAGAATCTCCATCCAGCGTGAACCGTTCCGGTGTCCTCGAAGCGCCCATCTGAAATACGTGTGATGCGTCCCGTTAGGCTCACCGGACTGCCATGAAGTGAATCGGTTTTGCCACCAACTTCTATGGTCACGGTCGCACCAATCCCAGCAGCAAGACACGCCTCTATAGCTTCTGAATCTCGTACCGTCTGAAGCCAAGACGCCGCACCCTGCTTCACGCCCTCAGCAAGCAAGAAAGTGCTATCGCCTGAACTGCCTGCACCGATATTGTCGCCAACATCAAGCAGCACTATCGGACCTGATTCATCAGGCCTGGCAGCGGCCTCTTTCAACGCATATTCGACGGCTTCGGAAGGTGTAGGCCCAACAGGTTCGTAAAGCTCTTTGCGATTCGCCCACGCTCTATCGGCAATCCAGCGCGCCGCCTTCTTCGCTTCGTCGACTGAATCTTCATGCAGCACGTAGCAAGCAAGTCCGTTCTCGTGCACATCAGACCACGGATATCCCTCGCCGATCGACCCGCCGACCACGCCCGGCTGTGCAAGCACGGTCTCAAGATCGTCGATTACAGCCTTCATCGGCATGTCGCGAGTGTCGTGCTGGAATATACCGACCACCATAGGCGGCTGTTCGAGCCACACAGCAGGCCGCCAGTTTTCCCGAGCCATGCGAACAACTAAGTCGCAGGCGTCGTGTGCTCGTGGCACAGCGTCGGTGTGCGGATTGGTTTTGTAGATGACGAGTGCGTCTGTTTCATCGGCCATCTGCTGCGATACGTTCGCGTGCAGATCGAGCGTCATGGCGACTGGAACATTTGGCCCTACGATCTCCCTCACTCGGCGTGCGAGTTCGCCATCCATGTCCGGATATTCTTCCGAGACCGCAGCACCCATTTGATTCAGTAAAACGCCATCGAACGGGCCTTGGTCCCGAAGCATTTCGAACGCCTCGCCACCGAGCGTGTCGAACACTTCTTTACTAATCGTTCCACCGGGATCGGTAGCAGCAAAGATCAATGGCACCAATTCGAAATCGAGTCGGTTGGAAGCCTGAATAAATCCCGCCATCGAAGTCGATGAAAGCTCGTGCATGTCGTAATACTGCTGACCGCGTTGGACGGCGTACGTCTGCATCCCCGAAACTTTAAAACTGTCCATCGTCGTGGGATTACTGGCGAATGTATTGGTTTCGTGGTGGATACCAAGCGTGGCGATGCGGAGTTTTTTGGTCATATTGTTCCCGAGTCGAATGGAAGATTTCAGCAGATTATGGGTGAGTTGTTCGTAACAGGCAATCGGTTAATAAATAACGGCTGGACCAATACTTTGATCCAGCCGTTATTAGAATTTCGTTCTACTAGAGGCTACTCGCCGTGACCGGTGATGAGTCCTTCTGAACCTGGGTGTCGAGTCTTCGAATCAAGCTTCGAAGTCACTTCTGGGTTCTGACCAGCACTTGGCCATTCGCCACGAAGAACCGACGCAACCTGCTGCGAAGCACGCTGACGCGCCAGCCACGCTGAACGAGTTGATTGACCCGCTGAGTGTGGTGCGGTGATTACGTTCTTCATCTGAAGAAGAGGGTTGTTAGGGTCAACCGGTTCTTGTTCGAACACATCTAGCCCAGCGCCCCGCATCTTGCCCTGTTGGAGGGCTTCGATCAACGCTGGCTCATCGTTTACCGAACCACGGCAAACGTTGATGTAGTAAGCAGATTCCTTCATCACGTCAAACTGTTCTTTGCCGATCATGTGGAACGTTTCTGCGTTCAACGGAACCACTACAACGATGTAATCAGCTCGTTCGAATAGATCATTGAGTTCAAAGACTTGTTCCACACCATATTCGGTGATGATCCACGGCTCTACATAGGGATCGTAAACGATCGTGTCCATGCGCCATCCTTGACCGAGCTTGCGTGCGACCTGGCGTCCGATATTTCCGAATCCTACGATTCCAAGAGTCTGCTCGTCGATTGGCTCGATCGGCCCTAACTCCCCGGCGTTCCATCGTCCATCTCGCAATTGGAGAGTCGATTGCACAGTCTGGCGGTTGAGAGCCAGCGTCATTGTTACGGCTTGGTTAGAAACCTCTTCTGCACACATGCCAGCACCGTTTGTCACGATGATGCCCATGTCGGTCGCTGCATCCACATCGATGTGATTGAAACCGTGTGAGTAGACAGCGAGAACCTGTGCCTGGTCAGCAGCTTTGATTACCTGTTCTGAACCCCAGCCACCACGCATCATGATAGCGTCGGCGCCTCGGACGGCTTCCATTGCCTCGCCCTCAGACTGGGGGGCTTCCTGAACAAATTCCACATCAAGATCGGCCATTTCGGCACGCTCGTGATACAGCGGATCGTCGGTGTCTCCACCCAGTACTACAACTCGTTGCTTTGCCATTTTCATTACTCCAAAAGATAAGTAGGAGACTAGCTATCAATGCCAGCCCATAGAAAAACTCGAATTACTTG
>Ga0233439_10002653_pt1 | contig 19790 bp, 15 predicted proteins | sample SI_123_September_6_FD_182713 | JGI IMG/M metagenome (GOLD analysis project Ga0233439, IMG submission 182713) | Seawater microbial communities from Saanich Inlet, British Columbia, Canada - SI_123_September2016_100_MG | ecosystem: Environmental > Aquatic > Marine > Inlet | place: Canada: British... | reverse complement strand
GGTTGGGGTAGGTCATACCAAAGAAGGTGAGGTTGTAGAGAAGGGTTTTACAGTCACAGATAACAGGGTTGTTTTTGAAAGCCCTATGGGGGTAGCGAACAGTAGTTGGGTCAGTGGTGAGGTGATCTTTGTAAGGAAACCTCGTAGTGGATTGGTTGATACAGCCGAGATGGATTTGAGTTTAACGCTGACGACCCCATTTGACCCAGACCCATTTGATGATTTCTTAGAGTTGTTAGCGAACCCAAGATTTGAAGCAACGAGTGGAGCGATTAGTTTTGAAGATCCTTTAGAGGTAGGTGTTGGTGTAGAGGTATCTTATACGCCAACAGATGATCCTGATGGGGTACGCATCATTGAAGCGATGGGTTTTGTGGTAATTCAAGAAGAGGCTACAAGGGTTAATGGTTTTGAGTTTACTTACAACCCTACAGGTAAAGGGGTGGAGTTATTAGCAACGCCCACAGTATTGGTTGGTCCAGAGCAGATTAACGCAGGGCTTTACAGTATAGATCAGAACACGATTAGATTTTCTTTTGAGGTGTCGAGTACGACATCGGTCAAGGTGTCTTATACGACCTTAACCTCTAACGGTGGAGATGGAACAGTTCGGACATCTAGTGGTATGGTGATCCCTAAATACAAGATAGACAAGGGAGCGACCTCTTTATCTGTTCAAAGAGACTTTACGAGTGTTTTAGGTGTTGGAGATTTGATTTATGTAGGCACACAGATCTTCAATGTTGGGTCAGTGAGTGCGAGTAGCATTACAGTAAGTCCACCTGCGAGGGTAAATATAGAGTCCGAGATGATTGCATATCTGAATGTGCCTACATTCACTTATGGTGGAACGACTAGCTCTTATGCCTTTAGAACGGTGAATAATGCGAACATCACGGCAAAGCCGAAGAGTCCAGACATTTTGATACAAGGCGATTATAGAGACTTCATAAAGGCTCAATCCATTGTGGTTCTTCAAGGAACTCCGTACCGAGTCAAAGTGGTAGGTCTTGATGACGCAACAGGTATGACCAAAGTCACAGTGGAGGGTTTCACATCGGGGCATGACTTTATCTCAACCAATGATTTCCATGTCTCGTTTAGACCAGTACTTATTGAGGGTGATACAAGCCTGACTTTAAACACTGGTCTTGTAGACACCGAGAGTTTTCAATTTATCAAGTACAATCACACAGATGGTAGGGGTCGCCTTCTAACTCCTAATGAGGACTATAGACTTAACTCAGAAGCAGGGTTAATCAACCTCACTAATGGACATGATGTTAGACCTCAAGTCAGTTATTACTTGCTCCATACAGCTTTGAGTGGTGTCAAGCCTTTTACTCTTTTAGGTGGTCGGGTCAGTAAGCCAGTCTATTCAGCTACCTTTAACCAATCAACAAGACCCGATTCTTATGATGGTTTGGGATTGAATGTGAACTGTGTTGTTAGTTCACCCGACACATTCCAAATTCGCATCGCAGACGAGGATACTTACTCATCAGAAATCGCCAATGAGCTTCAACAGAGTCTTAATCAAGGAACAGGTTCAGGAGGTAAGTTGGTTATCGTTTCTCCTACTTCACAGGGTAAAGCGATAGGGGTATATGACTTATTGGCGAATGATGTTGTGGCTCGATCAAGGATCAATCTTTACAATGGTTATGTTCAACCTGTGGATGACATCATATCTACCACAACGGGTAAAGTGGTTGGTGATGCTGACGGATCATTTAAGTTTAACTTATTGAGTTCGGGTGATTGGATCGCACCAGGTATGGAAGACACGATCACAAGAGAGATTTATCCTCGTTATGTGAGCATGGAATATCTGACCCCTCTTAATCCTGATAACCATTACCCCATTCCATCTGATACGATTAAGATCAATGGAGAGCCACCCGAAGCAAAGGTGTTGGCTTCAATCCTTGAGCAACAGCGTCCACTCATCGAAAATGAGATGGACGATTATGTGCTCATACGACAAAAAGAGAGGACAGTCTTTGACCTCTCAGCAGACTTTCCATTTGTTCGAGTAGACTATGATCCTGTGTATTCGCAAATGTGGAAGCGACATAGGTTCAGTAGGCTGTTCCCAACTAGCACGAGAATGTATTCATATCGCAATCCTGGAGCGTTAGACAGATCCACCAATGGTATTACCATAGCCAATGCTCAAAACAACGCTATGGGGCAAATAGAGAACATCACATCGCTTCCTATGGTTAATCGTAGACCTGCTCGATTTAGGGTGTATGATTTTTCTCTTACAGGATTCCCAAGTATAGATGCTGGATCGAGTGGTAGACCGACATTTATTTTATCTGCTGTTCCTTTAGATGAGTTCCCTATTGTAAATGGGTTACCAGATACTACTAAGTTTCTCTCAGACACAGTGAATAATGGGACAATCGCAGATGTCAAATATGGGAATGTAGACAAGACCTTTAACGGGTTACTAGAAGGAAGTAAACTTCAGTTGAGTCGAGATGGTGGTGCTTTTTATAAAGTTATGGATGATGCGGGAACTGCATCATTACCTGACCTTGGACTGTTCCCTCCTCTTAGTGCCTCTGAACCTCGTAACGCAAAAGTAAAACAGATACTGAAGGGCTGTTTAGTTGTTCTTGAAGGAAACGCATTTACCCTAAAGATCAACGGAGAAAGTTTAATCACTAACCCACCTAAGCGTGGCGATACAGTCATTGAATCTTTTGCTCGTGATCTTGATGACGACAGTTCGCCTACAACTACTTTTAGAGTCGGTGCTGACATCGGTCTTAAATCAAGCACAGGTGAGCTTGTAGATATAAGCCTCCCAAGTGCTAACGATCCCGACTGGCCTATTAAAGAAATAGTAGGTCAAAATGTTCCTGGTGGTGGGTTGGCCTTAGAGGGTTTGGTTGATTTCTTATACACAGAAACGACACCTTTCAAATATCCCGCCTTGAGTGGAGAATCTGTTGATGACACGGGCGATGAATCTATCCCTTACATGAGTAGGTTTAATGAGAGGGACTTATTACCTCAAATACCTCCTGCTTTGAATGGGCTTCAAGTACAAACGCTTAATGAATATGTTTATCCAGATGAAGCGAGAGGAACAGCTTCTATAGGTTCTGGGTCAATCACAACGAGTGAAGATTTCTCTAACTTGAATGGAGTCTGTGAGCAAGCCCCAAGACAGGGTGACTTGGTGGTTTTAAAACCCGACCCAAGTAATGCTCCAGGTTGTGCTTCAACAGGAGTGCTTGAGGTTGCAGAGATTAGTGGTACTGAGATTGTCGTACCTGCTTACACTACCCCTGCTTCACAAGTTAAGTACGACTTGACCAATATATTGGTGGAGTTAGCTAATGAGGGTACAAGAGGGGTTAAAATAACCGAGCAATTTTACTATAATGTGGTAACAAGCAATTGGGATAGATCTATTGTGCGGCTCATTTTTAGTGACTTACCTTTTAACTGTATCCCACAAATCTTTACTCATCTTGACACTAACGGTGGTTCACTCAAAATTGACCTGCATAATCCGACAGCACCTTATGACACCACTTATTCAATCATGCTAATTGTTGTTGCACCAAATGTTTATTCGGCAGTTATCTATGATGGATCTAACTCTTCGTCTAGTGTAGTTAGCGTATCCACAAGTTTTAATGTGATAGAAATAGATCAAGACCCAATCCCTAATGTTTTAACAAGTGTTGAAGAAGCGAATGGTGAGTTCTTAAACTATGCTAGTATGGCATCATGGTTGTTTGAAAACGCTCAAGTAGACTTTTGGGGTAACTGGCCCCACTACATTGTGGATAACACGATTAAGGATTTAAGAACTTCATTAGATGGGATTAATGAACATTATTTTGATTATCGCTTAAGCTATTATGCGGGTGAAACAGGACTCTCAATCTCTTCAAATCGAGTAGATCTCATTGGGACGGGTACAAACTTCAACAACTGGTATAACTCGAACATTGACCCTGCGATTGTAGGTGTACTGGATATAAGTAGTGAAGTTGAGATTAAAAGCTCAAATCTTGATGTGAAAGAAGAAGGTGGGGTAGGAACAGGTGCGGTCGAATCAGATGTGAATAATGGCACATATCAAGTTGAAGTTATAAATGACACCACCCTTAGAGCATTACCTCTTAATGGTATCACACGAGTAGATGATCCAATGTCAATCTTCATTGGTTCAGAGGTAGATGAGACAGATACGATTTTACAAGGCACAGCTCGATCTGGACTTGTCAACTCAGCAGGTGATGAAGATAAAGGTAAAGGCATACTTCGTAATGTATTCCCTACACAGGGTACAACGGCTCAAGTCCACACAGGTGATCTGCTGTATATTGAGAGTGGTCACAATGCGGGTACACATCGGGTCTTAGATGTCATAGAGACTGATATAAGCTCAGAGATCACAGAAACTTTGGGGTCAAGCCAAGTCCTACCCGTAGTGTTCCCTAAAGTTGTAAGCCTAGACACAGGCACAAAAGTTTTAACTACAGATGTAGCTGATCTCACGCAATACTTTAGCGACCTCAATGCTGGCTCTATCTACATCATATTAAATGATAACTACACTAACACCCCCACTCCAACATTAGACTCTACTCCAGCTCTCGTTAAAGACCCAGTATTTGGTGTCTCTATTATTAAGGTCGATTACACTAACATCGCAGGGTCAGAGATCACTTTGGATTTCCCATGTGAATATGCAGATGGAACAGGTATCGCAAACGCTACTGGTTTGAATACGATCTTAGGGAGTTATAACCAAGTCATTGGCGGGGTGAATAAGATACCTTTCAACTTAGAGGCAACAGGTTTAGCAAGTAATGGTTTATCTGCCTCCTTTGGGGTAGACCTAACCTTACAGATGACCGTAGGTGGTGGTATCGCAGGTTCAGCAAGTGCTTCAAATACGCCAGCTAATCCATTCTTAGAGACTCAAGTAGTTAGAACCGATAAAGGTTTAGTCTCACACATAACACTAGATGTCAGCGATGCTAATCTCTATCCAGTCATTACAGATACAGGGAGTCAAACCTACGGTAAGTCTTTCTTATCTCCTAATGACACCATCACCTTAACTGTTAAGTTGGACGCAGGTCTTTACCTTGATACAACATTCCCTCTACTCCTTAGAGAAGACTATAATGGCACTGCACCCGTTGAGTTTGGTGATGGCACAAGCCAAGTCAGATCCCCTATACAATCTACCCTAACAAATCTACCCGCATGGGATTGGTATGAGGAAGTCACATTCACTGTTCGCAGACTCAGACGCTTCACAGATGTGTTCTCGAAGCTCATCTATGCGTTCGAGGGGTTTCGATACCTTTATGAGCAACGAGTTGGTCGAGTAGATAGTGTGGCTTACGCAAATGGTGTGATTACCCTTACACCACTCAAGGTTGATGGTGAGGGTGTTGCTGATGTTAATGGTACAGATACACAGGTAGGGGACTTTGCAAATGTTGTGTCTGTAGGAGATCAAGTACAGTGCGTTAATGCGTCTAACCTTGAGACTCTTTATTTGAGAATCCTTGAAGTTGGTTCTACGCTCAAATGCTCCGCAATCAGAGGTTCAGTCTCCGTTGTTTCCAACGGTGATGTATTTAAGATCATCACTCGTGTTCCTCTTATCCCCGAACTTCAAGCGTTCGATCAGTTTATTGAACATGGCTTCACAGAGGTTCATTCTACAACGCCACAGGCTGGTATCTCTGTCGGGTTTGAGAATATACTTACAGACACTAACGCTGACTTCATCTCACTTGGTGTAGCAACAGGTGATTTCTTAGTTATCGACCCTCAAGGAGAGTTGGCAGGGTCTAACCCGACCGAATATGGATCACCACCTAAAGGAGATAATGGAGATGGTACTGTAGGGTCACCTCATGTTCTTGATGACAATAGGGGAGCTTACAAGGTGGTATCTGTAGATGATGCTAACACACTTGCTGTTGAGTTTTATGCAGGGGATAGTGGAACTGCTAGAACAACTTATAAACTATTACCTGCTGTGAATGGAAGTGATGCTCAACCATTGCGTGAGACTTCTAGTATAGTCGGTAGCTCCTATGCGACAACCAATCACTCGATCCATCCATTCTCTTATCGTATCCTTAGACGGAAGACCACTCTTGGGGAGTCGCTTGCAGGTTCGTTCTTGTTCTTTAGGGAGAGGACGCTTTCATGGGTAGAGGTTATTCGTTCTTTCAACGCACTCCCTACTCAGCCATACACATGGTCGCAATATGAAACCGAGAACTTGATTGATAGCGTAGGTGTTGCAGACCTCAGTCACCCATCTAATGATCTCTTATTACAAAACATCTTAGGTAATGAAGTTCCCAATCCTTTTGAGAACAATGAAACTTGTTTATCTGTATATGATAGGCGAATGTTGATTGAAGACCCGAAGATGGCAGAAGAGGGGTATGGGACACCCGAAGAGGGCATCCCAACGGTGCTTGAAAATGATATTTCTTCTATGAACGCTAGAGGTAATAGGTACGCATGGATTTCTGTTCGTACTGATCAAGTCAACGGCACACTATCTAAACTTAGTAGGGTCAATCTTAACAACCCCGATGACACAGCATTGGAGGACATCAAATGAGCAATGGAAATAAATGGAAGAGGACACCCAAAGAGCCAAACCTTAACGGCACGGAGGTCGGAAATCTTTTAGGGAACTTAAAGACGCTTCAAGCACACTACGAGGGTAAGTTACAAGAAGACTTGGGTAACTTAGCTGTCCTCGAACAAGCACTCGCTAAGTGGGAGATACAAAAAAGAAAGAGAAAGGTAGACCCCAATGGCTGAGAACGATCCAAATAACTGGGCTAAGTCACCAGGGTTTAATACATGGGGTCATGTTGGGATCGCAAAAGACAACGACTTTTATAAACTCTTAGACGAAACCAAAGAGAAAACGGATGCCGTCTTTGAGGTCGTCAATCTTGTTTTTGATCTAGTCAATTCTGCGTTAGATTTTATTGCTTCTCTATTGATAGACTTCACTAATCCTTTGAAGCCCATCATTGAAGCAATCATCGCTTTGTTGGAGTCCTTTATCTCTGACCTTCGCAACTTTGGCTGGTATCTCACATACGATAAAGAAGAGTTTAAAAACCCGACAGAAGATCTTTTAGGTGGATATCCTGCTTTTGAAAGTCGAATGATTGAAAAGCTGTTAAATCTCAAAGACCCTACTCGACCTAACTTCTCTCCCGAAAGTAAAGTGTTCGCAATGACCTTCTTTGCTGGAGCAGATGCCTCTAAGTTAGGGGCGATTATCTCCATGTTGAAGAAATTGCTTAAACTGTTCTTATCCTTTGGTGGGAAAAGCGATGAAGCGGAAGCCCCGATCAAATTAAATGTTGGGTACTACAATAATGTGGTGGGGGATATAGAATTACCGAACACATATAAACCAGATGGTATTCGAGTAAGGTGGAATCTACCCTCGCCCCCCTCTACAAATAAAGTTCTCCCAAAAACCTTTATTTTGCCCGACTACTTTTTGTTCTCTGTGGCTACTCGAAATGCAAATGAGAAGATAGCTTACATAAACCAAAAACGAAGGGAGGCTACGGACAAAGAAGGTATAGAAAATAAAGGGGATACAAAGTCCACAGTTCAACCTTTAACTGGTGGGATAACAGACCCTCGACTATGGCCTCTCATTAAGGTAGACAAGGAAGCCCCTATAAATTTCACTAAACTCGATGAGTCTGAAGTTTTTGAAGCTCTCGATAAGACTCCAAAGGGTACTGGTAAACTTGGGTCTTTCATTATAAAAGGGGAAGACGATTCCGTTTATCTCAACAAGATTGGGGATCAGCCAATTTCTGACGCTTATCGTTGTTTCATATATGGGGGAGGTGGCGGTGGTTTGGTCGGAGATAATGATTTCTCTTTCGACATACCCCTAGAGAATTTGAAGATAAAGAAAAAACTAGATCCTGAGTATTACATCACGATGTACTCTATGACTATCGAGTCAAAAGACTATGAAGATACAAGCAAGAAAACGACACCCCTTCCTGTTCTAAGAGGTCTAAATATAAGACTAGGAACACATGAGGCGATTGAGACAGCAGAATTTATTACAGTCAGTACAAAAGATAGTTCATACAGTCTCAAAATGGATAAAGGTAGTCTCTCAAAACCCTCTGCTACAGTAGTAGTTAAAAGCCCATCTGAGTTACGAGATAAATATCTAAAAGCAGTTAAGTTTTATTTCCTATCTACCTTGTTAGCTCAACCACACCTCTCTCCTCAAAACAAACTTCTTGATTATGAAGCGAGCAGTAAAGAACTAAAATTAATGGGTCTTTATGGCTATGATTCTATCTATAAACCCCTTTACTATAGTAAACAAGGCAAACAAGAGTTTTCTAAGGGCATACAGAAATGGCTTAGAGAGATCATGCTTAAGTTTAAGTCTGAGACACCCTCTGATGCGATTCTTAACTCGATGAGGGATAGCCTAGACAAGATTAATAGTTTCCCCATAGACTTAGTGGAGTTAGTAAAAGATGCATCAGAGTGGAAGAAAATATCTCAAGGACTTTTCGCTGACCTCACTAGTCTTGAGCGTTCTTCGGACTATATCTTTGATATAGTCCAGGCTGATTTTAAATCTAACTACGACTTAGAGGTAGCCCGTAATGCGGGTATAGACACAGAGTTATCTTCATACATTTACACGACATTTACACATACTAAGTGGCCTGGTAATAAGCAACCTGCCCTAATAGCATTGGAGAGTGGCTTCATAGGTCATATCTTCTATGCAAAGGATTTCAAAGAGACATTTAGACTCTCACGAAAAATTGTTGCCCTAAACCCTCCATCCGTATCAGAAACTGGACAATGGCTAAACCAACGACCTTTTAGAGACTCCGACCTAAGTGCTTTAACAAATGTTTTAGACATAGTTAAAAAGTACATGGAAGGATTTCTTAAAGGTCTTGAGGGGATTGTCGCTCAAATACTGAAGTTCATCCATATGTTAAAAACTAGGATAGCTCAAGTGCAGGCGATCATAGCGAGAATAAAAGCTCTCATAGATTTAATACTGAGCTTCAGATTCCCTGCTGGTCTTTATGGTACATTCCACTTAGCAGATGGTACATCGGGTCTTGTTTCAGCATTACAACAGTCCGAAGATAAACCTGATATAGGCACTAGCGGTTATGGTACAGGATTGATGGTAGTGGCTGGAGGTGCTCCTACTATACTTATTGACTTTTTGATCGCCCTTATGGGTGGAGAGGGAGAGGAATAATGAGCTTCGGTTGGAACTGTATGTTTCGTAAAGGTCAATGGATAGAGTTTAGACGATTCGTCTTACTCCAACGCCAAAATGTAGGATTTAGGGTCAACTATATAACTAAAGAGCTAGAACGCATCGGAGAGATTAAAATCTCCTATGAAAAAGTTGGTGAGGGTGAAGATCAACGAGTAACAGAAAAAAGAGTAGGTCTGTCAGTAGATGTGAACTCATCACTTGGCAAACTTTTAAAAGCATATATCGCACAAGGAGGAAACCCTTTTGACATCTCTATGTTTTTAAAACCCGACTCCTATGCCTGGGTGGAAAGAGATGATACAAGTCCTCCCTTAGATGAAGTTACCGACTCTCAAGGGAATGCACAAAATATGTACAAGAGTTATGACCTACCCTATGGTGGAGTCTTATCCCCTAGAACAGCTACCGCAGGAGAATCAGAGCAAATAGACACATCTGGTTGGTTGCCTCTTTTGAAGTATCATGGGTGGAAACTTGGTGGTAGTAATAAAAGCATTTATCCCAGAGCTGATCAAATAGGTGGTGTAGTTTATCATGCTCGTAAGTGGGCGACCCAAGAAATATCTCACCTAAGAAATAATCTTGAAGCAAGGATCATCAAACTCTGTGATTTAAGAGAACAGTTAATGATGGAGCGTGATGACCTGTTATTTAACGCACTGTCAGGGACTGCCTCTAAACTCGCACCTTATGATCCTAACAAGCAACTTGACGAGGTACACCTCTCACACATAGTGACTAACATAGACCTCAACTTCTTTGAAGCTATGGATCAAGAACAGATTGATCAGATTGAAGGCCCTCCTGCTCCGAACACTGTTGACCGAGTTGCTTCAAGCGTTCCCGACCTTAGCAAACCAAGAGATCGAGGACCAGAGCCATACTATAAATCTTTGCTTGACGATGCTGATACAGGAGAGGAAGACAACACCGCTTTATGATTCTCCTCGCCACAAATAAAATCGACTTCAAAAGGGGATGGTCTGATAGATCCCTTAAAGCGTTTCAAGAAGGTAAGGACAATGTGTGCCTTATGTACTTCTCTGTGGGGCTAATAGAAAGCGGGTTCAAAAAGCACGGGGAATATGCAGGAGTGGAGCGATGGTATTTAGCAGACACAGACATCTATTTATTGGTCAACACCAATAACGCTACTTGGGGGTTTGATAATCAATGTCCGACCCCTATAAAAGAATCCGAGCAATTCTTCGGCATTATACGGAAAGTTTGGGCGAAGAGAACCAGGTTTCCCGAATAACTTTTAACACAAGATCCCCGTTCTGAGAGGATTTACTGCGATCACCCCAATCTAAATCTAACGACTCATTCGACCCCCCATCACTAATACAAAGCACCTTACATTGAGTCTCGTTGTTGAACTTCACATAGATCAAAATTAGACCATGACACCCTTTCATAATGTATTCTTTAGATGAAGCTCTCTGCTCAACAGAAAAACCAGAATCAGATAATACCTCTCTGAGGTAATCCCAAGAGGGGGTATAAATATCTGGGGCTTCGCATCTCCGCTTACCATTTTTAATCTGTGTAAACATAAATATGCCTAAAAGTAGAAGACAAGATATAAGACAGTTCTTAGTGATACACTTTAAAAGTAAATCACAACCACAGACTGTGGAGGACTGTCTTAACGCTTATATCATACACAGAGATTTGGGTGAAGACTATAAGCTCAAAACCAACGAGGTTAAAACCTCAAAACCCACAAGCAAAAAGTCTCGTGTTCGACTCAGAGATCAGATCTCTCAAGAGCTAAATGTGATGAAGCAAATGGGTTTGATATGCCGTCTAAGATATGGTGTTTATGTCAATAAAATAACTTAAATGCCTAGCTCTCGACAAGCCTTGACGACCTCATCTAAAAGTTCTTTTCTGATTTGGTCAGCCATAGCTATTCCTTGTGACCTACCAGATCGCTTTTCAAGACGAGCAATCCTCATTTCAAGACTTCTAATAATATCTTTCATAATGATCTTCTTAAGGCAATCTAAGGGTCTTGTTCGCTATCAGAGCTTGATAAAGGTAATACTTTAGACTTGAGTGGAGGGCGACCCCTAAGTCAACATCTGGCTTTAGCTTCATAAACTTCTTGAAACTGTCTACTCCAGCGACCTCACCGCTCATTTTACGAGCATACCAGTTAAGGAGCTTACCGAGATCAGCACTTGGATTGATCTGACTGACTTTTTCCTCATACTCTCTCTTTAATCTCACTTCTTTGAGGCTTTGATAATGATCCCTCAAAGTGTTCACTGCAAAGTCGCTTAACTCATGGTATTCAAGACTTCCGTCCAAAAGAGCATCTACCACTTCTTGTATGCCATCGCTCTTTTTAGCAGGATTCATTCGGAGGTTGACAGATTTACGCTCAAGTCTTGCGATTCTCATCTCCAGAGTTCTAATTACTTCTGATGCTGATCTTCTCATAAGAGTTCTCCATTCATGGGTTAAATCATATAAACATAGTAGCATATAAATAAACTACAAAAGTAGAAACACATTGGGTCATATATGGTGTCTATGTTAAGAATTACCCACCTAGCAGATCACCTTAAACGCTTATTGATCTCCCTAACTAATGCTGAAGCGTCATCCTCTGGTTTAAAGTTCGTGTCTAACTCAAAGTTAAATTTCCTGTCTTCGGAACTCACGACCCACTTACCTTTAAAATCATCATACTCGATTTCGATCATTTTGGTTAGACTCAAACCCTTGTGCGGATAGATTTCGCCACGACCAATGTTTGAGTGTCCAAAAGTATAGTTTTCAAAATGACAGTCTGTAAAAGGTTGTTTCTCTTCTAGGAGAGAAACTACTTTTTTGCCATCGTAATGAACCATCACATAGTCCTTAGTCTTAAAACGACCAGTGATTTCTACCTCCCCACTATTCCAGTCTTGCTTCTTGAACTCAACACTAGAGACATCCCAATCAACACCTGGGTTGTTCTCTTTGAGGTAACCAATCACATTTTCTTCTATTTCAGAAGCTGTCTCAAAGTACATCTCACTAGAGCTAGGTAGCAACTGAGCTGACTTCTCAAGTCTAGCGACTCTTGATTCAAGGTTACGGATTATTTCTGAGGCTGATCTTCTCATGTGTCCCCCATTTACTTCGTATAAGGTTAAAATCATATAAGGATAGTAGTCAATAAACAAACTACAAAGGATTTGAATCATGACAAGAGGTCGAAATAAAACACCCGCAGAGAGAGCGTTGGAGGTCATCTGCACTATGGCTGGTGTCTCATTTGAAGAGTTCGAGGAGCAACTTAAGAAGTCTCAAGGAAACACAGCGACTGAGAGAGCGTTTCCCGAATCATCATATAAAATGGTTAAAAAGCAATACTTCAAAAACTCGTCCATCAGTCAAACTGAATGGCAAGAGCTTTACGAGCATATAAAGAACCCACAGGCCAACTTTGGGGCTAACTAATGCCTTTAATCATATAAGAAAGACATCTACAAACCACTACTGTTCCAATATGAGAAACAGGAGATGAAAATATGAGTAATAACTTTAGACCCAAGCGAGGTTCAAGTTTCTTCCTTAAATCAATGCCCCGATCACAGTATGCGTTCGGGATCTGTCTGTCCTCTAAGTCTGATGAAGATGATGAGTATAAGATCATTCGCACAGATTTTGCAGATAATCCTTCGGAAGCTCTCAAACTCGCACTCGTACACACAGATATGTTCGACTTCCAAGACACTGACCTTTACGGTGTGGTCGAGTGGGATAAGACGATTGTTAAATCTCTGTCACGCAAGCAACTTTTTGGTAAAGGTATTGAGGTTCGTTTACTCACACATGACCAAGAGCAACCTTCCCCTTTTGTCGAGGAAAGCATAGAAACTCTCTTCATCGAGGATTAGGTTTGTGACCCCTTATCTATGAACTCTTGAAAGGAGAACCGAATATGAATCAACATCAACAAGATATAGATCAAATGATCATAGAGACACAATCTAAGATCAAAGAGTTGCACCCCAACTCTTGCTCCTCATGTTCGGGTAGAGGTGGTCGGATAGTCCCTTCTTGGGAAGGCTGTCGAGACATCTTACTATGTGGTGAGTGTGTCCTCAAAGGACTTGACCCCCTCGACATGACCAAAGATCTCACCCCCTTTGATTATGTGGGGGAGTACGGTACAGAATATATCGAGGAATGCCTCCTTGATGGATATGACCCTCGTGATGTTGGTGTAATGAGCGATCTCGAACTAGAGGATCACTATAAAAATTGCACCTCACCAACTCAAGGTGAAGGGATACTTTATGGAGCGTGGACAGGATTGCCTACCTTAGTTCAAAATCTGCTCGACCTAAAAGAAGAGATTCATCAAATACAAAAGAGGTATGCGAACCTCGTATTATCGGAGGACATAAAATGAAAGAGATCAAAGCAAAAATCCAAGACATAATGGAAGCCTACCCTAACATGAACATTGAGGGTATCTCACTGCCCATATTGTACACTAAGAGGGAGTCTCCTGCTCAACGCAAAGAACGACTCCAAATGCTTCGAGAATCTCTCCTAACTGATGTTGGGTGTGTAGAGGTGGCTACTGTCATAAAGTGGCTCAGAACCTCAAATAAGGCTCGTAGAACTAAACTGATGAACACTAAGTACAGTAGCTTTGGTCTAAAGACTTATGTAGAACAAGATATGGGTGTTGGAATCTCTAATGGTTCATTCATCGTAGGGGCGATGATTTGTGGATGCCGAGCCGAGCAAGTAAAAGCCTCAGAGAACGCACACCTCAACTTAAGGGTTAAAGGTTAGCCCTCAACTCTTAGGGAGATCTCATCTCGAAGAACAGGTTCAACTAAAGCAAAGATCGCTTCATCTAAAGACTCGTGTGTGGATTTATTCTCAAGGTAGACAACAACCCACTCTGAGGCATCCCTCCTAAGCACCACACTCAAACCTCGCTCGGTAATCAATGTGATGGAGGTAGGGGAGAGGTTTAAACGCACCCTAAGAGCAGTTTCTACCCCCCCTCTAGGGAAACTACCCAATGGGGCAGAAAACAAGCTCTTAACGATTTTTATGGCTTCATTTAGTGTTCTCATAGACACCTCCTTTTCTACCTCCATAGGGGAGATCGTAAACAACCTCGATTATAACCCTTTAAGGTAGGATCGCTAAGTTCTGTCCTCTAGGTGGACAGAAGGTCAAGAAAGGTACCCCCAAGATAGGGTGGATGTCCGACCCACATATGATAGGGCCAACTGCTCCACCAGGAGATCCTAAAACGATTGAAGCTCCACTTATTGTCACAGAGGTATTACCTCTTAACGCAACGACATTCGCTGTCATCGCAATGACCGTACCAGCTGTGGCTGTTACTGCACCAGCAGGGGCAAGGAACTTCGTACCTGTGGGGTCTGTCATTTGAACAGTCGTGCCTACTACTATTTGATCCGAGCCTGCTGTTATGGTTTTAGTCTCTGTACCTACAGCAATCGTTTTAGTGTTTGTAGCGGGTCCCACATATATTTCTGACTTACCACCAAACGCATTGGTGTATGAGTCAGATGGTAAACCTGCACCCCCTGTCACTGGAGACTCGGTTACTGTTACTTTACGAGCTGGTCCTGCAAGGGAATTAAAATCTGCTGGCCCTCCACACACTTGTTCAAATTGACCCATAGAAGATTGTTTAATCGTATTGGCTGTCTGTGATAATCCTGCACCAGTATTAAACTCCATTTGATCTGTCGAAGCTAACCTTACTTGGCCTACCTGTGAGAAGTCTACAATAGGAGCTTTGAACGCTATTGCTGTACCTGACTGTATGCTAATCCTTTTAGTTCCTTTGATGATGACTGATACTGAAGCATCCGAACCGTCTAAAGGATCACCTTCTTCACTGCCTTCTCCCTTGATTTCAACCGAACCTAAAGAGTTGATATCCGTCTTTGAAGTACTTGAAAAGGTAGACCTATCGCTCTGTACAGAGAGGCTATTATTAACATCTAAAAACGCACCCCCCTCTACCCTCGCCTCAAATGCATCTTGGGCGGGACTAGAAATCTTAGCCTTGAACTTCCCTCCCTTTGTGAAAGAGACAAAAGAATCTGAGATTCCAGGTACGACAGGTGTGACTCTTAAAAGAGTAGCGGCATGATCCGAGAACGGTGTAGATCCATTGGCTACAGAAAGAGATGTGGAAAGTGGAACAACAGGTAACCCATATTCTTCTTTTCCCTTAGAAGAAAACGCATCATTACCAACAGGTGTTCCTAAGACCCACTCGATAAAGGGCGGGGCATTATTTTCATTAGCAAGATTACTCGCCCTATCAGAATCAAACCCATCTGTCTGTTCTGTTACGGGTAGATTACCATCTGTGGTGTGGTTCATCTCAATGCGATATTCAGTAAAGGATTCCCCTTTATCAAAAGCATTTTCACCAAACTGGTTACCAATACGAAGAATGGATTTCCCCCCATAAATGATGTCACTTTCTCGGTTCAGTTCATCATACTCTTCGTCTACAAACCCTGCGTTATATAAGAATACATAAGGGTCTAAATGTGTAGGGAAAGTTCCTTTATAGTTTGCCCTCTCCCCCTCTATGTTTACACCAAAACCTTCAACCTCATCTCTTTGAAAAACTGGGTGTGGTTGAATTTGACCTTCTTCCAAAGGGTTCTTGAATACCGACCCCCCTTTAAAAGGATTGTAAGGATTACCCTCAGAGTCTATCTGTATGTCGGCATCCCACTTGATACCATCAGAGAACATCTCTCTCGGTAGAGTCCTAGCATCTCTCTGAACCATCCCAGCATAAATCCTAGTGCCTGACATAGCATGGAACTGTTGCAAAGAACGCATCACAATGGCTTGGTCTTGATCTCTTATGAGGATCTCGTTTGCTCTTCTATTGCTTAATAAGACGCTCTCATCAAGAACCATATCCGACCCTTGTGATGAACTCGCACCTATATTCCCTGGTGATAAATGCCTCATCTTATGTCGAATACGCTGATAAAAGTTTTGGACAATCTGTCGATTTACATTGTCCTCCATAATGTTTTCATCAGGATCGAAGCCTTGAGTCATGTGCCAATCATGTCTAATCCAAGGTGTTGAAGGCCACCATGCTAAGATCGCAGGTGTCTTACCCGCTGTGCCCGCTCTTGTGTCATGTGCAAACCAACCCACAACACACTGATCTCCAATCTCTGGTATACCACCCATAAAGTGTCGGTTACCCATAGAGGGCATCAATAACTCGACCCCTGTTAAAGCTCTCGTATCAGCACCACTTCCGTTAAGGATTTCTAAAGTGCATCTCATCTCTTCCCAATGAATCTCAACAATCTGTGCAATACACATTGAGAGAGCTGACCAACCCCTACTTGAATCAGCAGACTTACTCTGTATAGCCTTTTGTTCCCTCATTAAATCTACACTAGTCATTATCATCTCCTCCTACTCGTTCTGAGGCGGCTTTAACTGCCTTAGCTTGATCACTTAACTGATCTGCTCCTGCACTTGCACTTGAAACTGATCCTGCAAATGGATTTCTAAACGATGCCTGTAAGGTATCTGCGTCTTCATTAATCTCAGTAAAGGAGGTGAGCAAGCGATTGTTACCTCGATTGTTAAAATCAAATCCATCACCAAAACCACTTGAAGTAGCAAAACCCCCTTGACCTGGTTGTATCCTCTGTAAATTCTCACCTCGTAAAGCTGTCTGATGCTCTCTCCATTCAACTGATTTCTTCTCGGTCATATTTCTAATGCCTCTCAGTGCTGGATTCTCAATCTCTAAGAAGTTGTCCAAATCTAATGACCCTTCCAATAAGATTGCGTCTGTACTGTGTATTCTACATTCACAAACCTCATTCCCATCTTCACTAGGGTAAATCTCTGAAAGAGCTGAAGGGATGTTCGTAATGATCTGTTCATCACTACGAGTCATTAACCTATTCGCTAACACACTCGCTTCTTCTGTGATGGCATTTTCATCTGTATCTCGTTTTTCTGCGTCTAACCCTAACCCGACTCTAAGACGATCCCTATCTTCTGCCGATAATTCCATTACTCTGCGTATATACTGTTGCTTCAATTTCTTTCTAAAATCTGCTTTGGTACTGGCTTCATCTAAGTTACCCATCGCATCATCTAACCCTTTCGGAGTCAATACCTGTGAGGGATCTTGCCTTAAAAGAGCGTCAAATAATGTGCCTCTTGAGGGGCTTAAACCACGACCATATTGATATGCTCCAAATACTTCATATCCTTTTGCGTCAGAGATAGGGAAGATTGGCGTGACTATCGACCCTTTTTTCGTAACCTCAAAATTCGTTCTGCTCTTGGATATAAAGACTATACCTGGAAGGCTTAACGAAGAAACGGTGTTCTCTACATACCCCGTAACTTTTTCTACAATACCCTCTTGAGTTTTTAAGGATTCCTCAGAGGGGTCTGCGATTAGGGCTTCCCAAAGACTCTCTTTATACGCATCAGGAAATAATTCTTTAGACTTCTCTCTAAGGGCGAATAGGATGATTGAAGCAAAGTGTCCTGCTAGTATTTTCCTGTTAGTTAAACTAGTAGGTTCTGATAGGATCTCTGTCCCATCCGAAGACAGAGATATTTTAGAGTGCGACAGGTTTAAAGACTCTAAAGTATCGGGAGTTGTGCGGGTGATTTTGGTTTCTGAATTGTTAAAGTATTCCTTAGCCTCATCACTATCCCACAATGCCAAAGGCATATCTTTTTTAACCAAAGGTATGGTAAGTTCATCTAAAGGATTTTTGGCTTCTTTATTAAAGTAGTTAAAGATTTCAGAAGCCTTTGTTTGTAGACTGATTCCCGTTTCCTTCCCAGATAAATGTTTCTTGACAGATTTATAGGCATCATCCCAATACTCTAGGCCTGGTATGTAGTTCCTTTGATACCATACCTGTGTAGTTGTCACAATCGGTCCGTCAACAGATTGTTTTGTCATAGTCCCACTCACTTGAAAAGCTAAAGAGGTGATGTCTTTAGTTGGCACATACTCCAACCCATTTGAGTACATCGTCCTTGTCATCAAACCACGAACCACCTCTTGTCTAGTAGAAGCATCATTACCAAACATGACGGTATCACCATCACCATCAGGTTTAGCTATGACAATGTTATCCCTTACAGTGTCGGGTACATTGTCATTAAAAACAAGATCCTGTTGCTCCGCATATTCGATTAAATCAGGACCTTGATGTTCGGGGCTAGGGTGTGATGATGAGTAGTATCTGAAGTACCCTTGAGCCTTCGGTACAAAACTCGATTTCTTATCGGACAAAGCCGAGACCAAGTTCTGTAAGGGGGAAGTGCCAGGATTACGACCCTGTGGTGATTGAATAAGATAAATAAGGTCAAGGATCGTAGCTTGATCCTTCGCCCCCCCAGTTGCGTTATTACCTCCCCCTACACCTGTCGCAGAGTCGCTATATACACCTGCTGTGCCTACTGCCTTCTGAATGTTGCCCTGTAATCCCTCCAATCTATCAGCTTCTTTTTTCCTTGCTTTATCAACCTTTGATGAGTGACCCCCTTTACCTATCGCCTTTGCGGCTTTCTTTGCGTCTATACGAGATGTGTCGGATATCTCCCTTAGTTTTTGAGTACCAGCGATTTCTGTCCCCTCTAAAGGAAGTTTTACTTTTCTCGGTGATCCACCATCTTTTGATGGAACCATTAAAAACCAAGGGCCTTTACGAAGATCCACACCAGGCTCTGCATTGAGAATACCTAGTCGTAATCCCTCATTGATAATCATGTTCCTATATAGCTCACGCTCCTTTGGATTCTTACCCCCTATATTTTGAAAGTCGGGAGTGTAGAACAACATACTCGGACTAATGTTCAGGTGGTCAAAAGCCATGACCACATTGGGGAATCCAGTGATCTTTTTATAAGCAACATCACTTTCTTGTGCTTGAGCGTTGATTTGTCTACTTCCCTCATCTGTTCGATCATATCTCTTGTAGAGATATCTTTCGGGTAACTCGGTACGACCTAGATCTACTGCACGAGAAGGATCATCTCTATACTTAACTGAAGCATCTCCTGGAGGAATAAACTTTTTACGCTGACAAGTTAAGGTAAGAGAAGTAGTACACGACCCACCATAACTAAATGAATGGTTCACTGACTCCACATAATAAAAGCAATCATTCTCCTCTATGTAGATAGGATATCCCGCCTTAATTTCGGGTCTTAAAGGGATGGTTATATCACACCCCTCTGTTGTCTTATTCTGCTTATCTAACTCCACAGCGGCGGCATAATAGGCTTGCCTCGCAGTGTTGTAAAAAGACGAGTCAAAATCTTGACCCTTCCAACCATATTTGGCGACCAAAGCGTAGTCCACATAGACACCCTTAACACCCCATTCTCCTGTCGGAGCGGCCCCATTAAAGTTCCTAAAGTG